>Ga0335081_10000342_pt1 | contig 85801 bp, 81 predicted proteins | sample Lox_Sample_35_FD_206713 | JGI IMG/M metagenome (GOLD analysis project Ga0335081, IMG submission 206713) | Soil microbial communities from Loxahatchee National Wildlife Refuge, Florida, United States - Lox_Sample_3.5 | ecosystem: Environmental > Terrestrial > Soil > Wetlands | place: USA... | reverse complement strand
GAGCCATAACAACTAATATATTGTATTATTTGCTAAATATCAACTAAAACAATTCCCGCATTCATCCCCATGTCTAAAGCCAGGGGCTTTCTGCGGTGGTTTTGGTAAATGAGCAGGAATTTCAAGAGGAATAATGATCTTGAACCATGGCTGTGCTATGGCTGTGGGGTGATGTAACAGTGACGCCAGGCAGCATTAAGCTGTGCGCCAGGCATTTAGAACACTTGAAAAATCAAACTCTGACCTCTTATGTTCAGAATGAAGCAAAGAAATTGCGTTGAAATATCTGCTGATGAATCCCTGCTGGAACCTGCGACAAACAGCATTTCACGATGTGGAGAAAACATTCAGTAATGAGCAATACACTCAGCTACAAGTATTCTAAAACTCTTTTAATGAAACTCCTTCAAAACGCAGGAATAGTATCCGAGACAAGCTTTTTTTAACCCTGCCACGCAGTTTTGCAAAATGCACTAAAGTGAAGAGTTGCGAATGCTTGAAATTGACGAGGCCTCCTGTTCATGATTTAATTGGGTTAATCCCCGATAAAACCAAACCCTTCGTGAGAGGACGACAAAAAGCGTCGGGTCTAATATGACCAAGATAGCCGAACCGATGAAGGATAAACAATTAGTATGCATGGGTGGACCTATGTAATGATCGTGCAAACCGTGCTGGCTATAGTAAACTAACGGCAGGCAGTAAAACAAGCAATCGCCATGGAAGAAAGAGAGAGAGCCATGAAACGATATACAATATTGAAAACCGCATTAAGCCTTGCTTTAGTGGTGATGCTGTTGCCGATGACGGCAACGAACGCCGTCGCCCAACAGGCAGCCCCCGCAGAGGTCGTACAGCCGCCGGATCGCACGCAACTTCCGATCAAGGAGCCGCATCGACCGGAGTACAAGGAGCTGGATGCACGGAACGCGAAGATGCCACCGCACTTTGAGGTCAAGGCGCCCGCAGGAGCTCCTAACGTCATCATTATCCTGATTGACGACCTTGGCTTTGGCGCCCCGAGTACCTTTGGTGGTCCGATCCCCACACCGACACTCGATCGCTTGGCACAAGAGGGACTTCGCTACAACAACTTTCATACCACGGCGTTGTGCTCACCGACGCGCGCAGCGCTCAAGTCCGGCCGCAACCACCATACCGTGAACATGGGATTCATCACCGAGATGGCGACAGGTTTCCCGGGCGCCACTGGCCAAATACCCAATGCGACGGCCTCTGTGGCGGAAATGCTGCGCCTGAACGGTTACAGCACCGCGGCGTTCGGCAAATGGCATGAAACAGCCGTCTGGGAGACCAGTGTCTCCGGCCCCTTCGACCGCTGGCCGACGCACCAGGGGTTCGACAAGTTCTACGGCTTCATTGGAGGCGAAACGAACCAGTGGGCGCCGTACCTGTATGATGGCGTTACCCAGGTCGAATTGCCGAACGATCCGAACTACCACTTCATGACCGATATGACCGACAAGGCTGTGGCCTGGATCAAGTACCAGAAGGCCATTACGCCCGACAAGCCGTTATTCGTCTACTTCGCGCCGGGCGCCGTCCATGCGCCGCACCACGTGCCCAAGGAGTGGATCGCTCGCTGGAAAGGCAAATTCGACCAGGGGTGGGACAAAGTGCGCGAGGAAACCTTCGCCCGGCAGCTCAAGATGGGCGTGATCCCCCAAGGCACCAAGCTTGCCCCGAAGCCACAGGCGATCAAGGACTGGGACAAGCTCTCGGCCGACGAGAAGCGCCTGTTCGCCCATCAGGCCGAAGTGTTTGCCGCCTATCTCGATTACACCGATCATGAGATCGGCCGGGTGCTCGAGGCGATCGAGGCGACCGGAGAGGCAGACAATACCCTCGTTTTCTACATCGCCGGCGACAACGGAACCAGCGGCGAAGGAGGCGAGAACGGCATGTTCAACGAGTATACCTACTTCAACGGCGTCCACGAACAGGTGGCCGACATGCTGAAGGTCATGGACAAGTGGGGCGGCCCCGAAACTTACCCGCACATGGCCGCCGGCTGGGCGGTGACTTTTGACTCGCCGTTCACCTGGATGAAGCAGGTAGCCTCGGACTTCGGCGGCACCCGCAACGGCATGGTGGTTAGCTGGCCCAAGGGGATCAAGGCAAAGAACGAAATGCGCACGCAATTCAGCCATGTGATCGATGTGGCGCCAACCATCCTGGAAGCGGCCAGCCTGCCAGAGCCCAAAGTGGTTGACGGCACGCCGCAGATCCCGATGGAAGGTGTGAGCATGGTCTACACGTTCAACGATGCCAAGGCAAAGGAGCGCCACACAACGCAGTACTTCGAGATCTCCGGAAACCGGGCAATCTACCACGACGGATGGCTGGCGCGTACCATCCACAGGGCGCCGTGGGAGATGAAGGTGCGCAATCCCCTGGAAAAAGATGTCTGGGAGCTGTATGACGTGCGTTCCGATTTCAGCCTGTCGAACGATTTGGCTAAAAAGGACCCGAAAAAGCTGAAGGAGATGCAGGAACTCTTCATGAAAGAGGCCGAGACACATCATGTCCTGCCCATTGATGACCGGCTGTTAGAGCGGGCCATTGCCGCAATGGTAGGCCGCCCTGAGTTGATGGCCGGGCGCACATCGCTCACTCTGTCAGAGGGCATGACCGGGATGTTGGAGAACGTCTTCATCAACGTGAAGAACAAGTCCCATACTATCACGGCAGAGGTCGAAGTACCGGCTGGCGGCGCGAACGGCACCATCATCGCGCAGGGCGGCCGCTTCGGCGGCTGGTCGCTCTATGTCAAGGATGGCGTCCCTGCCTACGACTACAACTTCCTCGGCTTGATGCGATACTCGATCGCCGCCACCAAGCCTCTCGCGCCCGGCAAGTCGACAATCCGGTTCGAGTTCGCCTATGACGGTGGTGGGCCTGGCAAAGGCGGGACCGGCACCCTGTTCGTGAACAATGAGAAGGTCGCGGAGGGACGGATCGAGCACACACAAGCTGCGATTTTCTCGGCGGACGAAACAGCTGACGTAGGCATCGACCTCGGCACGCCGGTAGTCGAGGCCATCGGTTCCGAGGCGAAATCGCGCTTCACAGGCCATATAGCAAAGGTAAATGTCGAGGTTAAGCCGATGAAAGCGCCAGACAAGGCAGAAGCGGAGAAGGCCCAGAAGGAAGCCGCTCATAAAAAAGCGATGTCGGATTAAATATCATGCCCGCATCAGGAAAGAAAGGGCTTGGTGCTCTTTCCTTCCTGATCTCCTAATTTTGCGAATGGTCTGTATGCAGGAGCAGTAATTTGGATATGCAGAACAAGCTTCAGTTGAGCGAGCCGGAAAAGCTCCACCCGCTCTGCTAGACTATCGACTGAAGATAAATATACCGATCCCATGACAGCTATGGAGGCTTTCAGCCTGCTCATTCCAAAAAGGCTTGCGGGTTGACGGTTCCATGACTTGGTCCACAAATCCGGCGCTTCCGGCCCGATCCCGTTTCCGATTCTATAACCCGATTGGCACAGAGAAATTCAATCTCTTTCCCACGCAGTCTTGATGTCAACTTGAATATGTCTCTCGTGCAGATTTGCAGCGATGAATTTAATTAGAGAAAATCCTCACATAATCGATGACAAAAAGTATCATCGCCGCATCCTGTCATGGGCCTTATACGACTGGGCCAATCATGCCTATATCACAACGACCGCGACAACCTATTTCCCGCCCTATTATCTTGCGATAGCTGCTCCTGTATTCTTGAAAACAGGAGCCGGTCTGACCGATGAGACGGCAAGAGCCCTGGCACGGGATACAGCCTCCAACATATTTGCGTTCACAGTTGCCCTTGCCCTCTTCGCCGCGGCGATCCTTGCGCCAATCATCGGGACCTACGCCGACATGACTGACCAGCGAAAAAAGCTCCTTGTAAGAACAACAGTTGCAGGCGGGATACTGGCTTCATCGATGTTCCTGCTGACACAGGGCATGTGGATGCCGGCACTGGCTCTATATTTTCTGACCCAGGTTGCCGTAAATATCGGACTGGGACTGAACAGCAGTCTTTTACCGCACATAGCGCCGCCCGGAGACATGAACCGTGTATCAAGCCTTGGTTACGCAATGGGTTATATCGGAGGAGGCCTCTTACTCGCCATCAACACGGGCGTCTTTCTGTTCGCTGGCAGGCTTGGAATAAGCAATGATCTCGCCGTACGGATAGCCTTTCTTTCCGTCGGAATATGGTGGATCGGGTTCACCGTCCCCTGCGCGATAAATGTTCCTGAACCGAAAGTACTGTCGCTGCCCCGGGACAGGAGCAGTGCACCACTCCGCGATTCGCTTGCCCAAATCGCCAAAACCATTCGTGACATCAGGAGGTATAGCGAGCTCTTCAAAATGCTGATTGCATTCTGGTTCTATATGGAAGGAGTAGGCGCTATCATCCTGCTTGCAACGATATACGGCGCGGCGCTGGGGCTTCATATGTCAGTCCTTATCGGGACACTGCTCATGACACAGATGGTGGCCTTCCCGTACGCGATCATATTCGGCCGTATCCCCGATTCCGCAAACACGTGGCGCAGTGCCTACCTGTCGATGATATTATGGTCGGCGGTTACTCTGCCTTTCGCGGGAATGTATGCAAAGAGCACCGGCACTATGAGCATCCAAAACACCTTCCTGATTCTTGCTGCTGATCAGATCGCAGGAATAGCCTTCTCGCTGACCCTCGGCCGTTTTCTTCTTGCAGGTCTTGTAAAAAAGATCAATACGAAGCGGGCCGTCATGCTCGGGCTGGCCATATATATCATCATCCCGCTCTGGGGTTTTTTCCTGACAACAAAATCGGAATTCTTCATGATTGGATGGCTCGTCGGCACGGTACAAGGCGGTACGCAGGCACTGAGCAGAACGATCTATGCAAGCCTTTTACCCCCTTCCAAATCAGGAGAGTTTTTCGGTCTCTACGGATTGAGCGAAAAGTTCGCGGGAATTCTCGGACCATTGCTGTACGGTGCAGTGGGTCAGCTCACCCACAGCCCCCAGTCAAGCATATTGTCCATCGCTGTTTTCATTATCATCGGTATTGTCTTGCTCTGGCGGGTGGATATTGAAAAGGGTTCAAAGGTTGCTATTGAAGAAGAGCGAGCAGTTCATTCTTCGCCCACGACGTGACAGGCGCCTGTCGAACTGATCGCTGACTAGACGAGTTCCCTTGCACAGCGCAGCAAAAAATATTGGAGAGAAATACAGAGTACAATGGTTTCTATGGTCAATAAACTCATGCGGCCTACCGGTTGAAATAGTCAAGTAACCCTCCGAACCTTTCTCGGCATTCAATTTATTCGAATTGGCGCCCCAAAATTTGCTTTTCAGCTGCTGCTTATCGAGTGTAGGCTTGGTGAAAACAGGACATTTCTGCTTTGGCAAGAATACGACATTTCTGCTTGGGGATGACGATCACGCATGTTTCCATTGACACGACTTCTTAATAGTGGTAGCCTTATAATTATTGATCCAAAATATGTTTGAAGCACGCAGAATGAAACCTATCAGTTGAAGGGGGGATATAACATGTTTGAAGGACTGTTTCGGCCAATGCATTTGCTCTTAATACTTTTTATAGTATTAATTATCTTTGGTCCCGGAAAACTGCCGGAGATTGGGGAAGGGCTTGGCAAGAGCATCAAATCTTTTAAAAAAGCTCTCTCCAGCAATGATAAAGATGAGAAAAAGGATGCTTCCACTATAGAGCAAAAAGAAGAAAAGAAATCTTAATTTGAATGCCGTTTGCCATGATCCATAAGCTATAAATTTTAGCTTGATGGACCATAGTGTCCTTAGTCTTGCAGATTGCCAAAAAGTTACATGAGATCCCGTCCGCTCCTTCGATTACTCGCGTCATGTGAATCGTTAAAAGAAATCCGCATCTGTAATTAGATTCCCAAAACCTATATTTACAATGACTTCATGATAAAGCCGCAATAACAGAGAGGTTCTGTTTGAATGATTTCTGCATGAGCTTTTTCTGTAGTTTGCAATAGTTTAACTTTTTGCAAAGTCAAAGTTTCATTCCAAATCTGTCATTCGTGTTACTGTAAGATACGTGCCAAAACCTCCCATTTTGGGCTAGCCTTCTTCGGTAGGTGATGCTATGCTTATTTAAAAAGATGTCTTCTCACCTCGCGCCGATCATCGGGGAAAAAGTGAATCCTTTCAGGTCAACTCAGGGTATTCCCAAGAGAGAAGATAATGAAAAAGTGCCCCTTCTGTGCTGAAGCTATTCAAGACGACGCAATTAAGTGCAAGCATTGCGGTGAGTTTCTGGATGCCTCCACGCACCCACGATCTGCAGTAGAAAAGATTCCCTGGTATTACCGAACATCCTTTATTATCATCGCCGTCTGCTCTGTCGGGCCGCTGGCTTTGCCACTAATTTGGTGGCGTCCACAAACGGCGCGGGCATGGAAGATCGGACTCACCATAGGGATCCTTGTTCTCAGTTGGATCTTGTTCCAAACCACGATGGAATCCATTCGTAAGATAAGGGAGTATTACAAGCTAATCGAAGGACTATGAAATTAGCTACAGGCAGAGCTGGTCAGCAAACACCGACCAGCCTTACGTAGCGGTTTTATGTAAGTGTGCGTGATCCTGTACTTTTATTTAAATAAGGAGCTGGTTATGATCAATGTAATTGCTTCGATTCGTGTGAAGCCAGGAAAGCTATCCGATTATCTTGCGATTCTTAAGGCCAATATACCGGCGGTTAAAAAAGAATGGGGACATATCGAATATGTCCCCGCGGTCGATATTGACGCCAAACTGCCTCCGCAGGTTCTCGATAAAAATGTTGTCACCATTCTTGAAAAGTGGGAGAGCCTGGAAGCGCTCCATGCTCATCTCGGGTCAGCTCATATGCTGGATTACAGGGAAAAGGTAAAGACCCTCATCGAGAATGTATCTCTCAAAGTACTCCAGGAAGTAAATTAAATCACTGACCGCGGCGCAATAGTTGATCCCTATTATACAACCAACGGTTTCCATCGCAGAGAGGAGTTATTCCATGGACGATCTGACTGGCAAAGCAGCTATCATTACAGGAGCGAGCCGCGGAATCGGCCGGGCTATCGCTCTTGCACTTGCTGGTGCAGGTGCAAATATTGCGGTCAACTACCGAATTCGTGATAAGGAAGCGGCTGATGTAGCTTCGCAGGTCCGGGGGCTAGGCCGTCTTGCCGTGGCCGTTAAAGCAGATGTGTCGGTTTCTGCCGATGTCGACCGCATGGTTGATATAGTAAAGAATGAACTCGGCTCGCCATCCATCCTTGTTAACAATGCAGGCATCGGAGTGACGCATTCGATGGATGATATAACCGAGAACGACTGGAACGATACAATTGCCGTGAATCTCACATCGGCATTTCTCACGATTCAGGCAGTACTTCCCGGCATGCGTGCCCTTAAGTGGGGACGTATAATCAGCCTTTCTTCGGCTGCAGCACAGATCGGCGGAGTTGTCGGTCCTCATTACGCTGCGTCGAAGGCTGGCATTCTCGGTTTGACGCATTATTACGCTGCTCACCTTGCAAAGGAAGGCATTACAGTCAATGCTATCGCTCCAGGCCCGGTCAGCACGGAAATGGCAGCTGGCCTTCCGCAACTGAAACCCGATCTTATACCGGTTGGCCGTTTTGGCACTGCAGAGGAGATATCCGCTGTAGCTCTCATGCTTGTTCGCAACGGATACATTACCGGCCAGACGATTAATATCAACGGAGGCAGATACCTTAGCTGATTGCATGACTAGACAATGGTTTAACTTTCAGTAGTGTTCATTGCACATACAATTCTTTCTGTAATTGTTGTGGTTGCCATTCTTTGCAACACATCCTATACTCCTGCTGTCAAGGAGCTACTTAAAGTGTCATCCAGCAATTGTTAGCATCTTCCCATTTGATCTCTTTAAAACTCCCTATGAATTCCCTAAAGTAATTCAAGATTGTGACGATAGAATATTCATAGGAGATGTTCTGCACAGAGGCTGAGGTGTTTGTGGACGTTTGATGGAATTAATGGACGAAATTACTAAGGAGAAGATCATGGAGCAACCTGAGATGAAGTGCCAACTGTTGGAGAAATGCGGGTTCTTCAAAAAATATCAGAATACCGCCGATCTTGCCTGCAAGGGGTTCATCAGAACGTATTGTAAGGGTTCAATGATGAACGAGTGCAAGCGCATGGAATATCGCAAGCAGCATGGAGTACCGCCAGCAGATGACATGATGCCAAGCGGACACGTAATGGCAGCGTAGATCCGTACGCTCTACCCAGTTCCGATGACAGGGCAGTTCGGAAATCGGTAATGTCAAGTGTAGAACTGCCAGCAGAGGTTGTGATGTCATTTAAACGGACTTGGCATACAACATGCTGCATTATCATGTTTGAACCCGAAATCATTAGAGTTGCAATCTATTAAAACTCGTTTGATCGTAGGTAAAGCTCGCAACTATCAGGTAGTTTCCGGTCCCCGAAGCGGAAGCCCGTGAAGGATCCCCAGCCTACACCCATACCACCTTCTCGAAATCCTGCATCCCTTCCACGACGATATTCATGGTGCCCCGATGGCCGACCTTGAGCTCCGATTCGAGATTGTATTTCGTGAGGCATGTTCCGCAGGAATAGATCTCCACGCCCATCTTCTCGATCTCTTGGAGCAGTCCGACGATATCTCCATTGATGGTGGCCAGGTTCACCCCCGTATTCAGGAGGAAAATAGTATGCGGGAGCTGCCTGTACACCTTCATCGTTTCGAAGAACGCCTTCATCAGGGTCTTACCCAGTTCCTCTTCCCTGCCCATGACGTCGGTCCCGACGACAAGGAGGAGGCTTTTCTTTTCTGCCGGCTCCACGCTCCGCATAGCGGGCTCGGCGCCAGTTTCACACGTGTAGCCTTTCACAATCCTGACCTTAAAGTCCCTGCCCTCTTTCCGGATCTCCGCGGACATGCCGTTCTGCGCTGCGAACCCTGAAACGTTCAATGCCGAGTCCTCATTGTCCACGAGCACTTCGACAATACCCTCTCCTATTTTCGAGAGCGCCTCCTCGGCCAGCATCACCGGTTTAGGGCAGCCCTGCCCCCGCGCATCGATCAGCATAAATCACTCCCTCCTTGTGACCCCTGCTCGCCTCCGGCAGAAAAATATCATTAAGAAGACATGCTGGCTATGGGCAGGGAAAAATTCAAGTTTGTACGGCTAAAACCAGACGGCCCGGGCATCCAGGATGTTCTTCATGAGCCAGTCTCCGCCGTGGATCTCCGCTGCTCTGTCCGGGTGTCGTTCAGATTGTCCTATTGACATCTCAACGGAAATGAGGAGTGACATTAGGTGTCGACGAAGATCCTGCCTGGCTCGCCCCCGGTAACCTCGCCGATCACCGCCCGCGTCTCTACGCCGCGCGCGGCAAGCCCGGCCAAGAGGGCGTCAAGCTTGTCACGAGGGACCGCGATCAAGAGCCCGCCCGATGTCTGGGCGTCGGCAAGCATCAGCTTCTCGTCCTCGGTGATCCCTTTGGCCCAAGCCACCTTGTCGCTCACGTACCGGAGGTTCGCACGCGTACCGCCGGGAACGCTGAACTTTGCCAGCTCCTGTACGCCGGCGATAAAGGGGACCGCGGACAGGTTTAGACGGGCAGAGACGCCGCTGGTATGGAGCATCTCGTGAAGATGGCCGAGCAGGCCGAACCCCGTGATGTCTGTCGCGCCCCGGCAGCCTGCCTCAACCATCGCATCGGCGGCATTTTTATTCAGGGTCTTCATGTTCCGCGTGGCGGTCGCAATCATCTCCTCCGATGCTCTCCCCGCCTTGATGGCTGTGGAGATGATGCCCGTACCGAGCGGCTTCGTAAGCACAAGCGTGTCGCCGGCTTTTGCGCCTCCCTTGAGCGCCAGCTTCTGCGGATGCGCCGTGCCGGTAACGGCCATTCCGTACTTGGGCTCACGATCATCGATGGAGTGGCCACCGATTATTGGAACCCCGGCTTCCATCGCCTTATCGGACCCGCCCTTGATGATTAGAGCGAGAACATCAAGGGGCCCGTCCTTGGGGAAGGCCACGAGATTGAGCGCGGTGAGCGGTTTCGCGCCCATGGCGTAGATGTCGGAGAACGCGTTGGCCGCTGCTATGGCCCCGAAGTCGTACGGATCGTCGACTATGGGTGTAAAGAAATCCACGGTCTGGACAATGGCGAGGTCGTCATTGATCTGATAGACCCCCGCATCGTCCTCCGTGCCCACGAGTACCCGCGGGTCAGAAACGGCAGGCAGGGACTTGAGAATCTGGTCCAAAGCCTTTGGACCGAGCTTGCATGCTCAGCCGGCTCCGTGGCTCAGGGATGTAAGCTTGAAAGGCTCCTCCTTGTCATTTGCTCCGGCCATAATCCTTCCTTTCGCGTCATTTTTATTAGAGGATACATCCGCTTCGGCAGTGAGTCAAATTGTTAATCACGATTAAAACAGATAGTATCGATAGGGATATCCTATATGATGTTGAGCAAGGGTTTCCCGTTCAAGGTGTTTGACCTGCGCGGTTCGGGCGTGTAAAATAAGGATACAGTCATTCCATTTCCGGAGCAGATGAACCTAGACCTCCATGACAAGGAGACCCTGATGGCAAAAACGTGTTTCATCGGCATCGACCAGGGCAGCAGTTCGACCAAGGCTCTGGTTATCAGCACCGAAGGACAGGTCCTCACGACGACGAGGAGAGGCCTTTCTCTCCCCGTGCGGGATGAAAACCGCCTCGAGCATGACCCGCATGAGATCCTCCGGTCGGTGCAGGAGGTGTTGAACGAATCAATTCAGTCTGCCCGGTCTTCGGGCGTCGACATCCTCGGGATCGGCCTGTCGTGCCAGCGGTCGTCCTGCCTCATCTGGAATGAGAATACAGGCGAGCCTCTTTCGCCGGTCATCAGTTGGCGCGACACGCGGGGCCATGATCTCGTCCGCCAGATCGCCGGAGACGAGGCCATGATATTTAAAACAACGGGATTGCCGCTTACCTCCCACTATTCTGCATCCAAGCTCCGCTGGCTCAAGGACAATAATCCCGCTGCTGGTCGGGATACGACCGTCTTCGGCACGCTGTCCAGCTTTTTGAGCCAGAGGCTCTGTGGCGCGCAGCGGGCGTTGATAGACCACACCAATGCCGCCCGTACCCAGCTATTAAACATAAGGTCCCTCGCATGGGACCAGGCGCTCTTGCACCTGTTCGGACTTGACGGCATCCGCCTTCCCGAGGTCAGGCCGACGGCGCTGGAGTTCGGGCTGATACCATCAGCATCGGGAGCCTATCCCCTCCTCGCATGTATCGGTGACCAGCAGGCGGCCATGATCGGCCTCGGGGTGATCGAGAAGGGAGACGGAGGGATCAATTACGGCACAGGCGGATTCCTCATGGTGAACACGGGGACCGAACTCATGCCGGTAGAAGGATTGATGGCATCCGTATACTATTCCACAGAGGACGCCCGGCACTATCTGCTCGAAGGGAGCGTGAATGCCGTCGGCGATGCCCTCCTATGGCTTCGCGACAACCTGCATCTCCTTGCTGACTTTAACGAGATGGATGACCTTTGCTGGAAAGCATCGACCGACGTTCTGGTCTTCATCGGCTTGAATGGCACCGGCTCCCCCTACTGGGAGAGCGGAATATCCAGTTCCATCCACGGCCTGACCGCCACGAGCACAGCGGCTGACATCGTCCGGGGCACCGTGGAGGGAACAGCGTTCTTCATGAAGGACATCGTTGAAACGATCAGATCCACAGGGCTCGAACCGCGGTCCTTCGCGCTTTCAGGCGGTCTGTCATCGCTCACCTACCTGGTCCAGATCCAGGCCGACATACTGAGGAAAGACGTCATCGTGAGCAGGGAGCAGGAAGTCTCGGCCCTGGGCGCCGCCCTGCTTGCAGGTTTGAAGCACGGCTCCTGGAGCGTGATGGATATCAAAAAGATCGCGGCCCTGGGTGAAACGGTGAGCGGCGAAGAGAATCCCGGCGCTCTGCGGCGATACCGGCGCTGGAAAGAGCTCCACCGCGTCACCCGGGCGCTCGATGCCCTGTAGCCCCATTCCTCCACACACCTTAAACATTTCACCACGTGTTTTCATTGCGAATTCCGATTGACAAGATTCTATGGTTGCGATATCATTAACCGATTTTTTTGGTTAACTTTTGGGTCAAGGAGCGGAGGCACATGAGCATTCCCCGTCTGGCTGCACTGATGGTATTCTTGCTGTCCTTTGCATCTGCAGCATCTGCCCTTGAAATCACCGGGCAGTCGAGGAGCTACCTGCAATCTCGGGAAGAGTGGGATTCGACACAACTCCTGCCGTTCTATGAATACTTGAACTTCAAAGCTGAGGACTTGGGCTCGCAGAATATCTCATTCCATTTTGGCGGCTGGTACCGGTACGACCTGGAGAACGAGAGCTTCGGCACGAAGTCAACGAGCGACCTTCAGTACGCCTATCTTAGTTATAAGCCGGATAAGGGGAACGCGTTCCTGAATATCGGGAGACTGTATGTGAACGAAGGCACGGCATCAGAGATTGTCGATGGGGCTTACGGGCGGACTGACCTTATGGGCGGATTGACCGTCGCAGCTTTCGGCGGCAGCCCCGTGTCGCCGCAGGGGACGATCATCTCCGGCTCCGGCGGCACACCCGTGCCGCCTGGTTCCGATACCCGCCAAGACGATACCCTCTACGGCGGCAGGCTCAGCCAGGGATTTCCAGGTCTGTACCGCATAGGATTTACCTATCTCCTGGAGAAGAACGACGGCACCGACTTCAGAAAAGAAGAAGGATTGGACCTCTGGTTCCGGCCCATTGACAAGGCAGAACTCCAGGGCAAGTCGCTCTACAACGCGCTCACCTCTGACTGGGCACAGCATAATTACTACCTTACGCTCGGCCCCTTCAGCGACATCAGCTTCCGCACGATATACACATACACCAGTTACAAGGATTATTTCACCACTGCTACCACGACCGCCTTCAAGTTCGATCCAACCATAATCGATCCCAATGAGAAGCTCTCCACCATCGGAGAAGAGGTTGCCTTCAATATCGGAAAGACGACACTCTCGGCTGACTACAAAAAATATAATTACGACATTGCCGGAGATGCGAGCTACTACGGGGGGAAGGTTGCATTTGCCGGCGCTCAGAACATCGGAGCCGGTCTTTCCGTCCACAGGATGGACGGCCAGACAGACCAGCTGAAATACTATGAATACCGCCTCTACGGATACAAGAAATTCGACAAAACCGATATCACCGTCGACCTTCTCACCGTTGCGTACGACGAGGAGATCAACGGCGTAAAGAACGCGTACTCCGCCTCGCTCGCCGGCGGATACGCCCTGTCGGCCAAGGCGCGGCTGGCTGCCGACGTCGAGTACTCCAAGGACCCGTACTTCGATAAGGATGTCAGAGGACTCGTGAAGCTCGTGTACAATTTCGATATCGAGCCAGGCACCAAGGGAGGAAATAAGCAATGAAGAACGTTTTCATAAAATTGCTGGCACAGGCCATTCTCGCAGTTGCACTCACGGCAGCGCTGTTTGCCTGCGTACAGACCGCGAGCATAGCAAAAAAACATCCCATGGAAGTCGAGGCAATGCCCATCTGCGCCGATTGCCACACGGACTGGCGCGCGTCGTTGAACCATACTTCGGACTTCAGCACGCGGCACAAGTTCTACGCGGCCCAGCAGAAACAGGTCTGCGATTTGTGCCACGCCGAGGCCTTCTGCGCCGATTGCCATGCAAACAAGGAAGAGCTGAAGCCGAGCGACAAGTACAAGGATTCTCCTGAGCGGACCATGCCCCACCGGGGCGATTACCTTACGCAGCACAGGATCGACGGCAGGATCAACCCCGCATCATGCTTTCCGTGCCACGGCCGAGAGAATAACGAGAGGTGCAAGGAATGCCACAGGTAAAAACGGCGAAGTCGCTCTTTGCTGGTTTTCTCATACTCACTGCATCTTGTATCAGCTGCAGCGACCCGAACACGCAGTCACCCATCAATCCGGACTCGGGCAATCACTCCGCCACGTGGCTCCCCTCAGCCCATATGGCAGCGGCCGAGTCTGACCTTGCCTCGTGTTCAGCGTGTCATGGCGCTGATTATAACGGAGGGATATCCGGCGTTTCCTGCACCAGCTGCCACATGGGAGGAGTTACGAACATCCATCCGGCGGGGTGGCTGGGAGACGTGTGCTACAACCACGGAACGTTTGTGCTGACATCTCCCTCCGGGACATCGGGCTGCGCGAATGCCTATTGCCACGGGACGAATCTCGGGGGCGTGCCGCAAAGCGGCCCGTCCTGCACAAAGTGCCATCCAACAATTCCAACATCACAAATCTGCGGAACCTGCCATGGCATACCGCCTGCCGGCACCGTCTATCCGGATATCGCCGGGCAACATGCAACACATATGGCGCTGAGCGGTGTCACGTGCATTACCTGCCATAGCGGGTCGTGCGATAAGCATAATAACGGGACCGTCGATGTCGTATTCGACGCCGTGTACAATGCTAAATCAGGAACGGGATCTTTCGATACGACAGCAAAAACATGCTCGGAAGTAAGCTGCCACGGCGGGCCGAGGACACAGACGCTCGCACAGATGCAGCAGAATCCGCCGCAATCTGACCTGGCCCAAACGCCGGACTGGTACACCGGAAGCATAACCGTTGCTACTCAGTGCCAGGCCTGTCATATTTATGGTACAACGGAATACAACAGCTACTCTTCCGGAAAGCATTTCTTTCATCTTGGCGGGACAGGTACCAGCTATGCTACCTGTATTGACTGTCATGACACGGTCAAACTCACAAACCCCGCTATTCACTTCCCGAACCTGAATTCACATGTCATATCAGCGGGGACTGCGTCGGCAACCACCAATAGCTGGTTGAACTATAATGGTACTACCTGCACCAATGCGACTACGGGGTGTCACCAGGGCGAGACAAGAAACTGGTGGCAATAGCAGAGCGATTGTCCGTGAGAAACGCCAGCCAAACAGAAAAAGCCGCTTCTATCAGGGAAGCGGCTTTTTTACGCTATTTTTATTTCACTTCCCCCTTCGCCGGCGCGATACCGAACGGCCAGATAAGGTGCGATAGTCGAACTGTCCCGGCGAATAAAACAAACGCCTGCATGCCTTTCGCGAGCTGGCCCATCACTCGGGCAGTCCGGGCATGTGAGGACCCAAATTCTCGAACCTGCTTTGATACCACGGTGTCGTCATGATAGAAACGATAATTTACTGGGTTACTGAACACGGCTACGGAGTCATATTCGCACTGTTCGCGATAGGCATTGTGGGCATTCCCCTGCCGAACGAGTGGCTGCTCGCGTATCTTGGCTTTCTCATCTACAAAGGCAAGTTGCATCCTGTGCCCACGGTAGTCGCTGTTTACTTTGGCAGCATATGCGGAATGACCTTGAACTACGTGCTCGGCAGAACAGCAGGCCTCTATCTTGTCAGAAAATTCGGCAGTCTTGTGAACTTAACACCGGAAAGGCTCGGCAGGATGCATGACTGGTTTGAGCAGAACGGGAGGTGGGGACTGTCGTTCGGCTATTTTCTCCCGGGCATTCGTCACCTCACGGCATTCGCCGCTGGAACGTCCAAGATGACATTCTACGAATTTGCCATATTTTCGTTCAGCGGTGCAGTCGTCTGGTCAAGTGCTTTCATCTCCCTCGGCTATTTTCTGGAGGAACACTGGTCCCGCGAAACGAAAAAGATTCATCATATTCTCGAAATGGGGTCGGTTGCGGTTCTTGTTCTTCTGGCGGGATATTTGGTTTTTTTGAAGATGAAGCGGGCAAGCAGGTAATGGTTAAATATGCGGAGCACAACCGAGATACATTTATGATATATTTTATATAGCAATGACAGGATGGAGATATGAAGACGATTCTTCTCGTAGATGATGATGGCGGCGTCTTAAGTTACCTCGAGGACACCTTGAGCATGTTTGGGTACAATGTCATTCCAAAACCCGACGCTCAGTCTGCGCTGTCCGTCATACGGGAAGGAACGAAGGTGGATCTCGTTGTGACAGATTACTCCATGCCGGGGATGAGCAGTCATGAATATTTCACCGCGCTCAAGCAGGCCTTGCCGTCCGTGCCGATAATCATCCTTACCGGATACGGCTCGGCGGATATTGAAGGCAAGTTGCGCAGTATTGGGCTGTTCGAGTACGTCAGTAAGCCCGTCGATGCGAGGGAACTTGGTCGTATCGTGAAGGCAGCGCTGGAAAGATCAGTGGCCTGATAACGTTCGAACAAGCATCAATCGTACCGCGGCATTGTTTAAAATGTCTCGGCGTGATTCTATTCCCGCTCGCGAATCCTCTTTAAAACCTCTTTCGAGGCTACGACCCCTGAAATGGACGCTTGGATCAACCCGCGCGAAACCCCTGCCCCGTCCCCGGCAGCAAACAGGTTCCTTACCTCGGTTTCAAGCGCTGATGTAAGTTTCAGTTTCATGGAGTAGAACTTCACTTCAACTCCATAGAGCAGCGTATCACCGGAGTTCACGCCCGGTGCAATATTGTCAAGTGCTTCGAGCATTTCAGTAATATTGTGGAGATGCCGGTACGGGAGGACGAAACTCAAATCGCCCGGCGCGGCATCTTCGAGCGTGGGCCGCACCGAACCCTCTGCTATGCGCTCGGGAGTGGATCGCCTGCCCATCTTGAGGTCGCCGAGCCGCTGGACGATGACCCCCCCGCCAAGCAGGTTCGCAAGGCCGGCGATGTATTTGCCATACGAGATGGGATTGTCAAAGGGTTTGGTGAAGTCCGTGCTCACGAGCAAAGCGAAGTTCGTATTATCGGTCGTCCGGTTCCGGTAACTGTGGCCGTTCACGCTGGTGATGCCCTCGCTGTATTCCTTGACCACTTCACCGTAGGGATTCATGCAGAAGGTGCGCACCCGGTCGCGAAACCTCCTTGATGAATAAATGAACTTTCCTTCATAAGCAATGTCGGTTATGTCCTTCATGATATGCGCTGGAAGCTCGACCCGTACCCCTATGTCCACGGGGTTCTTCTGGAGCGAGAGCCCGAGCCGCTTCGCCTCTCCAGAAAGCCAGGTCGACCCCTCACGTCCAACGGTAACGATAACATGACTGGATTCGAACGCCGTCCCGTCCTCTGTAATCACACCGGAGACCGTGCCGTCCTTCATGCTGATTTGCTCTACCGGCGTATCGAAGATGACGTCGACCTTGCCGTTCAGATGCTCCCGGATATTTTTCAACACTTCCTTACAGAGATCCGTGCCGATGTGCCTGATACGCGCGGGGATTAGCTCGAGGTTGTATCCTGCCGCCTTCTTCTTGAGGCGCGAAAGCGCAGCATTATCTTCGCCATGTACCTGGCCGCCGGCGCCGAAGGAGCAATAAACAGAATCTACGTAATGAATGAACGCAGTGAGGTCTTCTGTTGACAGGTAATCCTTCAGCCATCCGCCGAAGTCAGGAGTGAGGGTAAGCTTGCCGTCGCTGTATGCCCCTGCCCCGCCCCATCCACAGAGAATGCTACAGAGGCTGCACTGGACGCAGGGGACGGACGACTCGACCATGGGGCAGGCCCGCCGGTCGATGTCGCTGCCCTTCTCGATCATCAGGATCTTGAGGCCGGGGTTTTTGACGAGTTCGAGCGCCGCGAAGATGCCCGCAGGCCCGGAGCCGATGATGATGACGTCGTAGAAGGAATGCATAATTCGGTATACGTTTTACCGCCTGGATCGTTTCATGCGCAGAGGCTTGGACCTGGATCCGGCATGACACCCGTTTACTTTAAAGCAAGCGAACCTTGGCAACGTCATGCTCGAATGCGTCTTTCAACCACTACGTATAAGATCGGCCGCGCGAATCAATGGTAATAACCTTCCCTGCCCACCTTGCCCCTGAATACCGTGTAACTGTAGATCGTGTACCCCAGCACGACCGGCAGAATGATCGCCGCTCCCCAAAGGGTGAACTCAAGCGTTTCTCGCTGTGCAGCCGCATCGTAGAAGGTGATGCTGGGCGGGACCGCATGGGGGTAGATCGAGGCAAAGAGGCCAAGATACCCGGCGAAAAAGAAAACCACACTGAACACAAAGGGCCTGATCTCACGCCGTGCTCTCACACTTTTGATGATCCCGTAGAAAGCCAGTAGTCCCATCAGAGGGAAGATCCAGATGAAATAGACCCTGGGCGCACTGATCCAATGGGACATGACCCTGGGGTAATGAAAGGGGGTCCAGATGATCATTAAGATATTAAAGATCAGCACGACCACTGATGACCGCAAGGCCGTGCCGTAAGCGCGATGTTGTATTTTCCCCGTTGTTTTGATGATCAGATACGTGGAGGCAAGAAGGACATAACCGGCGATCAATCCGCAGGCTATCGCTATTGAGAAAGGAGTCAACCAGTCAAAAGGACCGCCCGCAAAATCGCTCCCAGCTGTTTTTGTTCCGGTAATGACGCCGCCCAGGATCAAACCCTGTCCTACCACCGCAGCAAGACTTCCAAGGAAGAACGCTCTGTCCCAGATATGTTTCCGCGTGGCGTGTATCCGGAACTCAAAGGACACACCGCGGAAGATCAAGCCATAAAGAAGCATAAAGAGAGGGATATACAGGGCGCTGAACAGCACTCCATACATCAGCGGGAAGGCCACAAGCATGATGCCTCCGCCGAAAACGAGCCAGGTCTGATTCGCGTCCCAGACGGGTGCGATGGTGTTCATCAACGTGTCGCGCTCTTCCTCATCATAGGTGAACGGGAATAGAAGAGCGATCCCGAGCCCGAAGCCGTCCAGGATGACGTAGAGGATCACACTAAGACCCAGAAGAGCGATCCAGATAGAGACGATTGCCATATATCACTCCAAAGATTTTTTACCGCGGAAACGCCGAGCGATCCGACGTTCCCCGGGTAACAGGGATTAAGGATGCCAATCCTGGATTCTGCATCATGTTCTCTCTGTGTCTCAGCGCCCGGCACCGCCTGTAGAGCTTCCCGCCTAGACGTTTGCCATCCGATCATGATCTCTTAAAGGCCGCATCCCTGCCGGAAGCTGAAGCACCGGGATCGGGCTCGACATGTCCGGTCCTCGTCCGATGGTCCTGAGGACATAGTATGAGTAGATGGACCCTATCGCCGCGAAGATGACGAGAAAGAGACTGAGCGACCAGATCACATTGCCCGGCAGGATTGGCGAAACACCTTCGGCCGTTCTCATAAGACCATAAACGAGCCAGGGCTGGCGGCCCGCTTCGGTCGTTATCCATCCAGTCAGGACAGCAAGAAAACCGAGGGGATGAACGATCAGAAGCGTCCAGAGAAATGGCCGGTACTCGGAGAGCCTCCCCTGTCTCCAAAGGAAGAATCCCCAGACCATTACGAGGAGCAGGAGCGTTCCTATGCCTGCCATGACGCGGAATGTCAGGAACACAAGAGGAACGCTGGGGCGGTTCTCGCGCGGGAAATCTCGGAGCCCTGGAACCTGGCCATGAAGAGAGTGAGTGGCCAGGAGACTAAGCCCGTTCGGTATGGAGATCTCAAAAGCATTTCGCTCCGCCTTCACATCAGGAATGGCAACAATGGCAAAGGGTGCGCCTCCTATCGTGTTCTTCTCCCAATGGGCTTCAATCGCTGCCAGCTTGGCAGGCTGATGACGAAAGACCATTCCGCCGCTCATATCGCCGATGAAAATCTGGACTGGGGCGAACAGGGCGGCCATGATGAGTGCGATCATGAGCGAACGTCGAAAAAGGGCCCTGTAGCTGCCTTTCAAGAGATAGTATGCGCTGACACCGGCAACAACGAAAACAGAAGTCTCGAGCGCGGCTGTGCTCATATGAAGCATGCGCACGACCGTGGAAGGATTAAAGATCGCCGCGTGGAAATCCGTGACCGTGAACTTTCCATCGATCAGACGGTAACCGGCCGGAGTCTGCATCCATGAATTCGCTGCGAGGATCCAGAAGGAAGAGAGAATGGTCCCGATGGACACGAGCGAGGTAGCGAGAAAATGTATGCTGCGGTTTACCCTGTTCCATCCGAACAGCATGATGCCGAGGAAGCCGGACTCCAGAAAGAAAGCGGTCATGACCTCGAATGCCATGAGGGGGGCCATGACGTTACTGATCGCTTGGGTGAAACGGGAGAAATTGGTGCCGAATTCAAATTCCAGCACGATCCCGGTGACGACCCCAACGCCGAAATTGATGGCAAAGAACTTCACCCAATAACGATACATGCGGTAATACAGTTCTTCCTTCGTCCTTATCCACAGGAACTCAACGACGACAAGAAAGACGGAGAGACCTATGGTCAATGTGGGAAAGAGGATGTGGAAAAGGGTCGTGACGGCAAACTGTATTCGTGAGAGCAGAACGGCGTCCATAAGAATGCCTCGGCCAGGGCCAATCCCCGCTCAGAAGACAATGATCTTTGACCCTAACGATTGCGAAGAAGCCATGATTCAGGCTGACAAAATGTTGTTTCAGCTAGCATGATAGACAACCAGATTGATCCGGCAAAGAATGCTTTGTTCTAGTATAGCAGACTCTGGGCCCCGTGAGATGCTATGGAGACCCTTCTTCATGTAGCGCCGCTGCGGTTTGCGACCTTTTTTGATGGAAGCTGAAACAGAACAGGCCGGCGAAATCGCCGGCCCTTTCATTTGCGGGTCCGCAGGAAATTGACCAGACTCCACCGCTCTTCCGGCAAAAGCTTGTCTTTGAAAACGGGCATGCGCCCGAATCCGAAAGTCATTGCCTTGAAAATAGTCGAGTCGCTCAGGCCCTCAAGCATACCATGGTCGAGTCCGGGGGGCGGAGGAACCAGCTTTTTCCCGACCGGTCCGCGTTCCGCCGAGGTCTGGCCGTGGCATATGGCGCAATTGATGTCGAAGAGCGCCTTTCCACGGGCCACGACTTCCGGCGTCGGAGCAATGGGATTTTCAAGCTCTGCTCCCTCCGAAACGAGTTCCTTGCCGGACACGGGCACGGAGCCGGCCGGCGGGGATAGGACCGGAGCCTTGTACGGTTTGTAGGTCTGCTGATCGTCCATCCAGATCGCAGCCATCAAAAGAGGCGCCGCAGCCAGGACACCAAGTAGAACGAGCAATCTCTTCATGGCGTCTCCTCTCTCGCTATACGCAGGGCGCCGGCTTCCTTCAGCACGGATTCCGCACGGCTTGCCTGATCTCCCGGAGAGACGGACACGCTGATGCCGATGGATCCGTCGCCGATAGCGGGATCGTAGGGCCGCTCCTTTCTGGGCGGGAGCTTCATTTCCACGAACATGCCCACGATGGCCCCAAGCATGGAGAAGAGCATGGTAAGCTCGTACGTGACGATGCCCGTCGGGAAATACGCGATGATCGGCTTGTCGCCGGTCTGCACGGGGTACACATAGGCAGTGCCGGCCGCCAAAAGGAAACCGGCGCAGGCGCCGAAAATCCCTCCGGCAGCGGATATCCAGTGGAACCAGATGCGCTGATCGGTCTTTACGATGACCCCGTCGGGATATGGTGCGGACGTGAGCGAGGTGATGGTCTCCTCGGAAAACCCGGCCTTCACCAGGCGGTCCACTGCCCTGGTCGCGGTCTCAACATCCTTGAAAATCCCCAGCGTCTCCATCGTTCAACTCCTTCTCCGTGATCCTCTGTTCCTCATTCGCCCTACTCCTCTTCCGAGATCGTATGCACCTCTGTCCGGCCGCGTCTGATATCGGAATGGCGTACCCCGAGTTCGCGCACATCGGTCACCGCCACCATCGGGAAGAACTTAGCGAAGAGCACGTACATGAGCGTGAACCCGCAAAAAGCGGCCGCAGTGACGGAAAGCTCCACCCACGAGGGCGAGTAGCTGCCCCAGACAAAGGGCATGTTCTTGTGCGAGAGCGGCGGCACAACGATGAGATAGCGCTCGATGAACATGGATATATTGATGAGGACCGTGATCACGAGCATCGCTCTTACCGAGCGCCTGATCTTCTTGAAACAGAGGGCAAAGATCGGCAGCACCGCGTTGCCGATAAGCATGAGGATCAGGAACGGCGTGTACTTGCCCGCCATGAAGCTCCAGACCTCCCATTCGATCGGCTCATGGGCGTACCAAGTGGTCTGGACCTCGACAAAATAGGCGTATGCCCAAAGCAGGCAGATGACGAGCAGGAGTTTCCCCATGTTGTCGAAGTGGAGCGGGGTAAGATAATCCTCCAAATGGAAGACCCGGCGGATGATGATCATGAGCGTGATGACCGCGGCAACGCCGGAGGTGATCGCGCCGATCACGAAGTAGGGCGGAAAGATGGTGCTGTGCCAGCCAGGGATCACCGTAACGGCGAAATCCCAGGCAACGATCGAGTGCACCGAGACGGCCACCGGGATGATGAGGGCCGCCATCAGCGTCGACGCCTTGCGGAACACCACCCACTCGCGGGCCGTTCCCCGCCAGCCCATGGCCAGGACGGCATAGATCTTCTTTCTCCAGCCCGTAGCGCGGTCCCTCACAACGGCAAGATCGGGGAGCATGCCCAGGTAGAGAAAGAGGCTGCTGCCGATGATATAGGTCGTGATAGCAGTGGCGTCCCATAAAAGCGCGGACCGGAAATTCGGCCACAGTCCCCGCTGATTGGGATAGGGTATGAAATAGTAAACGACCCAGTTGCGGCCCAGATGGATGATCGGGAAGAGGCCGGCGACTGTGATACTGAAAACGGTCATCGCCTCGGCGGCGCGAAGGATCGGCCTGCGCCAGTTGGCCTGGGAGAGGCGCAGGATGGCTGAGACCATTGTGCCGGAATGGGAAAGGCCGACCCAGAACACGAAGTTGGCGATATAGATCCCCCACATGACCGGCCGGTCCAGGCCCGTCACGCTGAGGTCAGTCATCATCTGGTAGATGAAGGCGGAGGTCCCCCAGGCAACAACCGCGCCAAGGAAAAAGGCCAACCCGTACCACCGCCAGGTCGGCGTGCGCAAGGAGGAGAGCATCTCGTCGTTCAACTGTCCGGCGCTTTTTGCGGCGAGTGCATGCTCAGGCTCAGACATGTTCGCGTCCTCCTCCCTTGAGATAGTAAATCGAAGGATGAGTGCCCAGATTCTCCAGGAGCCGGAAACGCCGGGGACTTCGGGATAGCCGGGAGACACGGCTCTGCGGGTCAGATATATTCCCGAAGACAAGTGCTTCGGTCGGGCACGTCTGTACGCAGGCCGGCTGCACCTCTCCGTCTTTGATCATTCGTCCTTCCGCCCTTGCATCTTCCTTGACCCGGCGAATGCGCTGGATGCAGAAGGAACACTTTTCCATCACCCCGCGGCTGCGTACAGTGATGTCAGGGCTTAACTGGTTATCGAGGGGTGACGGCCAGGCGTGCTCATGGTCGTGAAAGTTAAAGACGCGGACGGCATAGGGGCAGTTGTTGCCGCAGTAACGAGTGCCGACGCAGCGATTGTATACCTGGCCGTTCAAGCCGTCTGGGTTATGGTAGCTGGCATAAACCGGGCAGACCGGCTCGCAGGGAGCGTCGTGGCAGTGCTGGCAGAGCACAGGCAGGAAGCGCACCCGCACGGCGGGGTACTCGCCCACCCAGAACCGCTCGATCCTGAGCCAGTGCATGTTGCGGCCTTCAGCGATTTCCTTTTTCCCGCAGATGGCAACATTGTTTTCCGCCTGGCAAGCGACCACGCAGGCGCCGCAGCCGGTGCAGCGGTCAAGGTCGATCACCATTCCCCACTTATAGGGGCTCGTGATTTTTTCCATGGTATGGAATCCTTCCAGCCTTATAACTGTGTCTTACACCTGGCTTTGAGTCACTTCAAAAAGTCGAATTTCACAGGGAACCAAGAAGACACGAGAGGAAAAATTTTATTCTCAAGATTTCTTTCTCTGCGCCTTTTTGTCTCCGCGTGATAAATTGTCTTTTGAGATATCATCAGCTTTGATGCCTTCGTAAAATCTCGTCAGATCTCTATCAAGTCGCTCCTGTAGCTCCCCTGCGGATGACCCGCGGTGACCAACTCCCCCTTCTCCGAAATCCGGGTCACTCGCACGCGTGTGGCATTCCACGCCGGTTGGGCCATAGCTTCTTTCCCGGTCATTGCCAAAAGCTGGAGCGGGTTCGCTCCTCGTCCCTTGGCATAGCGCCCCATATCACGGTGCCCCTGCCCCAACGGAATCGCCACCATGTCTGGACGGATGCCGGGGTAGATCAACGCCGGCACACGCAGGGAGCCTTGAGGAGAAGTGACCTCTACCAGGTCGCCAAAATTGATCCCGAGCTCGGCTGCGGTCTTTGGGTTGATCTCGACCCAACTGCCCCAGACCGCTGTGGTCATCGGGTCAGGGAGCTGCTGGAGCCAGGGAAGCGGAGCGCCCCGGCCGTCAAAAAAGGCTGTCGAGGGATATACGTTAAGGTGGAAGGGAAATTCCTTTTCATCCCCTGCAAAACGCGGTTTAGCTGGTTCGGGAATTTTCGCGCCCCCTGACCACTTATAATCCTTGAGCTGGCTGTGGTTCGTTTTGAAGATTCCTCCCTTGCGAAGGAGGTCTACCCACGCCGCTTCGAAGTCCGCGCTACCTGAAACAGCAACATGTTTTTTTACGTCAGCCCGCAGCATTTCCAAATAGGACGGGTAGGGAAATGCCGCCTTCATCACCCCGCCCAGTTCACTCGCCGCTGTCATCAGCACCTCGGGGAACTGGCGCGTGTCAAACACGGGCGTCACCACGGGCTGCATGAGACCGCGGACCCCTTCCCGCGTTCCGGCCAGCGGGATCACGTCCCCCCAGCTTTCCAGAGCTGCGTGGTCCGGCAAGACCAGATCGGCCATCAGTGCTGTATCGTCAAGAAGCGAGGAGAAGCTGACAAGGTACGGAACCTTTGCCAGCGCCTCCTGGAAGCCCGTGGCCGGCGGGATGGTATGGACCGGGTCGCCGTAGATCATGGCCATCCGAATCTGGTTTCCGTGCATTTTTTCTACAAGAGAAATGAGTTCGTTAAATGAATTGGTCGGGCCGTCAGGGGACCCGGCGTCCGGATAGATCCCGCCGGGCCTGTTCAGGTTCCCCGCGAGCACGTTGAGCATTTGGACGGCGCGGATCGAGTCGGGACCGTTGCTCTGGAAGGCAACTGCCTCGCCTGCCATGGCCAGCGCAGGGCGTGTAGAAGCGAACTCCCGGGCCACTTCCGCGATGGCTGTTTGAGAAAGACCGGTCTCTTCCGCCACCCGGGGAAGATCGTACGACCTAAGTCCCGCGAGCAGTTCCTCTGCATGGAGCCCGCTCGTTGCAAGCGAAGCTTTGTCATAAAGCGACTCTGCCAGAATAAGCCGGGCCATCCCGAGGGCCAGCACTCCCTCGCTACCCGGTCTTGCAGGCATCCATCGATCAGCCGATGCAGCGGTCAGCGACATCCGGCCGCCAACATAGGTGAAGTGGCCGCGGACCGTGTCACGAGCCTGACGCATTTTGCCGAAAGCATAGCCGTACTGCACGGGAGACAAGTGGCTTTCCACGATATCGGCGCCGAAACTGATCAGGTACCGTGTCTCAGCCACGTCGTAAAAGGGGAGGCTCACTTGCCCGAAGCTTCGCTTGTCGGCCAGACGCAGCCAGTCGGGACTGAGCAGCTCATAGGAAAGATGAAGAGGCGAGCCGAAGGAACTCATGAAACGCGTTGTCAGCTCCGCGAGGGTACCCCGGAGCTCCGGCGTCAGCAACGCCAAGCTGCCCGGGGCCCCTTCCTGCTTCAGCGTATTGAGATTGCCCGTCAGGAGGTCCAGTCCCTCTGCCCAGGAAATCTTCGCAAATTTTCCGGAACCGCGTTCCCCCGTCCGCTTAAGCGGCTGTGTTACCCGATCGGGATGGTATAACTCCTGCAAAATGGCCTGCCCGCGGGCGCACAGCTTCCCCCTGTTGACTGGGTGGAGAGGGTTCCCCTCGATTTTCTTGGCCCGCCCCTCGGACACCCGGACCAAGATGCCGCAGCCTGCTGGACAGAATCGGCAACTGCTGGCATAATAATCGGCCCTCCCTGGAGTCACCCCTTCGTCAGGCGGAATAAGGTAGGGGATCAGCTTCTCGTTAGCGGACTTGCACCCTGCCAAAAAAGCGCCGGCTGCCGTTATGCCGCTCAGCTGCAAAAAAGTTCTGCGATCCATACGGGTTCCCTCATTTATGACAGGTCCAGCAGTCGATGCTTGCCTTATGCTGGCGATGGCAGTTCAGGCACCAACCCATTTTGATTTTGACGCTCCGGGTTATCCGCTCCATGGTGGCCACGTCGCCATGACAGGTACCGCAATTGAGTCCGGCACGAATATGCATCATATGCGGGAAATAGACGAAGTCCGGCACGCCGTAGACCCTGACCCAGGGAATGGGCTCTTTATTCTCCCAGTACGTCATCAGTTTTTTTATTTCCGGGGCGTTCTGAGCAATGAACAGGTGGCAGGCGCGGCAGTCAGAAACTGCGGGAATGCCGGCGACTGTGGACTTTGGGGCATAACGATGACAGAAAAGGCAAGGGATAGCGTTGTCGCCGGCATGCTTCTTATGACTGAAGGATATCGGCTGGACCGGAGAGCGGTCACGAAGATCGAGCGGCAGAATGTACATGAACGCAAGGACGGCTAAAACAGCGATAAAGATGACGAGCAGCCCGCTGATAAGCCACGTTATTTTCATGCCGTTTGCCAGGGATAAACCGATGCTCGCGGAGCATTCAATGCCGCGGTTTTACCCCCTGCCCTCCTTGCTGTGCGAGTTTCCCTCCGGACACGAAACAATTTCAATTTTACCTTAATTGCGCTAATAGTCAAGTCAGATGATAAGAATATCCCTCACGCCCCTGACATACCATCGTCCGAGGGAGAGGAGTTTGAGGTAGTATTGGTCAACGCAGGGTACGAAATCGTGCGCGGACACGGGGAGCCGTTCCGTAAGGCCGTCAGCCCTGATAAGCACCGCATCAAGGTGGGCCTGCTTCCCCGAGAAAAGCGCGATCCCCTCTTCCACATCCATCTCAATAACCCCATCGAGCTCTTCACGCTGCAGTGCCAGCTCTTCCGGGCTAATCGTGCGATACAGCAGGAACACATCCTGAAATTCATGCTCTATTATGCCGGGCGTGAAGCAGTACACAAACACCCTGCGGCCGAGAGGCACGAGATCTTCGTACCGCACATCAAGCCCCAGCTCTTCTTTGATCTCGCGCGGTCCTGCAAGCTCCGCGTCCTCGCCGGAGGCGTAGTGTCCGCCCACGCTCACATCGAACTTGCCCGGAGCAATCTTCTTCTGTGCGGCCCGTTTCTGAAACAGTGCGTACGCCCTGCCGTCGCGCTCGTAGATGATGAGGCAGTGAAACGCGCCGTGCCAGACCCCGGTCCGGTGTGCCTCATCGCGTGCAATGGTTTCGCCGGTCTTCGCACCGCGGCAATCCAATATATCGAAGGTTTCCGTAAGTACCTCCTGCACAGCGCCATGAAACCATTAAACAACAATATGATAATTATAAAGGAAACCGTTTCGCCTTGCACGACAATTTCCGTCATCAAAACTTCTCTGGTAACAGCCTACTGATTTCGGTATAATATTGCTGACGGGAGGAGGACATGGTCGTATTGCGTATCAGAAACGATGGCTTATGAACCATGCATTATGAGCATATCAACTTTTTTCAGCTCCTTCGCGGGCATGTACGTGGCCCAGTCGTTCTGCCATTCGCTCATTGCATCGGTCCTCATGGACCAGGCTCTGAGTGCGTGGAAGATTGATGATCCCGCGATACGGCAGCGATTCCGCCTTACTGTTGTTCTCTTTCCGGTTTTTTCGTTTCCGTTCTACCAGGCAATTGACCCGGGCAGGGGTTCCGTGCTCTTTCGGCAGAACGCGCTTTTCGACGTCAATCGGTGGCTGAATATGGAGATCTGGGGTGCCGTCTCTTTCGGTCTCCTGTTCCTGATCGTGCTGGCAATCACATCCCTCATCTTCCTGTTCCAGGAAATGATCCCTATTCTCAAGCATACGCTGGAATCACGGACCATGGAGCATGAGGGGACAAGGCGTGAACCGGACCCGTTCATCGAGAGTGCATCCCGTGCGCTCAAGATTGAGACGCCGCAAGTTCTCATCGTGGAGGACGATGAACCCGTGATCTTTTCGACGACGGGCAAGAATGCCCTCATCGTCGTATCCACGGGCCTCACCCGGTCGCTCACGCAGGACGAAATGCACGCGGCGCTCGCCCATGAGATCGCCCATATCGCCCGTAGCCAGCGCCCCCTGCTCCTTGCCGTTTTTTTCCTCAGGATGATCCTGTTTTTTAATCCCGTCGTTCTTATCGAATTCAGGCGGGTTGTGCGGAACGAGGAAAAGATTTGCGACGACATCGCCGTCTTGTTGACGCACCGTCCGGAGGCGTTGGCAGAGGCACTGAAGAAGTTTTATGCCGTTCGCAAAACTCCGGAGCCCGATACCAAGCCGAAACCGCTATTCACACCGGTACCCTTGGAGGAGTACAGCTACAATATCCAGCTCGACGGCAGGATTGCCAGGCTTGTGCAGGACCCACGGCGCAATGCCCGCGGCGGGTGGGTCCTTCTTATTGTTGTTTTTCTCATAGTTGCGTCCATAAATTACTTTGTCGTATGACCGGGAGGTGATTACCGTGCGAGCCAAATCGTATGGTTTCTTATATCTCTTGTTGACCATCGCGGCCGTACTCATCGTCTTAAAGACCTTGAATTGGCTGCCTACGATGTTCCAGAAGGACATGTTGAGAAAGTTCGACAGCATGGACGAGGTGCAATCGAAATTGAATATCAGGGATTTGCTTGTACCGTCGTACTTCCCCGAGAGCATCATGTGGCCACCCTCGGAGATTCTGGCACAGGCCAAACCCTATCCCGCAGTGCTCATGATATTCAATGATGCGAAAACACGGGATGTCGCACTTGTCATATCAGAGGCTGCTTCTGACGCCTTCTCGGAGAATTCGCTCCTGCCATTCGTCCAGATCACAAGAAAGGTCCCCTTTGATCTAAAAAACAGGAAGGCACTCCTCGAAGTCGGTACGTGTAAAAAAGATGAGCCCTGCAGCAGGCTCTCCTGGACTGAAAATAAATACCGGATTGTGCTCACTATGAAATCCCCTCCCTTCGAGCTGGTCCGGATCGCCGAAGGCATGCTCCCCTGATTTCACGCTGTTTTAATCCAAGCGACTTCCTTCCATATCGGAGCAGCATTTCCTCCAACCCCTACAAAAGGATTGGCGTTACTAGCAAGAAGAGAGGCAACAGCTACGCCCTCTCTTTCGTCTAGATCAAGCTGCTGTTAAGGACAGAGTTATCAATAGCCTGTTCACTCCATCCCTCACGATCAGCTCTCGTGCGTTATCAGAGTAACGATTACTACTTTATTTATCACATACTGCCCTTGTCCACCTCCTGTGATGCTCCCTAAAATTCTTACCGCTTTTTAAGATAAATTGCCCTTGTCGATAGGAGTTTCTTCCAATTTACTGCATGCATAATCCTTGATATACACAAAGTAAATTAAGTAAAGGAGGTGGGACACAATACTTACTTACAAAGGCGGACAGAAGGTTGGAAAGGGAACGTACTGGGATTTGGCAAACAGCCGAAGGATTGATGTGCTGAAGGAAGCTGTACTCGCAGGAGGAACTGCTACATACGTCAAGATACCGTTGGGCGTCATGTTGTTATCGGGTCCAGTCATCGGACTGCTCTATACGATAGTGATGCCGTTCATCGGCATAGCAACCGTGGTAACTCTGGCAGGATAAAAATACTGGGAAGTGCGTACCATGTGACGGAAAAGAGCGTCTCTTTCGGATGGCGCCCTAGTAACGCCTATCTGTCAGGAAAAAAGAAAAAAAGGCGGCATTCTCGGGAAACTATTTCTTTTAATTGGAGACCCATGGAAGCATACTTATCCGGGAGAAAGAAGAGAGAAACCGATGAAGGTGCAAAATAGCGTTACTTAGGTTACAATTCTAATACTTTGTACATAGGATAAAATTCCTACTCAAAATAGGAACTTATTACCATTCTCATAACTGAAACTACATGATAGACTCATCTTGGGAACTAAGGAGACCAGAACAAAAAGCGAAAAAAGGAGGTGACACAATATGCTTACCACAAAAGGCGGACATACGGTAGGCAAGGGTACGTACTGGGATTTGCGCAAAGGACACAGAATAGATATTTCTCATGAAAGCGTGCTCCCCGGCGATGAGACAGCAACTTATTTCAGGATGTCATCGGGTGTAATGTTGCTGTTAGGACCGATCGTCGGCCTGCTCTACGTGATACTGATGCCTATCATCGGCATAGCAACCGTAGCAGCCTTTGCAGTGCGCAAAGTTCTGGGAGGCATGTACAATTTGGTTGCGAAGAGTATTTCTTTCGGATGGCAGCCAATGAGCGCCTACCTGTCGGGAAAGAAGAAAAAGAAAGAAAAGAAGTAGCTGAGCTGTCCTACCGCGGTGGAATGGATCGCACATCTTGGAACAGCCTAAAGAACAGCACAGGAGCTGGAAGGTACAATCCTTGATTATAGAGAGGAGGCAATACTTATGTATACGCTTGTCGATTTTATCACGCACGTAAAGGGGATCGAGTACATCATGTCCCTCCTTGCCATCGGCGGTTTTCTCCTTTTCTGGGAGGCCTTGAAGCCTAAGCCATTCAAGACCATCGCCGAAACAGGCAAAGACGACCGTGGCTATATCGAGCGGGCAGGGGGAGCCAGGTATATCCTGAAGTCCGTCGGCAAGATCGCAGCCGCCCCCTTCATCGGTCTGGCATACGTTGTCATGCTGCCGGTCGCGTTCTTTGCGGCCCTGGCCATCGGCGCCGTTAACCTTGCCATGAAAGCCGTAGCGGCCGTCGCAGGGAAGAGCATGACCTTCGAGTGGAGGCCCGTGGAGGCGTATTTCGCGGGGAGGAAGAAAAAGAAGGAGCAAAAAGCCGAACCCAAGAAGAGTGAAGGCAAATAAGATAACAAAACATTTCCAGGCAACGGAGGGGAAAAATGAAAAAGAGAGCATGGAGTGTCCTGAGATTCGCTTTTTGCACCATGGTGGCAGCGTTTCTGCTTACGGTTGCCGGCCTGAAGATGACCGGTTCGGATGCACGAGCGGGATCGGCTCCGGGGATGCGGACGCTGGGGAGCATCTCCGACCAGTATACCCCGGTAAAGTTCGACCACCCCAAACACGTCATGATCGCCGGCAGCTGCGCCACGTGCCATCACCAGCACCAGGATATCAAGAAATTGAACTGCATGGGTTGTCACGCAATTGCTCCTTCAACGTTCAAAAATTCGGTGAAGAGCAATTTCATGGCCTGTTCCGCCTGCCACAGCGACCCTGATCCCAGTAACCCCTCGGTGCCGGGTCTCAAGGTCGCGTATCACAGGACATGCTTTCAGTGCCACCGGGGTATGGGAGACATCGGTGCGGACCCGAAGGGCTGTACCGAAATCTGTCACTCCAGAAAGGCATCGAAACTCAGCATGGACACAAAACCGTAGTTTGACAGGACATATGGGATTCACCAAGAAGAATGAATCTACATGACCAAAGGAGGTCATCTATGGCTAAGGAACCAAAAGGTCCGATGGACGATTCCATCGACCAAAGAGCTAAGGAAAAGGAACCGGACAAAGACAGCGGCCGGGGCATCAACAGACGGGTCTTCCTGGGAGCCATGGCAACGGTGGGGGGCGCTATCGTGCTCAGCCGGCCGGCCAAGTCCCATGCCGCCGAGGAATTTGAAGGGTATCCCAACAGCTTCGGCCTGTTGACGGACCTGACCGCCTGTGTCGGGTGCCGCAGCTGCGAAAAGGCATGCAATGAGGAGAACAAACTGCCTGCGCCGGCCAAACCTTTCGACGACGGCTCCGTGTTCGAAGAAAAGAGGATGCCTACTCAGAAGGCGTACACCGTCGTCAACAAGTATGAAAACCCGAAGGACAAGGACAAGCCGATCTACCGCAAGATACAGTGCAACCACTGTAAAGAGCCGGCGTGTTTAACCTCCTGCCCCATCCACGCCTATTCAAAGACGCCGGAAGGAGCGGTCAAGTATAATCAAGACCTTTGTTTCGGGTGCCGCTACTGCATGACGGCTTGTCCGTTCTATATTCCGGCCTTCGACTACTGGAGCGCATTGGAGCCCAAAATCATGAAGTGCACCATGTGCTTACCCAGGGTCAAGGCTGGAAAAATGACGGCATGCGCGGCAGCCTGTCCCGTGGGGGCGATCACGTTCGGGAAGCGAGAAGAGCTGCTCAAAATCGCCCGCGAGAGAATCGACAACAACCCCGGCAAGTATGTGGACCATATTTACGGCGAGTATGAGGTGGGAGGCACCAACTGGATCTATCTTTCGGGAGTCCCCTTCGACCAGGTTGGGTTCCCGACAAACCTTCCCAAGAAGCCGCTCATCGAAGAGACAAAGGGCTTCCTTGCGGCGGTTCCTGTGGTGCTGACGGCATGGCCTGCCCTTTTCGGGACGATCTATGCGGCCTTGCGCCATAGAGAAGACATAGAAAAGGAAAAGGAAGAGAAAGAGGAAGGGAAAAAAGGGGAGGTGAAGAAATGAGTACGAATATGGCTGCCGCGCCGGAGAAACCGCAAAAAAACTTCCGGTCATGGTTCATGGACAAACTGCTTATGGGTATGACCTGGCCTGACTACATTCGGAGCTTGATCACGCCGTTCAACATCGTTGCGGCGATCATCCTGAGCATCGGGCTGCCGCTGATCGCGATGCGCTTCATGTTCGGGCTCTACATGGTGACCCATGCTTCAAACGATTATCCCTGGGGTCTGTACCTCGGCTGGGGCCTTTTCGGAGGCGTTCCGCTTTCGGCCACCGGGTTCGTCATGGCGACGGCGTACTACATTTTCGGGTTCAAGAGATACCATCCGATCCTGAGGCTCGCCGTCCTCGCCGGTTTCCTCGGCTACCTCTTCGCGGTGATCTACCTGCTCATCGACCTCGGAAGGCCGTGGAGGATCTACTACCCCATGATCATCGGGTTTGGTACGCAGTCGGTACTGTTCCTGGTGGCATGGCATGTGGCCACGTACCTCACCGTCCAGATGGTTGAATTCAGCCCGGCCATCCTGGAATGGCTCAAGTCGCAGAGAGTGCGCAGATGGGCAGTGATGCTCACGATCGGCATGACGATCGCCGGCATCATCCTCTCGACGCTGCACCAGTCCGCGCTCGGCGCGATGTACCTGCTCGTTCCGGGGAAATTGCACCCCCTGTGGTACAGCTCGTATATACCGGTGCTCTTCCTGTGTTCGAGCATCTATGCGGCCCTGGCGATGGTGATCGTGGTGAGCACGCTCTCAATCACTTTCCTGAAGAACAGGACCGACCAAACGTTCCGGGAGAGCCTTCCCAAGTTGACGCTCGGTCTGGGACAGGGTGCTGCCGTCGGTATGTATGTCTATTTCATATTCAAGCTCATCGCCATTGCCCATGACAACAACTGGCACCTGCTGACAGCGGGGGGATACGGCACCTGGTTCCTTATCGAACTCCTCGGGTTCGTTCTGGCCCCTGCCCTGCTGTTCACCTACGGCGTCAAAAAGCAGAGCGTGGGAGTGGTGCGGTTTGCCGGCTTCTATGCCGTGGTCGGGATCATTCTCAACAGGCTCAATGTCTCGATCATAGCATTGAACTGGAACCTCCCGAACCATCTCGAGCACATCATTCCGCCGTGGCATGAGGCGATGGCGGTGTTGTCGATCGCGACGATCCATATCCTGCTGTTCCGGTGGATCTTGAACCGTATGCCCGTGCTCCACGCGGACCCGGATTATGAGACTCACTGAGTAGACAAGCAGTACAACCACAGAGGCACGGAGACATGGAGAGTGACGGCAGAAAAAACAATCGGGAGCGCGATACCGTGAACTGTTATCCCCTCTTCTCTCTGTCTCCGGTGTCTCGGTGGTCTAAGCAGGTTTTCGAGACGCCTGAACGCTGCACCCGGGGGTGTCTATGGAAAAAGAAAAGTACATAATGCTTGCTGCACTGCTTTTTCTTTCCGTGTCTTTGTTGATGGCCGGTCCTGCCGGTGCCGGCAACGCGGACCTTTCGGACACGGCGAAAAAATGTTTGACCTGCCATGCGCAACACGGGCTCATAGTGACATTCGAAGATGGCGAATTCATCGAAGCCTACGTCGACCCCGGAAAGTTCAATGCTTCCGTCCACAATTCTTTTTCCTGTTCTCAGTGTCATCCTGATTTTTCTGCAGATAAGCACCCGCAAAGAAAGTTCCGAAGCAAATTGCACTATCAGGCGCAGTCCGCGCTCGTATGCCGGCGATGTCATACGGACAGGCAGCTAAAAACAAGCAGCATCCATACCGCCCTCCTCAATGAGGAAAAAACAGGGACGGCGACGATCTGCACGAATTGCCACGGTTCTCACGCTATAACACAGGTAACGAAAACGGCGAAGTACTCAGACGAGGAAGAGTACTGCATGAAGTGCCACGGCTATGCCGTGAAAATGCTGTTCAGGAGCGGCGAATCGCTCTCCGGAACCATTAATATTTCATCACTGCAGGCCTCTGTACACAACAAGCTGTCATGCTCCGACTGTCATTATGGATTTTCGTCCGAAGAGCACCCAAAAAGACATTTCGCGACCCGCCGGGACTATACCCTGGCATCTTCAGAGAATTGCAGACGGTGCCACTTCGATAAATATACCAAGACGATGGAAAGCATTCATCATACGATGCTTAGCCAGGGGAATCTCGAAGCCCCGGTATGCATCGACTGCCACGGCTCGCACGGGATATCCCACATCAGCAAGGAACGGGCGCTGATCGCCAAGAGGTGCCAGCGGTGCCATGCCGGGATATACGATATCTATGCGAAAAGCGTTCATGGGAACGCGTTATTCAACGAGAACAATCAGGATGTGCCGGTATGTACAGACTGCCACACGGCTCATTCCATAGAAGACCCGCGCACCTTGAGCTACCGGGAGCGGGTCCCCGATATGTGCAGCAACTGCCACGCCAATAAGGCGATTGTCGGCAAGTACGGACTTTCGACTGCCGTTGTGGACACCTATCTTTCGGATTTCCACGGGGTAACGCTCAAATTTTACAGACTGCAGAAAGGGGCGCTGAACAAACCGGCAAAACCCATGGCCGTATGTACGGACTGCCATGGCATCCATAATATCAACAGCACCGTCGGCCCTGATGCGACGGTCTTGAAGGCCAATCTGGTAAAAAGATGCCAGAAATGCCATGCGGAAGCGCCCAAAAATTTCCCCGATTCCTGGCTCTCTCATTACAAGCCGAGCCTCACGCGGGCCCCGCTGGTCTTTTTCGTGAACCTGGTTTACAAGATATTCATACCCCTCCTGGTAGCAGGGCTGGTCCTTCAGATCATGCTCCACGTATGGCGTTATGTAGTCAACCGGTAAGGGAAAGGGGGATGTGATGAACGTCGGCACCATCATACAAGAAGAACGGGTGAGAAGATTTTCCCCTGCACGCAGCGTCGAACACGTGGCGCATGTTTTAACCTTTGTCGTGCTCGTCTGCACCGGCCTTTCCCAGAGATTTTATTCACTCGATATTTCCCAATGGATCATTCTGCACTTGGGGGGCATCGATAACGTACGGCTCATCCACCGCTTCGCCGGAGTAATCTGCTCCCTCGAGGTCATCACGCACCTGGGTGTTGCCGTTATCGGCATTGTCTTCAGAAAATGGCAGCCCTCCATGGTCATCACCAAAAAAGATTTCACCGATGTCGTGCACAATATAAGGTATTATCTCGGCATAGAAAGCTCCCCTACGCGGGGCGGCAGATACACGTACAAGCAGAAGTTTGAATACTGGGGCATTCTCACCGGTGTGCTCTTGATGATCCTTACCGGATTCATCCTCTGGTTTCCTTCAGTCGTGACAAAGTTTCTGCCGGGGGAGATCATCCCCGCGGCCAAGGTCCTCCATACGAATGAGGCCCTCGTGGTCTTTCTCATTATCGCCATCTGGCATGTCTACAACGCTATCTTCAGCCCGGAGGTCTTTCCCATGGATACAAGCATCTTTACCGGGTACATCTCGAAGGCACGGATGCTCAGAGAACATCCCGACGAGCTTGCCGATATGGAGGATAAACCGCTGGAGGACATGCCGACATCTTCCTGAAAAATTTCGAGGCCCGCATGGCTCTTGTCCAACCACAAGCGCGAGATAAAAGTCCTGTCCGTTTCCCTTTCCTTTTTTAATCCGTTGAGTTATAATTCATGTCATGAACGAGCATAAAGGGAGCTTGAAGAAAAGAATAACCCTCCTTATCGTCCTTGGAATTTCGGTCATTCTGTTGAGCTTGGGGATCGTAAGCCACTATATCATTCAAAAGGATATCGATGGTTTGATTAACAAGAAACTCGCCCTGTCCCGCATCACGAGGAATAACGTAGACAACATCATAAAAGATAATATCAACCGGCTCTACGACATATCGAACTCGGGCGCGGTCGACTTGGACGATGGCGACATGAGACCCGAGAGGGAGGCCGTGAAAGCGGCATACCGGTATTCCATCTTCACCGACGGGATCTTCCTCCTGGACACCGGCGGAAACATCCTTTTAAATTATCCCGAGCGGATGCGGGATGCATCCTTGAACGTACTCAGCATCGAGCCCGTAAGCAGGATGCTCGCCTCCGGGAAGCCGGTGGTGTCGAACCTTTATACCGTTGAGCCATCGAAGAAGAAGGTTATCTATGTACTCGTGCCGCTCAAGGACAAGAACGGAAGGACGGTGGGCGTCGCAGGAGGACAGATCGATCCTACCAGTCCGCTCCTTTTGCAGAAATTGGGATTGATTGATATCGGGGAACATGAGTTCATCGATATAATCGATTCGAACGGGGCAGTTATCGCCTCATCAAATCCTGAACGCATGTTCACCCACTGCGACCGAAACAGTTTTTTCACCACCGTCATCAGTGAACGAAAAGAACGGGTGGCAACCTGCCACGTCTGCCACGAGGCCGGAAACCGGCAGGAGAAGCAGGCGACCGTTCTTGCATTCGTTCCCCTCGAAACTGCCCCATGGGGGATATCCATACAGGAACTGAAAGCGGATGTCTTTGCCTCAGCGGAGAACCTTAAAAGGATGTTCTTCGGTCTCGGCTTCATATTCCTTGGGACTGCGATCATCCTGACCATCGGCATTAGCCGCAGTATTGTCAACCCACTGAAGGAGCTCATCCACGGCGCAGACCTCATCGCGCGGGGCGATCTGTCAAACGCGATTGCACCGCATGGAAGTGACGAGATAGGGATCCTGAGCAGGAGTTTCGAGACCATGCGGCGAAAGCTCGTTAAATCGGGGGAAAGGATTCGGCTTCATACTCAAGAACTCGAGACGCGGGTCAAAGAGCGAACGCGGCAGATCAACGAGAGCCAACAGCGGGCCGAGAAACTGCTAAAAAAAGTTATCTCCACTCAGGAGGAGGAGCGCAAGCGGATTGCGCGCGAGCTGCACGATGACACGCTCCAGGAGATGTTGGCGGCGCTCATGAAAATCGATATCTGCCGTATCAACCCCGCAGAGATCACCATGGACAAGATCGATACCATCCGCGGCATCATCACGAGGGCCTACGACGGGTTAATTTCCCTGATGCAGAACTTGAGGCCGTCTCTTCTCGACGATCTGGGACTCGTCGCGGCGGTACAGTCACTCCTCAATATGCACCTCGGGGAGAGAGGCATTCACTATTTCATCAACACCACGGGATTGAAGGACAAGCGATTCCGTCCCGAAGTGGAAATCATTCTTTTCAGGATCGTGCAGGAGGCCGTCGTGAACATTGCGAGACATTCGCAAGCGGAAAATGTCTTCATTCTCTTCAAATGCGACGAGACTGCTGTTTATGCAGACATCGAAGACGACGGGATCGGTTTCGACCTCAGCTCCTTAATTAAGCATGCGCCAGACGTTCGGGACCGCCGCGGTCTGGGCATCATGGGGATGAGAGAACGCGCGCTCCTGATCGGAGGGGAAATGGAGATCTGCTCACAGCCCGGCATCGGAACCAAGGTCACCGTCCAGATCCCCCTGAAACCACGGGAGACTGCATATGCTTCATAAAATGAAAGTATTGATCGCCGATGACCATGCACTGGTGCGTGAGGGCATCGTCGCCTTTCTGAAACTCTCGGACGACATTGAGGTTATCGGGGAGGCGTCAGACGGCATCGAGGCCATAGAAAAGACCAAGAAGCTGCGGCCTGATATCATCATCATGGATATCAACATGCCCAGGCTCGGCGGGCTCGAAACCACCGTCGAGGTCAAGAAGATGTATCCTGAAATCAAGGTGCTCGTGCTTACCCAGTACGAGGACCGTGAATACATATCGCGATTTCTCAAGGCCGGCGTGTCGGGATATCTGCTCAAGAAGGCCGTGGGAAGCGATCTTATCACGGCCCTCAAGGCAATCTGGCGCGGAGAATTATACCTGTACTCTTCGATCGCCTCGGAAGTGGTTGCGGGTTACCTCGGCGGGGACAAACGTGTCGACGTGGAGAACCCGTATGAAAAGCTGACGGACAGGGAAAAACAGGTATTAAAGCTCGTTGCGGAAGGACACACCCACAAAGAAGTGGCCGACATGCTGAACATCAGCGTCAAGACCGTCATCGCGCACCAGACCAATATCACGGAAAAGCTCGATATCCATACCCGTGCCGGATTGATCAAGTTTGCGATTCAAAAAGGAATCATAAAGATCGACATGTGATGGGAATGCATTAGCCTTTCCCGTCTACCATTTCCCGCATTTCCTTGCCCGCCTTGAAGAAAGGCACTTTCTTCGGAGGAACGGAGACCGCCTCACCGGTCTTGGGATTTCTCCCCTCCTTGGCGCGGCGATGACGGACGCGGAAGCTCCCGAATCCCCGTATCTCAACCTTGTCCTCGCGAGACAAGGCGTCCTTGATCCCTTCGAGAACCGTGTTCACGACAACTTCGACCTGTTTCCTCGTCAATCCGGGTTTTTTCTCCGATATTTTGTCTACCAGCTCCGCCTTCGTCATGCAATACCCCTCCTCTAAATGCTGATCAGCGATACAGATATTGTAAGGTCACAGAACTCTTGCCGATGCCGTTCTGAATAACATTCGCTACCCAGGTGGCCGACTCTTCCTTCAGGTACTCCAAGAAAGGGATCTTTGTCCTTTTTTCAACCACCTTCGGCCTCCCCTTGATCCCCGCAAGACTTCCCGCTAGACGGATGCTGTCCCCGAGGTCTCCCAGCTGATCCACGAGCTTGAGTCCGAGTGCCTGTTGCCCGGTGAAGATCCGTCCGTCCGCGATGGCCCGCACATCGGCCTCGGGCAGATCCCGTCCCTCGGCGACGGCCTTGATGAACTGGTTGTGAACATCATCGATCACATCCTGGAGGAGCTTCTTTTCCTGCGGCGTCATGTCGCGGTAGGGGGACCCGATGTCCTTAAACTCGCCGGCCTTAACGACCATGCCCTTGACACCGATTTTCTCGAGCAGTTTTTCTACATTCGCGAACTCCATTTTGACGCCGATGCTGCCGGTGAGCGTTCCGGGATTTGCCACGATCTTGTCGGCTGCGGCCGCCACATAGTATCCCCCTGATGCCGCTACGGACCCCATGGACACGACGATTTTCTTGCCCTCTTTTTTCGCGTTCTTCACGGCGTTGTATATCTCCTGGGAAACGACAACCCCGCCGCCGGGGCTGTCGATGCGGATGACAATCGCTTTTATCGATGAATCATCGGCATACTCGTTCAGTTCTTCCACGATATGCTCCGATGAAATAAGTAAGCCTTCTATCTTGACCATCGCCACCCGGTCTGTTCCCATGACCGATAGCGCGTCGGTGGCCTTCCTGCCGGAGAGGCTGGACGTGAGGAACAGTACCACAAAAAAGATCCCTCCGAGCACAACCGCTGTCAGCAGAACAATGAGAACTGGATTTCTCTTCATGCAGGCTCAGCTCCGTTCCTTGAGCAACGCTCCGAGCGTGGTGTCCGGCTTCGGCTGCTGGCTCATATATTCCTGCAGCGACGTCCTGTCTTTCCCTTTGACGTGCGCCTTGATCGACAGCGCGATCTTGCGATCGGCCTTGTCCACCTTGATGATGCGGGCGGTCACTTCATCGCCTTCCTTTGCTTCTTCGGCGTCTTTCAGCATCTCCGAGACCGGGATCAGACCCTCGATCCCGTGCTCAAGTTCCACGAACAGGCCGAAATCAGTCTTTTTCGTCACCTTCAACGTTTCGTCCTGTCCCACCTTGTACCGCTCAGGGATGATCTTCTCCCAGGGATCGGAGTTCAGCTGCTTGAGCCCGAGCGAGATGCGCTCCTTCTGGGGGTCGATGCTCAATACCACGGCTTTGACCGTCTGACCTTTTTTAAGCATATCAGATGGATGTTTGACATGCTTGGTCCAGGACATGTCGGAAATATGGATAAGACCGTCAATCCCCTCCTCGATGCCCACGAATGCGCCGAAATCGGTGATGGTCCTGATCTTTCCCTCGACCGTGGAACCAACGGGATAGCGGTCTCCAAGAGTGTTCCAGGGATTGGGTTTCACTTGCTTCATCCCGAGTGAAATGCGTTTGGCCGCTGGATCCACAGAAAGCACGATCGCCTCAATGATGTCGCCGATAGCGACTATTTTTGAAGGGTGCTTGACCTTCTGGGTCCAGGACATTTCGGAGACGTGCACAAGACCTTCTACGCCATGTTCCAGTTCGACGAACGCCCCGTATTCCGCCAGGCTCACCACCTTACCGCGCACCTTCGTGCCGATCGGATACCGCTCGGCAACTGCATGCCACGGATCCTGCGTCTTCTGTTTCGTCCCGAGCGATACTTTCTGCTTTTCCCGGTCGTATTTGAGCACGACCACGTCAACCTTATCCCCGACCTTGAACATCTCGGAGGGATGGTTTATCCTGCCCCAGGACATATCGGTAATATGGAGCAGTCCATCGATGCCGCCGAGATCGACGAAAGCCCCATACTCGGTGACATTCTTGATGACACCGCTCACGATCTGGCCCTCAGCCAGGGTGGCGAGTCTTGCCACCTTCTGGGCGTTCTGTTTTTCCTCAAGAATCGCTCTCCGGGACAGCACGATGTTGCCGCGTCCGGAATTCATCTTGATAATCTTCATTTCAAGGACCTGGCCGACCATCTGGCCGAGGTTCTGAATAGGCTTGGTATCAACCTGTGAGCCTGGCAGAAAAGCGGTCACGCCTCCGATATCAACGTTCAGTCCTCCCTTGATCGTTGAAAGCACCCTGCCTTTGACCACATCACCGGTCTGATAGGCTCGATTCAGGCTGTCCCACACTTGCAGCTTTTTCGCTTTTTCTCTTGAGAGGAGCAGGTTGCCGTTCGAGTCTTCAGCTGCTTCGAGAAAGACCTCGAGTTCATCGCCCGGCTTCAGCGTCTTGAGTTCGGCTTCCGTGAATTGTTCTGCGGGAATAATACCGTCCGACTTATACCCAAGATCCAGCATCACCACCCCGGACCTGACCTGAAGGACTTTTGCCCGGACAACAGAACCTGCCTTAAAGCTCTTGAGCGACTGGTTATAGAGTTTTTCGAACTCTGTATGGTGATCCTCTTTCCCAGTCGTGTCATTCTCTTCGTGTTCGATGCCTTCGCGCGTTTCGTCCATTAAAATACCATACCTCCCGAAAGTATATGGCCGGCCTTAAGGTTACCGGCTAACCTTGCCGTCCGCCAGTTTCTTCAGAACGCCTTCTACGACCCAATCGGGCGTGGAGGCACCGGCCGTGACCCCTACTTTGATCGCCCCTTCAAACCAGGCAGGCTGTATCTCATCAGCCACCTCGATATGATACGTTGGCTTCCCTTCCTTTCTGCATACGGAAACCAGCCTGCTCGTATTGGCGCTGTTGCGCCCCCCCACCACTAGCATGACATCAACCTGCCCGGCGAGAAGGCGCGCTGCATCCTGGCGTTCTTTTGTTGAGTTGCAGATGGTATTGAAGACCTTTAATTCTTTGGAAAGACTTAATAATTTTAGCACAATTTCTGAAAAATTGCTATACGATTGCGTGGTCTGTGCGACGATACCGATCCGACTCTTAAGCGTTAAGCCATCTACTTCCTCCGCCGTTTCAACCATGACGGCATTGTTTCCGGCGTAACCGATTATACTCTGCACTTCCGGGTGCTTTTTCTCTCCGACCACCACAACCTGATACCCTTCTTTATGAAGCAACTCGGCATCACGCTGGGCCTTGCCGACAAATGGGCAGGTGAGATCGATGATCTGCAATCCTTTTTCACGGGCCTGTTCGAGCACGCGAGGAGGCACGCCATGCGACCGGATAATGAGAACGTCTCCGGGCTCAAGAGAGGTAAAATCCTCCACGGTCTTCACGCCGGCCTGACGCAGCCGCTCCACCTCCTGGGGATTGTGGATGAGCGGTCCGAGACAATATACGTTGCCGCCGGCTGCAGCCTTGAACGCCGTGCTGATCGCACGCTTTACCCCGAAGCAGAAGCCGGCCTTATCAGCCAAAAATACTTTCATAACCCGTTATCTCACCTTCGCTATCTCAGATACCATTCTGCTAAGCACCTCATCGATGCTCATGGAGCTCGAATCGATCAACAGGGCGTCATCGGCCTGTCTGAGGGGGGCAATTTCTCGTCCACTATCCTGTCTGTCGCGTTCTTCGATCTCTTGCGTTATCCGTGTACGATTTACGTCCATTCCCTTTGCCCTGAGTTCGAGGTAGCGCCGCCGTCCGCGTTCCTCGGCGCTCGCATCGAGGTAAAATTTCATGTCTGCATCGGGAAACACAACGGTGCCGATATCCCGACCGTCCATAACCACTCCGCCGCTCTCACCCAGCTCCCGCTGGAGCGTTAAGAGTCGCCGTCGAACCGCAGGAGATTTTGACACCGCCGATGCCAGCATCCCCATCTCCGGCGTACGGATCTCGCCGCTCACATCAATGCCGTCAACGAAAAAACTCGGGTTCTTGTTGTCTTTTTTGATGGTAACCTCGGTCCGCGAGCACAGCCCTGCGAGTCCCTGTTCGTCTGCCGGGTCAATACCCTCCCGCTTCGCCTTCCAGCCGATCGCACGGTACATCGCCCCGGTATCGATATAGATATAACCTAATCGCTCAGCCAGAAGCCGCGCAGCCGTACTCTTGCCCGCTCCCGACGGGCCATCGATCGCAATGACCAGTCCATTCTTCTTTTTTGTCATACATACCGACCGCTATGAATATGCCGCCTGCTTCAGCAGCCTCTCGAATCCCGGGAAGGAGGTGTCGATCCATCCGGTGTCGCGCACCACGGTGTCTCCCTTGGCAGCAAGCCCGGCCACGGCAACCGACATCGCGACCCGGTGATCTCCGTGGCTCTCGCACAGGGCTCCAGAAAGCGAATCCCTGCCCGTGATATCCATCCCGTCGGGGAGCTCCGTTATATCGGCCCCCATCTTCCGGAGCTCAGAAGCCATGGCCGCGATCCTGTCGGACTCCTTGACCCGGAGTTCCGCTGCATCTCGTATCCTGGTTCTCCCCTGCGCATACGATGCTGCAACGGAGATCACCGGCATCTCGTCGATGGCCCTTGGGATCATGTCCCCGGATATCTGAACGGCGCGCAGCTTTCTGTGACGTACGCGGACGTCCGCCACCGGCTCTCCCGCCTGCTCACGCCGGTTCAGAAGAGCGATATCTGCGCCCATCTCAGTGAGAATATCGACGACACCGGTGCGCGTAGGGTTCACGCCCACATTTCTGATCGTAAGATCAGAGCCCGGCACAATAGACGCGGCGACCATGAAGAACGCTGCTGATGATATGTCCGAAGGTATCTCTAGCAATCCTTTTGCCGTAAGCTTCTGTCTGCCCCGGAGGCTCACACGTCCTCCTTCTTCCGATACCTGAACGCCGAAGAACCGGAGCATCCGCTCAGTATGATCGCGAGATTTCGACGGCTCACGTACCGATGTCACCCCCTCGGTATACAGCCCCGCCAGCAGGATCGCCGATTTTACCTGGGCGCTGGCAACAGGACTTGCATAGTTGATCGCCTTGATCTTCCGGCCGCCTCCCCTGATCGCGAGCGGAGCCAGTTTCCCGCCGGAACGGCCGTCGATCATCGCGCCCATCTGACGGAGCGGCTCCACAATCCTTGCCATAGGCCTCTTCCTGAGATACTGGTCGCCTGTTAGCACGGAGAAAAAATCCTGGCCAGCGAGAAGCCCGGCGAGGAGCCTCATGCCTGTGCCCGAGTTTCCCAGGTCGAGCACCCCTGCAGGTTCTGAGAGGCCGTCAAGGCCTTTCCCATGCACCACAAGCCGGACCGTTCCCGTTCCCAGACCCTCGATCGGAACGCCGAGCATCTGAACGGCGCGGGCCGTGTTCAGGGTGTCTTCGCCATTCAGAAAACCCGTGACGACCGTATCGCCATCTGCAATGGCGGCGAACAATACCGCCCGGTGAGAGATGGACTTATCTCCCGGCAGGACCACCGATCCCTTGAGGCCGCATGAGGGTTTTACTACGAGGTCCGACATTTACTCCAGTCCCCTCCGCACATTGCTTGCGATGGCGAGGTGATCCTCCAGACGTTCGCCATCCCCTTCAAGGATATCCGTCTTGAGCCTATCCAGGGAAAGCTGGTACCGCTCGATCATCTGGACGATATTCTCGCGGTTCATAAGGCAGATATCCCGCCATATCTCCGGGGAACTTGCGGCGATCCTCGTGAAATCCCTGAACCCTGCTCCGGAAAAACTGATGTAGTCCTCGGTACCCGTATTCAGCTCGGCTACGGCGAACATCATGGCGAAAGCCGCAACGTGCGGCATGTGGCTCACAGCAGCAAATACCTTATCGTGGACATCGGGGTCCATCACGATCACCTTCGCACCGGCAGTCTTCCACATTTCCTTCACGGCATCCAGCGCCTGCCGATCGGTCCTTTGCGTCGGGGTGAGGATGCACTTCGCCCCGCGGAACAGCGTCTCCGTCGCCTCAGACACACCGAACTTTTCCTTTCCGGCTATGGGATGGCCCGGGACATAATGCACTCTTGCCGGGAGGAGGCCCTCTATCTTCCGCACGAGTTCCCCCTTGACACTCCCTACATCCGTCAGGATCGTTCCTTCTTTCAGGTGCGGTCCCACCTCGCGGACGGCCGTCTCGAATGTGCCGACGGGAGACGCGAGTATTACAAGATCGGCGCCTTCAACGGCGCTCGCTGAACCCTGTCCGATGCGGTCAATCACGCCGATTCTCTGCGCCAGCTCGAGCGTTTCCCTGCTCCTGCCCGCACCCGTAATCATGCCGGCAAGCCCGGTCGTCTTTAAGACCTTCGCGAGGGAACCGCCGATGAGCCCCACGCCGATGATAGTGACGTTGTTAAAGTGAACCATGTTTTTCCCGAGAAATCCTGGCCTGCTAAACACGAATTTTGATCACTGGGAGTATGAGATTGCTTAGGTTTTTATTATGCCGAGGATTTGAAAGCTCTTCTCCTATATTTCCCTCCCGACTGCCTTCGCGATGGGCCTCAACTCATCCATTAATTGTTTGAAACTCTTGGGCTTTAGGGACTGTTCACCGTCGCAGAGCGCCTCTTCGGGGTTGGAATGCACCTCGATGATGAGGCCGTCTGCTCCCGCTGCGACGGCGGCCTTTGCCATGGGAGCAACAAGGTCCCACTTGCCCACGGCGTGACTGGGATCAACGATGACGGGGAGGTGGGTCATCTGTTTGAGCACCGGGACAGCCGAGAGATCGAGCGTGTTCCGCGTTGCGGTCTCATAGGTACGGATACCTCGCTCGCACAGGATCACGGCATGGTTCCCGCCCGACATGATGTATTCCGCCGACATAAGCCATTCCTTGATCGTGGCCGATATGCCGCGTTTCAGCAGAACAGGTTTTTTGCAGAGCCCGACTTCCTTGAGTAGCCGGAAGTTCTGCATGTTTCGGGCTCCGATCTGGAGCACATCTGCATATTTAACGATCATCTCGATGTCCCGGGGATCCATAACCTCGGTCACGACAGGGAGCCCCGTGCGCTCGCGGGCATCGGCAAGATACTTGAGCCCTTCCTCCTCGAGCCCCTGGAAGGCATACGGAGATGTCCGGGGTTTGAAGGCGCCACCCCGGATGAAATTGGCTCCGGCGTTCTTGACCTCTTTTGCAATCTCGAGGAGCAGCGTTTTGTTCTCCACGGCGCAGGGGCCGGCCATGACAGCGATTCTGGCACCACCGATCTGCTCCTTGCCGACGCTGACGACCGTACTCTCTTTCCTGAACTCTAGGCTCGCCAGTTTAAAGGGTTTCAGGATCGGAAGCACTTTCTCCACACCGGGAATGGCCTCAAGCGGAACGCTCTGGAGGATGGCCTCATCGCCAATTGCGCCGATGACCGTCCTCTCCGTGCCCTTCGATACATGGGCCTGCAGCCCCAGGTCCTTGATCTTTTTAATGATGTGATCGACCTGCTCCACAGTCGCATCAGGTTTTACGACGATGATCATGGCTCCTCTTTCTTGGATTCAATTTACCGCGGATGGACCAGAGGCAGAAACGTCCACACGGGACATAGAGCACCTGGTTCAGCCTGGCGCAGCACGCGTGGCGTCAAGCGCAGAAGCGCTCCGGTTTCTGCCCTTCGCGCTTTACCCTTTTCCCTCTATGCGCCATCAGTAGTGAAAAAATCAAGGATTTATAATTTTTTCCAGCTCGTTCACGAACCGCTTATTCTCATCGGGCAGCCCGATCGTTACCCGGAGCTTTTTCCCGCCCATAGGGCGGATTATCACACCCGTTTTGAGGAGGGTGGCGTACAGCTCGGAGCCATCGACTGGCGCCTCAAATAGAATAAAGTTCGTTTCCGTCGGGAGGTAAGCAATGCCAAGCCGGTCGAATGACTGATATAGGAACTGCTTGCCTTCGCTGTTGATTGCGATCGACTTCTCCACATGCTTCCGGTCCGCAAGGGCCGCCAGGGCACCGATCTGTCCCAGGGAATTGGTATTGAACGGCTGCCGCACCTTGTTCATCAGTTCAGCGATCTCCGGCGTCGTGATGCCGTAGCCGATACGCAGTCCGGCAAGCCCGTAGATCTTTGAAAAAGTCCTGAGCGCGAGGACATTCTTGGCCACCTTCAGATAGTCCAACGAATCGGGATAGTCGGCCCGAGAAACATACTCACAATACGCCTCATCCACGGCCACGATCACGTGGTCCGGCACGCGGTTCATGAGCCGGTCCATCTCAGCCGACGTGTTCATCGTGCCCGTGGGATTGTTCGGGTTCGCGATAAATATGATCTTCGTCTTCTCCGTAATGCGATCGGCCATGACATCGAGGTCGTGCCGGCTGTCTTTGAGCGGCACAGTGACGTTTGTCCCACCGGCAGCCTGTGTAATCATCCTGTACACGACGAACGACGGATTAGCCGAGATGACCTCATCTCCGGGCCGGACAAAGGTGCGGACCACCAGCTCGATGAGTTCGTTCGAGCCGTTGCCCAGAATAAGCTGAGAGATGTCCACATCATATTTTTTGGCAAGCGCCTGGGAAAGGTAGTAACCGCTGCCGTCAGGATAACGATTCAGCCCTGCAACCGCCTTTTTTATTGCCGTAACAGCCTTCGGCGACGGGCCGAGCGGGTTCTCATTAGAAGCGAGCTTGATGCTGCCGCTGATACCCAATTCCCGCTCGAGCTCCTCGATCGGCTTTCCCGGTGTGTAGGGTGTGATGTTTTTAATGTTTTCCGAAACCGTTATCATTTCTCTCTCCGTGACTATCGCCTGTCTTGTATCAACGCCTGCGGCTGCAGAGTCTCTCGCCTACCCATCCCCTCTTTGCAGTCTGCTCTCCTGCTACCCGCTCCGCGGATATGACCCCAGTACTTTCAGAAACAGGCAATCTTTCTTCAACTGTTCGATGGCATGGGACACTTTCTCTTCTTCAACATGGCCGACCATGTCCAAAAAGAACACATAGTCCCAGACCTTCCTGCCCGACGGCCGGGCATCCAGTCTTGTCAGATTGATTCCCGCCTCTGCAAACGGCGCAAGCATGGTATAGAGCGCTCCGACCTTGTCCTTGATGGAGAACATGATCGAGGTCTTGTCCCGGCCTGTCTTCCGGGGGGACTTGGCGGCAATGACGAGGAAGCGGGTATAATTGTTCGTGTTGTCCTGGATATTTTTGCCCACGATCTGCAGTCCGTAGAGCACGGCAGCCATCTCGCTCGCTATGGCGCCTGCCGTCGGGTCGTCTGCAGCCATTTCCGCGGCCTTGGCCGTGCTCGGGGCGTTCAGGACCGGGACCCCTGACATGTTCTTTTCCATCCACTCCCGGCACTGTCCCGGCACTTGGGGATGGGTATAGATCCTCGTGATGTCCTCGATTTTACCGGACTTGTTCATAAGGTTCTGCGAGACCTCGAGCATGATCTCGGCGTAGATCTTGAGGTCTGAGTCGATGAACATATCAAGGGTGTAGTTCACGACGCCCTCGGTGGAGTTCTCAACCGGTACGACGCCGAAGTCTGTCCTGCCCCGCTCTACCTCGCTGAACACGTCCTTGATTGTCTCTACCGGAAGGTATTGGGCGGCAAGGCCAAATTGCTGCATTCCCGCCATGTGCGTGAACGTGGCGCGCGGTCCAAGGTAGGCCACCCGGAGCGGACGTTCCAGCGAGAGAGACGATGAGAGGATCTCGCGGTAAACGGCTCTCAGCGTCTCGTAGGGGAACGGCCCTTTGTTCCGCGACAGCAGCCGCTCCAGTATCTGGCGCTCCCTCGCAGGAGCATGGAAGTCAAGTTTCGCTGATTTCTTGATGTCCCCGACTTCGATAACGACCCGGGCGCGTTCGTTCAGCAGGTCGACGATCTTGTCATCGAGATCATCGATCTTTTTCCGCAGTTCCTGAATTCTTGGCGTGGACATAAAACTGCAACCTGCCTTGACTTGAGAAGATTTGTAATTATAGTTTATTTTTTAAGGAGTTGCAAGGACTTTTTGGCCGAAACCAGCCCTTATGATTAATATATTTACTTTTTCCTGCTGTTGGGGAATAATGCGACAGGATGGATACAGAGGAATCAGGGCCGTGAACAATTCATTTATACACGACATAAAATTCAACTGTGATGTATCTGATGCAAAGTATTGGGGCTTTTTCTCGGTGTGCGGTCTATTAATGAGATACCGGGACCTGTATCGCTCGGAAAAAGGCTTGCAGCCGTGGGCGGAAATCGGGAGGGAAGACATCGCGGCGTGGATTACGAAAAAGGAATCCCGATGGCCGGAACTGGAACAGGAGGACTTCAGGGACCTCATCATCGGCGGAAAGAAATACCATCCCTTCGACATTCCAGAAATCAATCATATGCTCAGTGGACAGGGCCTCGTCTACGGCGCCGGATACGGCATGTACATGAAGCCGACCTTCTTCCTTGCAGAACTTCGTACGACCCGTGAGATTTCCGGCCTCACCGTGCACACGTCGGGGAAAGAATTAGTAAGGGACCTCTTCACGTCCGCAGGGATGTTCCAGAGGAAAAGCATATTCCTGCGGCTCGAACCGCTCACCATGCTTCTCATGTACAAATTCTCGGAGTTGAACGCCCGTCGTGTTTCCGCACTCGAGGACGCCTTTTCGCATTACGGTTTTCGGCACCGACAGATCATCGACGATATCTTCGGGAAACGGCTGGAAGGGATGGCGGAACGCTATGCGGACCTCCTCCTCTGCCACGAGGTGGCCGAGGCCAAAGAAGATGCTCCGGAGTGGCAGGATATCCTTTCTTCCCTGGACGGGGACCGGAAGGCGGAGCATTACCTGAGGGCCATCAAAGACCTTATTGCCGACACGTCGGATCACGGGCCGTACAAGAAGATCATCGACACCAGGGACCGCGGTGCCCTCAGCCTCTCGATCGCTCTCATGGAAGGGTTCAGGAGAGTCCTCTATCCCGAGATGAAGCATGCGCATGAAAATTTCCTCGGCAGTGAAGACTGGGACCTGATAGAAGAGGCTCGGGAAGCAGGCTATGCACGGTTCCTGTCGCAGAGGGACATGGTCGTTGGCCTTTACAGGGCGAGCGCCGGCAGAGAAGATTTTATCCTGCATCTCAAAAACATCATTCAGACGGCTGCCTGAACGATCAAAAGCAAATTCTCATTTCTTATAGTCCTCCATGCCAGATGGGCAGTTCTCTCTCCAGTCGATCGATCCGGAAATACTGAAGCATCTCGATGAACGGCGGTACGTGAAGGGGGTCTTCAACCATGCCGAAGAGATGGCTTCCACAGGAGCAGTCCGATGAGCCGAAACCCGGGATATCCCACGATGCTATGCCCTGAAGCACATCAGCCAATTCGCATTCCAGGTCCGCACTCGCCCGCACCGGCAGGGCCGCGCAGAATTCCGCATGTTCCCGCAGATAATCGATATGCCAGAAAAGTTTTTTTCTCCTGCTCCGATGCCGCGCTATCCGCTGCGTAAGGTTGTTTTTCGCTGAACCTGTGTACAGGTAGAACCCCTTTCTGAACCGCACCATGCCGAGGCTTCCGATCTTCAGTTTCGTGTCCCTTGTCAGCCGCATGAGGACTATGTAACATCCACTGTCATGAGCTTCCCGTTCAATGAGATCCCAAGGGATCACGAGTTCCCGGACCCTGCTGCCGAGAATAAGGCCCTTCTTCCATTCCACGGAAACGGCCTTGACCATAACATCATCCTTCACGGACAGGAGGGAGCGAGAGAATTCCAGGTCAGTATGGTAATCAGGCATAAAGTATCCGGGCGTCGGTGTGTGGACCAGAAAAAGCACCGCCGTGTCCATTCCTTGGCGGGAGAGGGACGCAAGTTCCAGAAGGTGCTTCCTCCCCCTCTCTGTGATCGCGTCGGGAAACATTGCTATGCGCCTGCCAAAGAGGGTGCAGGACTTGACTTCAAGCACCAGGTCCCTTCCCCCTTTCCGGAGAAGGAAATCAAACCTGCTGTTCCCGATCGTATGCTCGGCCTTGACGACAACAGCACCGTCAAGTCCCGGGACTCGGTTGTGCTCGATCAAGTGCCTGGCCACGGAATTATTCTGGTGCGTGTGGAGCAGGATCGGGCTGCCGTCTCTCTCCACAGCCACAGCCATGTAGGTGATCTTCCTCCCAGGAACGACCGGCTGTTTTACGAGGTACAATTTTCGTCCCGGAAGCAGGAGTTCCCGGAGCTTGCCGGGATTCGGAAGGTACGCCATCACCGACCTGCCGCTTCTCATGCATTCCACAATGAAGCGATTCGGTCTTGCCTTGAATGGGGCGGGTATGATATTTCGGAAAAGCTTCATGTACCCATACTACCTGAACAGAAGCCGTTTGTCATCAATAGGCACGAAGATGGCGCTCAGTCGACCTCGGACGCGTTATCATGGCGGAAATAATCGAGGAGGAAATAGCATTTTTTGATGTCACCTTCAGGGCAGGAACGCTCTCCTAGGACATCGGCCGCAAAAGTCAGTCACCGGCCTTGAAGCGGGGGAGGATGTCAAAAGCTCTGCTTCAGTGAGCGATAATCCGGAACAAGAAGCCCGAGGCATGTTGCTCTAGTCGAGGTCTCGTCGTGTTCCGCAGTGAATAAGTTGCGGACAAAATCGAGAATCGGACCTCGATGCGAACATCCATACGGACAGGGACGACGGCCACTCATCAGAGACTGAACCAGGAATACCGGCGAGATTAGCGAACGGGCAGGACAAGGGCCCCGCCTGACCCATCAGAACCCGCATATGCCCTCCCAGATCTCAGGTCGGCAAAAGATTTTTTGCTTCCAACCGAGCATGCATAGCTTCGGCTTCCATGGGCTCGGAGAACAAGAATCCCTGCCCGTAATGACAGTTAAGGTTATTGATTCTTGACAGCTGATGGACCAGTTCTATGCCCTCGACAATGACTTCCAGATTCAGGCTCTTGGCGAGCGACACGATCGTTGTGATGATCTCTTTGTTTTCGCAGTTCGCAGTGAGCTTGCTCACGAAGGTACGGTCAATTTTCAGGGCAGTGATCGGGAAACGATGGAGTTGGCTTAGCGACGAATAACCCGTGCCGAAATCATCGATGTGTATATGGATTCCTATCTCCCGTAATTGAGCCATTTTTGCGGTCGCGGCCTCTACATTCTCCATGATCATGCTCTCCGTTATCTCGATTGCCAGGCTGCCCGCATCAATGCCGGTTTCCTTGGCAATACCGGTAAGCGTGCTGATCAGATCGGGCTGAGAGAATTGCCTGCCCGACATGTTCATGCTCATTGTCAGAGGAGGATCCTGAGGATACTCCAGCTGCCACGCCCGCAACTGGCGGCAGGATTCCCGAAGCGTCCAGTCACCGAGCGGAAAAATCAACCCGGTTTCCTCCGCTAGCGGGATGAATTCCGCTGGGTAGAGGAGTCCCCGCGTCGGATGGTTCCACCGAACGAGAGATTCAAAGCCGACGATCGAATTTTTCTTCAGGTCGATGATCGGCTGGTAGTGCAGGAGGAATTCCTTATGTTCTATTGCCCGCCGCAGATCAGCCTCCAGTTGCAACCGTTTTACGACACTCACGTACATCTTGACGTCAAATATCTCATAGGAGGAATTCCCCTTCGCCTTTGCCTGATACATGGCGATATCCGCATCCCGCAGTATCTGTTCCGGGCGCTCATAGGCCCCGGAACTGAGAGCGATCCCGATACTTGCGCCTGAGAATATCTCATGCCCTTCAATGGAGAACGGTGACGATAGTTCGGTCTGTATCCGTTCAGCGATTTCCACCGCATCGGTCAAATGGCCGATATGCTCGAGGAGAATCGCGAATTCATCGCCTCCAAGGCGTGCTACTGTGTCGCCTGGACGGAGGCTGTTCGATATTTTCTGACCGATGGCGATAAGAAGCTTATCGCCGATGGCATGGCCGAGGCTGTCGTTGACCACCTTGAAGCGGTCCATGTCAAGGAACAGTACGGCGTACAGGTACCCCGTGTATCGCTGCGAGCTTCTGAGGACATGGTCCAGACGATCCATGAAGAGCGCGCGGTTGGGAAGCCCAGTTAGAGAATCGTGAAGCGCGTCGTGCAGCAATTGTTCTTCTACCGTCTTACGTGCTGTAATGTCCGTCTGTGACCCGGCAATGCGATACGCTTTCCCATCATTGCCCCTGACGGCTAGTCCCCGGTTGAACGCCCAGCGGTACGTTCCGTCCTTGTGAAGTATCCGATATTCACTTTCGAAGTGAGGATTATGGCCGATGAGGTGAGAGAGCATCTTCGCCTCCACTGTTTCACGATCATCGGGGTGAATCCGGCCCAGCCATTCTTCGGGATGGCTGCCAACCTCCTTCTCTTCATACCCGAGCATTGATTTCCAGACATAGGAAAAATAGACACTGCCGTTCCTCAGGTCCCAGTCCCACAGCCCGTCATTGGCGCCGCGAGCGGCCACGGCGTAGCGCTCCTCGCTTTCCCGGAGCGCTTCCTCGGCCTGTTTGCGTTCGGTTATGTCTCTTGAGTGCTTAACGACATGCAATATGTTGCCTTCATCGTCCACGATAGGATACGTATTGATCTCGAACCACGTCTTCTTCCCCCGTGGGTCGAGCACTACTTTTTCCGTCACACAGGAATCTCCCGAGAGGAATGTCTTTTGTACAATGCAGTCATCACATATACTGCTCCTGCCGTACAACGCCTCATAGCAGGTTTCCCCCGAAAGATGCTGGAGATCGATGCTCTTTATCTTTTCATAAGCCTCATTGACCCGCACGATCCGATAGGAATTGTCGATGATGCAAAATGGGTCATGGATACTGTCAAATATGGCGTTGAGAAACGCTTCGGATTTTACGAGAGCGGCTCCCGTCTGCTTATGGTCGCTGATCTCTTTCGTGAGCTTTGTATAGCCGTTCTTCAGGGCAATGCTCATGGCATTGAAATGTAGGGCAAGCTCTCCGAACTCTGTCTTGTCCTTTAATGAGACCGTATACCCCAGATCTCCCGACGCAATCATTCTCGTTGCATTCACCAAGGTATGGATGGGAAGGGTTAAAGACGTCGTCAGGTTCATCGCCACGCCGGTGCCAACGATAAAGATCAGGAGCATGGTAATTAAGAGGATTATCCATGCCTGCCGTATCTTCCTCATGGCATCACTCGTCATGGATTTAAGCTTGTCGCCTGCCTGAATGGACATTTCCTCCGTTTTCACGAGGATCTTGTTGCCGGTCGCTGCAGTATCAAGCTTCAGCTTCTTTATCAGAGTCGAGTTCTTAGAAGCCGTTTTAGAAGCCGTTATGGAGCGGCTCAATCCCTTCTGATAGGACAGGATGAGTGATTGGACCTCTTTAATCTTTTTTGTAACTTCAGGCGGGTGGTGACACCCGGAACACTTTTGGGCAGTCGTTTCTAGATTCGCCAGATTAGCCGCGAGCAGGTCAGGGTTATGCCCACGCGTGTTGTGCAGGGCATAGAGGTCGGACTGCACTGTTTGGATGGACATGATCAGATGCTGCCGCAGATCTGCGATCTGGTGGAGCTTAATGAGGTGGCTCAGCGTTTCAGTGTTGTTCTTTACATGGACAATTGCAAATGTGCCCCCCAGAGCGAAGAGAATGAAAAGAAAAATGAGAGGTAGAATGATCTTACGTTTCATGCGCCGGCCATCCTTAGGAATCCCAATAAAACGCTTTGGAGAGTCAAGATTCGGCAATTTCTTATGAAACCGTATCGACAAGGACCTCTGCAGTCATTCATGGCCTTAATTTCCATCACAATCATAAGCCACGCACCATCCTGGTTATAAAAGCCTTATCTGACAGGGGCATCCCGTGATAATGCCTTGTAAGATATTGAAATAAAACGGTTTGCTTATACTAATCAAGCCGTATGCACTTCTATAGGGAAGACCCGATATCATTTATATATAATAATTTTACTACTTTTTTTGGATAAGTCAAGAAAATAATTTCGTTATAGACCATAAAAAACAGTTATTCTCCGCTGTACTTTGGCTTGATGTGCGCAGACGGCTGAATAGTATGCAAGAGACAGGGACACAATGGTTGCCATGTGACCTTCTTGAGAAAACAGAGGGGGAAAATCCTCTTTTCAGGAGATCCCGGTATCGACGTTCCCTGCCAAGCTCGCTTCTTCGGCCTCTTCATCCATACCAATAATCACCCAAATAACATTGACACCTTGGTCGTATGCCATCTGCTCTTTCTTGGCAATGCGCACAACATCGGGAAAACCCAATCGATAAGGAACGGCTTGTCCTCACGAACTGCCTAAATATGCCTGTGATATACTATAAATAACAGGAGGACAGGATGACCCAGGTGATTTTGTTCATCGGAGTGGTGGCTTTCATTGTTTATGCCGCATTTTCCATATCCTATTACATAGATCTACGACGCACAAGTAATGCATTCCGTGAATTCTTAAAGAACACAGAAGGAAATCTGAACGCCGCACTGACAGAATTGAAGGGTACGCTTGAGAACACAAACAAAATCACCGCGAATGTCACCCGAATTACACAAGATGTACGAGATATTACCGATACGGTGATGATTGTGGAGAAAGGGATTCAGAACTTCTACGGCAAAGTGAAGAATGAAATTGCTGCTTCAGCCGAGGCAAATGTTGCCGGTCTGAAGGCCGGCATTGCAACAGGTGTGGTGACCCTGGTTCGTAATCTGCGGGAAAGGAGGAGAGATGACCATGAAGGAGGTCCTTGAAAAAGAGATACCTGAAAAAAATGAAAGATCCATTCTGGTCCCGTTCCTGGTGGGCGGGGTGATAGGGGCAGGCATAGCTCTCCTGACGGCGCCGAAATCCGGCAAGGCAATGAGGAAAGACGTGATGGATTTCGCAGTGCGGACAAGAGATTCTATTTCCACGACCATTGACAGGAGCAAAGCGCTGTACACGGATGGCAAAACGGCTGTTGTCGGCGCCATCGAAGCAGGAAAGGACGCATTCCTGAAAGAGCGAGATAGGCATCGTCGGGCAGCATAGCAGCATAGATGATGCCGTTGCGGGGCGCGTTTATCGAAAATCGAACGTGCTCCGCTTTTTTTGCCCGCCTATATTAATCTGCCGTTTCTTTTGGCAATGCCCGCAATGAACCAGTCAGTAACGTAAGCAACGCAAACCAATTGGTAAGGCTGTGAGGAAAAGCCCAATGGGGAAGCACGCTTTTTACTCCGCGGCTTTCATGGGTCATATGTCCGGTCAATCGATGATCGACTTCTGCGAGACCGATATGCAAAAATCGGCCGTGTACCCCACCAGCCAATTCCCGCCTAAGTCGGCATCTATGTCAAAATCGTGCCAAAAACGCCGCATGATGTTCAAATAACGACTGCCTTCTCGTTCCTCCCTATCAACAACATCCCGATAATTTGAGACAAAATCAGTGGCACTTCCTTTGCATTAAGTACATAAGCGATAAACCGATAAGAAAATAGAGAACAATTGGACCCGTATAACTTCAGTAATCCAAGACTCGCGTGCTATTATTTTGGGCACAGATCACGAAATCAGGACATGGATAAGGAGGGAGAAAAAGATGATAAGAAGGATGATGATGGCAGTAGCAATAATGGTTGTTACCATATTTCTGCTTGGCACCATGACAAATGTTTTTGCCGAAACGGAATGGCAAAAGAACCACCCGCGTCGGGCCGAAGTGAATAAACGCTTGAACAACCAAAACCGCCGTATCAACAAGAAGGTAAAAGAAGGGGAAATGACTAAAGGCGAAGCCAAGAAACTCCATAAGGATGATAGAAATATCCGCCAAGAAGAACGGCTTATGGCTAAACAGAATGGCGGGCATATTACCAAGCAGGAACAAAGAACACTAAATCAGCAGGAGAACAAGAACAGCCGGGATATTGGTAAATAAACCTGCTTGTTGTTTCTTCAGGAGCGGAACAGGTAAAACAGCGTCTGATTGTGTCACGAGTTGAAAGCCGAAATATGCTCTTCCTGGTGCCTTCTACGGGATCGATGCAGTCGGCCGGTTATCAACGAGCCCCACTGGCACTTACAGGGCATTAGCGTTCCCTCCCGAGATTGTCGATTTACGCACAGGGAATGATAGTGCAGATCTTGAAATGCTACCGCTGTGGTAGTAGTATCGAGAGGCTTTCCGGTAAACCTGGAAAGCCTCTCTTTTCGCTTTCTATCTACCCCAAGAAAATATATAATAAATAAAAAAATTGCTCTGCGATGTTGGCGTGGAAATTCAATATTCTTTAAAAGGAGGAAGTATGTTAAAGAGAATCGTTATCACATTAGTAATCGGGCTTCTTATTGGTAGTGCGATAGGCAGTTGGGCCGCGATCCAGCAGCCGCATATGAGGGCAGCGCTGGAGGCCTTGCAAAGAGCAAAATCGGAGCTGGAGGTTGCTGAACACAATAAGGGAGGACATCGGGAGAAAGCTCTCGAGCTTGTGCATAAAGCCATTGAGCAGACTAAAAAAGGCATAGAGGCCGGCGAAAAGGAAAAGTAGTTAAACCGTCGTAGAAATTTTTGCTGGGACAGCGCTGACACGCTGTCCTTTTTTTATGTGGCCTCATCAATCCCACGTGAAAGTTATAAAACTGTTGAGTTCCTGCAACTGTAGTGTATTGAAAGGCTTCTTGACCGAAAACTTCGATTTGAAGCGGGCGACAAGTCGGGGATGAGCTAACCCCTGATATTATTGAACGGCATCTGCGGAACACTGAGAGAAAGGAGAAGCAGCCGTCTTCGCGGCTTATCTTCTTCACGTTGGGCTAAAAGATGTCCTCCCCCTTGAGGCGGGGTAGTACACTGATGTCTTTTGAAACGACACTCACAGCGACTACTTCCTTGTTCGGTCCCTTAATCGGGCTCAAGGTACGAAGGAAGTAATGGCCGTCCCTTTGACTTCTATGCTCATGCTGTAACGGCACCCCTGTGTCAAATACTTTGTTCACTTCATCGCTAAACACTTTTGCTTCTTCTGGTGAATGGAAGTCACTGTAGGCTCTACCTACATATTCTTTATCGAAAATAAAAGATAGCCTGGATTGATGCTTGGCGTTCATGAATAAGTACTCGCACTGCTTATTGACCAGATATATTGAATCATCGGTAGTCTCTACGAGGGAACGATACTTCGCTTCGCTCCCCTGCAATGTCTCCTCTATCCGTTTGAGCTCTTCGATATATAATTTCAATGGCTCATATGCAAGATAATAAATTATCGGGAAAAGTATAACTGTCAGCAACGCCGCGTCCACAAGTGCGAACATTTGCATGGATAAAGAAGGGAAAATCGACAAAATGAGATTGACGAGGGCTCCAGTCCCGAATACTGAAGCCGTTATAATAATGAGAAGCTCAATCGGCCTGATAAAAAACCCTGTAGAAGTTCTGCCATTTTTTTTCATATCAAGTCTTAGATGTTAGCAGGACTCTTGACAAAAATCAATATAAAGTTTGGCGGGGTATTGCGAGGGTATTGAAAACAACCTGCATTGCAAGAATATCGCACGACAAGTTACAGCCGTTATTCTTCCCTACATGAGACCCTTGTCCTTATGATGAGCGCCTATTAATGAGCCATTGTGCGGATTTGAAGCAATTGATGGTTAACAACGGGAATTTTCAGCAAGGCGACCTATTCACGTTCACGGTAGTCTCCTGTTGGTCGTTCCATCACGATCCTATTTCCGAAATTCTATTTTGGAAAGTGCTGTCGGACCCGCGCTACGATCTGGCGATGAGTCATCTTGTCAACTGTTTCAAAGCCTACGATGCGTCCACTAAGTTTGTTTTTCTTGATACGCTTTTTCAGCTCGCCTTTCGCCTCACCAGGACCAAATATCATGATAGCCTCTGCATCACGAATACAGGAAATTACCGCATCATAGAAAATGTTAAGATGCCCCTTAAACGTCCTCTCCAGGCTGTCATCTGCCAGAATTTGTTTTTCATAGGGAGCCGTAGTACGTATACCGCCATAACGTCCGGGTTGTTTTTCAGCCTTTGATATTATCAGTTTTATTTCTTCCCCTTTGTCTGTAACAACCACGATCACAGCTTTCTTGTGGTCAATCCACAGACCCGCTGTTGTTTTCATCGTTAGCTCCTTCGTCTGGCCAACTATTTACTAAGCAGGCCCCATATATGCGAATGGCGTGGACACGCTCTTAAGAATTACCAGTTATACCGCACCGATAGTTCAATTCGTAAAAGCACAGACTGCGGGAAGTACCACCTGCCGGCAACTGCGCTAAATAATGGCAATTCCGGTCCGCAATTGTCATCCTCATGTCAATCCTGGTAAGTTTTATACAGTGAACCTGATTGCTAAGCCGCACTGAACTTCTATCCTTACCGGGCCCACTTAGACTCCGCGTCAGCTTCCCTATGCGTTCTGTCCACTCGACTATTTAAGCTTCTCTTTCGCTGCAGTGACGGCGTTCTTAAGGTCTGCCCATGCAGTTTCGGCGCCCGCCTTCAGCGTGTCCCATGCACCGGCGCTTGCACCCTTAAGCTCCTGAAGTTTCTTCATCGCGGCATCCCGCTTATCCTTGAGTTGCCTTATCTGGCTGTCATAGCTGGTCTTCACATCAGCCTTGGTAGCACGTGCTTTAGACTCAAGCTCATCGATCTTGGCGGACCACTCCTTGAGCTGCGATGCTAACTTATCGATATATTCCTCTTTGCTCTTCATATTGTACCCTCCTTGTAAATATTTGTGATAACGTATTTTTTACTACCGCGAACGGATATGTGTGGCTTAGCTCTATTTCTTTCCGGGGGTCGCGTCTTTGGCGTCCCTGAATTCTTTTATTATAATCGCCTTCATTATTGCCTGCGTATTGCCTTGCGTACTATGCAATTGCTAAAAAAGGAAACCGGGGAAGATCACTCTCGCCTGTTCCGAAAACATGCAATTCACACGCGGCCTTCGCCGTACGGAGAACAACTGCCGGCGCTACCGGTTTGAAATTCATGTTGGCCAGAAGGATTCGGCTCAATCTGTATACACGTAGAGTAAATCACAATAACGATGTGTTGTCAATTTCAAGAAGCTGCAAATATTCACCTTATTTCATTTGCGAAAATGTAAAGATGGAAACGAAAAGTCTTACCTCGGATACGAAAGACCTGTCCAAAGCTTTGGACGTGTGTCGAAGAGATGTTAGATGCCTTGCAGTTCAGGGCTACGAATTACAGAAATTGCAGTGTCGGTATGAGAACTTATTTATCAAGGAAGCGCTATGCTAAAAGAGTGTCAATCCATCGGGGGGTGATATTTGCTCGCTTATGACGCAGGGAACAGCGTGGATACATCTATTATCGTTAATATCCCTTTCGTGCTTATTAAGACCCCTTGCCGCTCCAATTCTTTCACGACGCGGCAAAGGTGTTCCGGAGAAATCCCAACAATTTCGGCTAGTTCGTGGTGCTTCAACTGGATTTGATAGTCAGTGTGGGTCTGCGTTTTTTCGGGAGACAGCTCAGTAATGAGTTCACGAAGAAACTGCCTCATGCGTTCATCGGCGGACATATAACTTACTTCCTCTACTTTTCTTAGATTGCTTATGATCTCTTGGCTGAGGAGCTTATAAATCTCTTGCGAGAAGGCCTCATTCGTCTTAAGCTCATGAAAGAAGCAGTTCGCTGTGATTGGACGCAAATAACAGGGAGTCACCGTAGTGGCAGTATATGAATATGCAGTCCCAAGAATAACTGATGGAGCTGCCAATAACCAATATCTGGAGCGAAGACTAACAATCCTTTCTTTGCCATTAAGCTCCATGCGGCTGAGCTTTACGATGCCGCGTTCTATGAAATATATGACTTCCGCAAGGGCACCTTCACTGTATATCTCGGTACCGGCTGGATATGGCTGTAAGGGACCGCAACCGGCAAGATCGTCTTCGTGTTTTTTGAAAAAAGCATTCAAGAAGCCACTAGGCTTAGAGTTTTCCCTTGCCGGTATCTGGAAAAGAGGTAACTTGTGTCTCATCTAAGGCCACCATCCCAAGAAAAACTAACGTGCCCAAAACACATCATTGACGGTTTTTTTAAGATCACAGCCTCATGCCTTCTCATTGATAACGGCTTGCTATTGTCTGGAACGTCATTACTAATAAAAAATTATCACAAAAAAGATTGTAAGTCTAATTAAATCGGGTTGCGCCCCGCTGATTCCTACCAGAAGATGAAGATCACGCCCATAAGGGATGAGGCCAGCAACTTTCCGACTTTTAGGCATCCCGAACAGACGCGCTCCAGAATACCAGCAGCATGGCAGGGCACATCAACGGTGCAAAAAAGGCATCCTTTCGTCACACCACCTTCCAAAACATAAAGCCGAGCACACCGCAGGCTCATCCTTCGGCAGCTCGGCCATCTCGATCTTATAAGACCCGCTGCCTTCCAACCAGTCCTTGAAGAGGGTTTGGCATTGTCGGGTATTATTTATAATTTAATCACATCTGTGAATCGTCGTCAATTTCCAGAATTTGCAACTTTTCACTTTATTGCATTTTGCGAAAATGTACATATGGAAACGGAATGCCTTGCACCTTATATGATTGACCGATCCTATGCTCACCAGACAGGCGTTGTAACTATATTGCCGTCACCTTCGGCCCGACGGCATTCTGACGCTCACATTACGAATACGCACCTGGACCTCGCGCTCATTGTAGAAACCTTGCGCCGCGTACTCGGCAAGCAAGCCGTCCGCCTCTCGAATGAAAAGGACAATGAACACACGATCTAGCGGGCGTTGTGGCCGTTCGAAATATCAAAACCCGTCATGTCTCCGTATATTCGGCAAGCCGGTTCGGGACTCCCCTTCAGGCTGAAACTTCGCGTATGGACTGATGACTACAATGATCTGTTCCAGATCATGAAATAGTACGATGCTCTCTCCAGCCCGGCCTTCTTGTCACGCTGCCTATCTTCCTCCTTTGATGTCGAGAGATTCCTCCGGCTCCGATTTGATATAATTTAATATAAGCGGTTCAGCAGGAAAGTGTTAGTCAAGGCAGCAATTCTCTCGCTACAATCTTTTCTAATCGACCCGCCGCAGAGGTGTCGCTATGTCATTCCTCGCCGTTGTTTTGGGTGTTGCTCTCATCCTTATTGTCTTGTGGGATGCTTTTGAGACCGTGGTCTTCCCGCGACGCGTAACACGGCGGATCCGGCTTGTTCGCCTTTTTTACAGGGTCACCTGGCGCCTATGGTCCGCGGCAGTCCGCGCCTTATCATCGGTAAAACGACAGGAAAATTATTTGAGTTATTTCGGCCCGCTTTCGCTCCCCCTGTTGCTGAGTTTCTGGGCCACCGTTCTGATCTTTGGCTTTGCGCTCCTGTACTGGGCTCCCGGCCACGCCATCAGAACACCGGAAAGCGCCGTGGGCTTTGGCGCGTGCCTGTATTTCAGCGGAACCACGTTCTTCACGCTCGGATTGGGAGATATCGTTCCGGCAACCTCGACATCTCGGGCGCTCATCGTACTCGAAGCGGGGATGGGGTTCGGCTTCCTGGCGATCGTGATCAGCTACCTCCCGGCGCTCAATCAGTCATTTTCCCGTCGCGAAGTCAACATCTCCCTCCTGGATGCGCGTGCAGGATCTCCTCCTACGGCCACAGAAATACTGCGAAGACACATTCAGGGCAATGCCATGGAAGCGCTTACCCGGCTTCTCAATCAGTGGGAACGCTGGTCCGCTGAGCTGCTTGAAAGCCACCTGTCTTTTCCGGTGCTCGTCTATTTCCGGTCCCAACACGACAACCAGTCTTGGCTAGCGGCGCTTACGTCCATTCTCGATACATGCGCATTCGTCATAACCAGCCTGGAAGGAGAGTGCTCACGGCAGGCCCGATTGACCTTTGCCATGGCACGGCATGCAATCGTGGATCTCGCCCTCGTTATGCACACGCCTCCCCGGGAACCTGACTCCGATCGTCTTCCGCCGGCGGCCCTGGCCGCTATGCGCTCTATTTTGAAATTGGAAGGTCTGAATCTTCGGGAAGGATCAGAGGTAGATCAAAAGCTGAAGGAGATGCGCCGGATGTATGAACCCTATGTGTATGCGCTGTCCGACCGACTACGCCTCTCCATCCCGCCCTGGATCCTGGAGTCAAGCAGAACCGATAATTGGCAGATAAGCGCATGGGGAAGGAGTGGCGGCTTTGAGAAATCCCAGCGGTCAAAACGGCCTGATGAAGGCCATTTCTAGAATTTCTCGCGAAAGCGCCCCCACTTTCGTTTACATCGATCACCTTCAAATCCTTATGAATGAGGAACGATATCGGATTTTACGGACCGTATGTGCCCGCCCCATCACAACGATGCCGGCTTAGATGAGTATATTGATGAGGAGAATAATGGTCACATCCTGTATCGGGACCGGAACAAGTATTCGTGTCAGTACAAGCTTCGCGAAAAAGTCGTGATTCGTCATATTCAAATGCTTTAACATATGGAAATAGATCGCTTAGTCCGGAATGATTTCACTTTTGCGGGAAAGACGGAATTTTTGGAAGAGTTTTCATAGTCGCAGGATATGGCCAATTTCTCGAAATGGGAAACCCCGCACTGAATGCGGGGTTTCTCGAGCGCGGCTTATCGAACTGCCAAGCTGCGCGGGCCCTTTTATAAGGGCCTCTACGTACGGAGGAGACCTCCGGTCTCCTTCACACTTCTTCGGTAAAAAGGTATCAACCAGCAGCGGATCGTGGGCATTCCGCCTCGGTTTCACAAAATCGCACTGTAAAAGATGTACCCTGGGTCTTGAGTTGCATAAGGCGACATGAATGTTGTGCCCTTGGCAGATGCTTTAGGCTTCCCCCTCTGATGCCTGTGGGGGCTTGCACACTGCATCTCGCATACCGGACGTCATTTTTTATATTGCCTCCGCCTCAAAACCCAGGATCACCTTTCTGCTCTTTTTTACACTTGGTAAATTCACCAGATTCCTAGGGGAAATTTCTTATTGAGTTTCCCCCAATTCATCGCAACTGCTTGTCTAGACTATCCAGCTTGCTTCACAAACAATCCCTAACTCTTTGCTTTTTTTTGTCCCATAATCCTAAGGTGATTAGCATAAAGCTCTGATAATTTGGACAAAAAAGAAACCATTGCATCAGCAGGCAAAACGCGATAAGAACCGGGAGTCAAAAAGGATGTGGTTAATATATATTCCTTATACTTATCCATATTACTACACCACTACTAAAGTATAAGCAATGTGTGTGCCAATTTAAAAATAGAACAACCGTTTAATTAACACTCAAAAAGTGGAGAAAGTGGGAGGAACCCTACCGCGCGAGGATCACCTTGAATACAACAATTACTTATATTCACAGAATCCGGGTTATGATGCACGTCATAACCAAACCTGGCTGCCCGTAATATAATTTTCATCAAGATCACAATGTTCCCAATGCGAAACATAATCCTGCAAGGAGGCACACAATGAAAGAGCTTAATGCCACAACGATCATCCCAAGGGAGCGACACTCGCTGATATTCAAGACCTTTGACGATCTGAGAAGCGGCGACGACTTTGTTCTGCTCAACGACCATGATCCGAAACCGCTCTACTATCAGTTCTTGCATGAACGGCAAGGACTTTTCGGATGGGAGTATATCGAACAGGGGCCTGCTGTCTGGAAAGTAAAGATTTCAAAAAAATGAACCTTCAGGACGATTCACGCTGAATCGCCACCGGCTGTCAAAAAGCCTTTTCCCCGAACTTGGGGAAAGCGCAGCTGTCCCGCATTGACAAATGACGTTCGAGAATGTACCGACGCCGTATCTCCCCTGCCATGACCTGCAAGGTGTCATTCGATCGGTGCGCATCAATGTCATATCATCCTCTATTTTTTTGACATCGTCTTCCTGTTGTCTACGGGACAGTTTCCGGTTATAATGCACCCTGAACAGGAGAAAGGGTAAACTTTGCTACCGACTATTGATTACAGCTTGTGCGTGGGCTGCGGGGCCTGTGCCGAACTCTACCCTCAGTTTTTCGAGATCCGTGATGAGAAGGCCTGGTTTATAAACCATGAGCAGTTCATCATGGAACAGCACAAAGGCATTCTTGGATGCTGCCCGTTCCGCGCTATTTCCATCGAATAAGTTAGCGGCAATCCCTGCGAGACCGGGTCTCCCCAGTCTCCGAATTACAGGTGTCAACGCTGTCTCGGCCCTATGAAGGCGCTGTCATTGCCCGGTTGCGGCCTGGCTATCGAGATCATTCAGTATTTGCTGCCGTATCGCTCGTTCTCATTGCACGACCCGCGCACTGACGTCACCGGGCTTCTCGCCTATGGAATTTCAATCCGTTTGCGATCTGACCTGCCTTTATCCCCTTGTTTTTTCCCTGAATCAGTTATATCATCAGGAACAGCAATCCGAGTTTGCTTCATGAGAAGAGAAAGCCGCCGACTCCTGTCGGCGATATACACCATGCCGTAGAGATTGGTGGAATAAACCCCGTTAGGCCCCGACAGATTCTTCTAACGGAGGGAAGCCGGCAAAGATTCTCGTTAAAGGATTTTATTCTCTAACGGTGTTTACTGTCCACAATGCGTTTACCCGAATGGAGGATCACCAGCCATGAAGAAAATCTCCGTAATCGTATTGAGCATGCTCCTTTTGGCCGGCTGTGCTGGCAAAAAACCTCCAGCCGGGACCGCAGAGGGCGCTTTCACAGACCGTCACATGGAGAACGTGACCCAGCTCACCTTCGACGGCAATAATGGCGAAGCATACTTTTCCTGGGACGGCAAGAAGCTCATCTTCCAGTCGAGCCACGGTGGATACGGTTGCGACAAGATATGGACCATGAACATCGATGGATCGGACAAACGCATGGTCAGCCCGGATCACGGCGCCCATACATGCTCCTTTTTCTTCCCCGGCGATAAGAATATCATCTTCGCATCCACGAGCCACATCCCCGGCGACTGTCCGCCCCGTCCCGAGACACCGACGGGCGCACGTTACGTCTGGCCGCTCTATCCCTACAATATCTTTACGTCGAACGCCGACGGGTCGGGCCTGAAACGGCTCACCGATAACCCGAAGTACGATGCCGAGCCTGTTGTCTCTGCTGACGGCAGACAGATCGTGTTCGGCTCCCAGCGCGAAGGGAATTTTGATGTCTACATCATGAATGCCGACGGCACGAACGTGCGGCGGCTCACGGACCGGACGGGATACAACGGCGGCCCCTGGTTCTCTCCAGACGGGAAGAAGATCGTCTGGCGCGCCTGGTATCCAGAGACGGAAGCCGAAAAAGCCCTGTGGCGGGACTGCATGGACAAGAATTATATCGTGGCCGTCCCCCTGGACATCTGGGTCATGGACGCGGACGGTTCGAATAAGAAAATGATACTGCACAATGGGGCAACTAATTTTGCGCCTTCCTGGCATCCGGATGGGAAGCGAATCATCTTTGCGAGCAACATGAACGACTGGCACGACGACATCAAACAGTACGGCCATAATTTCGAACTCTATCTTATCAACCTAGACGGCACCGGCCTCGAACGGATCACGTATAATAACGTGTTCGACAGTTTCCCCATGTTCTCTCCTGATGGGAAGAAGCTGGTGTGGGCCTCGAACCGCAACCCGAAGAGACCTCACGAAACGGATATTTTTATCGCGGATTGGGTGGAGTAATATCGGCTGTTTACGGGGCAGAAACAATATCTTCCGCGAAGTCGCGAAGGATGCGAGGGGGATATTTATTTCCTTAAGGGTCTTTCATCACCTTCGCGATCCTGGTCCCCTGGCGGTTCAACGGATACCGCTTCGTCGGGGCAAGCTCAAACGGGAAGCCGGCTTTTGAATTACGTATTACGGCCCGCTTGCGGCAAACTTCGTAGCGCCGATGAAAATATCGAACCAGCCGGTTGCCATGCATAGCCTTCTTCGCACTCCTGCACCGAACGTAATTGATATAGTGATGATTCCACGGTATAATTAAATCAGTTTTCTACGTTGAGGATAAATTTCAATCTGGAACAGGAAGAGTAGATGAGAATGATAATACACGGAAACTGGAATGACGGTTTAAGGCTGCTCCTTCCAATCGTCTTGTGCTTTACTTTCGGCCTGACATTCCCGGTCACCGTTCCTGCGGCGGAGCTCATTCACCACGCCCTCACGGTCTCGCTTCGGCCTTCTGAACATCGCCTGACCGCAACGGACACCATCACGGTTCCGGGTGATCAGAGGGACATTCGGTTCGTGCTCCACGCGGGCTTGAACCCCGAATCTATTGATGCGCACGTGCGGATCGCAAAGGGAGAAGACCAGCTGGGCCCGGTACCGCTAGAATCATTCGTTGTGACGCTCCCGGCAGGCGTGAAGACATTCTCGATCCGCTATGCGGGAACGATTTATCATCCCGTTGAACCCACCGGCAAAGAGCAGGCGCGAGGGTTTGACCAGACGGCCGGAAGCATCTCGGAAGACGGCGTGTATCTTGCGGGCAGCTCTGTCTGGTATCCCCAATTCGGACCAAAGCTCGTAACCTTCACGCTCGACATCGAACTTCCAAAAGGGTGGAGCGCAGTGAGCGAAGGCAGCGGCTTGGTCTCCGGAAAGGGAAAAGGGATTTCCAAGGTCCGGTGGGATTCTCCGGAGCCCGTGGATGAGATCCATCTTATTGCTTCCCGTTTTACTGAATACTCGAAGACATCGGGCAGTCTCACGGCCATGGTCTTTCTGCGCACTCCTGACGAAGCACTTGCGAACAAATACCTCGACGCCACGGTCCGCTATATCGCCATGTATAGCAGGCTCATTGGCCCCTATCCGTACACGAAGTTCGCGCTCGTCGAGAACTTCTGGGAGACGGGATTCGGCATGCCGTCGTTCACGCTCCTTGGCCCCACTGTCCTAAGGCTTCCTTTCATCATCAATACCTCCTACCCCCATGAGATCCTGCACAACTGGTGGGGCAACAGCGTGTATCCTGTTTACGAGAAAGGCAACTGGTCCGAGGGGCTCACGGCCTATCTAGCCGACCATTTGATGAAGGAGCAGCAGGGCGCGGGAGCGGACTATCGTTTGACCACGCTCCAGAAATACGCCGATTATGTTCTGGGCGGCAGGGACTTCCCGCTCACCCAGTTCACCTCGCGCCATAGCCCGGCAACGGAGGCGGTGGGTTACGGCAAAGCCCTCATGTTCTTTCATATGCTCCGGCTCGAGCTGGGGGACAAAGCCTTTGTCGATGCAATTCGTGACTTCTACAAGAAGTATAAATTCTACTTTGCCACCTTTACTGATCTTGAAAAGAGTTTTGAGGCAGTCTCGGGAAAGAATCTCAAGCCGGAATTCGACCAATGGATAACGAAAACCGGAGCGCCGGAGCTAAAGCTGAGCGACGCGACGGAGGTAAAGCGCGGCGATGGCTATATGGTCACCGCTCGTCTCGACCAGGTCCAGCCGGGAGACAGCTACCTTCTCCACATCCCTGTTGCGGTGACCATGGAAGGAAAGGACCGCGCCTATCAGACCGTCGTTGATATGAAGGGCAAAAAGCTCGATCTTTCGCTCACCGTCCCATACCGGCCGCTGCGGCTCGACATCGATCCTGAGTTCGATGTCTTCCGCAGGCTCGATCGCGAGGAAATACCGCCCGCGATCTCGCTGGCCCTGGGCGCGAAAAAAATGCTGGTACTCCTTCCGGCATCGGCGCGAAAAGAGTTGCTCAGAGCGTACGAAACATTTGCGAAGACACTCGCTGATTCAGGTCCCGATGAAGTGGATGCAAAGCTCGATAGCGAGGTAAAGAAACTTCCCACGGACCGGACAGTGACGATCCTGGGTTGGGAGAATCGTTTTTTCGAAAAGACACTCCCCGCCTGGAACGGATACGAAACAGCATTCACGAAACAGAACGTCAAGATCGGAAAGACCGAGATCCCGAAAGGAAATCACTCCTTCGTGCTTACGGCCCGGGATCCGGAGAACAAGGACATGGCCCTGATGTTCATCGCCGCAGACAGGGCGGAGTCCCTCCCTGGCCTGGGGAGAAAGCTCCCCCATTACCACAAGTACAGCTACCTTGCCTTCGAAGGCGACGAACCGGCGAATGTCGTCAAAGGAAGATGGCCTGTTGTTGATTCACCCATGACGGCTTTCCTGCCAGGAAAGGAGGGGGCTATCGCACATGTCGAGATAGGCAAGCTAGCCCCTCGCGAAGCCCTGGCTTCCGTTCCTACGGAATACTCGGAAGAGCGGATGATGGAGATCGTGAAGTATCTGTCCGGCGACGAACTTAAGGGGAGAGAAATCGGCACGCCTGAGATCGATAAGGCAGCCGATTACATCGCCCGGAAGTTCAAACAGGGGGGGCTCATACCCGGCGGCGATCATGGAAGTTATTATCAACAGTGGGATATGCCGCACAGCAAAACAGGCATGAAGAACGTGATCGCCGTGATCCCAGGGAAGAAACCCGAGTTTGCGGGAGAGAGCGTGGTCATTGGAGCGCATTATGATCATCTGGGACTCGGCATGTCCATAGGAGGAGCGGAAGATAAAGGCAAGATCCATCCCGGCGCCGACGACAACGCGAGCGGCGTAGCAGTGCTCCTCGAGCTGGCCAGGGTGCTCAAAGAAAGCTTGAATCCGGACCGGAGCATTGTCTTCGTTGCCTTCACGGGGGAGGAAGAGGGAAAGCTCGGCTCGAAATATTACGTGGATTACGAGAAGCGTTATCCAGTCAGACAATGTATCGGTATGGTCAATCTCGACACCATTGGTAGGCTCGGGAAAAAGAAGCTTCTCGTCCTTGGCGCGGGCTCTGCGGCAGAGTGGGTGCACATCTTCAGGGGTGCGGGATTCGTGACAGGGATCGACATCGAGACGGTATCCGAAGAGCTTGATTCAAGCGACCAGAAGAGTTTTCAGGAAGCAGGCGTTCCCGCTGTGCAGCTCTTCTCCGGGCCGCATCTCGACTATCATCGGCCTACGGACACCGCGGATAAGATCGACCCCGCCGGGCTTGTCAAAGTCGCGTCCGTGACAAAAGAAGTGCTGGCGTATCTTGCGGGCCGAGCAGAACCCTTGTCATCGACGCTCAAGCCCGGCGTTCCGACGCAATCATCACCAAAGTCAGAACGAAAGGTCAGCCTCGGGACGGTCCCTGATTTTGCATACCAGGGAAAAGGATTCAGGCTCTCGGGCGTTGCACCCGGCTCTCCTGCTGAAGCTGCGGGCCTGAGGGAAGGAGACATCATTGTCGCGATAAACGGCCGTGAGGTCGCGGGCCTGAAAGGTTTTTCAGATATTCTGAAATCGTTGAATCCCGGCGACAGGATCTCTGTCACCTTTTTACGGGACGGCAGGGAAAGAACCGCCGAGACAGCGGTGAAGGGAAAGTAGGACCTTCATTGTCGCGTCTCATATCGGAAGACGCCACCACAGCCGCTGCAGGATGCCGGCACCCGGTATCCAGGCTGCAAGCGCGGACGCAACGGGTTTGGTGAGGTAGGTCATCAAGTGCTTCCGCTCGATCCCTTTTTTCAGGGTGACAACCCAGGATCCGGAAAAGAAACGCTCGCCCTCCACGAGGATCCCCATGTCCCTCCCCAGTGAGATCAGCTGCGGTTCAAGCTTCGGCTCATACGGCACGCGGTCCCGGCCGCTGATGCAGGACGAGATATTCAAGCTCGCGATACGTGCCTGATCCGTCGCCAGATACGCCAAACGCGGCATCGGCACGGGCTTGCCGGACTTGTGGATGGTGATTGCGTCACCGATCCCGTAGACTCGATCATCGTCTGGAGAGTAAAGCAGGTCAGTGACCTTGAGCCATCCGGTCGAATCCTTTGGCAACGGCAGTTCCCTGATCAGTTTTGTCGGCTGAATGCCGCCTGTCCAGAGCAGCATCGACATCTCCCGTTCCTTTCCCGATGCGAGTATGACCCTGTCCCTCCTGGCCTCCGCGATAGCGCTGCCGAAAATCAGCTTTACTCCTCTATGTGACAGATAATCGTCAACGAACTCCCGTGCTTTGAGGGGAAATCCAGGGAGAAGGTGTTCCCGGCTCTCGATCAGTTCGACCGATATCCTCCCGGACGCGAGGTCGTTCTCACTGCCATGTTCCTTGATCGCGTCAATCAGTTCTCCCGCCACCTCGACCCCTTCAGTGCCGCCTCCTGCCAGGACGACCGAGAAACGGCGACCCGGGTCGGCGAGAAGCGCCTCCAGGTCGGCCCGGATACGCTCAGCATCACCTGGGGTGCGAAAGCGATATGAAAGTTCCTCGACCCCGGGCACTCCGTAGAAATTGTTCTCTGCGCCGCTGCTGAGGACCAGGTAATCGTAGTGCAGGGTGCTGTCCCGGGCAATGACTTCCCGATTTCCCGGATCAACGGACAGGACCTCATCCTGAATAAAATTGATTCCGGCAGGTTTCAGCACGACCGCAAGTGGTATCCGGATCGCTTCCGGCCGCACTTTGCCGGCGATGATCTCATGGATGGACGGAATGAACGAGTGATATCCAAGCCGGTCGATCAGGGTGATTTCGATGGGAGATCTCAGGAGGTTCCTGAGCGAGAAGGCGGCCTCAAGCCCTCCAAAGCCTCCGCCAATGATAACGATATGCAGCGCCATAAATGCTCCTTCGTTCGAGTATACTCTTATTGTAGCTTAAGGCCGCTCATTGTCAAATAACAAAGGCATGTTGTTTCGAATGTGCGAGCCGTGCTCGATCGATAAGAGCGCGTGATTACCCTTTCCGGATCGCGCACAAACTATTCTTTACCGTGTCCTTGCACGGCAGATTTTTTTTTAACCGGCCTTTTCTTGCGACTGCAGTATAAAACGACAAACGTCCTATCTCTGCATTGGCCATCCATGGAATCGGGTCCATGAAACATCACGTATATGCGGTCCAAACCATCGAATTCCGCGCTTCGTCTCCGGCCTCCCGGTCACACTCCCGCCTCAGTCGCTCCATGATGCCGGGACAAGGCGCAACGAAGCAACTACCGACGTTCCTAGCTATCAGGAAAAGGGACCAGTCGGTCAATCATAATACACCTCGACAGGATCTCCCCTCAGCAGGTGAGATGAAGAGCGGCGATCACGGTCTTTTTGCCCTTGCACGTATTGAACAGTTCTACTGCCCTTCCCGTGGTCGCAACGTGGATATCAATCCCCTGTGACCGTATATAGTTTTCCGTTTCCTTCGGCACACCCATCATTCCGGAATATCCCGTCCCAACGATAAGGATCTGGGGTTTCGCGTTGAGTACCTCGGCCAAGTCAGAGATCTGAAGACGATGCCCTTCCTTCCTCCACCAGGACGGGTCCACCCGACCGGGATAGATGATGACATCAGAGGTATACTTTTTACCATCAACGACCAAGCTGCCGAATGAGTATGAATCGATCTTCATTGATTAAAGATTAAAAGAAAATACCTGCTGTTTCTTCAACGGAAAAACGGAGGGTTCTTGCAATTTCGTTTCTGCACCCCCCTTGGGTCTTTCCTGAATTGCCCGGAACTTACCAGTGATGATGTCCGCCACTCTCGAAGCATGTCTCCAGTTCCCCATCCGGTTTTTCCACCTGCTCAAGGGGAAAGCGCAGCATGGATCACACCTAAGCCGCTTATTCCCGCATCGGAGAACGCAGAAAGAGAAATTAAAAATTCGCCCGTAATTTCGGCGCAAGTTCTTCTGGCAGATTGATGATAAGTTCCGTCTGGAGCATCTTCTGTAGAAAATAATCGTCATTCCGGTAATTGGGATAGAGGTTCTGCCTGTTGATCATCTTCAGCAGGCACCGGTGTCCTTCCCCCGCATGAGGCTGTCGGACTGCATACAGGGAATAATTGAAGCTCAGATGTCCGAGGTTTTCATAAAAAGCGAGGACCTTCGAAATACCACGTGAGAGGTCCCTGATGTCGGCATCGGAAAGAAACGCGAAATCACTCTCTCTGTCCTGCACAGCCATCACTTCGTTGCTCCCCAGCGGGGAGAAGGCGGTCATCCAATGCCATCTCCCCGTCTGCGCTATATACCGCGAACCGGCCTTCTTTTCTGCTTCGATAAGGTCCGCATGGTACGCGGAGCCCTTTTTCCGGTAGTACTTGTCGCACGCTTCCATGAGGCGCGCTTGATAGGAATAAGCCATGGGCGTGACCAGCATCTGGAGGTGGGGGTGGACCAAGCTGGCTCCCGCAGGAAACAGGTAGTTAACATTGACCGATACGCAGAGTAAGGATTGATCGTGACGATAAACCGCTTTCAGGAACTCCCGGGCCGCCTGGAAGCCGTTTTCAAGCAGGCCAGGGGTGAAGTCTGCCAGCTTCAAGAAATGCGCATTGCTTAGCGAGACCACGGCGTGGTACTTTCCGATGGCAAAGAGGTTTGGAAACAGAAGAGCTTCGCCTCTTCGGATCCTGCCGCCGGGCACAAGTTCCGGAGGATATTGAGGTGTGCTTTTCTCGACCCTGTCAACACAGAAAATGCAGGTCTTCGCGCTCTCTTCTGCCAGCCGTTGGATAAGCGCCGGGTCGCTATCGCTGAAAAATGCTTTGGCTTTATCCTTGAGGAAAGGGTTATAAACACTTGTATCACCAAGCAAGGGGTCCTTTCGTACCTCGACCTGAAAAACCTCCTCCAGGAAGTCCTTCTGCGGGTTGCGGATCGTAAATGTTGATGCAATACTTTCAAAATGTATCGCAGTCATAGTGTCTCCACCGTGCAGGCGGCGTCATACACCAGGCACGAGGCCCGCGGATCACCGTCTCGGGGCTTGGGAACCAGCTCCGCTCTTTCCTGTCAACAGAATGTTAATAAAGCCTCAATCCCTGTGGGAGAATCGGGAGACTGCAGGAGTGGGGTTCGCTGCTTTTTTCAAATAGTCGGGATATTGTTGTTGCCCTTAACCTATTTTAGCAGAATTTAATATAAGTCTTTAGTATTATATTTAATTTTCCGTAAGTTGACGCTTTCAGAGCGTGTTTTTCACGCTATAATTGTCTATAATGATGTTGTCGTAGTCAGCTCACCGGGTTAGCGTGCCTGAACGGCAGAGGTGGTTTTATGCCTTCCTATGAATATGTCTGCAGAGACTGCAAGAAGGATTTCATGATCTTCCTCTCGCTTAAGGAATTAGAAGCAAAGTCGAGGGTCATATGCCCGCACTGCGAGAGCGACAACGTAGAGAAGAAACTCACCGGATTCTTCGCCAAGACCGACAAAAAATCCTAAGAGAAGCGCATCATCGTGTTAAAAGCACTGAAAGAGAAATTCCTGCGTGAACTGGAGCCTTCCGAAAAGCTCTTTTTCCTGAAAAAAACGCGCGAATGCATCATTGACCGGGGGTACCAGGCCGGCGAGGACCTGTTTTACTATTGCTATTTCCTGACGCTTAAGGAACGCTTCCGGAATATCAGCCCGTCAGGCGGTGAAGGATATACGCGGTTTCTGCTGGTGGAAGGGACCAGAGATGTTGACGATGCCGTCAAGCTGTATGAAAAACGCCTTGAGAAGAACAAACTGTCAAAACCTGATCCGACCGGCCGCAGATATCTGGAATATTTCTCAGAATAAAATATAACCCGTCCCCTGAACAGGCCTGCATTGCTTCGCCACTTCGGACGATCATCGCAGGGCGTCTTCTGTCATCTCGCACTACTGATAATGTCCGAATATTGTCTCAAGTCTGAACAGGATGCCGGGTGTCGGCTCAAAGCTCCGATCCCGCGGGAACCTGTACTGGGGTGCTACTTCAAAATAGAGCCAGTCTCGCCAGATCCGCTGGCGATAGCGGATACGGAGATCGACCTCCGTCAGCTCGCTCACCGGTTGGGTCTGGAATATATTTACCCACTCGTATTCCAGTGCCTTCTTGGGACCCAGAGGATGGGCAAGGTTGAAAATGATATCATAAAGATAGCCGTCCACGTGGTCGGTCCGGATCCAATCATTGGTGGCACGAAAGAACAGATCGCGCGAGACTGGCCGTTCGAGGTCAAAGGTGGTCTTCTGCTGATAGCCATTGTCGTTTCTCACAATGACCTCCTCGACGAACCGAAGAGTCCAATGATCGAGAGGGAACAGGATGCGGAGCCGGGGCCCCAGTATCACAACCGGCCCCCCCTGGTGCCACTGGAGGCCCGCACGCACAACGAAATTAACCCTCTTGGTATCCCGGAGAAACTGAGACACCCCCGCGGTAAAACTTTTATCTGGATTTGTGAATTGATCGGTCGTAGCTGGCGCCTGCGTGGGGCTGAGAATAGTAGTTTCCTTCGGCGTCCCGGCGAATTCCAGATGCGTCAATTCCTTCAGCTGGGGAAGGACTATCCTCACCTGCACGTCAGGCTTTATCAGCAGCGGGGACTCATGTTCCAGGAATACATTGTATCGAAACCGTACGTATGACTGGTTGGATTCGGCTAAGTAGCGTTGGTTCCCGAAAAACGAGTCAACCCAGGTGGCGGTCGTGAGAATGCTTTTGTCTGTCCAACCATGCAGAATATCAAAGATGGTCACCTGTTCCTGTCCCTCTTCCGGTTTTTTCGGCGCTTCCTGTTCTGGCTTCTTTTGTTCAGAGGATGGTTGCCCCGGGGGCGGCTGTGATGGTCCAGCGGGAGGCGCTTCGGGAGCCTTCGGCCCGGTCTGTTCCTGCGGCGGCTGTGATGGTCCGGCGGGAGGCGCTTCGGGAGCCTTCGGCCCAGTCTGTTCCTGCGGCGGTTGTGATGGTCCGGCGGGTGGCGCTTCGGGAGCCTTCGGCCCAGTCTGTTCCTGCGGCGGTTGGGGGATGTTCTGTTCTTCCTGCTGTGCGGGTGGCGTTACAGGCTGATCGGGAGTTGCAGGCTGCGCCCATGCATCAGAAACGAACGGCATGGTGAAGAGTGAGGCATATCCGCATGCCGAAATGGAAATGAATGCAACAGCAACCAGGTAAAGAACTACCCCCATAATAATAGCTGCAGCATATGTCCGGTCTGGTTTATACAACAAACGAAGCGCTGCTCCTGCAAAGAGTGCGGATATAGAAGCACCCAGTATGGCTGTTCATGTCATAACGGATAATGCAGAAAAAAGGCTTTCTTCTGTCAAGATAGGCAAATACGAATGGAAAGTCAAGAGCCAACACGAGTAGTAGCAAAGCATCTAATATTGCCAGCCCGGGCCCGGATAACTTCCCCTTGCCGCAAAGCCTTTAAGCGTTTAGAATATCTGCAATAAACTCCGCTAGAGGACAAAGTACTTTAACGATCCCCTATGGCGGCTTTATGCCACCATATCAAGAAATAATATATACGACCAACAGGTGTCAGCGGCATTCTCTATCTGAGCAAAACAGGCGGAACTGAATGAAAATAAGGGCTGAGGAGATCCGAATCCGCTACCTGTACAGACATCTTATTCTACGGGGCAAAGTCAAGGTTTCGTTTGAATCTGCCCGAAGGCTTGTCGGGCCGGACTGTGCCTACCATCTCTATTCCCTGATGGACTTGAAAAAGAGAAAGACCCGGAAATGAACAAATATGAACTTCTCACCGGAGATGCGGAAGCTTTCCCCACTTCAACCGGATTACGAGATGAACTTCAAGATCGTTTCTCTGAACTCGCGGACATTGAGCGGCTTCGTGATGTATCCGTTCGCGCCCAGAGCCAACCCCCGCTCCCGGTCCTTCGCCTCGCCTTTGGTCGTGATGACAATGATCGGCGTAAGTTTCTTGAGTCCCTGGCGAACCGCTCTTATGACCCCGGCACCATCCAGCTCCGGCATGTTCATGTCTGTGAGAATGAGGTCGACATCCTGCCGCATCAATTTCTCGACTGCAGCGACGCCGTTCTCCGCCTCCATGATCTGCACGCCAGGCAGCATCTTGATCAAGTGGAACAGGATGAACATCCGCATTGTCTGGGAGTCATCGGCAACAAGTATTTTTTTGTTCGCAAATCGTTTCACTCTGTTAGAGCCCCTCCAGGAGCAATATTACTTTCCGGCAGTCATTTAAGAAAAGTGTATCCGAACGGAGTGAGCGCGTCAAGGAGAGCTGCTCGGTTTTACGACAACATACAGGCCTCTTTCCGTGGCGCGGGCAAAGAGCTTTCCTGAGAGTCCATTCGGCCCCCGGGAATGAGCCAGATTATCGGGAATCGGGCCCCTGGCATCGTAATCAGAGCCGTCGTGATTTTTTGGGTGGGCTCACTGTTTCAGAGACCAGACAGTCTTCTCAGCGACTGAGGGGCTCTTTCCTTGGATTAGCGGCCTTCTTACCGGCAAGGCTCTTGATATAAAGGACGAGTGACTGCATTTCGGCTGATTCAACGTTCAGAGCACTGCCCCTCAGTCCTGTGACGATAGAGTAATTTATTGCCTCTTCCAGGGTCGAATGCACTCTTCCTCCGATAATCCATTTTTTTTTCTTAGCAGTATTTTCGAGACCTCTGCCGTCAGTATGACAGGTATTGCAGGATGACCCTGTGGAGCCGAGTTCGGGGTCATTGAAGAGGGCCTTTCCTTTTTTCACGGAGGCCCATTCGCCAGACGCAACAATTCCCGCGCCGAGCAGGGCGGAAAAAAATACCGCGATAATGATGGAAAGATGTTTCATATTAATGCTACTAAGGGATTTTTTCGGTATTTATTGAAGATAGCACGTCTCATGATTTTGTCAAGGTTCTTTGTAGCAAGTCTTGCCTGCTTCACTTCACGCCACAAAGTTGATGAGTGAATCTTTACATTCGGCATATTGGACTGTGCACGGCGCCAAAGCTTCTGTTACAATAAAATCATGTCGATTATCAGTGCCGGTCTTTTGCTGTACCGCAAGAGAGGCGGGAGCCTCCAAGTATTTCTTGTCCACCCGGGCGGTCCGCTTTGGTCAAAAAAAGACGCCGGGGTATGGTCCATTCCAAAAGGATTGGTGGATCAGGGGGAGAACCCCCTCGAGGGGGCCAAGCGCGAGTTCCGGGAAGAAACCGGGTTCACTGCTTCGGGTCAATTCATTCCTTTAAGACCTGTGAGGCTCAGAAGCGGCAAAGTGATCCAGGCCTGGGCAATCGAAAGCGACTGCGACCCCGGGTTGATAAAAAGCAACACTTTTTCTATGGAATGGCCTCCTCGCTCCGGCGGACAACAGGAATTTCCGGAAGTAGACCGCGCTGCATGGTTCGATATGGAGGAGGCGAAGCAGAAGATCAATCAAGGGCAGGTGGGTTTGCTGGAGGAACTTGAACGCTTGATATCGAAGAATGCTCAATGAACCTCCCCGTAGCAAGCTGCAGAGCATCTCGGCATGAGATTCTTTTTCTCTATGGTCACTCCTGAGGAAGCAGGAATCCTGCGTCTCCGGACTCCCGCGTGTGTGGGAATGATGAAAGAGGGAATCCTGTAGCAAACTGAGGGAAATTACAGGTTAACCTGGCAGCAGGTATCAGACATCTGCTATCAGCCCATCGGTCTTCTCGCCCATTCCCCCAGTTTTTACAACCCGGAAGACATGGCTCCCCTTGATCTCCGGTCCTGTGAAATCATTGATATGTTCATTTATGACCCCGTGTGCTGATTCAAGGAGAGCCCCGCGACGCCGCTGCGGGGCTCTCCAACTCATTGTCATTTTGTCTTGCTGACGCTCAACTCGAAACCCAGGAGCTTCTGCGGTTCTTTCTCGGAAAGATCGGGCCTAGCGCCTACATCCATTTGAAGCTCGAGCGGCTTTTCGCTCATTTTGAACTCGCGGACAAGCCCGGGGCCGGCGGACTGGGTGCATACAGCCTCCTTGAATGAATTTCCTCCCTCTTGCCGGGTCGACACCGCGCATTTGGTCTTGAATACCTTTTCATAGAAGGCCGTCACTTTCTCCATGGAGTTGGCTGTAGAAAACCGTACATGGTAGTCGTTCTTGCTCTTGTAGTACCACTGGGTATTATGATCGCTCACGTTGTATGGCCGTGAGTGGGCAGCTTTTGCGCCCGGATATATCTGGGTTCCCAGCTGGGCCTTTGTCAGTCCTGAGAGGCATGCGGTTTTGACGAAATGAGCCGGCTTTTCCTCAACGACCGCTTTCCCCTGTTCTCCCTCGAGATTCTCCTTCTGCTCGACCTTCGTGAGGCCATCGGGGAGTTCGAACTCATCAGCCGTGATCTGCGTCTTCTGGAAATTCCGAGATTCCCACGAAACACGCCATATGACATTGCCCCACTTGAGGTCTTCCTCTTTCTGCTTGTTCTCTTCATGCTCGGTCACTTTTTTAGAGAAGAAGCCAGATACCAGATCCTTGGGAGAACTGCCTGATGTCGTTGTTCCCTTCTCGCGCTCCTTCATCTTGCTCTCTTCCTGCTGCTTTTTGAGGTAGTTTGCATCCTCGACCGTCAGGGTGCTCAAGATGGGATATCCCTTCAGACCGTTCATCATCAGGGCCAGGTCCCTGATGCCAGGGTACATCTTCATGAACTGTTCGCCCATGGCCTGGAACATCTGAACATCCATGCCAACCTTCTTTGCATATGCCATATCAAATGTTTCGATATCTTCTAGCTGCACCTTCGGAGCAAGCCAGACATCGAGGGTAAAGGTGACTTTGTTCGGCGGCTGTCCTGTCCCCTCCTGGCACGTCGACGACATGGTAAGGATCACTTCTTCTGCATCGTACCCGTTCACGACCTTCTGTACGCCGGTTCGTTTGACACCGGTCTTGACAGAGCAGCAATCCTCGACATATACGGTTTCCCCGGACGGGTCGTCGAGCACAACCCCTGCCTGGAACGCGGCTTTTTTGATGGGATATTCAAGATAGCGCTTCTTATTGAGATTGATCTGCCAGATAAGGTCCTTGTCGAGCCGCACAATCACTGCGTTCCGCTGTTCACTGGTCAACGTCCCGAGGATGGCTCCGGTGAATTTGAAGGTGCTGTCGGTCTTTTTGCGGTCAGGAGTCAGCGTGATAACATCATGTGATTCAAAAGCAAACTTCCCTCGGAATCCTTCATTGTGAATGTATTGTTCATAGCGGAAGACAGGAATCTCAGGAGCCTGTTCGCGCATCTTGGGAGCAGCACACCCTGCTGCGAGGAGTGCAAGAGCGACAGCGCAAAAACTCCGTACAAAATAACTCTGAGTCGCATTCATAAGCTCGCTCCTTTCTATTCTGAAAGAAATTATACCATAGATAGAGGAGGGCTGGTTTTTAAGCGTCCTCTGCCCCTTTTCGCAGAGCCCCAAGTGTTTTTTCGGCAAAACAAAAGAAGCCGCGACATTAACCGCCCCGGACAGCATCCCGTCCCCGGCTCACTCCCCTTTCCCCTCACTTCGCCTTCCACAATTATTTATGGCAACAATAAACAAATCATCACGAATCGTGTTTCAGCATCCGGTATCGACATCTGGCTAACCAGCAAGCAGCACCATCGAGATGAGCGCCAGTACGATCCCCATGCCCTGCTTTGTCGTGATCGTTTCCTTGAGGATGGTGAATGAGAGGATGATCGTAATGAGCGGATAGAGCGCAGTGAAGGGGATCACGACCGAGGCTTTCCCCTTGCTTACCGCATGGAGGAAGAAGAGGCCGCCCAGCGAACTGCAGGTTCCGGCTAGAACGGCAAAGAGGACTCCTCGCGTGTTAACCTGGAGCGGGAACTCGCTTGTTGCCAGCATCAAGAGAACGATGGCAATCGCGCCCCCTGCCCCGACAAGATAGACGTTGCGTGGTGGCAACTGGTTCGTGGCCAGCTTCTGAAACAGTCCCCATGCGCCCCATAAGAGTAAAGCCGTCACGGCGGGCACGAACCACGTAGGCGTCTTTATCATTTTGCAATCCTCCTCGAAGGTGAAAGACTATGCGAATGAAACTCCCTTCGTCGCACCTAGAAATTCGATCTCATTCATGGATCACGCATCGTGTATGATGTATCAGGCACCCGCGGCCCGGTATCCGCGTCCGGAATGTCCGTCGCCCTGCGACGCTAGCCGTGCGGCGGATCTATTTTCCATATTCGTCAAGCTCCAGCCTTATTGAGATAAATCCCATGATGTCCTTGAGCGTGATAATGCCGACCAGCCTGCCTTCGTCGACTACCATCAGCCGACTGTTGCCGGTCCTGCTCATGACCGACAAAGCCTTCAGGGCATCTGCTGCCGGATCGATGGTATTCTCCGGAGAGTATCGGATCGCCACGCTCCCTACAGTGCGGATAGTCCACTGATCGCGAGGGATATCTTTTACTTGGCGCGAGGTAACGCAGCCGATAAGCTCTCCTCCTTCCACGACCGGATACATCTTGTAATGGTAGTTATAAATGTAATCCTCAACAAGCTCTTTTATGGAAATAGAGGATGGTGCAGTGACCGGGTCCCTTTTCATGAAGTGCTGAACGGTCTCTCCTTCGAGCGCTTTGCGGATGAGTACCTGCTGGTACGACATCTGGGCCGCGTTTCGCAGGAACATGCCGATCATGAACAGCCAGATCCCGTTGATGATGCGTCCCACGACGACGTAGAAGATGCCAACTAAGATCAGGAAGAAGCCGAATCCTGTGCCGATGCTGGACGCGATGCGCGTCGCCCACCGCAAATTCCTCCTCCATTGCCACAAGGCCGCACGCAAGACCCGGCCTCCGTCCAGAGGGAATGCAGGCAGCAGATTGAACATGGCAAGGAAGAGGTTGATTTTAGAAAGATAGTCTGTCACGCCGATCACGGGAGTAGACAGCGCTTCGCCGCCGAGCGCGGTCACGACATAGAGCATCAGCCCGAGAAAGATGCTCGAAAGAGGGCCGGCAATGGCCATGAGGAATTCCGCTTTCGCACTTGATGGTTCATCAGACATTTCGGCAACGCCGCCGAAAACAAAGAGCGTGATTCCCCTCATAGGCAGCCCGAACCGCCTGGCAACGAGAGAATGGCAAAGTTCATGGAACACGATTGAAAAGAACAGTCCCGCTGCCCCGCAGAGACCCATCCATAAATAGGTTGTAGGGGCAAGATCCCGGTAGTTAGAGGGGAACCACCCCTTGGTAAGAGACCAGACAACGAGCAGCACGATAATAAGCCAGCTCGGATCGATATGTACCTCAAATCCGAGGAGCTTAAACAGGGTTATGCGTTTTCCGAACATGATTCACCTCCGGTCAAAACCATACCGAACATTTACAAACCCTCCCGTAGATCTTAAGACGTATGAAAAAGGCCGCCTCTGTAATCTCAAAGGAATAGTCCGGTATTAATTTAATTGTATTTCTATAATTAATTGATGTCAAATAAGGAAGGAACGTGGCGAAAAAAATCCTTTCTGAAGGCAGCCACAAAGTGCCTAATAATCATACCTTTGACCCATTGACCGCCGTGTAACTTTGCGCTATCTTTCTTAAAGTCTTTGATCAGACATAAGTAGTGCGCAGAACATGTTAAGTTGTGTACGATGATACGGTGCGACCTTTAATTTGGTATCACTGAAACCATGCAATGTTTTGAATGATTCCGCAATTTTTATTTCACGAGAAAGGAGGTTGTTTGGCATGAGAACAATAGCCATTGCAGGGTGTGTCTGTGTCATTATGGGGTTATGCAGCCTTCTCCTGGTACCCGTGTCATCGTTCGCTCTAGGGCAACAGGGGATCAGCATCAAGATGTCTATGGTCGAACGAGGTCACTATCTTGTGACTGTCACCGGATGCAGCGACTGTCACTCCCCCAAGAAAATGACGCCGAAAGGACTAGTGCCGGATGCGGCGCGGCTTCTTTCCGGGCATCCGTCCGAAGAAAAACTGCCCGAGGTCCCGCCAAATTTATTCGGCCCGGACAAATGGGGCGCCATAACCAATAACAGCTTAACAGGGTGGGTCGGTCCCTGGGGGACAAGCTATACTTCCAATCTTACGCCTGACGCGGAAGCAGGGACAGGGGTTCGGCATGAAGAACTGTTCATAACGATATTACGCACCGGCAAGTTTATGGCATCGGGCCGCGATATCTTGCCGCCGATGCCCTGGCAGGATTATGCGAAACTTACGGATGCGGATATGAAGGCGATCTTTGCCTATCTCAAGAGCCTCAAACCGGTCAAAAACCAGGTTCCCGCTTCCGTTCCTGCCCCGCCTCCACCGCACCAATAACTGGGGTGAGGAATAAACTGAAAAGCCTGTCAGGTCATTCTCTGGCAGGATTTTTATTCTCTCCCCGGCATATCAATTGCTGAAGCTTTGCGTCTGGCTTATGATTGATTCCTTAATTTTCCAAGATCTCCGGCGTGCTTCCCCATCCCGCAGCACGCTACTTTACCTCTTCGATCTCCACAACGTTCTCGTACCGGGAAAAAACCGGCATCCTCCATCCGTACTTGTGGATCTTTACCACTTTCCCCTTCAATCTGATGGCGTCGTTCTGGATCGTTCCGGAATTAAACTTGAACCGGTATTTAGCATCGTAATTTACAAAGGGCCGCGCCTCTGTGGCGATCATGAACCTTCCGTCCACCTTCGTCATCTCCGCGTCTGTTATCTTCGTTATGATCGTGTCTGAAACAAAATAACTATATAGCACCATAAGGATACAAATGCTTATTCCTATCAGAATCGCTTTGATCTTCGTCTTTGTGCTGAATTCCGCCATATATTTCTCCCTGAATCTTTAACGATCTTCTCACATGGTCAATTTTTCTTGATAGTGGAGTCTATCGAGAAACAATGTAAAAGTCAAGATTTTGTCATGACCCTGATAAGCAGAAAATCCTTTTCCCTTTTTCAGGCGAAGAGGTTGCGTTTGTCGCGATTCGCAATTATGCGGCATGTGTGCTGAACTGAATAATGTGGGCCCTGCAAATCAAACGCGCAGATGTTTCTCTCTCTTAGGACGGATAAAATTGTCAAGCCTCGATTTTCATGAAACTGTCAAAGCGGCAAGGAACTTCGGTGTTCTTTACCAAGAAGCGCGATGGTCACGCTGCGTCACGCATTACCCCGGGGTTGGACCCCGTTGTTCCCGCCAGCTTGTTCGTGCGCATCCATTCCACGATCAATTCGGTGATCTTCTGAGGGTCATCCTCCTGCAGATAGTGCAGACCAGGACCAAACTCCTTGACCTCAAGCTGAGGCAACCTCGCCTTCAGTGTGATAAGATGGTATTCCGTGATTTCCGAAATGATAGCCCCGGGCGTCGCTTTGATCCACAGGACCGGAAATTTCACTGCCGGCAGCCTCTGTTCGATCGCCTCGATGAATTCATAGCTTTCCGGCGGTTTGCACTCGATCGGCAGATGCTGCGGGAATGCCCGCACCGCCCTTCGCGACCTGACGGTTGGAAAAGGCTCCCGATAGTGGCGCATGATCTCCTTCGTCATATTCTTTTTCTGTGCTACCGATCCCGGAAGGATCTTGTTAACAAAGAAGTTCATCACCTGGATCAGCAGATACCCCGCCGGGGAACGGAAGAGCTTGAATGCCTGTTTATACTTTCCGAAGTCATCCCACAACATGTTCCAGAGGAAAGTCTCCATAAGCACCATCCCCCGAACGTTCTCGGGATGCCGGACCGCATAATAGGTCCCGAGCGGACCTCCCCAGTCATGGAGTACGAGGATGATGTTCTTGAGACCGAGATGTTCGATGAACCCTTCCAGGATATCGTAATGCAGATGCAAAGAATAGCTTATTTCATCAGGTTTGTCTGACCTGCCGAAACCCAGAAGATCCAGTGCGATGCCCCTCTCTCCCGTTTTCCGCGCTACCTGCGGCAGGATGTTTCTCCAGAGGTAGGATGAGGTTGGGTTCCCATGGATAAAGAGGACGGGGTCCCCCTCACCTTCCTCCACATAGTGGATCCGGTAGCCTCCGATACCGACGAATCTGCTCACGAAGGGGAATTCAGCCGACGGCCTTGTTCCTGAATCTCTCTTGCTGTCCATTGCATCCTCCTGATCGGCGCCCTCGATCTAATAAAAAAATCGGGCACACCAAAGAATTATCCTTCGGCAGCCCGGCTGTCTTCGTTCGTTACGAAGCGAAGATCCGTTGTTTTCCGCCCCTCCTCACGGCAGGTTTTGTTTTATCGGGATTTTAATCAGTTAAACGTTAGCACCGCATCGAAAGGATGTCAAGGTTGACGATCAGAGACAGTGAAAATTAATCATCTGGTTCGTGCCTGGCTATCGGAAGAATTCCACGCACCTCATATGATCAGGAAGAGCACTGCATGAATGAACCACGCGCGTGTCTCTAGCATCATTTGCCCGCCTTAAGCACAATATGCAACTAAATGACAACAATCCCAAAATCACGAAACTTGCATTCTCTTGCATTATCTATCCTTCCAAAAAAAGGGTATTCGGATTTTGTGGTTGATATCACTTATAGAAGGATATATCAAATTTAATATCCCAGGTTGATTTCTGATTTTTCTTTTGCTGGTTACATATTGAAACAAATGACGATTGCGGGTTTTGGAAATTAAAATACATCCTATGCTCCTCCTGTCAAGTGCTGATATTATAAAATTATAAGTTATCCATTTCTTTCGAGTTCCAGCAGATTTCTTTTTAAGTGCAAACCTCCAT
>Ga0335081_10000341_pt1 | contig 85981 bp, 89 predicted proteins | sample Lox_Sample_35_FD_206713 | JGI IMG/M metagenome (GOLD analysis project Ga0335081, IMG submission 206713) | Soil microbial communities from Loxahatchee National Wildlife Refuge, Florida, United States - Lox_Sample_3.5 | ecosystem: Environmental > Terrestrial > Soil > Wetlands | place: USA... | reverse complement strand
GCGGTCGAAATCGCCCCGTTGAGCACGAAGGAGGCTTCGGCCCCCGGCGCAAGGGAGCCAGCTGATTCGGCGACGAAAGTCAGGGGCCCGGCCGAGGTCTGGAGGGTCCAGGTCTCCGATCCCCCGGAGATGATGGAGCAGGGTGCTGAACAGCTGGGGGTACTACCGACGTCGGTGCCCGCGAACACCACCTCGCAGGAGGCAGGTGTCGCGCAGGATATCGGGCTCCCGCCGTTGTTTTTGATGGAGACGGCTATGGCGATGGGAGGCGCGCCCACGGACTGCCCTGCCTTGACCGACGCCCCTACGATAGAAATGCTCGAATTGGCGGCAGCGCTCCCCACGAGGCTGTAGATGGAGGCGCTGACGACCCCACCTACACCGAGGACAGCCGCAATTATGATGAACATAATAGGCTAAGCGAGCAAATCAAGCACTTCCGCCACCGCCTAACACGGGAGGAACAGCTCCGCGGACTCGCCAAGATGGGCAAGTCCGGGGCAGACAAACGATGGGGAGCCGGTTACGCAATCCGGCAGACCATCCAAAGAGACCAAGCCTTTCAAGACTACCTCGCCGACCTCAAAACCAGACGCGGACGGATATCGAAGATTACAGTCATGCAAGCCACTTCCGGCACGCTGGGCTTCCTTCGATACCTCGGAAGAGAAATCACAGACACCGCCCTCTCTGAACTCATCAAAGAGACGAGAGGACAGCACAGGAACGACGACTTCACTACTGACAAAGCACTAAGACGGTACATCGCCGAGGCAAAAGTCGCAACTCAACTAAAACACGCCTCGTACATGAAAGGCATCTTCAAAGCAAATGGGTGCCCTTTAACCGCATCCGTCCCACAACCAAAACCAACCAAGACCAAGCGGATATCACCGGGCATCCTAAAGGCGATCTACGAAGCCCTACCCAGAGACGAGCTACGCCTCATAATGGACTACCTGGCCCATGCCGCCGAACGACGGGCGGCACTCTGCGCACTAACTCCAATAGGCGCGTGGGAAGATGCCGGCGACTTCACCATAATCCGTTTCGACCCTACGACTACCAAGGTCAACTACGAACACATCTCAATCATCCCGAAGAGCCTAGCAGACGCAATCCGAGAATACGCCAGGAGTGCTGGGAGAGGGACAGACGCCCCCTTCCCCAACTATGTAACCCTCTGGCGAGAGATAACCAAGCTCGCGACACAACGATTCGGAACACGGCTTACAGCAACCTACATGAGAAAACGGTTCCTTTCCATCGCGAAACAAACTCCAATGCCGCCGAACGACTGGGACTTTCTTGCCGGACACAAGCAAAAAGTCGGGAACTACGCCCACCACTACCAACTAGAAGACGACGCCCAACTTGTCGAAGAATACGGAAAATACCTCACGCCCTTCCTGTCAATCTCAGACCCTAGAGAACCTGACAATCCGAGAGAACCTTCCCTGTACACCGAACTTGCACAATTGCGAAGAGAAAATCAGGAACTTAAGGAACAGCTCCTCAAGCTGACTAAACTACTAACAGAGAGACTACTGACCTAGTCTCTCTTTCTTCTTATTTCCTTCAACCCAAATTCCTGTTGTATTGCGCCTCAAGGGATGAGACGTGAATGCAAGCTTCTTCAGGCTTAAGTATTGGCAGGGAAACAGCCTTTTGTATGGACAAAGTCAAGATGACCAAAGTCGCTAAGGACTCTTGGTCGTTTAACATCGACGACGGAAGTCCAGATGAATCACCACACAACCTTAGTATCTATATCTCGTCAGGGCCAACGGGAGTTTTCGTAGGACACATAAAGCAGTTTCCTGGAATCATCGTCCAAGCAGAGACAAAAGACAAGCTAGCAGAAGAAGCGCTTAACTCGATTGATTTCCTTTGGAAGAATTGCCCCGAAACGCATGACAAGGTATTTCCAAGTCATATCTCTGCAAAAGAAGTCATTCGTCAAGGATTGGGTTTCCGCAAGCAATTACAAGCGATTGAAGTAGCTGTTCCTAACTTCTAAGGGATAGCAGGATGGCTGAAAACCTTTCCAAGCTCGCATACATGGCATGAAGCCCACCTAGTCCTGCTAGCCTTGGGATACCGTCAAATCGTCACACGTGACGAACGTCTCATCTACAAGAACGGGGAGGAATTCGTTGTTCTGCAAAAGCTCAACAAATTAGATGTAATCTATGTCCTAAAACTCTGCCAATACCTGGGAATCAAATACATTGACTTCCTAAAAATCTATGAAAAGGAGTATGCAAGACGGACTGCGCGAGCCCGACCCATTAGCGGGTAGATTCGACAAGAAACAGTGGACTAAGGTAGGAGTGCTGCCCAAATCCGACCTCCGTATAAGCCGAATTCCTGTTGATTGAGTTAGACACATCCGCCTCCTAAACTTATTACTCGACTGAGATGGATTTGTGCCATGGTCAAGGTAGGACCTGATATGCAGAGGCATTTCTCCAACCAAGAGAAGGAGAAAACCCTGAAACAACTAATCGATTATGGGTTTGTAATCAAAGAAGGCGACAAAATCGGTCTAAGATACTCCCTCGACGAGATGTTTGATCGCTGCGCAAAGGTGGGGATTACGATGAGGCCGCCCCTCCCTGACGACGACGTAGCAACACTCTTGGCTTGCTTCCTCGCGGATTTGGTCATACGAGAGAAGGTCTTCGAGAAACCTAATACCAAGATGTCTAAGCGGGACTTCGACAACTTGTTCTACGCTTATGGACAATTCTTCTATTTTGTCCTCGACAAGACGGTTGGAGCTGCGAAGATAAGGAGGTCTTGGTACAACTACACCAAGAAACACCTGAGACAGGTTTCTCGATAGCACAATATCTTACTTCTGGTCGCACGTCCGCAACAGCCGCACCCGCTCGGCGGCTTCGCGCACTCGCGCGCTTCTTCCTCATCTAACTATCGGTCTCGCTTCGCTCGCCCGATGCCCTCACCTTCACGCCGACCCCATCCTTCTCGGCTTGTGATACGGAACATACCTCCCATCCGCTTCGCGTCTCAACTCTGCAAAGAAGTCGGACACCAACTGCTTGAGTCCTCGCTCCCTTGCAGCGCTCCTAACCAATGTCTCCTTGTCGTTCAAAGGAATGTCAACCGGAAGCCCATCTTCGGGACAAACCTTCTTTCTCCGGCGCTTCGAACGAACTATTCGCGTTTCATAGTCCAGCCCCACGGTACGCATAAACTGAGACTTCGCCGATAGATTTCTAGGAGCGAACAGGCCAAAGCCGAGATGCCGGACATGCCGACTTAACAACGTCCAACGGATGAAATCCCTGTCCCACTTCAGGTAATCCATCCCGTTCTTGACTATCCCCTCGTAATTGAAGACAATCCCTCGGTAGACATACTTCAAGCGCTCAGGAAGCGGAGGTCCGACATGATCGTAGGCTGTGATACGGACACTAAACATTTCGCTCCCTCTACCACCGAAACCACGCCTAGCCGAAGACCTACCATACGCTTCCTCCACCCTGCGCCTCCAAATCGTCTTAATCCTCGCGTTGTTGAGCCACATGAAATCAGTCGTAGATAGCCTGCCTGTCTCCGCGTCAACAAACAACCTCGGAATTACACAATGAAGGTGAGGGTAGAACCCAAGACCCGCATTATTGCTATGCCAATACTGAGGCGCTATGTCGATACCAAACTTGACCTTCCAGCCCAAGAAAGAGTCAAAATACTCCTGCATGGTCTCGTAACCTATCCTCGCAAAACTAGGCAGATTGTCCCTCGGAATCTTAGGCCACACGTCGCTGGCAACGGTGAAGTCGACACGCCAGATACGAAACTCCTTTTTCGCCGCATTGAACAACTTCGCCAAGAAGACAAGCCTATCCAACGATTGACTCCAAGCCTCAATCTCGTCACACACCGGACAAAGACCGCGATTCATACAATGCCAGATGCGGGCGTACGGATGGCCATTGGCGTCCTTCCAGACCTCCGCCAGATTGCAACATTCCTCGATTTCCTTAATCCTCGCATCATTGACGCCTGCATACGCGAGAAACATCAGCCACCCGTCAGGTATCCTCGGCGAATCCGACCCGTCAATATCTACGGCTCGGCTCATCAGCACTCGTCCAAGAGACTGTAATCTTCAATCGAGTCACTCAGATGCCTGCAGACTTCACACTTGTCGGCCTCGTTACGATAGAAATGGACGGCAGACTGGGTATGCCAATCCTCGCCAGTCTCGACATACCCGTGACCTGAAATCCGCTTGAAATGTTTGCGCGCACCGAGATTCAGGTTCATCCAATCTACCATCAACTAGACTCGCGGAATCTACCAAAAATGCCTCAAAATTAAATGTTGTGGCAGATTATCACCCCTTTTATCCAGAACAAGTCAACAAGGCCTCTAATTACCCAAAAGCCTCTAAACTACCTAAACTGGTTGAATCGTCCAAACTGACTAAACCATCCGAGCCAACAAAACGCCGTAAACGCCTTATTTGACTAAAACAACCAAAACTGCCCAAACCTCCTGAACTCACAGTCGTGAGAAATCCGAGGAAAATCGGGGAAAAACCCGCAATAGCAAGAGGCAAAACCGGGCTCATCTCATATGGCAGGACGCACTATATTGTGCATCATGCCCAAAATGCTGCGTTTCACGAATCTGGAAGCCAAAAACAATAGCATGACTAGTCAACACTCCCCACCTACTGAATACATTACCCTGCTAAGAACACTGTGTCACAGTCACGAATAGGTTGCGGCGGGCGGGATTTGAACCCGCATTTCACGGATGGAGAGCCCTGCGTCCTACTATTGGACGACCGCCGCACCCTATCAGTTATCATCAGACAGCTGTTATATGTCATGGTAGGCCAATTACATGCACACCCCCAAGCACGATCGCGGACGCCAAATTGGTTCCATGAGACAAATGATTGTAAAGAACAATTGACACGACAGAAAGTTCCTCAACGCCCTGTCAAAACTGTCTAGACTCATGACAGCCAAGAAGACGCCGCGGAGCCAGGGGGCTAACAACCAACAACAAACCGCACATTCCGCCCACGCCCGCGGCTAGCACCAATCCCATCACGCTGGCCCGAAGAGCAAAGAGTCCTGAAACCAAGCATGTCAATAGTCGGCGCCGCGCTCCGAACGTATGAACTCACATCGTCATCAGAATGAAAGTTGTAATTACCAAAATACACCTGCAATCGCTGAAATAGGACAGAATCTCGCCCATTCATCCTAAATGCCTAATAAGACAGCCTTTCCGGTGGATGGCGAATATGGACCTAACCTACGATTCCACCAACAATGAAACTTACAATTCTAATACAATCAGTAATAGTTCGCTAACTCCGTTAGCCTACTATGAACAGGTCCATGCTCTGTGAGACTGCGTTTCGCTGCGACGCTATTTTCATCTACCCAAGAGCGCCCGGCCGCTTTTAACGCCCAACAGCTTGGGAGGCGGGGAAGAGCTGGGGGAGGAAATGCGGCCCCAGGAAGGTCATGGCTGCGACCGCGCCCGTCGCTATTGCTACGTTGAGCGCTGCTCTGATGGTGTTCTTCACAGTAAGGTCGGCCACCTTCGCGCCTATCAGCCCCAGGGCCGCCGCTGAAACCACGATTAGGAGGTCAGAGACCTGGGACATCCCCGGAGGCACGGAGGCTCCCTGCGTCGCATCCAGGTGGAGGGCGGCTAGGCCGGCACCGTAGCTCCGGCCGACGGTCGATAGGACGCTCTCGACGAAGGTGACCCCGAACGCCAGGAGCCCCGGCGCTATGTAGGACAGCAGGAGGTAGGGCTTCACCTCGGCGGCGACCTTCTCCTTCATCGCCCCCATCATGCTGGCGAACCTCGAGACCTGATAGACTGTATCCACCGTCCCTCCTCCGGACCTGCCCATTTCGCCCAGCATGAGAAAGACAAGTTTCCCGAGCCTGGTCGGCGCGTCGACTCTGGCCTGGTCCAGCGGCACGCCACCCCTGAGCTGCGTCGAGAGCTTGGACAGCGCTGCCGAGAATTCGCGGGGGTAGTGGCAGGACGCGTCGATGGATACCACGGCTCTAGCGAGGTCGTATTCCTGTCTTACGTAGTCCAGCAAGTCCTTCATGAACCGGAAGAGGCCATCATCGAACGACTTCGCCCTCTTCAGCTGCGCCCTGACGTCAAACCCGTAGGCTGCGAAGAATGAAAAGAGCGCGAGGGCGACAGCGACCCAGACCACCCCCAGGGCGGCCCCGACAGCGCCGCCCAGCGCTGCGCAGAGGAGGCCCCTGGCCATCGCGCCATGCAGGGCTTCGTCGTGGACGGGCTGCATCCGCCCTGACATCAGGACGAGGCCGGCCGTGACAAGCGGGACGCAGAGCCCTGCGAAGAGCAGCAACCCGACGGTCGAGGTCTGCGGGGAGAAGATTCCCACCACCATCAGTAGAAGGGGGACAACTCCAAAGACTGTGATCATCAGGCTGCCGACTACCCCGACGCGGGTCGCATAGTTCTCCCACCCGTCCTCCAGCTCGCGGAGTAGAGAGCCGCTCTCCCCCGTCAGGAACCCCGGCGTGTCCCCTCCGCTTCTCGCTTTGCTGGTGTACCCGAGCAAGAACCCCGCGAGCTTCTTCGAAGGGTGTGCCGAGGCGAGCCGCTCCAGGGCATCGGTGGGGTGCATGCCGAAGATGGCGACGTCCCTCTCCACAAGCATCGCTTCCTTCCTCAGGAAAGGGAAGCCCTCGGCGGCGGCGAGCCCTTTGAGAATGGAGTGGAGAGGGAGTCCTGCCCCTGCGAGGACGCTGGCGATCACAGAGAAGTATGGGAGCTCTCGCTCGCCTCCCTCCTTCCTCTGTTGGGCTGCGTCTCGAAGACCCAACTCTGAACCCCAGAAGAAAACGAGCGGGATGGCGCAAGCGCAGAGGCACCAGGGCGTGACAAGCACCGCCGCGACCACGGCTGCGGGGGCTACGACAAGGGCTGAGATGACCGTCCGCGTTACGGCTGTCGCAGCCATGGCCCTTGGATTACCCATCCTCCCCGAGGCTCTGAGGAGGCATGACAGTCTGGTGGACCGTCGCTCAACGAGCCCGGCGACTGCGCCTACGCCCAGCACTGGGTTCCTGCGGACTGTGCCTAGGCGCTTCTCCAATCTCTTGCCATCATCCGTCGGGGTTCGGCTTTCGCGAACTCTCTGACCATGTTCGACAGCGCCCCGGGGGTCAGCTCTCCCGTCGCGACCCGTCCGGAGATGCTGGCTGCTCTCTCAGCCAGGCTCGCCTGGACAGCCGCCGGGGACCACCCCGAGCACTCCGCTATCTCGTTGAGCCTGAAAGAGCGGTCGAGCACCTCGGCAGGGGTCGTGGGGGAGAACGAGTCGCTGGATGGGTCGTACCTGAAGATGTTCAGGATGATGTGGCCGCCATCCCCCTCCGGTTTGACCTCGTCGACGCTGACCACCCTCCTTACTACCCGCCCGTCCTGAAGCACCACCTTTCTCATGGTGGCTATGGCCGTGAGGTCTCGAACGTGGCCGGCGGTGAACCTCATGGGAGGAGTGGTGAGCCTTTGGACGCACCTCTCCGCGTCCTCCGCGTGAACTGTGGTCATGGTGGAGAAACCCAACGTGATGGCGGCGGCGACTGTCTCTGACTCCTCTCCTCGCATCTCACCCAAGCTGAGTATCGATGGGGAGAATCTCAAGGCAAGCTTGAGCAGGTCGTGCAGGCCGTACTCGTATCGGGTTCCCGTGGTCGAAAGGCCGGCCCTGTGGAGCCGCGTCTTGAGCCTGTGCCAGTGGAGGTGCTCAGGGAGGCTTATCTCAAGCACGTCCTCGGCGGTGACGACCTTACACCTTGGATTGGCGAGGGAAAGCAGCGCGTTCATCAGCGTCGTCTTCCCTGAATTCGTCTCGCCAGCGATGAGCACATTCGTGGTCCTCTCGAGGAGGAGCCAGAAGTAGGCGGCCATCAGCACTGACAGAGTCTTGTGCGAAGGGACCTCTTCGTAGGAGGCGCGGTCCTCTCCCCCGCCCGTGTCTGCCAGTCGTGCCCAGGAGCCGTGCTCGGGGGACGCGAGCTGTGCAAGAGTGATGGGGTGCTCGGTCTGCTTCCTGATTACGTAGGTCGAGCCGGGCCTCGAGATCTCGTCCCCCAGGGTCGCGGTGACCCTCCTGTCGGAGGGCCCGCCGAGGGTGACCTCAAGGGCAGGTTGCGCGAGCGAGACCGTGGTCCCCCCGAGTTGAGCCAGACGCCTGATGAAGGCCTGGAGCCTCGCTTCGGAGCGGTAGACGATGTCTGTCTCCATGTACATGTACTGACTGAAGCTGCGGTGGAGGACCCTCACCGGTCTGTCGTACCTGCTCACCGAGATCTCCTCGAGGTTGTCGTCGGTCACCAGAGGATCGACCTCCCAGAAGCCGTGGAACTCGCGCATCAGGTAGTAGAGGAGTTTCTCGTGGGACTCCCTGACCACTTCAGCAAGGCCAAGTTCGTCGGCTGCGCCCAGGATGCACTCGGAGATTATCTCACGCGGCTCCCCCTTCGCTTCGCCGGGGACAGACTCGAGCAGGCTCTTCTGAAGGAGGTCGAGGGCTGCTTCCTCCTCGACGCTCAGCCTGGGGTGTCGGACAAGGTATCTGCCAACGCCATCCTCGTCGACCACGAACACCTCTGCCGAGGCGTCGGGCCCCTTCCCTGAAGGGACCCTGTAGGTGTCGAGGACTCCGCAGACCACTTCGGGTTGCTCCACTCTTCGGGCCGCGTCGGTCGGTGAATTGGGAGCCTCACGTTGCGCGCGCCGCCTGAAGGCCAGCCTGACCCTCGACATCCGACTGTTGACCCCCCCTCGACTTTTAACACGCAATGACCGCTCCCCGGAAGGGGGCAAAAGGATTTGACGACGGAAGCCGGGAGGTGCTGACGTTGGAAACCGAAGGGGTGGACCTCGCGGTCCCCGAGGGGTCTCAACTGATAATCGGCCAGGCACACTTCATCAAAAGCGTCGAGGACCTCTACGAGGCCCTGGTGACCTCGATGCCTGGGATCAAGTTCGGCGTCGCGTTCTGCGAGGCCTCGGGGAAGGCGCTCATAAGGTCTGAGGGCTCCGACCCCTATGCCACCGGGCTTGCCCAGGAGTATGCCTCGAGACTGGCTGCGGGACATTCCTTCGTCGTGGTGTTGTCGGGGGCGTTCCCCATCAACGTACTGAACCGGATAAAGTCAGTCGAGGAGGTGACCCATGTCTTCTGCGCCACCTCCAACCCGGTGACGGTCGTGCTCGCCGACTCGGGGAGGGGGAGGGGCATATTGGGCGTCATAGACGGTGAAGTACCCAAGGGCGTGGAATCTGAAGCCGACAGGGATGAGAGGCGTTCGTTCCTAAGGAAGATCGGGTATAAGAGATAGGGGCCGCCTGTTGTTCAGCGCAGATCGCGATTTCCAACGGCGACAGCGGCTCCCCCATGTCGGCTCTGATGCCTCCAGGTAGCTCTCGGGCGTCGAGCTTCACTGGATTATCGCGTAGTTCCTTCGCGGCCGCAGGCAGTGGCGCGTAGCGGTGAGCTCGTCGAGCTGAAATAGGAATCGCCGATATGGAAGAAAGCGCCATGCTAAACCCCCCCAAAACGGAAATTATGCTTTAATCGATTTGGGGGGAACGTTTGAACCATGCAAGAAGCGTCACAATGCTGGTTCTGCCACAGGTCCGAGGCCGAGGTCTCGGCTTTCGCGGCCGTGGAGACACCTCAGGAAAAAGAGATCCTACAGCACATATCCGAAGTCACCCGGTTCAGGGCGGGTTTCCTCGAATCGGCCGATGTTTGGAGAAAGGGGATTCCCAAAGAGTTCAAGGAATTCGACTTCAAGTTCGTGACTTCGAACGCCGACCAGTTCAAGTCCATTCGGATCGCTGGCGGCCTGTTGGGAGAGATTTCCGCTCCGAGCAAACTGCTGGGGGAGGTTGGGGAGGCGAAGAGGCAGACGGTTGACTGGCTCGCAAACGTGGCCATGATTCTCCGAAAGGGAAACGGGGAGGTACCCGGCTTCGGGCCCCTTTCGCCTTTCGAAAAAGCCGACCGGGAGACGCTGAGCAGGATGGTGGACCAGTTCGAGGCGAAGTGGCACAGGAGAATCGGGACCGACGGGAGCGGACGGGCCGACTCCGCTGGCTACAAGCAGGGCTTCGAGGGACTGAAGCTGCTCGACGGCCTGGAGTTCATGATTGCCGTGGGGACGCTATACTACGACGTGCAGGCGCAGCTGCTCGACATGGCCAGGAGATTGGAGATCAGCAGCAAGCCGAAGAAGGGCATCACAGTCCTCAACGTACACGGCTACCCCCCAGTCCCACTCTGCAGCGTCTGTGTCGACGTCATGAGAGAGCTGAGCTCGCACGCGGTCCAGGAAGCAGCGGCACCCCCTCAGATCGTGAACGTGGCCTAGACCGCGGCGACAACTCCGACAGCGGAGACCCTCTCACAACCAGACCACCTGTGGTGGTCAGCCGTGCAGCTGGTGTGGCGACTTCGAATCCCGGGGGTAGGCGGGGCAGTCGACCTCGAGCGTGGCTCCTGGTTGCGGAGCGCGAGCTGGACAGTGCAATGGTCAGTTGCAGCGGAATCTCCTGGGAGCTCATCTACTCTAACGGGACGGTGCTTTCCGTCTCGATTGTATCCATGTCAGGACAGACGATCTACCAACAGCAGGGCTGCCGGGGCCTCCGGGGGTTGCTCGACGGTTCTTGGACAGAAGCTTGCTGGTTCCCGATGCTCCGGGGCTGTTTCACGCATAGTTACGGTGATGAAGGCGCGAGCGTTCACTTGACTGACGGTGAATGGTGAAAGACACTTTCGCATATCCCCCTCAATATTGTATGGAATTCTAATCCATTATCTTAAAAGGAAGGCGCCCTTATCATGATTCAGGTGAAGTAGATGTACACCAGCACTGAGCAGGCGACTGCCCCTACCTGCGGCCTCTGCGGCCGGAAGCTAGGGGTGGGATTCTATGTCACCTGCCACGTCTGCGGCGCCACCTACTGCTACGCCCACGCTCCCCAGAAGTGCAGCCACTCGAAGGCAAGGCAGGGGTCCCCAAGGGCCTCCATCGCCAGATAGGAATAAACCCCCCACGCCGATACCGCCGACCATTGAAGATATACCTCTCAGTCCCGATGATCGCCAACAGGGCGCTGGGCCGTGCGAAGCTGATGGCAAAGGCGCTCGAGGATTCAGGCCATGAAGTATCCTCTCCCTGGGTTCTGGGGCCCGTAGAACGCTCGGGCCTCACCGGGGTGGACGTGTACCAGCGCGACACTCAGGGGGCCGAGCAGTGCGATCTCCTCGTCGCCGACGTTTCGGAACCTAGCATCGGGGTCGGGATGGAGATCATGGCGGCCCACAAGGCCGGAAAGAAGGTCGTCCTGGTCGTCAAACGCGGAAGGGTGATATCCCGTATGCTCCAGCACATGGACAACAGAGAATTTGTCGAGTACGGGACTGAAGATGACCTCTACGAGAGCCTGAGACGGGCCCTGTCCGCTTGAGTCGCTCACAACCGATTTAAAGCACATCAGGCGTTCGAGGCCCGCATGAAGCAAGAATTGAGGTCGAAGTCAGCACCCCAGCCCATTGGTCCCTACTCCCAGGGGGTCGACGCAGGAACGGTCTACTGCTCGGGGCAGATAGGGGCGGACCCTTCGACAGGGGCCCTCGCCCAGGATGTGGTGGCACAGACCGCCCAGGCACTGTCGAACCTCGAAGGGGTCCTCACCTCGGCGGGTCTCAGTCTGAAGAACGTAGTGAAAACCACCGTCTTCATGGTGGACCTGGCGGAGTTTGCACAGATGAACGAAGAGTACGCGAAGCACTTCTCACCCCCCTATCCTGCAAGGTCGACCGTCCAGGCTGCCGCCCTCCCTCGCGGCGCCCGGGTGGAGATCGACGCCGTCGCGACCCGCTGAGCCTACCTCGGAGTCCAGCTCTTCCTGTAAGGGCCCCTTCTCCTTCTCCGGGCCTTCTTCTTCCCCTGGGCGGCTCTCAGCAGCCTGTCTTCGTCGGGGCTCATTTCCTCTGACGCGCAAAGGCGAAGATGCTGATCATCCCCGCGACCCTGAATGCCAGCTCCTTGTACACCAGCGCCTCCGGAGAGTCAGGCAGGGCCTGCACAACCGGGGCCCCCTTGTCTGATTGTTCCCTGATGGCTACGCCCAGGGGGATCTCGCCCAGGAAGTCAACCCCTCTCTCAGCGGCTATCCTCTTGCCTCCTCCGGAAGAGAAGATAGCGGTTCTCTCGCCGCAGTGCGGGCAGACGAAATAGCTCATGTTCTCGACCACGCCCAGTATCGGAACGTTCAGTCTCTTGAACATCGCGAGGGCCTTCGCGGCGATATTCAACGCGGCCTCCTGTGGGGTGGTGACTATCAGCACGCCCCCCAGCGGCACGGTCTGCGCAAGCGTCAATGCGCTGTCCCCGGTTCCAGGAGGGAGGTCACACACCAGGTAGTCAAGCTCCCCCCAGTCTACCTGGGTGAGGAGCTGTCGGACGGCGCCCGCGACCAGCGGCCCCCTCCAGATAACCGGCGTCTCTTCGCTGTAGAAGAACCCCATGGATGCGACCTTGACTCCGTAGGCCTCCGGAGGGACCACCTTCCCATCCTTGACCTGAGGGGCGGAAGTGACCCCCATCATGAGCGGGATGTTGGGGCCGTAGACGTCGGCGTCCAGGATCCCGACCTTGGCTCCCGTTGCCGCCAGAGCAACCGAGAGGTTCACGGCGACCGTCGACTTGCCCACTCCGCCCTTGCCGCTGGCTACTGCGACTATGTTCTTCACCCCCTTCAGCATCTCCGCCGCTTCGTAATCCCTGGTGGCAAAGACCTTGGAGCCTGTCTTCATCTCGACCTCCCTGACCCCGGGGAGCGATGCCACAGCGGACTTCGCCGACTCCTCCAACCTTGTCCTGAGCGGGCACGCGGGCGTCGTGAGGTTCAGGGTGAATGTCACCTTGCCTCGTTCTACCTTTATGCCCTCGACCATGTGGAGTGACACCACGTCCTTCCCGAGCTCGGGGTCCTTCACCCCTGACAGCGCCTTCAGGACCTCGGCCTCTGACGTCAACTTAGAGTGGTCGTCTCCCCCCGACCCTTAAAGTTCCCCCTTTCCACGGAGTCTTTATCGTCCGCCTCGGGCGTGCTGCGACGCGCAGCTTGAAGAAGCTCGAGATCATCCCCGTCATGGGAATCCCTGAGGTGAAGAGAGGGGACGACCTCACAGGCCTTATCCGCCACTCCATGGAAAAGCAGCGAATCGCCTTCGAGGACTCCGACGTTGTGGTGGTGAAACAGAAGGTGGTGTCGAAGGCCGAGGGGCGCCTTGTGGCCCTCGCAGATGTAGTCCCCGGGAGAAGCGCCAAGCTCCTCGGCAGACGAGAACGGAAGGACCCGCGGCTCGTGGAGCTCATCCTCCGGGAGTCCGTCCGCGTGGTCAGGGCGGCCCACGGTGTGATAATCACCCAGACAAAACAAGGGTTCGTCTGTGCCAACGCAGGTATCGACCACTCGAACGTCGGCCCAGGACTCGTCGCCCTCCTCCCGGAGGACCCCGACCTCAGCGCAAGGCGCCTCAGAACAGCGCTGGAGAGATGGTCGGGGGCAAGGCTCGCGGTCATTGTTACTGACACCTTCGGAAGGCCGTGGAGGAGGGGCCAGACCGATGTCGCCATAGGCTGTTCGGGAATCGAGCCGTTGGTGAGCTTTGCGGGGAGGAAGGACACCTTCGGCTACGAGCTCCGGGTGACCGAGCCTGCCGTCGTTGACGAAATCGCAGGGGCCGCCGAGCTTGCCACCGGGAAACTGGAGGGCGTTCCAGTGGCAATCGTCCGAGGGGTAACCTACCGCCGGGGAGATTCGGGGGCGAAGTCGCTGGTCATGCCCCGCAGGCGCGACCTGTTCAGGTGATCGGATGAAGGTCGTCGCGCTCGCCGGGGGGACCGGGTCTGCAAAGCTCCTCCATGGGCTCTACCAGCTGCCCGTGGACCTGAAGGTCATAGCCAACGTCGGCGACAACGCGTGGATCTACGGGGTCTACGTATGCCCCGACATAGACATCGCCTGCTACACCCTCTCCGGGGTGGCAGACTCCGCCAGGGGGTGGGGGCTCGCCGGAGATACCTACGAGGTCCTATCGCAGCTCTCCAATCTCGGCGAGGAGCCGTGGTTCAAGCTCGGAGACCGCGACCTCGCCGTCTGCCTGGCGAGGACCGCCATGCTACGAGCCGGGGCGTCGCTGACAGATGCGACAGCCAAGATCGCCGGTGCCCTGGGGGTGAGGTGCCCGGTCATCCCCGCGACGGACGACCCTGTGGAGACCCACGTCATCACATCGAAGGGAGACCTTCACCTCCAGGAGTTCTGGGTGAAGGAGCGCGGGTTACCCAGGGTCAGACACGTCCGCTACCGGGGGGCGAGGCGGGCCCGGGTCGCTCTCAAGGCTGCGGCCGCCCTACACTCGGCCGACAGGGTCGTCCTCTGCCCCGCAAACCCGATCACGAGCATCGGGCCGATGCTCGCCATCCCTGGCTTTGCCCGCCTGCTCGAGGAGGGGGCCGCTCGGACTGTGGCACTCTCGCCGATGTCGGGGGCAGGGCCATACAGCGGGCCGGCGGGGAAGCTGATGAGGGCGATGGGGTCGAGGCCCGACTCTGTGGGTGTGGCAAGGCTCTATTCGAAGTTCCTCGGCTCCATTTTGATATCGAAAAGAGACGCTCCCCTTCGGAGTGAAATCGAAGCGATGGGGGTCGAGTGCCGGACGACTGACACCAGGTTGAAAACGAGGGCCGACGAGCTCAGGCTGGCGAAGGAGCTCCTCTATTCTTGAATCGGACCACCGTGATCATCCCGCTGAAGTCCAGGGAAATGAAGTCAAGGCTCGCCGGAGCGCTCAGCGCGGGCCAAAGGCGGGAGTTCTCGAAGCTGATGCTCGCCGATGTTCTCCGGGTACTGCGGAGGGCAGGGCTGAAATCGGCCCTGGCCGTTTCGTCCGATAAGGAAATGCTCGCAGAGGCAGCCCGGCTGGGCGCCAGGGTCGTCATGGAACCCAAGGACAGCGGGGTGAACTCTGCAGTGCTCCTCGCCGCCAGGAGGTCCGGGACGTCCGGAGACCTGCTGGTGCTCCCTTCAGACCTTGCTCTGCTGAGAGGGCCCGACCTCGCGAGGGCGTTGTCGCTGAGGGCGGCGGGAGTCGACATCGTCATCGCCCCCTCGAGGGCGTTCAACGGAACCAACGCGCTCCTTTTCTCGGCGTCGCTGCCGATTCCACTGAGCTACGATTCGGACAGCTTCTGGAACCATCTGAGGGCTGCTTCACGGCGAGAGCTGACCGTGGGGGTATGCACGGCGGGAGGCCTGATGTTCGACGTCGACACTCCTGCAGACCTCCTGGCGCTTTCCCGCAGCAGGCTGCCGAGGGCCTCGGTCCGTTTCGCAAGGAGGGCGCTGCGGTGAAGGGGTTGCTCATTAGGGACTGCACGCTCCTCGGGGGAGGCCCCGCTTCGGTCCATGTCGAGGGGGGGAGGATTGTCCAGGTTGCTTCTCCCGACCTGTCCGTGCCCTCGGGGGCCGAAGTGATCGAAGCCAACGGGGGTGCCCTCCTTCCGGGGCTCACCGACTCCCACTGCCACCCCTTTGAGTACGGCTGGCTCAAGCGCAGCGTCGACCTCCGGGGGGCTTCGAACATGGTAGGGGTCCGTCTCCGGCTCCAAGCGGGGGTGGCCCGCGCGAAGCCGGGAGATTGGGTCACTGGGATGGGCTGGGACCAAGAGCGGTTCCCCGACCGGAGGATGCCGAGCCGGGAAGACATCGACGACATCTCCCCCTCCAACCCAGTGGCGCTGACGAGGATATGCGGCCACATAGCCCTCCTCAACACCAGGGCAGTCGACGAACTCGGCCTCGCATCAAGGACGGGAAGCGAATACGAGCGGGACCCCGGCGGCTTCCTGACTGGGGTCGTAAAGGAGTCGGCTCTGACTGACGTCTTCGGCAGGATTCCCCGCAGCGAAGAGAGGTGCGCCGCAGACCTCCAGGCCGTGGAGGTGGAGGCTGCCCGCGCCGGTCTCACCACAATGCATTGCATCCTTTCCCCGGAGGGGTATCGGGAGGAGCTTGCCGCGCTGATGGCGCTCGACGCGGCCGGCTCCCTCTCCTTGCGCTACAGGGTGTACATCCCGCCCGAAGCGATGGATTTCGTCAAGGAGAAGGGGCTGAGGGCGAAGCTCGCCGGGGACAGGCTCAGGATGAACGGCGTGAAGGTCTATGCCGACGGCTCGTTGGGAGCGAGGACAGCTGCCCTTCGCGAACCGTACGCGGACGACCCTTCCAACCTGGGCATCCTGAGGCACACGGATGAGGAGCTCAGCGAAGTCGTCGCCAAGGCGGATGCTGAAGGGTACCAGGTGGTCGTCCACGCCATTGGGGACAGGGCCGTGGAGCAGGCGGTACTCGCGCTGTCAAGGATTGCAGGGGGCGGGAACCCAAGGCGCCACCGCATAGAACATGCAAGCCTTCTCCCCAGAGACCTCAGGGGCATGATGGCGAAGGCCAAGCTGCGGGCGACGGTCCAGCCGCTCTTCATAACGTCCGACACCTGGGCATCCGAGCGCCTTGGTGAGGAGCGCGTCAGTGACCTCTATCCCCTCCGGTCGCTGTTGGAGGACGGGATAATCGCCTCTGGGAGCTCCGACTCCCCCGTCGAATCGCTCAACCCCATCCTCGGCATGTGGGCAGCAATGACCCGGGGAGGGTCCGCCCTCCCGGAATCTCTGGGACTCGAGGCTGCCCTGTCTCTCTATACCTCGAACGCGTCGTCAAACGGGCACGACGATATCGGGGGACTGGTGGAGGGGGCCCCAGCGAACCTCACGCTGCTCGACTCATCCATCGAAGGGATTCATCCTGCGCTGCTGAGGAAGGTGGGGGTGCTTGCGACTGTGGTCGATGGTACCCTGGTCCACTGCTACGGGCCGTCCTAGGCCTTCGTGAACTTGCCCGACTTTCCGTCGTACTTCAGGAGCCCCGCATAGATCGCCCAGTGGATCAGCAGAGCCTTGATCAGAGCTTCGTTCATTTCTGGCTGATAGTGCCACTTCAGGCCCATGTCGCTCAGGCTTTCTGCCACCTGCGAGGCCGTGACGGGCTTCCCATGGGCCCCGAGCTCGAGCGCCGTCCTGAACGGCTCGATGGCGGCTATCCTGTCTTTCAGGCCCTTGAGCTTGTTCTTGGAGGCCTTCTGGAACCTCAAGCCCAGCTCGGTGAGGTGGACGTCTCCCTTCTCGGTTCGGACCAGGCCCAGCATCTCAGCAGCATCGATTATCGGGAGAAGGACGGCTATGTCGGCGCCGAGCTCATCCGCCAGCTTGGGCACGTCGACCTTCCCTCCTATGCTGCCCGCGACCTCGACTAGGCTGATGACCTGCCCACCACGCACGGTCCCCGGCATCAGCAGGGCAGTAGGAAGTGGCCTATGGGGCTCGGCCATTTACATCGACCCCGGGGCGCCCAGGTTCCACGATTTAAGCTGGGGTGAGGCATTCATGATAGAAGGGAATACACCTTGTCCACCCATTGAAAGAACTCCTCTGATTTCTTGTTCCTCGGCCTCGGTAGGTCCACCTTGAATTCCCCTACGACGCTTGCAGGTCTCGCCGAGAGGACCACCACCTTGTCCGCCACCTCGATAATCTCCTCCACGTTGTGGCTGACGAGTATCACAGTCTGAACCGAAGTCTGCGGGTTGATGAGCAGAGTGTAGGTTTCTTTCCTCAGCCGCTCCGCAGTCAGGTCGTCGAGGGAGCTGAAGGGCTCATCGAGCAGCATCACCCTGGGGTCAGTCGCCAGCGCCCGGGCAACCCCCACCCTCTGCTTCATCCCTCCCGAAAGCTCCCCCGGGTAAACATTCTCGAACCCTGAAAGTCCCGCTATCTCGAGAGCGCTCTCAGCCTTGGCCTTCTTCTGCTCATTGGAAAGGTCGTTCCTTGAGCTGAGCCCGAACAGCACGTTCTCGAGGGCTGTCCTCCAGGGAAGCAGGACGAAGTTCTGGAAAACCATGGAGATGTCGTCCCTCGGCCCCTTCACCACCGAATCGAGCACTTTCACCGAGCCAGCCGTGGGCTTCACCAGGCCCGCAATTATCCGGAGCAGGGTAGACTTTCCGCACCCGGAGGGCCCTGTCACCGCGACGAGTTCGTCCTTCATCGCAGTCAGGGAGACATCCGCCAGAACTGGTAGCGGCTCCTTTTCCTTGTGGTAGTCCAGGCTGACATGGTCCACCGTGACTATGGTCGTCCCCGCCGCGACTTGCAATTGTCCCTGGGACAATTCATCGCGCCCCACAATCCTAGCGGTTATACATGTATCGAGCACCCACAGTGTGGAAGGCGGACATTGCCAACGGTCTTCCCTGGCCAAGATAGGTCGGTCAATCCCTGATTCTGACGCAGACCAAGCCCGCTGGCGTGACGGGGGGCGCGCCAGGCTTTAGCCAGGCTAGGGCTCTGCAGCGGCCGATTTGGGGATACACGGTGACCCCGGACTAGCTGTTGTTCGTGCGTCGATCTTCCCTGGAATATTCAGCCACGCCGATATCAACGAACTGGGTGGAGTTTGGCTCCCTGCCTTGGGAGTAGGCTAATATAGAAAGAAGCTCGGTAAGTCCTACCTGACATGGTCAGCTACGAATGCTGCGGGGTCAAATTCAGGGATTCCAAAGATCTGTCTGGGCACATGAAAGTTCAGCACAAGATGCCCCAGTTCAATGTTGAGCTGATGTGCTGCGGAGTGACTTTCGTGGCGGCAAGAGAACTAATAGATCACGTTAGTTTGGTTCACCACTACCAGATGAAATTAGAGACTTAGTGTTCATCTCCGAGCACAATCCTGTACCTGGGGCCTTTTCCGACCAGCTCGACGAAGCATGGGGACCCTTTGAAAGCCCGCTTGAACTCCCGAAATGTCTTTCTGAAAGCTTCCCAGTTCGGGACTTCTCGACCCATCGTCCTCGCCAGAGAGGAGTGTATCTGGGCTAGTGGAATAGGCCTTTCTGCCATCGCCAGAAGTTCGAAGATATCATTGTGCAAGTAGGTAGCAAAGTCCCAGATGGGGACCGCATCGACTTTTTGTGCCACTTCGTCTGCGACGAAGTACTTGAACGCGGAGAGTTCTGCGGTGGAAGTATGATGTAGGAAGTGGTAAAGCTGGATTCTAACTGCGTCTTCCATTGCTGTTCGAAGCAGTGCTGGACCTGTGGACATGTTGATTCCAACGACCGCTCCATTGTCGAACGCACTTGCCGCCTCATAACTCGCCTTCTTGTAGGTCTCCAGGTAACCTGACCCGACCGTAACGAGCTTGACTTGAATGCCCAGGTCCTTCAAGACCCCGATGATTGTCTTGGCTTCCCGAGTTTCCGCGGGGAGAAAAGCCACGACTCTGTCAGCCTTCATCCTCGGAAGTCCGGCTATGTGGGCTCCCCTGGGTTGGTTTCCTAGAATCAGAAAGTGGACTGTGTCCATGGAGTATCTGGGAAATATTCTTCCCATATAAGTGATGACCTGACCGAACCTGTATCCGTGCCATGGCTCAGATCAATCCGACAGCAAAGCAGCGCTCTCTCAGGGAGGAGGGTGTTCCCGAGATGAAAACGTTCGACGGGTTCGATATGTTGCAAATTCAAGGCCTAGTAGACGCAGTCAAAAGTCATCCCAACATTGCTGAGGCAACTCTATCCGCGAACGTCGTGTGGCGGGAGGGATTCTACACAGAAGCCTATGTCAAGGACTTCGTGGCGGGTGGAGAGAGGAACGAAACAAGCAGAAGCAAGCCCTTCGTGGTCCCCCAGGACCACCCCTTTGAACTCGGAGGAGGGACCAACAAGGGAGCGACGGCCGGGGAACTATTGCTTGCGACCCTTGGGCATTGTCTCACCGGTGGATTCGCCAACGCAAGCGCCGTCATGGGCATTCCGCTCGAATCTCTAAACGTAGAGGTCGAGGGGGAACTCGACTTGCAAGGCGTCCTCGGGCTGCCTGAACCTGGGGTGGTCCAGCCTGGATTCCAAGCGATAAGAGCCAAGTACCACGTCAAAAGCAAGGCCTCCAGAGAGCTCCTCATGGCAGCGGCCAAGATGGCAGAAGACTTGTCGCCCGTGAAGGACTCGTTGAGAGCCGTCAAGTTCTCTTCTCAACTGCTGGAGCAGTAGCGTTCACGAAGTAAAGGCAGAAGCGGAGGGCTATCCCGACCCCCAGCCTTGCTCAAAGCTGGGCGAAGCCAATCGACTGGTCGGCGTCTGGTCGGAAACCCCTCCGACCCCATTTCTGTTCTTGGCAGCTACGCACAGCCGGGAGAAAGATACCAATTGGCCAGAATCTAGACTCTTTCGCCCAACCGTGTGCTGGTCGTTCAGTACGCTCCACTTGACTCACCTGTTGTACGTGTAGCGCTTCGTCACCCGGTGATAGAGCCTCCTCCAAACCGTCAGGTTGAAGGCGACTATCAGGACCGTCATTGAGATCACCGCCAGGGCGAGCGTCTGCTCGTTCCCCGAAATGGTCGCCTGTGTGATCAGTTTCCCGATGCCGGTGCCGACCTGGGTTATCGGAGGTTTCATCGGGTTAGGCTGGAAGTACTCTGCGATGATGAGGGCGTTCCAGGCTCCTCCGACGGCTGTGATGGCGCCAGTGACGAGTGCAGTCAGGGCGCTGGGGATGTACACGTTCCGCCAGGCTGCCCTTCTGCTCGCTTTGTACACGTGTGGGAGGTCCTTCATGTCGGCGGGGAGCGTCCGCACTCCCGCCATAACGTTGAACACTATGTACCAGAAGACCGAGAGGAAGATCACGATATCCGCCACCGCCTCGGGGCTCTGCCCGAGAATCGGGATCAGGACGATGAGGGGAAGAAGGATGGGCGCAGGGATCGAAGATATCACTTCCAGGAGAGGGGACACTGTATCGTACAGTTTGAAGTTGAGCGAGATGATAATCCCGAGGGGCAAGCCGATCGCGATGCAGATGGCAACCACGAACCAGACCCTCACGAACGATGCAGCGAGGGCCACCAGGGCCGTCCCCTCGGTGGAGGCAAGGCTGCCGAGAGATGGAACGTTCGCCAGGTGGAGGGTCCCCGAGGCCGCAGCGGTTCCCACCAGGAGGACGATGAAGAAGGCCACGAAGATGAGCACGGCGTATTTCAGCCCTCTTCTGAACCGCGAGATGGCGGAGCTGAACCTCGTCACCCCCCGCCCCTGGGTCAGAAGAAAGAGCTTCGAGACGCTCCGGTGGCTCACCCAGGAGTAGAACCGCATGATGGGGTCCCTGTGCGTCTCCCTGGGCTCCTCCATCATCTTGTATCGTTCTGACCAGAGCGCGAATTCCCTGAGAAACAGGAACCTCCAGACGACAACCGCAACGATGATCCCAGCGACGAGAAGCGCGTAGTTCCAATAGTCGAATGTCGGATAGGTGAAGTTGGACACCGCGACCCCTATCCCGTAAGGGATGGGCACGTTCGCGGGCCCATAGCTGATGATTTCGCTCGCGACCAGAAAGAAGAGCCCGACGGACCAGGAGATCTGCGTGTTGTAGGCGATCCTGCTCATGGAGGCAGGGATGTAGAGTGTCCTGATTCTCTGCCAGGGGCTCGCCTGCGACACCTGTAGGAGGTCGGAGTAATCCTGTGGAATTGCCCTCACCGACTCGTAGACCCCGAAGGCGATGTTCCAGGACATGCTGGTGAATATCAGCATGATGACAGCCAAGTTCGCGCCGACGAAGTTGGGGAGCACCCCGTAGACCGCGGTGATGACGAATGGGAAGAAGCCGAGGATGGGGATCGACTGGAATATGTCGAGGAGCGGGAGGATGATGCTCTCGGCCCTCCGACTCCTTGCCGCCCAGATCCCCACGGCCAGAGCGAAGACTATGCTCAGCCCTAGAGCCAGAATCATTCTGACCCAGGATGATAGTATGTCCAGTGCGATTATGCCGAACTGGAGAGTCACGGAGAAGTTCGGAGCGCGCCGCGACGTCGCGGCTTATTTACAGGTTCTCAATTCAAGCGATGTAAGGGGTGCTCGAGGAGTCGAAGCGCCTGACTGTCTGGTACTCCCCCTTGTCCCTGAATCCCGAAAACTTCTCAAGGTCCGGGAAGAACTGGTCCAGGGAGCGGACTGCCATCTCAGAGGCCATGTGCCTCCTCCCAAGGAACCCCTCAGCGATCTGCTTCCCGAGCGTCCGCACCTGGCCGTCGCTGCTGTATCCGAGGCTGTGGAGATACTCATGGAGCAGGATCATGAAGACGTACGAGTTCCGCTTCGACCGGCCCCTGGAGAGCCTCTCGACGATTCTGAGTAGGTTCCTGTTCATCACGATGGCATTTGACCCCATCTCGTGATACGCCCCTACGTTGTTGGGGATGTCCCCCAGCACTAAAGTGAGCCCTGCTCTGTGCATCCCAAGGGTCCTCTCCGTGGCCACCTTCACCATCGCGAATATGTCATCGAAATCGTCTGCAGAAGAAAGCGCCTTCCTGTTATCGATAACCGTCACGGGTGCTCGCCCTGGCCCGCTTCTAAATAAATCCCGTGCCCGTTTCAGAAGGCTTTCGCAAGTCTGACGGAAAGCACGCCGTTCCTGTACGCGCGCTCCATGCTCGACGGGTCCACCCTGCATCGCAGTCGTCTGATGAGTGCTAGGCCATCGGCTTCAACCCGCAGAGAGTCCTTGGACGCCTTGACATCAAAGTCCCTCTCCCCATGCCCCGGAGCGATAAGTATGAACGTCACGGCGTAGGTGCCTTCGATGACCTCCCCCTGGTCCCTGTTCTCCCCCTCCAGTCCGAACCCCGAACCGTCGATCTCTTCCTGTGCCTCCCGCACGAGGTCGGAGAGGGCGTCGTCCGTCGGGTCGGGCTCGCTAGCTGATGCCGTCTGGACTCCCCTCCAGGTCGTCGAGCTCGATGCCGAGGTCCTCCCATCTGAACGGCCTGTGCGTCACCGACTGCGCCTGAGCGTGGGAAGCCACGTTATCACCTGTGTAATAACACGGATGATATATCAACTCCGAGGGAACGGAATTGACCTACGGTGTCTTGCAAGTTGACTAACCTACGTTTTTATTTGTGTAATAACTGGACGGCCCAGTGCCGGTCATCTTCCGGGTCATCCTGGGAAAGACGGGGAACAGCCTGAGGATAACGCTCCCCCGCCCCATCGTGGAGGGCTTCGACTGGAAGGAGGGGGATGAAATCATCCTCTACGTTTCGGAGGGCCAGGTGACCTTGAAGAAGGCGGGCGACAAGCAGGCCAAACCCTAAGCGATGGACCTGCCGCAATACTCGCAAAAGAGCATCGGCGAGCTCAAGGTTCTTCCACAGGAGGGACATGTTACCCCCTTCTTCCGGCTGGGGGGTGCCTCGCTCCCCCTCACGCTCCGCCGTCCGAGGGCGACGGCGATCTCAACCATCGCTACTATGGGGACGAATATGACCAGGTCGAGGAGGGGGCCGCCGTCTGGTGTCAGGAAGAGCCCCGTGACCACCCAGATCAGGAACCAGATTATCACCCGATTCTTCGTGAAAAAGTCCGCCTCTAGCACCCGCAGCCGTATCAGGGTGTACACGAAGACGGGGCTCGTGAAGGCCACCCCGGTGGCCCCGATTATGAGAAAGACAACGTAGTAGAATGCCGCTGCGTCAATCTGGAATGCTATCTGCGAGGCCACGAAGAAGGGCGCCAGGGCGATTATGAGGAACTTTGCGAGTATGAAGTACCCGAACAGAAGTCCTATCACAAACAGGACTGAGGTGGAAGCTACGAATGGGTAGATCATCCCCTTCTCTTTTTCGTTCAGGGCAGGGTCGATGAACCTGTACGTCTCAAAGGCGATGACCGGCATGTCCAGGGCCAGGGTGAGTATCAGGGCGGCGACGAAGTAGACCTCCATCCCCTCGCCAATGCCGTTGGCTGCGATGAGCCGCCAGCAGTTCGGCGGAGCCGTCACGTTCGTTCCCAGTGGGCAGGGGTTGGGCAGGACGTCCGACACCACCCTGTGGAGGAAGGATGCGATTACAGTGTTCTGTAGAAAGGAGAGATTGAGATACTGCCCGGGGTTCTGAACAGACTGAGCCGGGTTCGATGGAAACAGAATCAGGACAAGGAAGATGACGAGGAAGGCCAGGGCGACGACCCTGAGCCTTCGCCTCAGTTCGGCGATGTGCTCGGTGAAAGAGAACTTGCCCGCTAGCAATTGAGTCGGGAACCGTCGAGGGAGGTTATTTTACGCTTGGGCCTTCGCCTTCGCGACAATCTCCTGTGAGATCTGCTCCCTTGTCTTCCCTTCGGTGTAGATCCCCAGCTGGCTTGCCGTCTCGATTAGGACTTGGTCGGCTGTCTTGGGCGCCTGCGGGGTAGGTGACGTCAGTGACATCGATGACCCGAACTCCTTCGACGCCTCGTCGAATTCCCTCTTCGCCCTACCTAGCCCCCGTGCGAGCTCTGGGATCTTCTGTGGCCCCCACAGAAAAATCACTACGACGATTATCCCGATGACTATCCATTGAAGCGGGTCGCCGAACGCCATTCCGGGACCGACGCCCTCTCTCCTTTATTTAAGTGGTTCTGGCTCCACGGGACCTTGGGCTCCTTTCCCCTGCGCTAATGTTTTATCCACGCAGGCGCCGGCGTGGCCCATTGGCCCTTTCGAGCCGCGTTGAAGACTACTGGAGGCTCACGAAGCCGAGGATCTGGGGCCTGCTCGTCTTCACGGGGGTGGTCGCCATGCTGGTAGCCTACAAGGAGACGCCTGGCTCAGCCCTGACACCGGCTCTCCTCCTCACGTGCACCCTGGCACTCGTCCTTGGAAGCGCCTCCGCCGACGTCCTCACCAACTACCACGACAGGGACATCGACGGGGTGATGAAGCGGACCATGAAGCGCGCCATCCCCTCCGGGCACATTCGGCCGCGCAGCGCCCTGGTCTTCGGGCTCACCATGGCGGCGCTCTCTGTCTTGGTACCATTCTTCCTGATTAACGCGGCTTCCGCCGGGTTCATGCTCATAGGATTGGTCGACAACGTCGTCGTCTATTCTCTCCTGCTGAAGCGGAGGAGCTGGCTGAACATAATCCTGGGCGGGATCTCCGGAGGGATGCCCGTGCTGGTGGGATACGCTGCGGTGGCTGATGCCGTCACGCCCATCGCACTCTACATGTCGGCCCTAGTCATCGTGTGGATACCGACCCACATCTGGAGCCTCGCCATCTTCAACAGGGATGATTACGAGGCTGCGAAGGTCCCAATGCTCCCCATCGTCTTCGGGAACAAGGTCGCCTCGGTCTGCGTCGCAGGGACCAGTGCGCTGCTCGCCGTGTTCTCCATAGCGATATTCCTCTTCACCCCCGTCAGCATCTTCTACACGCTGACCGCCCTCGTCCTCGGAGGGGTGGTCCTCCTTTACAGCGCGAAGCTCGCAGTGACTCAGAGCGACAAGACTGCCTGGACACTGTTCAAGCTCACCAGCCCATACCTTACAGCCATCTTCCTCGCACTGGGGCTCACAGTATGGCTTACTGCCTAGCCTCCTGTGCTGAAATGTAATTAATCATCTCGTTAACCACATTTACTGTTTAGATATGGCACGATTAACCAGGCTCAGTTAGCGCAGAGGACGCAATTCTAGCCTAGTCACAATGCGCCGGTTTGAACACTCAAGCACTCCCGTTACAGTTGCTAATCACAACCAGCCTCGACTTCCCAAGAACGAGCCTTCAGACAGTAGGATTCATCCTAATCTACCGAACCACAGTAACAGAGCACTTCGCGTAGGTGACGACCCCGCTCGCAACGCTCCCGAAGACAAGTTTCTGGAAGCCTCCCGTCCCTCTCGTCCCTACCACAATTAGGTCAATGCCATTCTTCTCCGCGTACTCGGTGATTCCCTCTACGGCGGAGCCCACTTCTCTGACTACCTTCTGCCCAGCCTTAACTCCCCCGCGCTCCGCGAGTGATGCGACCCTCGAAACCAGCTTCTCCTCTTCGCCTTTGGCTCCCTCATCCACCCTTTCCACGTCGATCTCTATCGGCTTGTCAGACGCGTATGGCCATGCAGGAGTTTCTACAACGTGCAGAACTGTGAGCTCTGCATCATATTTCTGTGCCATCTCGATTGCAACATTAGCGGCTCGCTGGGCACTCTCCGAACCATCTATTGCGACGAGGATTCTTCCGAACCTTCTAGTTCCTAAAGTGTCCATTCTTCCACCCATCTCAAATGGTCGTGTAGAGCAGGGCCACGTTCAAGACCACGATGACGGCTGCAACCACCAGCGCCAGGAACGTTATGCTGTGCCTGTTGACGAACTGTCCCATGAATTTCTTGCGTGCCGTGTAATAAATCAGCGGTATCAATGGGAGAGGAATCAGAAAGCTGAGCACGACTTGACTGTAGACTAGAAGGATCAATGGGTCGAAGCCCAGTGATATGGCTATGCTTGTCGGTACGACGTTTATCCCGCGTATGATTATTCTCCTGAGCCATGGGTTAATCTTCACCCCGAGGAGTCCTTCGAGCATGGCCTGCCCTGCCATCACCCCTACTACAGATGACGACCATCCGGAGCAGAGGAGGGTCAGCCCAAAGACCACGCTTGCTGAGAGTCCGAACAGGGGGATCAGCGTCTTGTAGGCGTCGTTGATCGTGGCGACGTTGAGTCCGGCTACGAAGAAGGCTGCGGCAGCCATTATCAGAAGGGCCATGTTGATCAGCCCCGCCACTGACAGGTTCAGTATCGTGTCAAACCGATGTAGGCTCAACAGCCTCCTCTTTTCGGGGATACTATTTTCGACAACCCTGTTCTTTGTGAGCCATGATTGGATAACCAGAGCGTGAGGCATCACGGTCGCTCCGATTATGCCGACGATCAGGAGAAGCTGGTTGCTGTTTGCCACGGTAGGGATGACAATCCCGCCGACCACGGCAGCCGCACTCGGCTTCACGAGGAAGATTTCATAGATGTATCCTAGCCCGATAGAGAATACTAGCGTCGTAATTATGAGCTCTATCCTGCGGAACTTTTTGCCCGCCAGGCCAAAGATCACGAACACGTCGAATGCCGAGATCCAGGCCGACACTAGGAGGGGTATCTCGTGGACGGGAAAGATGGGGGGACCGGTTAGGAGCCACAAGGCCGAAGTTACGCCCAGGAACTCTGCAAGGTCTGTGAAGACCGCAAACGTTTCGCAGGCGAGCCAGTATGGAATTGTTCTCCGGCGACTCCCCAGGCTCTCTTTGCTCAGCTCCGAGAGCGACTTGTTGGTGGCTATGCCTATCTTTCCGGACAGGTACTGCAGCAGGATTCCCATCAGATTTGCTAGGAGTACAGACCACAGCAGGACGTAGCCGTAGCTTGCGCCTGCCGAGATGTCGGTCCCGAAGTTTCCCGGATCGATATAGGCGACCGAAGCAATGACCGCCGGACCGAAGAACTTGAGGTAGGCTGACAGTCTGTTTGATCTATGCTTGGCCACCGTCTTGGCTCCTTGCTCAGGTGGTACGAGGACTCTCTTCCAGGGTGCGCGCAATAGTTGGTCTCACCCTAACAGATTAGGTATTTATGTTTGGCCTAACTAACAAGGATTGATATTCACAACTCTATTCGATTATGCGAATTACATTAGGGCTCCCTAATCTTACTAGACTGGATCGCCTGAATCACGCGAGACGCGGCTCGGACGCGAACTCTCTCGTCAGTGCTGCAGGATTCACTTCATCTCCTGTTGATGATCCTGTGGGAGGAGTTGGCAGGATTAGTGTGACTTACTCGGCAGACGCCGGGACCAAAGCGGGCCGGCCCGGCGCCTGCGTGTTCCGAGGCACTCGCGTGGTGACATGGTTACGCGTCGAAGGTTTGGTCCTACTTCTTGAAGTCCTTGGCTTCCTTGGTGGAGAGAATTCTGAAGACGGTGTTTCCCGTTAGAGGGCTCGTGCCCCTAACGGCCCATCTCCCATTCTTCATTTTGACTGGCTTGGGGTTCAGGACCTTCACCTTCTTCTTCGCTTTCACGTCGTAAGCCGTGTAGTCCACGGCAGAGGACGACGGACCGGCTGTATTTATTGACTATTAAGAACTATTGATAACATTAACAAGGAGAACGGCGGTATCTATGAATATCTTAATAATGGACAGTCAGTTGGAAAGAAACCAGTTGGCACGTTCAGAATCCGCCCAGGCAGGGGCCCGCGCGGATTTGATTGAATCCGCTCTCTCTTCGGCCAGTGAGAAGTCCCCGAAGCAGGCTGTCGTTTCTCTGATAGAACTTCACTATCGCTGCAGCCGAGACCTTCCTCTCAGAGACCGAGACGCCCTTCTCGACAAGGTACGTGTTGGCGTACTGATTCAGCCAGTCGGTGTGCCGCCTCTTGGTTGCGACGTCGACCGGTCCGCTTTCGAAGACACAGTTCAGGTTATCCTTGACCAACTCATCAGGGTCAAGGGTCACACCCTTCGCTCGGAGCCACCTGAAGTACATGGCTAGCCTGTGGGCATAGGCGAAACGGGTCCTCAGGTTCGCGTACTTCCAAATGAAGCGGGAAATGCTGACGTGCTCGCCTATCTCTTCCAGGCGTTTGTCGAGGGCGGCCTGTACGGCCTTCTCGCGTCCCGTCGTCGTCATTCCGTTGGTTAAAACAAGCATATCATAGGGTTAGCCACATTTGAGCAGTTCTCTTCTAAGGGGCGCCCCCTCTTTCGACACAGGCAGAATGGAGTCAGTAGGCCAACTGCGCCGGCCAGTGGACGTCATGCCCGAGGGGAAGGAGTACACAGTGATTGCCAGCCTCCCAAAGAACAGCACCTCCTTGGCCGTCCAGGCAGTCGAGGGGGGAGCAGACGCGGTCATGCTCAACATCGACGGAGACGAAGGTGCATCCCCGAGCCACTTCGGGAGCTACGACCTCCACGACGCCTACATCAACGACGTGATCTCCACGGTCTCGGTGCCCTGCGGGATATTCATCGGTGGGGGGAGGCTCCTTACCGAGGACTACTGGGAGAGGATAATGTCGAGCGCCTTCAGCTTCGTCGAGATGTACGCCCACCAGATGCCCACCTTCGTGCTAGGAGACCCGAGGGTCAAGAAGCTGACAGCCATCTCCACCGGGTACATACTCGAGCAGGTGAGGCAGCTATCCGAGACGGACGGCATCGAAGCGATCGATGTCGCCACGGTCCCCCACCAATCAAGGGGCGCCCCCTTCAGCCTCCTCGATTACGCAACCCTGGGGGTCATCACGAAGCTGTCGGCGAAACCGGTCTTGCTCAGGACCCAGAAGAAGCTTACCAGGGGCGACGTGGCCAAGGTCGTCGGGCTGGGGATAAAGGGGCTCGTCATCGACCCCTGCATCCTTTCAGGCGCCGACGAAGCGTATAAGGACGAGGTCGCCGGCCTCAGCCCAAGGCGAGATCTGGCTGAGCAGCAGTAGACTTCAGGCCGTCATCCTGGCCGGGGGCCTCGGTACCAGGCTCAGGCCGTATACCCTGCTGGTCCCGAAGCCAATGCTCCCCGTGGGGCCCAAGCCGATCCTCGAGCACATAATCGGTTGGCTGAAGGACAGCGGCATCAGGGAGATCATCATCACGACGGGGTACCTGGGAAAGACCATCCAGGACTACTTCGGGAACGGGAAGGTCTGGGGGGTGAGGATAAAGTACGCCGCGTCTCCTCGTCCTCTGGGAATCGCCGGCCAGCTGAAATCGGCGCAGGGCCTGATCAGGGGGAGGTTCGTCTGCGTCTACGGCGACGCGATCCTTGAGATGGACCTGAGGAGAGTCATCGACTTCCATTCAAGGCGCAAGGCTCTCGCGACCATGACGCTCATGAGATATGGCACCACCCTGAAGTACGGATTCATGGAGACCGACAGCACGGGGCTGCTCAAGGAGTGGAGGGAGAAGCCTACAATCTCGGGTTACATCAACGTCGGCTGCTACGTCATGGAGAAGGCCTTCCTTGAATACATCCCTCCGGAGCAGATGTACGGCATGAAGGAGGCCTTCGACGAGGCGATGAAGCACGGAAAGATATACTGCGTCCGCTCCCACGGGCACTTCACTGACATCGGGGACACGAAGTCGTACAGGGAGGCCAACGACCTTTTCACCAAGAAAATGGGGAGGCTGCTCTAACGTCTTTGGGGGGTTTCGCTTTGCCTCGCATGGGTGACTCTGGCACCGCGGTCCGGTCCACGGGCCGCGGAACTCCCGCCGCGGGTGTCCTTCGGGAGGGCGAGCCCAGACGAAAGTCATAGTGTTTGAGGACGACGGGCTAGACGGGTTCGGACCGCTAACCCTGCTCAGACACGCCACCCTTCTCAGGTGGGGGACCAAGCGCCTTCTCGACGTCGTCGCGGAGAATGTCCCCGACGCCACAGAGGTCGACCTCTGGGGGAGACAGGAGCTGGCGGCAGCCACCAAGGAGGCGACGGGGAAAGAATACAACAGGAAATCGCACGGCGAGGTCTTCTTCGTGAACGCCAGGGCGAAGCCTCGAGAGCCTCTGCTCTCCCTCGCCTCGCGCCGAGAACCCTTCGTCGCCCTAGACAGGGGGGAATTGGTGGCAGGCAGGCTGGACTCGGGGGAGCTGAAGCCAGGGGTCCTCACGAAGAAATTCTCTTTCTCTCTCGCCAGGCGGGTCGAGAGGGTGAGCTTGCCCCCCGACTCGCTCTTCAGAGGCTACTGGGACCTGGTCGAAAGCAACGGCCTGGCAATCGCCGAACAGGCGAGGCACTTCGAGGAGGCCCTCCCCATCCCTCGCTCGGTCGAGGTCAGGGGGTCCGCTTCGAACGTCATGGTAGAGGCGAGCGCGGAGGTCGAGGGGCATGTCACACTTGACGCAAGGCTGGGCCCGATCATGATCGATAGGGGCGCATCCGTCGAAAGCTTCAGCCGGGTCATGGGGCCCTGCTACATAGGTCCGAAGGCGAAGGTCCTCTCTGCTCTCATCGGTGGGGGGACGTCGATCTTCGAGCAGTGCAAGGTGGGGGGCCAGGTGGAGAATTCAGTCTTACTCCCATACTCCAACAAGTCTCACTTCGGGTACCTGGGAGACACCTACGTTGGGTCCTGGGTAAACCTTGGCGCCGGGTGCACCTTCAGCAATCTGAAGAACACCTACGGCAACATCAGGCTCAAGGTCGGGGGGAAAGTTACGGACACTGGCATGCTGAAGCTCGGGCCGGCAGTGGGGGATATGGCGAAGCTCTCCATAGGCTCGCTAGTCTACGCGGGGAAGTCGATAGGGGCAGGCTCCCACGTCTCGGGCCTAGCGAGCGACGACGTCCCCAGCTTCACCTACTTCGATTCGTGGTCGCACACCTCTGTCGAGCTCCTCCTCGGGTCGGTGGTCGAGACCCAGAGGAGGATGATGGAGAGGAGGGGGCTGAATCTCAGCCGAAGCGGAGAGGGCCTGATCAGGCGCGCCTTCGCAGCGACGGCGAAGGAGAGACGGAAATCGGGCGTGAAGCCCGGAAAAATTCGCTAGTCCTGACTGGAGGGAGACCCCTGCGTTTTTTTGGGAGTTACTTGATTCCGACGAGCTGGGCCAGCTCCTTCCTGGCGCTCGCCCCCAGGACCACGGCCGCAGCCTCCGGGGAGACCTCGTTGGCGTATATCCCACCCCCGAGCTCGAGGCCTGTCCACTGTCCCTTCTTGGGATACACTTCCATGTGCCAGTGGATCTGCTTGGTCGTCTTCTTCTCGGACGAACTGTGAAAGACCAGGGTGAAGCTCGGCGAATCCAGGGCCCTCGCCATCCCACCCAGAGTCGACCTGAGCATCAGCGCCAGGTCCATCATCTCCTTCTGGGATAGCTTCAGCAGACTTGTCATGTGCCTCTTCGGGTAGACCCAGAACTCGAAGGCGTGGGTGGATACCCAAGGTGCGAAAGCAAGGAAGTAATCTGTGGCGAGGATCTGTCTAGGCCCACCCGTCTCGGTCCCGACGACCTGGCACATTGGGCACACCCCAAGGTCGTTCAAAGAGTTCTGCACCGTCTCAGCCTCCTCCTCGACCGTGGGGGGGACCCGCGGAGTCGTGACCATCTGTATGCTCGGGTGCACGGCCGTCGGGGGCCCTTCGTTCTCCCCGTTCACGTACACGAGGACGTAGCTGACCCCCTTCTGGGAGTAGAGCCACCTGACCTTGTCCTGGAGCGAAGCCAGTATGTTGGTCCACTGCTCCACGTCTATCTTGGAGAAGTGCTGGTCGTGGCGCGGGGTCGCGACGAGAACGTAGTGATACCCGACCGCCGGCTCGCTGTAGTGCGGGGGCTCGCCGTAAGACGGAGGCGCGTTGGGCGTGACCAGAGGGTTCTTCGCCGGAAAGATCCTTACCGCCCAGTTCTTCACGATGTCCCCCTCGGAGTCCGTCTGCTTGAGGAGGGTGTCTCCTCTCTTGACGAGGACCAGGTCGGCCGGGGGCGTCATCTCTTCGTTGCCGGCGCAGTAGTTGCACTTTTCGGGCTTCTGGGGAATCACCTGCCCAGGCTTCAGGCCCTTGTCCGGCAGCACGATCGAGAGCTTCTCCGTAAAGTAGTCCTTTCGTATCTCGACCATGGACGCGTGTTCCCACCGAGGTCAGGATATTAGCGTTGTCGAACGCGGGTCCGCCTTGCGAAAGGGAGAAATCCTGAGCTCTCCCTCCTCCGACGTGGAACATTGAAGATTGGGTATGTGCTGCTCGACGGCTGCGGGGACAGGCCGGTCCCCGCTCTCAACTACACGACCCCGCTCGAGGCGGCCTTCACTCCCAACCTCGACCACATAGCGAGCAGGTCGATGCTCGGGATGGTGACCACGGTGGGGAAGGGCATCGCGCCGGAGTCCGACATCGCCGTGTTCAACATGCTGGGCTACTCCTTCGCCAAGGACTACCCCGGGAGGGGGGTCGTCGAGGCAGTGGGGTCAGGCCTGGAGGTCAAGGACGGAGACCTCGCGCTGCGCGCCAACCTCGCCTCAGCCAGGGGGAGGAGCATAGTAGACAGGAGGGCCGGCAGGGATCTCACCCAGGAAGAAGCAGAGGCGCTGGCGGAAGATATCAACAAGATAAGACTCGAAGGGGGCACCTTCGAATTCAGGGCGACGGTCTCCTACCGGGGCGTGCTCGTCATAAGGAGCTTGAAGCCGCTGTCGGCTGCCGTCTCGAACACGGACCCCGCGTATTCGAAGCTGGGGGGGTTCGGGGCCGCCAGGGCGACCACGGGCCCCGAAAGCATCCAGAAGAGCGTCCCTGAGGCGACTTCGGAGAGTGCAATCCGCGCAGCAAAACTGGTCAACGAGTTCACCTCAGAGGCGCTCCGGGTCCTGGGGAGGAGCTCGGTCAACAGGGAGCGACTCCGTCGGGGCAAACTCCCCGCCAACTGTGTGCTGCTTCGGGACGCCGGAGACCACATCCCCCATCTCACCCCCTTCGCGGAGAAGTACGCCATGAAGGGGACCGCCCTCGTCGAGATGCCCGCCGAGGTAGGGATCGCGAAGCTGCTGGGGATGAGGATGGTCAAGGTGAACGACAGGAACGACATGGCGGAGAAGGCAAGGCTCTTCGCCTCAGAGCTGCGCGATGGGACAGTGGTCTACGTCCACATCAAGGGGCCCGACGAATTCGGGCACGACGGAGATGCCAGGGGGAAGAAGAAGAGCATCGAGTCAATCGACAGGGATTTCTTCTCCTCGGTGGTCGGCCACACGGACGGCATCAGGATCGCGGTCTCGTGCGACCATGCCACCCCCTGCACAATGAAAAGGCACTCCGCGGACCCCGTCCCGCTCCTCATCACCGCCGAGTCCGGCGGGGAGGGCAAGCGATTCACAGAGAGGAACTCGAAGACCGGCACGCTGGGAAACCTGCGCGGGAGCGAGGTGCTGAGCCTCGTGGTAAAGGGCCCCGTCAGACGGGGTACTTCTCCAGCAGGCCGACGCTCCTGACGGCGACATCGATGGCGTCGTCGACCCCTGCCTCCAGCCTGAACTCATTCGTCGCCCTGTTGGCCACTACCCCGAAGAGCGCACCGGTCCTTATTCCGAAGAGCCGCCCCAGCGTGAACAGGGTCGCAGCCTCCATCTCGAAACAGAGCACCCTCGCCGCCCGCAGGTCGTCGACTATGTGTGCCCGTTCGGGCGGGATGAATCCCCCAAAGGAAGCCCTCCCCTGGCCTGCGTAGAACGAATCGGTCGAAGCTGCAATCCCTACCGTCGCCCTCTTCCCCAGTGCCCTGGCGGCCTCATCCAGGGCCATCACCACCCCCGGTGAAGCGGCCGCCGGATACCCCAGCCCTATGTACTGCGCGCTCGCCCCGTCCATCCTGACGGCTGCGTCTGCTATCACCACCGACCCGACCTTGACTTTCGGGGTGATGGCTCCACAGGTGCCTACGCGAATCATCACCCTGACTCCCAGCCTGGCTAGCTCCTCCACAGCTATCGCGGCAGAGGGGCCGCCTATCCCAGTGCTCACCACCACGACCTTCTCCCCTCCGGCCCACCCCGAGTACGCAGCGAATTCCCTGTTGGAGTTCAGCTCCTTGGGCTTCCGAAGCCTTCTGGCGATGAAGGGGACTCGCCCGGGGTCTCCAGGGAGAAGCGCGACCTTTCCGACGTCCTCCTTCGACAGCCTGACGTGGTACGGCCTTCCGGCTTCGTCCCTCGGTTCGTGGGCCACCTGCGAGAACTACCTCACCACGGCTGGAGGACGGCCAGATATCAAGCGTTCGAGTTCCTATCGCGGCGGGACAAAGCAGTTCCTGCACCTTGGCTCGTACATTTCTTTCCCGCCGACAGCTATGACCGGGGAGTCTCTGGGGGCTGGCTTCCCTGCTATCAGCCTCTGCGTCCTGGTGGCCTCCTGCCCGCACACCACGCAGACCGCGCTAAGGTACCTCACCCTGTCCGCCCTGGCGGCGAGTTCCATGGTGGTCGGGAACGGCTCGGCCTTGAAGTCCAGATTCAGGCCGCATGCAATCACCTTCTTCTCGTCGGCCAGCCTGTCGAGCATGTCCACCAGGTCCTCAGGGAAGAAGTTCACCTCGTCCACCCCGATGGCGTCGAGCCCCTGCGTCATCGCCAATTCGTCGATCTTCTTCAGCCCCTCCGCAGAGGATGCCACCGTGTAGGCGTCATACCTCAGGCCGTTGTGGGTAACGACCTGGGTGGCGCTGTACCTGTTGTCGAAAGCAATCTTGAAGATCGCTCCCTTCTTCTTGGCGTAGACTTCCCTCTCGACGAGGCGGATGAGCTCGGAGGTCTTCCCTGAAAACATGGGACCCATTATTACTTCAAGTGTCAACCTTGACCGCGCCGCGGGGAGGGGGATTTAGAGGTTCCCCTGAGCTCCACATACATCGACACCTCGTCCATCAACCTCCCCTTCCTCAGCACCTTGTTGGGGACGACCCCCGCCCTGCGAAAGCCCATCTTCTCGTAGACGTGGATCGCCCTCGCATTGATCGCGAAGACGCGCAGCTCGACCAGCCAGACCCCCAGCCTCCGCGACCTCCCGAGGGCCTCCTTGACCATCATCTGCCCGATTCCGACCCCGCGGTACCCGTCTAGGATCACGATACCGAAAGTTCCCACGTGGTGCTCGTCGGCAGCCTTCCGCCTCCTCACATCGCAGTGCCCGACGAGCCTCCCGTCGACGAAGGCGCCGATGCTGACCGCCTCCCGCTTCGCCTCCCCCTCGACCAGCGCCCTGAGGAATTTCCTTTCTTCCTTCACCGTGACTCTCCTGTCGAAGCCGACGAGGCCCAGGTCGAGGTTCGTCTTCTTCTCCTTCACGATGGCATTCGCAAATCGGGTCACGGCAACGATGTCCCTCATCGTCAGGGAGCGGAGGCGCACATGCCTCCGGTCTGCCGATTCGAATTCGACGACGGCGCCCGACTTCATCAGGCAGCTACCTTGAACGCGTCTAGGCGCTGAGGCAGTCTCCGCCTTCCTCGGCAAAGAGACTTTCGACGTCCTGCCCCTTCCGCGCCACGGAGAAGGCCCCCTGCCTGTTGCGCATCAGCACGAAAGGCCTAGGCTGGCTGTGGAAAGGCATGTTCATGACGAGAGAGTAGGCACCCACGTCCCTGAACATCACCAGCTTCCCCGGCTCGGCTCCTCCTAGCTTCGACCTTGAGGAAGTAGGGAACACGTCGAGGGGGTCGCAGAGGCGGCCGACGAGCACTACATTCTGCGGGGACTGCTTTCCCCCCGGGACCACCTCGACGGGGTACTCGTGGCGAAGTAGAGCGGAGTCGAGGAGGACGTGGTAGCCCGCGTCGACGTAGACGTACCTCGCATCGGCGAAGCTCTTCACATTGACGATGCGGCATACAAGGACAGTCGACTCGGCAGTGAGGAACCTGCCGCTCTCCTGGACCAGTGTGAACTTCGACCCGATGCTCTCCACCAGGCTGTTGAGCTCCCCTACTATCTTCGATGCGAGGTCCTTGGGGGATGGCACCTTTCTCCCGTAGCTCACGGGGAGCCCTCCGCCCATGTCGATGGTGTGCACATCGAAATCACCGAGCTGCCTTCTCGCGTCGAGGATGAAAGCTTCGAGCTTTTCGATCGCCTCGGCGTAGCACGACGGGTCCTCTATCTGACTCCCAAGATGAAAGTGGAATCCCTCGAACTTCAACCCCTGAGAGCCGAGTATCTTCTTCAGGACGGAGAATGCGCTGTCTTGGCTCCCGCCGTTGAATTGTAAGCCGAACTTACCGTGCCCCAGGGACCCGCGGAGCTCGGCATGGACGTGAACCTCCGGATTGACCCTGATCATCGTATTCACTTCGACGTTGGTCTTCGATGCGGCTTCGACCAGGTTGAGGAGGCCATTGTAGCTCGCGACCACAATCTTCCGCACGCCCATGCGCAGAACTTCCTCGTACTCGTCGGCCGTCTCCGTTATGCTCGTGTACATCACGTTCTCCGCCGAGCCTCCCGACTTCAGGATGAAGGTGAGCTCGCTCGGCGCCGTAAGGTCGAAGAGGATGCCCTCGCTGCCGAATGCCCGGATCACAGAGGGATTGAAGTTGGCCTTCACGGAGTAGGCGACCCTGAATACCCCCTTGAACTCAGAGAAGGCTTGCTCCATTTCTGTGACCTTCCGCCTCAGCGTAGCCTCATCGATAAGGAAGTACGGTGTACCGTATTTCTCCGCTAGACTATAGATATCTTTGTCTGAAAACTTTGGCGTCGCCACGCCCGTTCGTGAAACGGGCTGCGTGCGAGTGTCCACCAACTTTTTGTTAATCAGTGGCCACGAAATTTCTCTTATAACTTTTGCCCCGCCGGATTAGATTTCGCGTCGTCGTGCACCAGACTAGCGCGGCGGGGACTACCACAGGGTCTGGAAATTCCCGGCTGAGTCGGCTGAGTATCTGACGATGGCGTCAAAGGGATGCGGGCTCTCCACCGACGCGCTGGGATAATCTTCCCCCCATCGCCAGAGAACCTTCCAGAATGACTGGCCCCCCTGGACCGTCTTCGCGTGCTGGATACACGACCAGCTACCGTTCACTTCGACGGATGGGCAGTAGAACTCCACTGACCACCCTCCTCGGCCGAGCGGATACTTGCTCGATATCCCGAACTGGTAGAAGTACGACGCGCTCTGGGCCGAAGTGAGCGAACCCCCGCCTGCAATACCGGTGTTGAAGTCAGTGTTCTCTTGAGCCGGCGTCAGAAAATAAGTGAAGTTCTCGGCGTCGCCGCCATCTACGGAATAGGTCCACTGGATTCCTCCCCCCGCCCACTCCATCCTCAGAGTCACATTGCCCGGCGGGCTCGTCGCGCCGAGTGGTCTTTCAACACCCAGGAGGAGGACCTCCCACGAGTGTCCTCCGCAGGCGACGTTGTCGTCGCAGACCTCCCACCCCGTCGCCACCAACGAAACTTTGCCCGCTGCGTAGAAGAGGTCGAATCGATAGGCGTAGTCGATGCCGTCGACGCAACACCCCGCCGAGTGCACCCCCAGGCCGGCTGATAGGAAATTGTCGGACTGAACCGAGCTTGCGTTTGCTCCCGCAAGCGTTACTGTGACCCCGGCCCCGGCTGCGTGGCCCTGCTGAGCAGCCATGTATCCTCCCACGTAGACAGGCACCCCCATCTCCACCCCCTGCCCTCCGGGAGCCGGGACGACGCCGCTCACAGCGTCGGGCAGCACGAACACCGTCATGACGAGGACGAGCACCACGGCGACCCCCCAGAGGGGTGTGAGCTTTCGAGCGTGCCTCCCCTCAACCCTGGCCCCCACCGCGCCCCCGGCAAGGGCCGCGAGGGCCATCAGAACCACGTCAGAGGAGATTGAGTCAAGATAGGCGGCGGCGATCCCCACTGAGATCACCAAGAGCAAAGCCAGGGAGAGGATAGGCAGGAAGAGTCGCACGTGCCCACCAAGGACAAGAGCTGTCCCCGATGAAGCGGCCAGCGCGGCCAGGAAGACCACGGCGAGCAGACCCCAGGGGTGAGTGGGCTGCAGCAGCTGCGTCCCCGCAAAATCGAATATGACCGGGTAGTAGGCAACAGCCGCAAAAGACGACCCAGCAGCCACTGCAAGCGCCCATTTTCCGTGCGGACGCGCCCCCAGCGCCGCTCCGGAGACCGCGACCGCCCCGAGAAAGGCGCCCAACCGAAGGGGCTCAAGCCCGTCCGCGCCCGTTGAGTAACAGACCCTCGAGTCGCAGGCGACGTACACGACGAACAAGAAGACGACGAGGGCTGCCAGCTGGACCGCAGATGCGGCCCAGAACTTCCTCAGCAACCCTCCCGCAGCCACCGAACCCAGGAAGAAAGACAGGAGGAAAACCTCGAGGCGCGGCCCTGACAGCGAATAGAAGAGCGGGTTCCCCCCGAGGTAGTAGTACTCAGCCACCTTCTCGAAGACAAGGACAGGTGCCGCGGTCCATACGAAGGGGACGACGCCCTTGAGCGCATCTCGGAGACGCACGTGGGAAAATGGCAGCGCCGCTAGTAATCTCTTGTTACCAACCGGGTGAACGGTTCTAATCACCGGCGCACCAGGCCTAGCCTGTGGCGCGATCCTGGGTGTACATCCTCCGCTGCTCAGACGGCTCTCTGTACACGGGGGCGACGTCGGACTTGCCCAGGAGGGTGAAAGAGCACAACTCGGGGCGCGGGGCGAAGTACACCCGCTCGAGGCGCCCTGTGAACCTAGTATATGCCGAACGAGCAGAGAACCTGCGGAGCGCCCTCCGAATGGAGCACGAGATAAAAAAGCTGAGCAGGAGCTCAAAGCTCCTCCTCATCGCCCATGGAGGCTGAGGGTGAAGCCCAGCTCACGCTAACCTACACGGACATAGGATGTGCGATTGCTGTCTCTGTTCCTACTTCCCGACTACTATTTCGATCGAGGAGATGTTCCTTGTCTCTGGGCCCTCGCCAACGACCTCGGTGTTGATGCCGATGTCCTTGACTTTGAACTGGCCGTTGCCCAGCCGCTTTGTGACGATCTCTGCGACGTCCACCGCTCTGCTGATGGCCATCCCCCTCGCCTTCACCACCACTTCGCCGGCCTGGGTAAGCTGGATGAGCGCGCTCATGGCGTAGTTCATCACTGGCTTCTGGCCCACGAAGATGTGGTTGTACGGCGCTGACCTCGGGGAGGATGCGTTTTGCTGTGCTGGTGCTGTGGCCTGTTCTTCGGCCTTCTGTCCCTCTGACGCGTTTGTGTCGGATTTCTTTCTTGGCATATGACTGACCTTGCTCGGCACGGCCGCCCCGCCGCGTATTTAACGCTATAGGGCTGAAAACGAATTCTTCTCAGTGATACTCCGAGATGTCTATGCGGTTGAGAGCCTTCCCCGTTTCGAAGAACCTCTTCACGTTCTGCGCCGCGGCCAGCTTCGCCCCAGATAGGGTCTCCCCCAGGGGGGCGCCCGAGCTGTGCAGGGTCCCTGAGAAATTGGGGAGGTCCCATGCATCGGTGGAGAACGACTCCCTCCCCTTCTTTGCCCAGAACACATCGGTGGCGTACCTGCTTTCCGGTCTTTCCTTGAGCCACCTTATGAGCCCCTTCTCCTTGACGCTGTCGCCTCTCCCTACGTTGACCACGATCGCAGTCTTCTTCGCCTTGGCGAGTATCCTGTAGTCGACGACCCCGCGGGTGGTATTCGAGAGCGGGAGCGCCATTACCATGGCGTCGGCTGCTTGAATCACCTCAGCGAGGGAGGACAGTGGATACTTGTTGTCGAATTGCTCAGGCGACCTGAACGTCCTTGAAACGCCGACGGTCTTCATCCCAAGCGACTTCGATAGCCTTGCCACCTCTGACCCGATGGACCCGCACCCCAGCACAAGCAGGGTCTTGCCGCGAAGCCTCCGGGGGACGGTCTTCTGGTTTCTGAGGTACACCCCCTTTGCCGCACCCAGAAGAAGCCCCCAGGCGTGTTCGGCCACGGAATCGGTGTACGCCCCGGCGTTGGAAAAGACCTGGACCCCGGGGGGCAGGGCCCTAAAGTCGAGACCGTCCACGCCCGCGGAAAAGGTCTGCACCATTCTCAAGCCCGGTAATTTCGAGAGAAGCTCACTCGTCCCCCGCCAGGGCCAGCAGAGGAGTCCCTCGCACCCCGAGAACTCAGCCGCGTCGTCGCGGCCGACTATCCGAAGTCCGGATAAAGCGTCTTTCGCATCCTGCTCCAGCACATCCGTGACCAGTACAGCTGTTCTCGCCATCTGGCGGCCCCTCTACTTTGCCAGGGCTTTGATGGGGATGTCTTGAGTTATGCCGTTGGGGAGGGAGCGCCTGATGGATATCGGCAGCGCGTCCGCCTCGAGCTCCAGCATCGCAGTGTCTATTGGCCCCTTGTACGCCCCCACGATGGGGACGAAGGCCGGGGCTCCCATCGCCAGCTGAAGCGACCTTGCGCCGACGATCCGCGCCTTCTCGAAGCGAGTGAGCTTAGGAGGGCCGATCTTGATTTCAAATTCGGCCAGGGTCGGTTGTTTCGCTTTCCTCACCGTGTTAGCAGGTGACATCAAAGGGCCTCGGATTTGGCTTCGCTCGCCCGCGTAGGGAGATAAGTCTTTACTGGAATTGCTTAAAGCAGATTAAGGGACTTGACGGAGGCAGCCACGATGTCAACCCGGCCTCCCGCGCCCGCAGGGTCAGTATCGAAGGTCGAGTGCACGGTCTCCATCGGGGGGCGGGCCCAGGGGAAAATCGCGCTCTTCAGGCACCTCGCTCCTCTCACGGTGAACGCAGTCCTCAGGTCCCTCCCCCTCGACAGCAGGGTGTCGCTGCAGCCCTCCATGGTCTCCATCTTCACTCAGCTGAAGGTGGGGGTCGAAAAGCCGCGGACGCAGTTCGCAAGGGGGGACTTGGCCTTCCTCGCCTCCGGGGGACTGATCTGCATCTTCTTGGGGGACGCCCGCAGCGACCGGCCCCTCAACCCCATCGGCAAGGTCGAGCAGGGCATGGATGCCTTCGACGCCATAAGGCAGGGGGACGTGCTTCATGTTAGCCTATCCGAGCCGGTTCAGGCGTAGATCCGGGGCCTAGGGCTTCACTGCCCAGACGCCATGGCCGCTGAAACCTCCGGACCTTACGATCAGGTTCTTGGCCTCGAGCCCGGTGAGGACCCCGGATGCGACCGAGGCGTTGACCCCGAGCGCCCTCGACGCGGTGTAGATCGTGATGGCTTTCAGCGGGGTAAGGCTCTTGATCATTTCTGCATCAGTCATTCTAGGAGGAAGGAAAGACAGCTGCCTCTTCTGCTGCGGCCCGGCCTTCGTCTCCTTGGTCTTCTTCCCCTTCGCCCCGGCCCCTTCCTGCGGCGTCTCCCCGGAGTCTTGGGTCTTCTCCATCGAGGCCAGGGACTTCTTCTTAACTCCGCCCAAAGCTTTCAGGAGCGGGGCCATGGCACCACAATTAAGCGTTTCCGAAGACCGCGGAAAAAGTGATTAAACCGCCCCGCTGGCGAAGCCCCGTTTGGATTACTCCGAAGTCGCCGCGAAGTACTCAGAGCTGGAGGGGATCAGCGGGAGGATCGAGATGACCCGGGTCCTGGCTGACCTCTTCGCAACTACCCCCAGGGCTGAGCTCCCGATGCTCGTCTACATGACCCAGGGGAAACTGAGGCCCGACTACGAGGGGGTGGAGCTGGGCCTCGCAGAAAAACTCGCGCTGAGGGCGATATCGGCGACGGCAGGGGCCAGCGCGGAGAAGGTCTACTCCACCTATGTCAAGCTGGGAGACATCGGCAAAGCTGCGGAGGAGCTTCTACGGACGAAGAGCCAGGTCTCGCTGTACGGCGAAACGCTCACGCTCAAACGCGTGTACAACACGCTTCTTCAGATCGCCCGGCAGGGCGGGGCCGGCTCGGTAGAAGCGAAGCTGAAGGAACTCGAGTCCCTGCTCAACGATGCCACTCCCCTGGAAGCGAAGTACGTGATGCGAACTGTCACGGGTGAGCTCCGGCTGGGAGTCGCCGACTACACGGTCCTCGACGCGGCCGCACTTGCTTTTTTGGGAGGGAAGGAGTCCAGAGGGGCGATCGAGCGGGCATACAACGTCCACCCCGACCTCGGGTTCGTCGTCGGGACGGCGGCGTCCCAAGGAGCCGAAGGGGTCGAGAAGATCGAGGTCGAAGTGGGAATCCCCATCAGGCCGATGCTTGCCGAGAGGCTCAGCTCGGCACAGGCGATCGTGAAGAAAATGGGGGAGAAAGTCGTCGTTGCAGAGTACAAGCTCGACGGGGAGAGGCTGCAGATACACAGGGCGGGGAACGACGTCAAGCTCTTCTCCAGAAGGCTGGAGGTCATCACTGGCCACTACCCCGACGCCGCCGACCTCGTGAGGAGGCACGTCCGCGCCAGGCGCGCCATCCTGGAGGCAGAGGTCGTGGCCATAGACGAGGACACCGGGGAGTACCTCCCCTTCCAGGAGCTCATGCACAGGAGGCGCAAGCACGGGGTCGAGCAGGCGATCGCCGACTACCCGGTCGCGCTGAACTTCTTCGATATTCTTCTCGCCGGCACCTCCGACCTCACCGGAAGACCCTACACCTACAGGAGGAAGAAACTAGAGCAGAACGTCGACTCGACCGAAAGGACGCGCCCGGTCCCCGCCATCTCCACCTCGGACCCCGCGAGGATGGAGAAGTTCATGGAGGAGGCGATCGAGAACGGGTGCGAGGGGCTCGTGGCGAAGGACCCCGCCTCGACCTACAGGGCGGGGGCGAGGGAGTTCGCATGGATTAAGCTCAAGCGCGAATACAGGAGCGAGCTCACCGATACCATCGACCTTGTGGTGATCGGTGCGTTCCACGGGCGAGGTCGACGTGCGGGGACCTATGGCACCTATCTCCTGGCCACCTACGACAAGAACCGCGACCTGTTCACCAGCGTCGCCAAAGTTGGGACTGGGTTCTCCGACGAGGACCTCGCCAAGATTCCGAAGCTCCTCAAACCGTATGAAAGCCACGTCAAGCCTCCAGGAGTCGAGTCCAACATGGTCGCGGACGTCTGGTTCAAGCCCCACATGGTAATCGAGACCATAGCCGCGGAACTGACCCTCTCCCCTATCCACACCGCAGCCCTGGGACGAATCAGGCCGGGGGCGGGCATATCCCTGAGGTTCCCGAAGTTCACTGGGAAGATAAGGGACGACAAAGCCCCCGAGGACGCGACGAGCGTTGAAGAGATCGTGGGGATGTACAACCGGCAGCTCAAGAAGATAGAAGCCACTCAGTGAGGGGCGCCGAAGGACCTGTCCCCGGCGTCGCCCAGCCCAGGGATGATGTATCCGTGGCCGTCCAATCGCGGGTCGATGGCGCAGGTGTAGAACTCCGCTCTGGGGAACTCCCTCGCAACGTAGTCTATCCCCTGGCGGGTGGCTATGACCGAGAAGAACGCGAGCCGCTTCGGCTTCCCCTGCTTTGCCACCCTTCTCGCCACCTGGACCAGTGTGTGCCCCGTCGCGAGCATCGGGTCTGCGATGACGACGACATCGTCCTTCCTTATCTGGGGGATCTTCGCGTAGGTCACTTCGATGGGGAAGTCTGGGGCCTTCCCCCTCCAGGCGCTGATCACCCCTGTCCTCGCCATGGGGAAGTTCTTGTACATCCCCTCTACGAAGGGGATGGCGGCCCTCAGGACGAGAATGATCACTATCTTGTCATTGCCCCTGACTATCCGCCCCTTGGCGGCCCCGAGGGGGGTCTCGACATCGGTCTCCTCTGTCTCCAACGTCCTGAGGAACTCGTAGGCCATGTACCTCCCAAGCCTGTAGATCGCCTTCCTGAAGGCGACCTGGTTGGTCTTCCTATCACGGGCCAAGGCCAGCTGCTCCATCACCATGGGGTGGTCCACAACTGTGACCCTCGGACTCACCTTCGAAACCACAGGGAGACCTGGTACAACAGTATTTATGTCAGAGCGGGCGCGCCGCCAAACAAGCTTGAAGAACCTACGAGCGCTGCTGGCGGTCGCCCTCCTCATCGCCTTCGCTGCGCAGATGCTCCCCGTCCACGCCCAGTCGACGAGCTGCGCCACCAAGAGCGGCTACTACGTCGCTTCACTGAACGCAGACATCGACCCTGGCACGGCTGATTTCATGGCGACGACGGTGAGCAATGCCGAATCTCTCTGCGCCGGGAACATCGTGTTCGTACTGACGACCAACGGAGGCGATGGCGCGAGCATGGAATCGATGATAGATTCCATCCAGAGCTACGAGCAGTGGAATGGGACCTTCACGACTTTGGTGGCCCCAGGAGGGGCCTACGCCTTCTCAGCTGGGTCCTACATAGCTGAGGCATCCAACAAGGTCTACATGGCCCCCGGCACGACCATCGGTTCCGCCACGCCCATAGTCTCCGGGATCCCGACGGGCGAGGAGAACTCCACGCTGACCAAGGATATCAGCGCCTTCGCTTCCTACATGGAGACCCTGACATCCGCCGAGGGACGCAACGCCACCGCCACCGGGCTGATGGTGACCAAGGGGGTCTCCTACCCTGCCCCCCTCGCGCTCAAGCTCCACGTCATCGATGGGGTGATCAACTCGATTACCCTCGGCGGCGCCCTCGCATACCTGAACGTGCCCCCGTCGACCCCGGTCAACACCCCAGGGGTCAGGTCTTCGCTGATCTCGATACTCAGCGACCCGAACGTGTCGAGCCTCCTGTTCCTGGTGGGGGTCGCCGCGATCCTCGTTGACATCTACCACCCGACGATCATACTCTCCGTCATCGGGGTGGCGGTGGTGGCCATCGCCCTCTTCGGCCTCGGCGTCTTCGGCGCCTCCCCGCTTGCTATCCTCCTGATGGTGATAGGGGTGGCGTTCATATTCCTCGAAGTCAAGACCGCCCACGGTGTTAGCGCCTTGATCGGTGTGGTAATCTTCGTCTTCGGTTTCCTGCTGATATTCCAGCTACCGCCGGGCTCCTCCACCAACCCTACGTTGCCCGCAGTGAACTTCTCCGGCATCCCCGACATCACCTACGGCCTCCTGGCCGCCCTCGGCGCAGTGATAGTCATCGGGAGCCTGTACCTCCGGTCCATCAGGGAGGGGTTGAGGAGGAGGCCGAAGGTCAACGACCCAGCCGTGCTCGTCGGCAGAGAAGGGAGGATGGAGTCCGACCTGAAGCCGGGCGGGAGAGGGGTTGCCCTCGTCGCTTCAGAAGAGTGGAGCGTCACCTCCACCGAGGAACTCATGCGGGGGGACGCGGTAAGAGTTAAAGGAGTAAGCGGGCAAACACTCGCGGTAGAAAAGGTGATTGAATGAGCCTCCTGACCCCAATCCTGCTTCAGACCACGGGGGAGATTATCGACTACGTCATCTACGGTCTCATCGCGATCATAGTCATCGGGCTGATCGCCTACACCATCAAGATCGTTAGGGAGTATGAGAGGCTCGTCGTCTTCAGGCTCGGGCGACTCATGGGGGCCAGGGGACCCGGGGTCGTGTTCATCTTTCCATTCATCAACAGGATCAACAAGATCGACCTCAGGGAGCGCTACCTGGAGGTCCCCCACCAGACGTGCATCACGAAGGACAACGCGCCCACCGACATCGACTTCCTGATCTACTACAAGGTGACCGAGGCCACCCAGAGCGTCGTCCAGGTCCAGAACTTCGAAGGCGCTTCGATAGGCATCGCCACCACCACCCTCAGGGCCGTGGTAGGAGACATCCCCCTCGACGAGCTCCTCGCGAAGAGGGAGCAGATCAACCAGGTGCTCCGGACGAAGCTCGACGAAGTCACTGAAAGGTGGGGAATCAAGGTGACCAACGTTGAGATCAGAGAGATCAGACCGCCGCAGGATGTACAGGAGGCCATGGTCCGTCAGATGTCAGCAGAGAGGACCAGGCGCGCGACGGTGACGGAAGCGGACGGCAAGAGGGAGGCGTCCATCCTCGTAGCCGAAGGCGAAAAGAAGTCCAACATACTGAGGGCAGAAGGAGACAAGCAGGCCGCAGTCCTGCGGGCCGAGGGTTACGCAGGCGCCCTGAACCAGATCTTCTCAGCTGCCAAGGGGATCGACTCCAAGACGATGGTGCTCCAGTATCTGGACACCCTGAAGGCACTGGGGGCTTCCCCGTCCACCAAGTACATCTTCCCCATGGAATTCACCAACCTTATCGCCCCGCTGAGAGAATATGCAAAGGAAAGCGAGAAATAAACAGAAACTATCCCCTGTATCTATCAATAATTTGCAACAAGCCTTGCGATTATCACCTCAGTTTTAAATCCACAGAATTTGAAGGTCTGACGGGGTCGCTTTGTCGGGACAAGAAGGGGAAACTCAAGCAAGAAGAAGAACAGTCATCGTGCTTCAGGACGAAATGAGGCGTGTCCTGGACGCGTCTCGGGTCCTCCTCGAGGAGTACAACGGCCTCGTCAAGGGGGACAGGACACAGGCCTCCGCGGCCCTCGAAAGAGTGAAGCAGGCCGAAGGGGACGTGATGACTCTGAGGAGCGCTCTGATCAGGGAGCTATCTCAGGTTGGCACCCTCCTCGTCAACAGGGAGGACATCCTCCGAGCCGCCTTCGCGGTCGAAGACATCTTCGGGCACATCAACGGAATAGCCTTCAGGCTCTCTCAGTTGCAGAAGACGGCGGCCAAGAACAAGACCTACAGGGACGAAATCACGGCGCTGCTCGGACTGCTAATCGACGGCATCTCGAAGCTCAACGAGAGCATCAGGGCGCTTTCGATCAATCCGCAGCAGTCAATCCAGATGGCCGCCCAGGTGCAGATGATAGAGAGCTCCATCGACAAGGACTACAGGGACGCAGTAGCCACGGTCATGAAGATAGCAACCAACGTGAAGGAGCTGATCACGGTCAAGGAGGTCGTCGAGTCCATAGAGGACTGCGCCGACGCCATGCTAGACGCCGCCGATGCCAGCACGATCTTAGCGCTGGGCATGTAACCATGCCGAAGGAAAAGGCAAGGGGCAGGCTCTTCGAGAACAGGATAGTCGTCTGGGACATAGAATCATCCAGGCGGCTGTTCAAGGAGGGGTACTACGGGAAGCCGCTGGGCATCCCCAAGCCAAAGGATTTCGAGTTCGACGCACCGTTGATCCTGGACCTGATGGAGGGGTACTACCTGGCCACAAAGAAGTTGGTGCAGGTGGAAGACCAGACCGGCAGGGAGCTGACCCCGAAACAGCTTCACGACGTCTGCGAGGCCTCCTACACCGACTTCCAGGAGAAGTTCCTGGTCTACAGGAAGCTACGGGAGGACGGGTTCGTGGTCACCCCCGGGATAAAGTTCGGTTCGGATTTCGCCGTCTACGAACACGGCCCGGGCATCGACCACGCCCCCTACATCGTCCAGGTGATGTCTCCCGACGCAAAGATGACCGCCACCTCGATGGTCAGGTCGGGGAGGCTCGCCACCACCGTCAGGAAGCAGTTCATCATCGCCATCCCGGACAAGGAGAGGAAGTCGATAGAATTCCTTAGGTACGACTGGTGGCGCGCCTGAGGGGGGCCTTGATGCAAGAAGAAGGGGCCGCAGCGCACCCACCCGGGGAAGTCATAACGGAGGAGGCGCCGGTGCTCGTATACAGGGACAGGCGGCGGAGGTGGCTCGTAAGGCCGAAGGACACGCCCAAGCTCCACACCCACCTCGGCATCCTGGACCTCTCCGCCCTGGTGGGCAGGGAGTACGGGATCACGGTGACGACCTCCCTGGGAGATGAACTCACGATTCTGAAACCCACCGTCGAGGACCTGGTGATGAAGCTAGCCCGCAAGACACAGGTCATCTACCCCAAAGACCTGGGCCTCATCGTCGTGAAACTCGGGGTGCACGCAGGGTCGAGGGTCGTCGAGACCGGGACGGGGAGCGGGGCCACCACCGCACTTCTAGCTTACCTCGCGCAGCCGACGGGGATGGTGTATACCTACGACCTCAACCCCGAGTTCCAGGAGGTCGCGCGCAAGAACATACAGCGCCTCGGCCTTTCCGACTACGTCACCTTCAGGGTCTCTGACTCCAGGCTCGGGTTCCAGGAGACAGGGATGGACGCCGGCGTCCTCGACGTCGGGGACCCCTGGGAGGTCGTGGCGAGCATGAAGGCGAGCCTGAAGCGCTCTGCCCCCATGGCGGCGGTCACCCCGACCACGAACCAGGCAGAGAGGTTGGTGGCCAAGATGAAGGAAGAGGGCTTCGTCAACATCGAGACGGTAGAGATTCTCCTCCGGCACCTGGAGGCGAGGGTGGGCATGACCAGGCCCTCCAACATAATGGTGGGACACACCGCCTATCTGACGTTCGGCCGGAGCACCGGAGGGGCAAGCCACGCAACGTAACGGTTTTAAGCGCAAAGAAGTCGCGCAGGCGAAAACATGAGCACGAAGAGCAGGATGGAGGACTACGCCACCCTCCTCTACCTCGTCCCGTTCATACTTAGCGGGGTCTATGGCCTGGTGCTCTGGATCCAGGGAGGCATTTCTCCGACTCTACCTTCCACCGTGTACCTCGCCGTCACCCGAGACCCCTACGTCTTCTCCGCGGGGTCCCTCGCAGTTATGCTTGGTCTGATAGTGGAGGTCCGGTCGACCGAACAGAACGCGCGCCCTATGAAACTGTCCTCCCTCGGCGGCACCCTCCAAACCATCGCCATCGCTAGCCTCGTCCTTGTCCTCATCTGCGCGTTCTACGCGAACGGGTTCCTCGATGTCGAAGGCGCAGCCACCGACTTCATCGTCGGGAGGTACGGGCTCGTCTTTCCTACGCTGCTTGTGCTGCTGAGCTATTTGATCACCGCACAGTTCAAGCTCGCTGCTCTTGGGAGCCGGAAGATCCTCGCGATTGTCGCCCTCCTCCTCGTCCCCGCGTCGCTATACGAGATAGGGAAGAGGGAGATAACCATCGGGCTCCTCCTGGCCCTCGTCTTCCTGGTCGTCGGCGTGGGGGCGTACGTGATGCCCGACCGGAAGCGAGCCCCCAAGCAGGAGTAGGCTGGCGCCGCCAAGGAGAGCCCTTGGACGCCCTCACACTCTCCTTCGGCACCGTTGCGCTCACGATCTTCGTCGCCGAGCTCACCGACAAGGACGCGTTCCTCCTCCTGGCCCTCTCCACGAGGGTCAGGGCGCGCCTGGCCTTCCTTGCGGGGACAACCGCTTTCCTTTCCACAACGGCGATTTTCGTCACAGTGGGGGCCTTCATCGTGGCATTCGTCCCAGTCTACTGGGTCCGCCTAGCCGGGGGGGCGGCCATGCTTGCCTACGGCGTCTGGGAAGCCAGGGGGCTCGTGGGGAGTCGAGCCGTCGTGGACGAGGAGGCTAGGATAGAGAAGCAGGCCGGCGCCTGGAAGACATTCTTCGCGATGGTCGGCGCCCTCGCCCTCCTCGACCTCGCGGGGGATGCAACCGAGATTCTCACGATCGTCTTCGTCGCCCGCTACGAGAACGCCTTCCTCGTCTTCACGGCTGCCGCGGTCGCGCTTGTCGCCGCCACCGCCGTTGAGACCACCCTGGGGAGCAGGCTGAGCAAGGTCCTGACGCAGCAGAGGCTGCGCTACCTGTCGACGGCCGTCTTCTTGGTCCTCGGGATTGCCATCATCCTGTTGAACACTGCCTAGTCCACTTGCAGAGGCTTACCTTCATTAAGCGCACTTCGCGGTCCCCGAAGTCTCGATGTCCCAGAGCAGCCAGGAGGGCATGACCGCCAAAAAGGCGGAGAACTTCGACGAATGGTACACCCAGGTCATCCTGAAGTCGGAGCTGGCAGACTACAGCCCTGTGTCCGGGTGCATGGTCTTCAGGCCTTCGGGGTACGCCATCTGGGAGAACATCCAGAAACACACAGACGCCGAATTCAAGAAGGCGGGGATAACAAACTGCTACTTCCCCATCTTCATCCCAGAGAGGCTCCTCAAGAAGGAGGCAGAGCACGTGCAGGGGTTCGCCCCTGAGGTGGCCTGGGTCACCCACGCAGGCACCTCGAAGCTGGAGGAGAGGCTTGCCATCCGACCAACGTCCGAGACTGTCATGTACGAAGTCGTCTCCCGGTGGATACGCTCCTGGCGCGACCTCCCGCTCCGCCTCAACCAGTGGAACAACGTCGTGCGCTGGGAATTCAGGCACCCCACCCCGTTCCTCAGGAGCCGGGAGTTCCTCTGGAACGAGGGGCACACCCTCTTCGCCACCAGGGAAGAGGCTGACGCCGAAAGGGACGAGATCATGGGGATCTACCGGAAGGTCACAGAAGAGTTCATGGCCCTTCCCGGCTACCTCGGTCGCAAGTCCAAATCAGAGACGTTCGCCGGGGCCGAAGCGACCTACAGCATCGAGCACCTCCTCCCCGACGGGAAGGCGATCCAGGGCCCCGACTGGCACTCCGACGGCCAGAACTTCTCGAAGGCCTTCGAGATCGTCTTCATCGACAGAGATGGGAACAAGCAGTACGCCTGGCAGAACACCTGGGCGCTGACGACCAGGGAGATCGGGGTAATGCTCGCGGTCCACAGCGACGACAAGGGCGCCGTCGTCCCCCCGAAGCTCGCCGCCGTCCAGGTGGTCGTCGTCCCAATAGTCAACGACGAGAGCAAGGCAGCTGTCCTCGCTGAAGCGAAGAAGCTCGCTGCCGCCCTCGCGGAGTTCAGGGTGCGCCTCGACGACCGGGACCACCTGACCCCCGGGCGGAAGTTCAACGAATGGGAACTGAAGGGGGTACCGCTGAGAGTCGAATTCGGCCCCAGGGACATGAAGGAGAAGCAGGCGGTCCTGGTCCGGAGAGACACCGGTGGGAAGAGAGTGGTGAAGACATCGGCCCTCCCTTCAGAAGTGGCCAAGGAACTGGACGCGGTCCACCAGAACCTCCTCCGCCGTGCCTCCGACGCCCTGGCCGCGAACACTCACGACGCGTCGTCTCTCGACGAGCTTGTCAAGCTCCTCTCCGAGAAGGGAGGGATAGTGCGGATCCCGTGGTGCGGCGCCGCCGACTGCGAGGAGAAGCTGAAGTCCGAGACCGGGGGCAAGGTCCTGAACGTCCCCCTCGACCAGAAACCCACCAAACGTGAGTGCCTGGTCTGTGGGAAGGAAGCCCGGTCGACGGCCAACTTCGGCAAGTCCTACTAGCGGGGCGGCCCCTCGGTGCCCCCCATCCCAATGAATAAGCCCACCAAGCTGGCTGTGCTCGGGGCGATCAACTGGGACACCACGGTCTTCGTTCGTAGGTTCGCAGAGCCCGGAGACGAGGTCCCCGTCCTAAAGCTGGAGGAGTTCCCCGGCGGCAAGGGCGCGAACGTGGCGTCGGCGTCGGCACGGCTTCTGGGGCCAGGGAGGGTCGCGTTCATAGGAGCCGTCGGAAACGACCCCGTCGGCTCACGGCTGATTGAGGGACTCGTGTCGGAGGGGGTCCACGTCGACGGCGTCGAGGTCCTCCCCGCAAAGACCGGCCACGCTCTGATAATAGTCGACGACGAAGGAAGAAAGGCCGTTCACACGAGCTTCGGGGCAAACGACGCGCTGGCCCCGGCGTCCCTGCGCTCCCCCGGCGCCAAAGCCGTCCTCTCCGAAGCGAATACTACCGTCATCATGGACGTCCCTCTCCCCGCTGCCTTCGAGGCGGCCAGGGCAGCGAACGAAGCAGGGTCCAGGGTGATTTTCAGTCCGTGCGTGAGGAGCGGGCTCGGGCTTGCACGCCTTCGGCCCGTCTTGGACCTCACTGACACCCTCGTCCTGGACAGGGGGGAGCTTTCGAGGGTCAGCGGAACGCCCCGCCTTGCCGACGGGGTTGCCACCCTCAGGGCGGCTCTTCCCTTGGTGACAGTCGTGGTAACCCGGGGGCGGTCCGGGTCACTGGTCGCAGAGCGCGGAAAGACGACGGCCATCCCTGCCGTCGACCCACTGTCCATGGGCCTTCGGTCGGTCAACGCAACGGGGGCGGGAGATGCGTTCCTCGCGGCCTTCGCGTGCTATTCCATGGAAGGGTGCCCGGCCCCCGAAGCGGCCCGCTGGGGTAACCTGGCGGGTGCACTGAAGACGGCGAGCGAAGAGACGAGAGGGAGCCCGACGAGGGATGAGCTCGAGGGGAGGATGCGGGCTCGCTTCGCGCTCAGACGACGGCGACCGGGCTCGCCGTCGAAAATAGCCTCATCGCGCTCTCGTCGACGCTCATAGGCAGGTCCACCTTCGCCAGTGCTATCATGTGCAGCGAAAGCGACGACGCGGCGATCCCGAAGCAGGCGCTCCTGAGGAAGTCCCGGGTCTTGAGGTACCAGGAGACGGTCGCGCCGCTGAGCACATCCCCCGCCCCGGTGGTGTCGATCACGGGCGCCTGGGGGACCCCGACCTCGTAGATCCTGGAGCCGTCGAGTATGAAGCAGGACTCCGGCCCCTGGGTCACGATCGCTTTCCTGAGCCCCGAGGAGGCGACCTTCTCGAGCGCTTCCCGCGGGCTGCTCCTCCCGGTCAGCATCTCGGCCTCGGTCCTGTCCATCTTCAGCGCGTCCACCTTCAGCAGGATGCTCCCGTCCTGAGGCGGCCCAGGCGAGACCCTGCCCTCGCCGTCGAACCTCCTGATGAATCCCTGTGGGTCGAGGAACGTGAAGTCTGAGCGGGCGGAAATCTCAGTCAGCAGGGCGGTGGATATCTCCCCCGCCAGGGGGCTGACAAGCGACGCGCCGAAGCGAGTGTCTGGGGGAATCTGCGACGCCGAAAGGTCTTCGCACCTGCTTGTCAGGGCGAGGCTCCTGTTCCCAGCGCTGTTCGATATCCTGAACCTCGTGGTGGGCTTGGCGGCGCTCCTGTCAGTCGCCTTGAGAACTATCCCGTTCCTCGCCAGCCACACGGCCTGCTCATCGGGGAAGTCGTTCCCCACTTTAGTCAGGGGCAGAACATCGTGGCCGAACCTCGAGCAGATCAGCCCGGCGTAGGCCGGAGGGCCGCCGACCGAGGTCACCTGGCGCATGGGGAGCTGGATCGAATCGATGGTGAGAAAACCCGCGACCAGGACTTTCAATCAGGCTGCGCGGGGGACCCCGTCCGCTTATGAACGCTTCTCCGGAATTTGGGGGGGTGTGACAATTTACAATATCATGGTCGTTGGCGTTTAAATAACCAACGGGGGTGAGCCGGCGCCGAGAATAGTTCTTGCGGATTCAAAACAGAAATGGAATTAGCACAGTAGCAGGAGTGGCTATCGTCGTCATCCTTCTTGTCATCGCCGCGGGGGCGTACTACTATATCGCGTACGTCTCCCCGTCGTCATCCACCACCACTACACCGACCACAACCTCAACCACCGCGGGCCCGCTTCCGGGCAAGGGCATGTCAATCGGGGTCGTCTTCGACGTGGGCGGCCTCGGGGACAGGGGATTCAACGACCTCGCAGACCAGGGTATGCTGCAAGCAAACCAGACGCTAGGTGTCGACTACAAGTACGAGATCGCGACATCGGTCAGTGACATACCTGGGCTCTTCGCAGCCCTGATTCAGGACCACCTCAACCTCATCGTCGGCGTCGGCTTCGACGACGACCAGGCAATCGCCCAGTACGCGGCCCAATATCCAAACCAGATGTTCGCCCAGGTAGACGGTGACGAATACAACTTCACGAACGTCATCGCCATCAAATTCACCGAGAACGTGGGCAGCGCCATCGTCGGCGCGCTGGCGGCCGCGGAAGTTGGCAACGGGAACAAGATAGGGTTCCTGGGTGGCGTCTCAGTGGGCATCATCTACAAATTCTGGAACGGCTTCAAGTACGGCGTCGAGTGGGCCGACTCGTACATCACCAACACCACCGGGACGGCATACACCAACCCCCTCGACGAGGTCTACGACTCGGCGCAGTTCACCGGCTTCGCCGACGCTAGCGGGGGCTACACCAATGGCCAGGCAATGATCGCCAGGGGCGACAAACTCATCTACACAGCGGCAGGCGGCACGGGAATAGGCACTTTCAACGCCATAGGCCAGTACGACAAGCAGCAGGGCTGGGACTGGTCCAACTCTAACCCACCCCCGGTATGGGCCATCGGCGTCGACGCGAACCAGGACTACTACGGAACACAACAATTCTTCTCCAACGCCAACTCGTCGTCCACATCATCACTGAGCCTGACGGCACCTTCCTTCATCCTGACATCTGAAATCAAGGGGGTCAACACAGGCGTGTACGACGTGGCGTCGTGGATGGTCGACGGCAACTTCAGCGGCGTCTGGAACAACCCGACCAAGTTCGGACCAACCTATTACAACGGGCAGACCCAGCTCTGCGGAGCCAATGGGGACGCACCGTGCCACGTGAAGGGCGTCCTCCTTCTCGGGTACCCGCAGCACGCGGTCGGTCCTACGGACTTCCAGTACACCAGCGAGTTCCTCACACCACTTGACCACCAGGTCCTCACTCAGATCGAGAGTGGAATCCTCAACGGTTCCATCCGCGTACCTGAGATCTACACAGACACCGGATATACCTCCCTCCTATAGCGGAGCTAGGTGAGTATCCCTCACCTATCCTTCCTTTTTGTGATTCACATGAGCGAACCAATGCTCCGAATGAAAGGAATCAGGAAGACCTTCCCCGGTGTAGTCGCCTTGGATGGGGTGGAATTCACGGTGAATCAGGGGGAGGTGATGGGGATCCTGGGAGAGAACGGGGCGGGGAAGAGCACTCTGATGAATGTCCTCTATGGGCTTTACTCGATGGACGAGGGGTCGATCGAAATGCAGGGGAAGAAGGTCCAGATACGAAGCTCAGCCGGTGCCATCAGCCTAGGGCTGGGCATGGTTCACCAGGCGTTCACCCTCGTCCCGAACATGACCGTGATGGAGAACATAATCCTCGGCTCCGAGCCTTCGAGGGCCGGTGTCGTGGACCGCCGTGAGGCGCGGCGTCAGGTCAGGGAGCTGGTGAAGCAGGTGGGGCTGGACATCGACTTGGACACCCTCGCCGAAGAACTCCCGACCGGGTTCAAGCAGAGGGTCGAGATACTGAAGGCCCTGCACCGCGGGGCGAAGATACTGATACTCGACGAGCCGACGGCGGTGCTGACTCCTCTTGAATCCGAAGAGCTCTTCAAATCTGTGAGACGGATAACGCAGGGAGGGTCGACGGTGATCTTCATCACCCACAAGCTCAAGGAGGTGATGGCCATCACGAACAGGATCACGATAATGCGGAGGGGGAAGGTCGTCACCACCCTCGACACCAAGGACGCCAACTTCGATATCCTCGCCAACGCAATGGTGGGCAGGTCCGTGGAGCGGAAGTTCAACTTCGGTCCCTACCAGCCGGGGGACCTCCTGCTCGATGTCGACAGGCTGACGGCGGCCTCCAGGCACAAGACAGAGGCACTGGCGGGGCTGACTTTCAATGTGAAGGCGGGTGAAATCGTGGGGGTGGCAGGAGTCGAGGGGAATGGCCAGACGGAGCTCGTGGAGTGCATAGTGGGGCTCATGAAGCCTTCCTCCGGGACAATCAAGATGAGCGGGCACCTGGTCAACAGGCTCGCGACATCCGACGTGCTGAAGCTCTCTGTCGGCCACGTCCCCGAAGACAGGGCCCTCAATGGGCTCATACTCGACTTCTCCATTGCTGAGAACACGATCCTCGGCTCTGCAGACCGGCCTGAGTTCTCTCAGAGGGGTGTCATGGCGCCGAAAAGGATTCAGGATTTCGCAAGGAGGATTGTGAAAGCGTTCAACGTCTCAACGTCTGGCATCGAGGTAAAGGCGCGCAACCTCTCCGGGGGGAACCAGCAGAAGATAATCGTCGGCCGGGAGCTCGCCGGCCAGCCCAACCTACTCATCGCGCACCAGCCAACGAGGGGGCTCGACGTGGCAAGCACGGAGTACATCCAGTCCCTTTTGGTCGAGGCCAGGAACAAGGGGAGGGGGGTCTTGCTGGTGAGCGCGGACTTCGACGAAATCCTGGACCTCAGTGACAGAATCCTCGTGCTTTACGAAGGAAAGATGATCGGGGAACTCAAGCGAGGAGCAGGCATAGGAGAGCTCGGAAAGCTGCTTGGGGGAATCGCGGCGTCGTGATCGAGACAAGCAAGGCGCGGCCCGCCTGGATTCTCAGGGCCGCCGTCCCTTCGCTGGTCGCCTTGGTCCTGGGGCTTGTTGTCGCTTCACTGGTCATGGTAGCATTCGGAGAAGACCCCGTCACCATCTTCTCCGCGCTCTTCAGCGGCGCCCTTACCACACAGTACGGGCAGTCGTCCGTCCTCAACTACATGTATGCCTACCTGCTGCTGGCCCTGGCCTTCCTCCTGCCTGGGAAGGCGGGCATCTGGAACGTCGGAGGTCAGGGGCAGGCGATTCTGGGGGGTGTGGGGGCAGCTCTCATCATGGAGTACGTGGTCCTCCCTCCGGTGATATGGCCCCTGGCGGCGATAACCTTCGCAGTTCTGGCCGGCGCGGCCTGGTCAGCCATCTCCGGGCTGTTGGAGGCCTACCGCAACGCATCCGCCATCGTCACCACCATCATGATGAACTTCGTGGCTGCGAACTTCGCCACGTTCATCCTCTACTACGTCCTCATCCCCAAAGCCAACGTCCTGAGCTACTACAACGAAGTGAACTTCCCGGCTGCCCTGACGCTCCCCACCCTCCCCTACTTTACCAGCTCAATCATGATCTTCGTCGCCGTCCTCGTCGCCGTAGGAGCCGCTTTCTTCCTGGCCAGGACGACCCTGGGGTATAAGATCAGGGCCACGGGGCTAGGCTCTAGGCCAGCGGAGTCGAAGGGGATCAACCCGAGGTCGACCAAGGTAATCGCCATGATCATCGGGGGTGGGGTGGCAGGGTTGGCTGGAGCAGGGGCGGTGATGAGCGTAGGTCACGGCTGCGGCACGATTGCCTGCTATCAGGACGGTTTCGCGGCAGGGTGGTTCGGCGGGTTCGGGTTTGCGGGCATCGCGGTCGCACTGGTGGCGTTGAATAACCCGATAGGCTCGATATTCTCGGCGATCTTCTTCTCTGTGCTTGCAGCGGGGATGCCCTACATCTACCAGAACATCTACGTCGTGTGGGCCATGCAGGGGATAATCATCCTCTTCATGGCTGCGCCCGAACTCAGCAAAATGATACTGACCCTGGGGGGGAGAAGAAAATGGACCTGAGCTGGCTCATACTCCTGGCCGGCTTCGGGCTCCAGAATGCGATTCCCATCGGCCTGGGAGCCCAGGGGGAGCTCGTCACCGAGAAATCAGGGATCCTGAACATCGGCCTCTACGCCACCATGGCCATACCCGCCTTCGTCGCGGCCGCCACGAACATCGCCCTCTCCTCGCTCGGAGTAGCGTCGGCCTATGGCGCCCTACTGGCGGCCATGGTCACCGGCGCCGCCCTGAACTTCGTGTTCGCCTACATAGCTACCAAAATACATGTGGACCAGGTCATCGCAGGCATTGGACTGAACATATTCGCCGTGGGGATAACTGCCGTGTTCCTCGAACGCTTCTACTCCGTCGACGGGACTCCCAACGGGCACCAGATCCCTCCGCTCTTCTCGATCACGGGCCTCGCCCAGAACGTCAGGATCAACGTCAGCCCCCTGATGGCAGCCATGTTCATCCTCCCCGTTCTGGTGTACCTATTCCTGTCGCGGACCAAGCTTGGGATGCATATCAGGGCGGTGGGGGAGGACCCAAAGGCTGCAGAAGCGGCCGGGGTGAACGTCGCCTGGGTCAGGATAGTCGCGACCTCGATCGGGGGAATCCTCCTGGGACTAGGGGGCGCCTTCCTCACGGTCGACTTCAACCCCAACTTCGTTCCGGACTATTCCCAGGCGATTTTCCCTGCGTTTATCGCCCTGGCTGCGGTGATAGCTGGAGGCTGGAAGCCGGGGTACGTCCTGGCTGTAAGCATCCTCTTCGGTGTCACCGAAGCACTCCGGCCGGTCCTGGCGGTCTCATCGGTCCAGGGGTACCTCTTCTCCACCCTTCCATACATCGTCACCGTGGTAGTCCTCGGGATCGCGTCGAAGCGTCTGAGGCCCCCGGCGGCCCTGGCTGTCCCCTTCAAGAAGGAGTAGGGCCCACGCCCTTCACAGAACCCCTGTGAGATCGTGACTCCAATCTGGCTCGACACAGACACAGCCGGTGACGATTGCACTGCTTTGATGCTGGTACTGAGGGCCTCCAGCGCATCGCTAGAAGGCGTGAGCATAACCTGCGGGAATGTGATGTTCAGGCAGCAGGTGGAGAACGCCCTCTACACGATTCAGGTGGCCGGGAGGTCCGGTGAAGTTCCGGTGTATCCTGGCGCCAGGCACCCGCTGGTCTTGGGATGGACGACGGCAGAAGAGGTCCAAGGCAAGGATGGAATGGGGGACTCATGGTTCCCCGAGGCGAGGCAAAGACCCGAGCGCAAGCACGCCGTCGACGCCATCCTGGAGTCCGCCAACTCTAGCCCGGGCGGAATCACCCTGGTGGCAATCGGGCCACTAACGAACATCGCCCTAGCCATCCGCAAGGACCCCGCCCTCCCCAAGAAAATCAGGCGGTTGTTCTTCATGGGTGGCACCAACCAGTACCGGGGGAACGTCACCCCGGCGGCCGAGTTCAACATGTGGGCAGACCCCGACGCTGCAAAGGTCGTTTTCCACTCGGGTATGCCTATCACGATGGTGGGGTGGGAGATCTGCATGAGACACGCCCTGGTGAAGCCAAGGGAGTTGGATGTTATCTCTAGGCTTGGCACCAAGGAGGCGAAGTTCTTCATGGCGGTGAACCGGGTGGCCAGGGAGTTCACAAAGCGGGTCGATGGGATCGACTGCGTGCCCTGTCCAGACGCCATCACGATGGCTTGCGCTCTCGACCGCCGAGTAGCAGAGGACGTCAGGCCCCGCTACGTCGACGTCAACAACCAGAGAGGCGTATGGAGGGGCGCGACCTACGTAGACCACCTTGAGGTCCTCAGTAGACCCCCCAACATCGACGTTGTCTACAGAGCCTCAGAGAAGCTGTTCAAGGAGAAACTCTTCAGGATGCTAAGAGGGCGTCCGGTCTAGCCCTTCGACTAGGCGCTCTCGTCTCTCAGCATCTTGGCCGCCTCGGTCTGGGCAGCGAGCTTAGCATAGGCGATCTGCCGGCTGACCACGGGCCAGGGCCTCCCCGAGGCAAAGCCGCAGTCGGGGTTCAGCGTGATCCTCTCCTCTCCGAAGACCTTCGAAGCCTCTTTGACCCGGGCTGCTATTTCCTTGGGGTCCTCCACCCTCGGGTCCTTCACGTCGACCACCCCGAGACCGACTTCCCCTTTCCAGGGGTGCTCCTTGAAGACGTCGAAGGTCCTCGCCCGCTTGGTCGCGTATTCGAGGACCAGCCTGTCCACCCTGAGGTCCAGGATTTCTTCTATCATGTTCTCGTACCCTCCATGAGAGTAGTGGGCTTCGTCCGACCTCCAATTACCCCTGCAGATGTGAACTCCGAGCCCCACTCCGCCGACCCCCTTGACCACCATGTTGATGAGTTCAGCAGACACCCGGTGTAGGTCCTTCACGTCGCTGACCTTCCAGCCGTTCAGGGCGAGGAGCCACCGGGTATATCGGAAGTCCACGAAGTTCCCTATGGCAGGCTCGTCGAGCTGCACGAAGTCTGCGCCGGCCTCCTTGAGGGCCAGTATTTCCTCCCTGAGCATCCCGGTCAGGTCCTTGAAGGCATCCTCGGGGGTCCTGTAGTAGCTGCTCGAGATCTTGCTGTTCCACGAATTGATCAGCAGGGTGAACGGGCCGATCAGGGGCGCCATCACCGGCCTCTGGGTGTACTTCTTGGCGAACCTCACCTCGTCAGCCACGAGAGGCGAGGTCCTCTTGATGGGACCGACTATGATGGGGTTGCTTATCACGCCGACGTGCAGGTTCATGTCTTGGGCGAACTTCTCGGCGTCGGGGTTCATCAGGGTGGAAGTGGGGGTGAGCTTGAAGGATGGGATCTTCTCGGCGACGAACGCCAGAAAGCTGAACCTCCTCTGCTCGCCATCGGACACTTCGTCGACCCCGGTCATCTCCTGCTCCTTTATGGCCAGGATCACTGCCTCGTCATAGTACCTTCTCAGCTGCCCCTCGTCTAGCTCCCCTCGTTCGAATTTCGAGATACCGTCGAGGAGCCACTCGGGTCTGGGGAGGCTGCCGACGACGCTTGTCGGGAAGAGCTTGCCTGACTTCATGTCGACGGGGCGGCCCTGTGGCCATACAAATCTTCTGCTCTTCAGCTGGCTGTTCTGCCGCCGAGCCCTGTTGGAACCGACATAAGTTTAAAGAGGGAAGAGAAGCTGCGCCTTTCAGCCCAGTTGTCCAAGAAAAGGAAGAGCAGAGGAAGGTCCAAGGGAGGCAAGGGACGCAGCAACGTCGTCTACTGCAGCAACTGCGGGGCTAGTGTTCCAAGGGACAAGGCGAAGAAGGTCACCACGAGGACGAGCCTGGTCGAGCCCACCCTGGCGAGGGAACTAAGAGCCGCGGGGGCGTACATAGCGAGTCCAACGCAAGTGAGGTACTACTGCGTTTCATGCGCAGTTCACTACGGAATCGTGAAGGTCAGAGCAAAGTCAGAGAGACGTTCGTGGTAAGCGACTAGGTCGAGTTCGTATTCTGGCTGCTTGAAGTGGTGCTCTGGCCCGTCACTGTCGTGCTGGTCCCAAGGATTACGATGTCGTTGACAAACACCGCCGGAAGCGGCTCGTCCGCCTGCCAGCCCGAGGGGCAGGTGGGGGGCTGGCAGATGGGGGAGTTTCCCAACTTCAAGACCACGCTCATCCCAGAGACGACCTTCCCGAAGACCGTGTAGTTCCCGTCCAGGCTCAGGTTGTCAGTGCTGTTAGCGAGGTTGATGTAGAACTGTGAACCGCCGTTGGTCGAGCTCGAGCTGTGGGCCATGGCCAGGTACCCTTCGTAGTTGTGGAGTGCCCCGCACCACTCCAGGGGGATGGTGGCCTTCGTCCCTCCCTCGCCCCAGTACGCCCTCGTGCTGTTGAGCCCATACTGGCTATAGTTGTCCCCCGTCTGGATCACGAAGCCCTTGACGATCCTGTGCCACGCCAGGTTGTTGTAGAACCCTGACTCGGCCAGGCTGACAAAGTTGGCCACCGTCTTTGGGGCACACGATGGGAAGAGCTCGACGAGGATCGCCCCGTCCGTGGTGTCGATCCGGGCGAAGATAGGTGGAGGCGAGTAGATGTAATTCTCATAGATGTACCACCCGGCGGCTCCCACGAGGAGAACCACGACGACGACCGCCGCGACCTTCCCCCAGGGGCGCGTGGCCTTCTTCCTCCTTCCCGGCTTATCAACCAAGGCGCGACGATGCCGCTCCAGACTGCGTAAAAATAGGCTTCGCTCCGCCCTGAACCCGCCGCCGTCGGCGAACCTGGACGGGTTCCGCTCACGCTCAGCTCTACAGTGCTCCGGCGCGAATGAAGTCCCCGCGCACCTCGCAGCCCTGGGACTTCGAGGGGACGGATGGGGCGACTATTCATTAGGCAGGGGATTCTCATCTCAGGTGGGGATAGGGACGGCTGCAACAGAAACTACCTCTGACCGGAGCCGCCAGGTGTCTGTCGATGTGGGGTCCCTCTACTCTCTCGTTTACGGGGTCATCTACCTCATCATATTCCTCTATCTGCTGAACTGGTTCTACCAGGCGGTCAAACGAATCGAGAAATCGCTCCAGGGGATAGAGAAGAGATTAGAGGCGATCGAGGCCGGCTCCGCTCGACCCGCTGGGCCGAGTCAAACGCCCCCTTCATCGCCGCCCTCGCCTGAGTCTCCAAAGAAGAGAGAGTAAATTTCAAACATGTGGGGGATGCCTGCCATTCTGCTCATTGCCGCCGTCTTCAGCGGCGCCCTCGGATTGACTTCATACCTGATGTACGCGGCAGGTGCGGCAGCAGTTCTAGCCGCGGTCCGGGAGGTTGTCAGAAGAGCAGTCCATCCCCTACACGCTCAGCGGCCATGGCAGCACCAGATTCAGTGCTCTCTAACGGCGCCAAACACGCTCCAGTGAAACTCTACCTATAGCGCCCGGACAGCCCTGTAGGTTCTCTCGAGAAAGGTGTACAGGGCCACTATGGCCACGAGCACGATCCCCCATTCTACAAAGCCTACGAGGGACGAGATTGCGAGGATGAGGAGCCTCTCGCTCCTCTCCCCTATCCCGACTCCTGAGAGGGCGACTCCGAGGGCGTCCCCCTTGGCCCGTGTGTAGCTTACCAGGAGGCTGAGGGAGAGGGCCAGCAGGACAAAGGTCGGGTTTGAGTATGCGCCCAGCAGGACGCCGGCGAAGATGGCAACCTCCGCCACCCTGTCAAGGGTGGAGTCGAGGAACGCCCCGCGCTTGGACGTCCGCCCAGTGACCCGCGCCACCGCCCCGTCGACGATGTCGAAGAATCCCGCCACCAGTACCAACCCCCCGCCCAGCGCCTCGCCGCTGTAGTGGGAGGAGGAATAAGCCAGGGCGGCCAGGAAAGAAATGGCCAGACCTAGGGCGGTCCACGCCGTGGGGGACGGGTTCAGCCTTGCGAACGCCCTCCCTGCGCCGCTCAGCGCACCCTCGAGCCTGCTCCTCAGCCTGTCTAGCACGCGAACCCCCAGCCGGCCATTTTTATATAGAGTGAGAGGGGCTCCCGACGGCAACTTTGGGACGAGTCGACAAGGGGGTGGGGTGCGGCGTGGTCGGGTGCGGAAAGCCCGCCGAGCGCTCCCTCAGCAGGACAGAGATCGGTGGAAGCGGGCTGAGCGTCGGTGGGGACGGGAGGAGGGTGTACCTCTGTCGCGACCATTACAAGCAGTGGAAGAAGGCGACAAAGAAGTCAAGGGCTATGGAACGGTCCAGATGGTAAGGGGGGACTGAACTGAAGATCCTTCAGATGCACGCCGACTTCATAGAGTACACACCGGTGAAGAAGGAGATCAAGGGGGCGGAGGACATCGAACCGAAGACGGTGAGGGAGGATGACATCGTTGTCCTCTTTACCGCTTTCGAGAGCGGGGACGACGCGGAGCTGGCAAGCAAGGCCGTGGCCGAGACGAAGGAGTTTCTGTCAAAGCTCGGCACCAAGCGCGTCCTGCTCTACCCCTTCGCCCATCTCAGCCAGGACCTGGCGGCGCCTTCGGAAGCGCTGGATGTCCTCCTGACGATGGAGAAGGAAGCGAAGGGGGCGGGCCTCGAGGTGGCCAGGGCACCGTTCGGGTGGACCAAGGCCCTCCAGATCAAGGTCAAGGGGCACCCCCTGGCGGAGATGTCCAGGAGCTACACCCACGCAGGGAAGGCTGTCCAGGCGAAGCCGAAGGCGAGGCGCGAGCTCTCCGCCGAAGAGGCGATGGCCCGCCTCAAGAGGAGCGACTTCGTCAACCTCCCCGAGACTGACCATAGGATAATCGGGGAGCGCCTCGACCTCTTCAGCTTCCAGGAGGTCTCCCCAGGGATGGTCTACTGGCACGACAAGGGGCTGAGGGTCAAGAACCTGCTGCTGGAGTTCTTGAGGAAGGAGCTCGCCAGCGACGGCTACGTAGAGGTGAGCACCCCCAGCCTGGCCAACACGGCCCTCTGGAGGGTCAGCGGTCACTCCGAGCACTACAAGGACAACATGTTCCTGACGGCGCTCGGGGATGAGGAGATGGGGATGAAGCCCATGAACTGCCCATCCACCTTCTTGATTTACAAGTCAAGAAAATGGAGTTTTCGCGAGCTCCCGGTGAGGTACGCCATCTTCGACCCCCTCTATCGGAACGAGCTCAGCGGTGTCGCCAGCGGGCTGCTGAGGGTCAAGGTCCTCACCCAGGACGACGCGCATATCATCGCAACGGAGGAGCAGGCAGAAGGCGAGCTCTCGAAGATGCTCGACCTCATGGAGAGGGTGTACAAGGTGTTCGGCCTACAGTACAAGGTGAAGATCTCGACCCGTCCTGACGACCACATGGGGACGGAGGAGGAATGGACGCGCGCCACGGACACCCTGATCCGGGTAGTGAAGTCGAGAGGGTGGTCCTTCGAAGTGAAGGACAAGGAGGGGAACTTCTACTCCCCAAAGATCGACGTCGACATCAAGGACTCCCTCGGGAGGGAGTGGCAGTGCGGCACCTTCCAGCTCGACCTGCAGATGCCCAAGAGGTTCAAGCTTGCCTACACAGGGTCAGACGGCAAGGAGCACACCCCGGTGGTCCTGCACAGGACGATTCTCGGCTCCCTGGAGCGCTTCATCGGGGTGATGTTGGAGCACTACAAGGGCGTCCTTCCGATCTGGCTCTCGCCCGTGCAGGCGAGGGTGATACCACTCTCGGACGAGCACCTGGAGTACGCCCGGGGGGTCCTCGAGTCTCTCTCAGCTGGCGGCGTGAGGGCGGAAGGGGACTTCGACAGCGGGACCATGGGCGCGAAGATACGGGACGCCCAGCTGCAGAAAGTACCCTACATGCTCGTGGTGGGGAAGAAAGAAGAGGACTCGAAGACCGTCGCCGTGAGGACGAGGGGGGGCGAGCAGACCTTCGGGGTCAAGGTCTCTGACTTCGTCTCCCAGGTCAGTGCCGATGTCGCCGCGCACAGGTAGGAACTGGGCTCACCCGAGGGCGGACGCCTGCTGGGTGACGCAGTGGATGGTCCCCAGCCCGTAGACGAGAGCCCTGCAGTCTACTCCCACCACCTCCCGGGTCGGGAATGCCTCCCCGATGCACCTCAACGCGTCTCTGTCGCTGTCTCCGCCGAAGGTGGGGACAAGCACGCAGCCATTCCCTATGTAGAAGTTCAGGTGGCTTGCTGGGAGACGTCCGTCGGGGGCTCGGACTTCGCCCGGCATGGGGACTTCCTCCACCTCGAGTCGCCTTCCCTTTTCATCTGTCGCCGACTCCAGGAGCTGGCTGTCTTCTGCGAGCGCCGCGTGGTTGGGGTCTGTACTACTGGGTTCCGACGCCAGGAGCACCCTCCTCGGCCCGACGAACCTCGCGATGTCGTCGACGTGCCCGTCGGTGTCGTCCCCCTCTATCCCCCTGCGCAGCCAGACGACGTTCCTCCCGCCCAGATAGTCCCCCAGGAGCGATTCGATCTCTTTCTTGTTCAGAGCGGGGTTCCTGTTCGGGTTGAGGAGGCACTGCTCGGTCGTAAGAATGCTTCCTCCTCCGTTCGAATCGACGGACCCACCCTCGAGCACCACCCCCGGCCTGAACACCCTCAGCCCCGTCTCCTCGGCGATCCTCTGACCCGCCAGGTCGTCGGGCCGAAGGTCATCGTACTTCCCTCCCCAGGCGTTGAACACCCACTTCACAAGGGCGACGTCCCTCCCCCTCACGTAGATGGGACAATAGTCCCTCACCCAGACATCCGCCGTCTTCAGCCTGTGAAAGCTGACCTTCTCCGCCTTGTTCAGCATCCTCCCGACCTTCTCTTCCGTCTTCAGGTCGTCGACAAGGATCCTCACCTCTTCCCCGTGGCTTAGCGCTTCGACCATCTTGACGTATGCCGCCTCAACCCTGGGGAGTATGTTCGCCGGGAAGGTGTCCGGGTCCTTGGGCCATGACAGCCAGGTCGCATCATGCCTCTCCCACTCCGCAGGCATCCTGTACCCGAGGGATGCTGGGGTCTCTCTCATGGGAAGCTATCTCGCCAGTGCACCGTAGGCGTCCTTCTTCCTGTTCCTCATGAAGCCCCACCCCTCCTCCACTGTCCTCCCGAGGCCGAGGTCGCAGTCCACAGTGAACACCCCCTCTTCGTCCCCGGCCCTGAACAGGACCTTCCCGAACTGGTTGCAGACGAATGATCCGCCCCAAAAGTCTGTGTCTCCTTCCCTCCCCACCCTGTTGACCGCGCACACCACCATACTGTTGGCCACGGCGTGCCCCACCTGTACCGCTTCCCACGCCTCCTTCCAGTTGCCCTCCACGGGCTCTATCCCCTTCACCCACCCTATCGCAGTGGGGTAAAACGTCACCTCGGCCCCCAGCAACCTCGAGATCCTCGCGGCCTCGGGGTACCACTGGTCGAAACAGATCAGGGTGCCGATCTTACAGGCGCCGGTCCTTGCCACCACGAACGACCCCCCCGCCCTGAAGTAATCCTGCTCGAAGTAGTGTTCGTCCTGGGGGAGGTGCACCTTCCGATATCTCGAGACCGTCCGCCCATTCTTGTCGAAGACCAGACAGGTGTTGTACCGGGAGCTCCCTGACTTCTCGTAGATGCTCCCACCCACCAGGACCACCCCGTTCTTGCGCGCCGCCGCAGCGAGGGCCCTGCTGATGGGGCCGGGGATGGTCTGCGGATCTTGGTCAGAGTCCCTCGTAGCAGGGAAGTACCGCCAGGCGAAAAGTTCGGGGAGGCAGACGACGTCCGCGCCGTCCGTGGCTGCCCTCTCCACCCCGGCCAGGGCCCTGTCAACGTTGGATGCCGTGTCCTCCGACATCGACATCTGGACCAGCCCGATCCTGACCCTTCGCGCTCTCATCTTCTCAGCCCTCCCGCGAGGTGCTATTCAAACGAATGCCGGTTACTTCTTGGCTATCGGCTGCTGGATGAGGAAACCCGACCCCGGACCCTTGACGTCTGAGACGGTCATGAAGTATTCCCTTGCGGGGCCGACTATCCTGTATCCCTGGTTGAGAAGTCCTTCGAGGAAAGGGCCGTAGGTCAATCCGAACTGCTCCGGGGGCCCCTCGTGCCTCGTCTCAGCCGCCTGGGTCTCGGGGAACTCCTTAATCACGAACTCTCCCTCGGGGTCGAAGGGTTTCGCGACCGGGATGCACGCCTCGCTCCTGAGTTCCTCGGCAGGGGTCTCGCTCGGGTTGTCATAGAACAAGCAGAATGGATACCCGACCTCTTCGATCCCCTTCGAATCCATCCACCGCTTCAGGCTCTGCATCGTCTCGCCTATCCTGGAGTACGGGCCCTTCCGGGCAGCAGACGCAACGAGCATCTTGTGCGCTGTGGTGAATTTGACCTGGGGCGCGCTCACTCTACCATCGTCAGACCGAAGTCACGTAATAAACGCGATGGCTGGCGCGCAAACGTTTTTCCAAAGGCGGACGGGGCTCTCGTCACCTTTGCTGCCCTTCCCTGCCGAAACTGCACTCCAGGCCGCTAGCACCACCACGAGCGCCCTCGCAGGAGCCGGAGCCCGCCCCTTCTGGCTGACTGTGGCGGAGATCTTCGCGCTGGTCGCGGGGGCGGTGATCGTAGGGACCCTCATCTCCATTCTCATCAGGACCATCTCGCTGAAGGCGGGCGCATCCAAGGGGGTGGCGAGCACAGTCATCCAGTGGATTACGGTCCTGCTGATCGTCGGCGTCGTCGCGGGGGTCGCTTACCTTACAGGACTCTCTTCAGAGCTCACAACTCTGACCATCTCCGGGATCGCGGGCCTCGCCGCCTCCCTGGCACTGCAGAACACCCTCTCCAACGTAATCGCCGGTGTGCTTCTGATCAACGACGGGGTGCTCAGGCTCGGTGACGACATCCAATATGGGGGGCCGGGGGGCGTCAGGGGTGAGGTTGTGAAGCTATCGTTGCGGACCACCTGGATCCGGACAAAGGAGGGGGTGATCGCTGTGATCGGGAATAGCAACCTCTCTGCTGGACCGATCCTCAACTATTCTGCCAAGAAGCGACTGGAAAAGAAGCTCCAGGTCTAGTTTCAGGCGGAGGATATCACAGGCCTCCGAGCCGATGCTCTCTGATGTACTCCGCAAGCGCCTGCACTGAATCGGCGGCGGCTGTCAACTTCGACGGCCCCCAGGTCGGCGTCCTCAGTATGCGCTTTGAGACACACTGTTCGTCAGGGTCAGCCCGTGATCTCGGGTCCCCCCGCGGGGGCTGGGTCATTCCCCTCATGCGGGCTCGCCACCCACTGCATCCGAGCAGCGAGCAGAATCGCCCGGATGCCTACGAACAGGTCGATGACGCCCTCCTGCACGGCGGAGAACGCGAGGATGCCCACGCTCCATCCGTTGGTTAGTTCCACGTTGAAATAGGCCTAGAATGCGGTGAAATCGGTCCCGGAGACAGCCACAAGTTGTGGGAAGATTTCAAGGGCGACCCCGATGGCGCCCCCCACGAAAAGCGAAACGACTATCGACGAGATGTCCCCCTCAAGGTCGAACCTTTTGCCGAGGTAGAAGAGGACGACAAAGAGCGCGCACGGCACAGTCGCGAAGCTTAGCAGGGACGACCCGAGGTCCATGGCGCCCGCGGGGATGTTGGCGGAGGTGGCCGATGTCTCGATGGGGAGATACACGTAGCGCAACCAGAATGCAAGGAACGAAGACCTCCCAAGCTCGAAGACGAGCGGGACTGCGACGAGCAACGGGAGCAGGCGCAGTTGGTTCATCGCGCTCACTGGAGAGGTAGTGGGGGCCATCCTTATGTCGTCGGCGCCGCCGTCGGCGTGCGTCGGCCCCATCGGCAAGCAGTTTCCCGGACCATGGATTTCATGCGACGCGGGCTAGTCCCTTTGATATCGGTTGCCGTATGACAAAGCCTGAGCCCGGACCCTTCACGTCATGCACACTTCTGAAGTACTCCCTAGCCGGACCGGCTCTGCTGTAGCCCCGGTCCAGCAGACCCTCGATGAACGGGCGATAGGTCCTGGCGAACTCCTCGGGGGGACCTTGGTGCACCGTCTCCGCCACTTCGACCTCAGGGAGCTCCTTCATCGTGACCTCACCTTCGCCGACGAAGGGTTTTGACACCGGGATGCACACCTCGCTCCTCAGGTCCGCCTCTGCTGTCCGAGAAGGGTTATCGTAGAACAGGCAGAACGGATATCCAGCGGCCTCGAGGTGCTTCGAATCCGTCCAGTTCTTCAGCCTCAGCATCGCCTCCCCCGCCTGCGAGTAGGGGCCCCTGAGGGAGATTGACGCCACTGTGAGCGGGGGGGACGTCGCAAACCTTACCCTCCGGTCCCACCACCTTGTGGCCTGGAATCCTGATACAGCGTAGACGACTCGCCGTATGTCCTTCGCGATGGAGTAGGGGACGCTGGAGACAGGCAAGATGAACTCGCACCTCGGGACCGGTCTGATCCCGAATCTCAACTTCAGCTTGCAGAAGGGGTCCGATGGGTTTGAGCTTCTTGTTCTTGGGTACGACCCGAAATCTACGTAGTGGAAGCCCTTCTCCCTCGCCCAGTTGACCGCCATCCAGTTCAGGTAGGTCACCGGCGAATGGATGTTGTCCTCCGTCGAATACCTCACCGCCAGGAGGTGCACGGTGCGGTCGGGCTCGGACTGGGGGTCGAAGAGCATCAGGAACCCTGCAAGGGGGGTGCCGGTCGCGTCGACTGCGAGGGCGAGACTGGCCCGGTCCCCAAGGTTCTCCATTATCTTGGGGATGAACCCTCGTTCCGCTCCGTCGTAATACCTCCAGTCCGGTCTGGCCAACGCCAGGTACTCCCTCGGATCGCCTACGAACCGGAACTCTGCTCGCTCTTCGTAATGCTTCACCGCCTGGCGGTCATGCTTGTTGAATGATTCATTCCAGATGCGCTCCGGTTTGCTCTGGCTCAGGTCTAGGAGGAAAAGCTCGGTAGTCTGGCGGTGTTCGAACCTCAAACCTTCCAAGAGCCCTATCACGCGCCCCTGATGGGTCCTGACCCGCATGGCGACGACAGGATTCGAAAGGGAGAATCTCACCGACCTGGGCAGGGTCGCCATGGCCCTCGAAGGGTCGTCGCAGTGGTCGCCCACAACAGGGCCCGAGGTGTTGCTGTGGGGGAGGGAGTCTAGGTACCGGAGATGCCTCCCAGATCGGCAGAAGAACGGGCATACGGCGACTATCCCCTCGGAGCCTCGGTATGCGAGATAGACGGGCTTCATGCCGCTCCCTTCGAGGGCTTTCCTCCATGACCATAGGTGGAACGCGGACCCTCCGTTGTGGGTAACGAAGTCGTCCCACTCCTCCTGGTCCCGGGCTTCGGACCACCCCTGGGGCATACCCATGGCCTGGCTGTCCTCGGTCCGCTCCCAGAGAGGGTGCGGGATTAAAGGCATTGACCCCAATGAAGGCAACGGGGCAACCGAACGAATTTCTCGTGCCTGCCAGTCGGATTCCACTCCCTTGTCCGGGCATGCATTGAGGGCCGCCTCCAGACATCGCAGAAGAGTTTCACCACAGGCGAGCTTTTTGGTGCGCGCGACTGCACCGCTCAGGCAGCCGGGGACTGCCCACCTAGGAGCTACGACCAGAAGAAGTCCAGGGTGGTCGCCCCCATGATCTCGTCGAAGGAGAAGTCGAGGGCGTCTAGCATCTGGTCGAACATCGAATGGGCGTACTCGATGTACTTGTCCGCATCCACCTCGTCCACCTTCGCGAGGCCGGCGGGCTTGACGTAGGGTGGGTACTTCGTCTTAACGTAGGAGATTATCTCCCCCGCCTTTATCTCCTGCCCCCGCTCCTCGAGGAGCTTCGCGGCCCGGACGTGCTGGGGGGTGGTGCCGCTGTACTTCTGCGTCTCCTTCCCCATCATCACGTTGAACGCGAGCTCTTCGACGGGGACCTTCTTGCCCTTGAGGTTCGATATCATCTTCGTGAGCAGCTCCCTGACCCTGGCCCTGGCGTTCTCGAAGTCCTCGGGGGTCTTGACCTCGCTGAGGATGGCCAGGGCATCGTAGAAAGTCTTCTTCAGATACTCTGGGGTCTGGCTCTTCTTCCCAGTCAGGCCACGGATGTCTGCCGTACCGTCCGGGAGCACGCCGAAGTAGTTCTTCTTCCTGCTGCTGAACGCGACGTAGCGGTAGACCTTGTCCAGGTCCAGTTCGACCCCCAGGTCGGTGTCAGCCCACCGAGTGACGGTAGCGATCTGTTCCTTCGACGGGCTACGCAAGAATAAGCTGTCAGTGTTCTTCAAGACGATCCCGCCACAGCTATCGACGAAGGTGTGATAATCCTCCACCGAAAGGTCGTAGACGTATCCTGAATACGGCTCCTCCTTCACCCGGGGGACGTTCCTCCTGCGGTTGTAATCGCTGCAAGTAGTAACCGTGTAGGTATGCTTGGAATCACGATAGTTGATGGTATGCTTCACTCCTCGGATGGTCAGCAAGGTCGAAAGACCAGAGGCGAGCTGGACCGACTTCGTGGTGTACCTGAAGTTCTTGGCAGTGTACTCCAGAGAATATCTCTCGTCGAATTTCTTGGAGCCATCTCCCCGTACCATGCTTTCGAGCAGAGTGTTCTGATATTCTATGGGTACGTGGAAAATGAAATCCGGAATCTTCTTGCCCGCGCTGCCCTGGCCGGCGAAGGCCTTGAAGAACACGGCCGCGGTTTGGTTCATCATCTGCAACTTGTGGGTGTTGTCCTGGTAGGTGACCTGCATCTGGCCATTTGAGTTGGAATAGGTGAGGTGCCTTTCCTTCTTGGTAGACCGTATCACGCTCGCTTTGGACCCGTCGAAGAGGGCAAGATACGAATTCCTCAGGTCGTTTAGCCAGGAAGTGTCAGAGTTCGCGATGGAGGCACCAAACCGGGAGGTGGTCGTGTCGGGGGTACTAGTGCTGCCCTCGGGGATGTACGCTCCCAGCAGCTCAACGAGCGCCCTGAACTCAGGCGTCCCCACGCGTATGCGGCGCCTGACTCTGACTGGAGATTCCCTCTTCGTCCACCCGAACCATACCCAATTATCGTCAGCGTGGACTTCAGACATCTTTACTCTGCTCTTGTACAAACTCGGATAGCGAACGTTTCTCATCACTTCGTAGACGTCAATCTCTTCTATCATTCCTAACTCAGGCAACGAGCCTGCTCGGACCAGATGGTCATCTTCAATTGAAAGGGGACTCGCGAACCTGCCATGAGGTCCGTTGGAGACTAGCAACGAATGGTCTTCGGTTACGCGCGTAACTCCCCATTTCTCCCTCACCCGAAAGATGCGTTTGTTGCTCTTGTGCCTAATGACCGCCTTGACGGCTTTGAATTCGGCCTTGAACGTCAGCGGGTTGACGCTGAGGCACCTCCATCCCCTTGGGTACGATTCCTCCTTTCCATCTGGCCGGACCGATTCTTCCGACACGGTCGAATAGAACTCCTCGATGGGCATGACGCGCAGGTGGTCTTCTGGGTCCAGCAGAGTCACGCAACGGTCCCCGGTTACGCTGTCCCCGTAGAGAACTTCGATGCCAAGCTCCTTGCACTTCGCGATCGTCCTGGTAATCGCATCCCTTCCCAAGGCTGCGGTCGCCTCAGCCACCGGCAGGCAATAGAAGGCGAAGGTCTCGAAGCCTAAAACTCCATACGACTGCCCCACAGGTACGAATCTGCCATTTCTACCAGCGATGACCGTGTGATTCCTCTCCGTAGTCACGCAGTAGACCATCCCATCAAAGGGGACTCTTTCAACGTACTTCATCCTCTCTGTGCCGGAACGAGTAAGCTTCGAGCTCACGTTCTTGAAAACGACCCGAAAGATCTCCCCATCGAAGTTCATGTTTGCCTTGGCTCCTAGCATGGTCGTCAGCGTGACGATGTCTTGCGCCAGCTGAGGGCTGCGAGTTGAATACCTTACTCCCCGCCTATTGCCATCGCCTTTGTATGCCGCCTCTAGGAAAGCTTCAATGGTGCTCTTCGACTCAAAGACAAATCTTGGTACTGCCTTGGTGGATGAAAGATGAACCTTAGCGCCCGGTGCATAGCAATTGTTGACCATCCATTCGTACAGCACCGAACTTGTCACCTGGAAGTACTTGTTGTCGCCGCTGTCTTGGGAGTAGGCGAGACCTAGTCTCTCCAACAATCCGCGTATTTCACCCCTGAATTCGACCCCTCTTGGGTTCCCTCGTCCGTAGCCTTGTGAGATTGTGATTGACGCTGCTCTGCCTCGAAAGTTGCCATTCGGATAGAGCTTCGGAGTATTCAGGTGGGGCGACCCTTCAGAAACGAACCACCCACACAGGGACGCGAACCCGGTCGGTTCGTACCGAACAGGTATTTTCGCAGACTGGAATTCGCCAACCAGAACCGTGCCGCCTGAGGATTCGATTGCGTCGATATCCTCTTCAGATAGACATTGGGCTGGAACTCTGTAGTGTGATTCCAGCCTCTCTCTTTTCTGGCTCCAGTACTTGCAGACTTTTCCTATCTCGCGTATTTTCGATCTCTCTTCAGATGGGAGCTTTCTGAACCAATTGATCAGCCGCATCCCTCTCGGCGGATACAGGTTTGCGAACGCGTTGAGTTGTTTTGCAGTTTCTAGGAGCGAGAATTTGGGTTGAGGCGCCATATGCTCGAGCCCACCCCGAAGCTTAGGTATTGTCATATTCGAAAGGGCGCACACCTCCTCGGCTGTCCTGAACAAAGTGTGGGACGACGATTTTCGGTGATCGACTGTAAGTATCCTGTGATTGGGTGTCACCAAGAGGTCAACGAATCGCTGGTCCTTGAAGTGAATCAAGTCGCCAGTGTATGGAAACGCCTGAACCTGTACGACTCTGTCGATTTCTACCTTTAGCGTTTCAGGGTTGACGTTCACGACTTCGTCTCCCACCTTCATGTCCTTGATGTTTCGAACGCCTTCGGGAGTGACTAGGAAGGTGTCCCCTGTGAAACAGGCGTTTAGGAAGACTTTCAAACCTTGGCTCACAACATTGTAAAGTTCTCGTTCATCTTTCGATAATGTCGAATCTCTTGTAAGCGGCTTATAGTGCGCCACCCTCAGGTCTCTGAGCGACCCAGTCACTAGGCTCACGATTCCATTCCTCCTGGTGCAGACCCAGGACGAGGTGTCAGGGACGGTGTTGGACCTGCACTCCGGGTGGGTGCAGTTCACGGTCTCGTAGGAGAGGTTGTGGACCTTGATCAGGCTGGGATACAGGCTGGCGAAGTCAAGGACCGAGACGTCGAAGTAGGCCCCGGGCTTCGGCTCGATGACGAACCCCCCCTTGTACTTCTTCCCCTTGATTATGGACTGCGACGAAGCACCTCCTTTCTCGGCGAGCTCGTCCTGCCTGGGGATCAGCGCCCCGATCTTCCTGTGTTCGAAGAAGAGCATGCTCCTGATCCAGTTGGAGACCCCGAGCCTGGATACGTCGTTCATGGGCATCTTCCCGATCCTGGAGATGACCTGCAGGAGCTTCATCACCACCGAGCCGCTCATCGAAGTAAGCTCGTAGGTGAGCTGCGCGTCGTTGAGGCAGTAGCGCGCGAGCTCGGGGAGGGGGAGGTCCCCCACCTCTCCGTCGAACTCTATCTTGGACTTGTTCAGAAGCGACTCGGAGACAGCGTTGAGGGTGTGCTCTGTGTATTTGTTGCTGAAGGCGTACACCTGGATGGAACGGTTGCGGAAGAACTGGTAGAGGTCGATGTGGATGCCGTGCTTCAGGGACGCCGCAACGCGCTCGAGCTGGATAGGGTCCTCTTCCTCGGCGATCCCAAGGGCGTCGGCCCTGTGCTTGAGGTACCTGAGGTCGAAGTCGTCGCCGTTGAAGGTGACGAGGACAGGGTACTCCATCACCTTGAGCATCACCGCTCGGAGCAGCTCGGCTTCGGTCTCGAAAACCTGGGAGCCGAACTTCTCCGCTCCCAGCCCGGAGGGGTCCTTGCCGCTCCGGAGCACGTAGACCGTCTTTTCCTGGTCGTTGAAGAAGGAAACCGCGATCACAGGTTGTTTGGGTTCTTCGGCGTCGGGGAGCCGTCCTTCTTCGTTGGCGACTTCGATGTCGAGGGCCACCCTCCTGAAGTCGCAGAGCGGCTCGCTGAGGAGTTCTGCCCACTCCCTCAGGTATGGCTGGAACTCCTTGGGGTTCCGCCTCGTCACCTCCTCGAGGGACCTGCTGACCCTCTCGGGGACGTCGTGTGTCAACGGGACAACCCTGCCCCCCCTCACGCTGTAGTACGTCCCCATGCGGAGGCCCCTGTCGTAGGCGTAGTTCTCGTAGTACTTGATGTCCGCTTCCCAGGCCCTGATCATGTCCCGGATGCTGTCGGTGCCGCCTCCGATGGCGAGGGGGTCGGTCGTGATTATCTTCCGGACCTTGACCTTCGAGTCTTCGAGCAGGTCGAGCCTCTCTTCCTCGACGATATCGATGACGTCCTTGCGTGATTTGACCGCCTGGAGCTCGTCCTTCTCCAACCGAGTGTAGCAGTAGGGTTTGTGCCCCGTGTTGTCCCTCCAGAGCCAGAACCTCCCCGCCTTCTGGTCGTAGAACTTCAGGATCGCCAGCCTGAGGTCCCCGTCGTAGGCTGCAGAAGCGAGCAGGGCCTCGTCAATTTCTGAGGCCGGCTTCGTCAGCTCGGAGAGCCTGGCGGCGAGCCCGCTCGCGTGGGAGGTTGACTGGACAGCCATGCAGGGGTCGGTGGGCGGCAGGCCGTTCGACAGATAAGGGTAACTGGATAGTTCAGAATCTATGCGGACCATTTATAACGACAGTTTCGGTCGGCTGCGGAGTTGTCGAGGGTGCTCGAAGCAGCAAAGACCAACGCAGCCTATGCCTTCATCGTCGTCGGGGTTCTTTGGCTGGTGATCGCGGTTATCACGTCGGCAGGGCTCGTCCTCTGGCCGGTCGGGGCATGCCTGGTGGCGGGAGTGCTCCTGAGGCTCCGCCCTGCCCTGAGGATAACCTGGGCCTGGGCTCTCGCCACAGCATCGCTCGGGTTCCTCCTAGCGGCCTACCAATTATACGACTGGGCACCTTTCATAGGCGGGGCTTTCACCGCAGTTGCAGGGGCAGCCCTCGCCGTTTTCACGATACTCGCCCTGGCCCACGTCTTCCTTTTTTACCTCGGGGCCTCCAAGCCGAAGGCTCCTAAATCAGGCTCGAGCTAGAGAACTTCCTCAGGAAGTACACCGAGTAGCCGCTTATCACGAAAAGGGCCCCAAAGGCGCGGGTCGCGAACACAAGGCTCCACTGCGAGGGGTACACGCTGGAGAGGAGGTCGGGGTTGCAGGTGGCCGACGCCGTTCCCTGCGAGCAGGCCACGGAGAAGAGCGCCGTCCAGACCATGAAGTTGTACATCACCTCGTAGGCGGCAGAGAATGCGATGACGAAGCCGAACACCTGCAGGAGCATCAGTAGCCACGGGGGCCACCTGGACACGGTGGACTCCCAGAGCCTGAGCCCGCTGTAGAACAGGGCGACGGCGGCCACGCTGAAGTAGGTTATGGGCTGGGCAAAGTACGGAGGGAAGGGCCAGTAGACGTCGACGAGCGCCTCCCCCACGGGCGCTTTGCTGATGTAAAGAGACTGGACGACCCCGTAGACTGTGACTGCTACTATTGTAATGAATGAGACCCAGGCGACCGCCCTGTACATCCGCAACGTGGATTCGTTCATCAGCGGCCTGCTGCGGGCTTCTCATCCCTTCTTTAAGCGTTCAACTCGGTCGAGATGCCGGACCCGGCTTCGGCTCCCTGAGTGATAGCCAGATCAGGAGCGTGAGGAACGGGAACTCGAGGTAGCTCCAGAAGAGGTCGCCGGCGAGGATGAAGAGGCCCACAGCTGCGAAGGCGGTGCTCACAAGCATGAGCCTTGGCAAGGTCTCGTCCACATGGCGGGCTGCAAGGAACAGGGCCACCGCCGCGATGGCTCCCCTGAAGATAACAGGGGCAGACGTGCCCAGGTAGAGGAGGATCCCCTGGAGGCTCGGGTTCACGTTCAGGCCGAAGGGTCCCGTCGAGAAAAGCATGACTGTCTGTCGTGCGAACTGGAAGAGGGCCGTGTCGTAGACCAGAGCAGATGGATTCCAGAGGAGGAAGGGGGCGACGACGGCTGCGGCTGCACCGAGGGCGACTATGATCTCGGTGTACTTTCGCCTGTGGATGCAGTATATCGCGTAGAGGGGGAAGACCAACCAGGCTTCCTGGCTGGCGGCCGCGGCCAATCCCCACAGCGGGGCAGACGCCAGGGGCTTGTCCCTGGCTTCCAGGACGACTGCGCCAGCCAGGAAAGCCATGGCTACGAGGGAGTCGTTCAGGAACCAGGTCGAGAAGAGGATGGTGGGGGGGAAGAGCAGGTAGACGGCGGAGTACACCCCCCTACGCCTTCCCAGGTACATCAGGGCCCCTGCAACCACCAGGTCGCAGGCGACCAAGGCCACCCTGGGGTTCCAGAGGGCCGAAGCCGGGGCGAGGAAGGCGAAGACCCCGGGGAGGTAAGCGAAGACGTTAGACGCCCCTGGGGTGAGCAAGGTCGCTGGGACCACGTACCTCGCGCCGTAGGGGTCGATGCCGTTGACCAGGTAGCTCACGGCCTGGGTGTCGTAGTAGTAGACGTCGGTGACGTAGGCTGCCGGGATCGCGAGAAGGAGAAGCCGAATCGCCACCCCTGCTGCGATGGCTGCGGTCACGACGGGATGAAGGCTCCTTGGCAAGGGCTCCCTCGGAGTACCCCTTCGCATTCAATCTGAAATACCCTTGCGGCGGAGCCGGTCGACCGAGGTTTCAAATAAACCACCTTCGAGGGAGGGGCCAAGTTGTCGAGCATACCGATCAACAAGCCCATCCTTGGGGCAGAGGAGAGGGCGGGGGTCGCTGACGTCCTCGACAGCGGCAACCTCGTGAACGCCTCCTACGAGGGGGGGAAACATGTCAGGGCCTTCGAAGAGAAGGTTGCGAAGCTCATCGGGGCGAAGCACGTCGTCGCCGTCAACTCCGGGACTGCGGCCCTACACTCCGTGCTTCTGGCGCTGGGGGTCAAGCCGGGGGACGAGGTGGTGGTGCCGTCCTTCACCTTCGTTGCCACGGCCAACGTGGTGCTGGCTTGTGGGGCGAAGCCGGTGTTCGTCGATACAAAAGCCGACTACAACATCGACCCCTCGGCCTTCAGGAGGGCTGTCTCGCGGAAGACAAAGGCGGTCATCCCTGTTCATCTTTACGGCTATCCCGCCGACATGGACGAGGTGAGGGAGGTCGCCGAATCGAAGTCCGTGCACGTCGTCGAGGATGCCGCCGAGTCGCTCGGAGCCACCTACAAGGGGACACAGACCGGGCGCCTCTCGGACGCCGGGTGCTTCAGCTTCTACGCCTCCAAGGTCGTGACCTCGGGGGAGGGGGGAGCGGTTTCGACCGAGAGCGACGAGCTTGCGGACAGGCTCAGGCTGATCAGGAACCACGGCATGGTGCACGGCTACGACACACGCCATCTCGGTTTCAACTACAGGCTCCCTGAGGTCGCAGCCGCGATCGCCTCCGCCCAGATGGACAAGCTGGGGGCCTTCCTCGAGGCGAGGGTGAAGAACGCGAAGTACCTCACGGAGAGGGTCGCCGGGATGGAAGGGGTGGAGTTTACCCAGGACGCGCGGGACAGGACCCACGTCTACTACCTGTACACCCTCTACCTCAGGAAGAACAGAGACAGGATACAGAAGTCGCTGAACCAGGAGGGGATCGGTGCGGCGGTCTACTTCAGGACCCCGGTCCACAAGACCCCCCTCTACGTCCGTCTCGGGTACGGAAGAAAGGCACTGAAGAACACCGAGGCCGCATCGAAGCACGTCCTCTCCCTCCCCGTGCACCCCGCGCTGAGCCAGGAGGACCTCGTGAGAGTCGCGGACAGGTTCACGACCCTCGCCCGGCCCATGCTGTAGGTGTGGGCGAACCTTGGACCCGCTCAGAGTCTGCGTAGTCGTGCCGACTTACAACGAGCGGGAGAACGTAGGGCCGCTCGTAGGCGCCATAGAGGGGGCGGCCCCGGGGGTGCAGGTGCTTTTCGTGGACGACGACAGCCCCGACGGGACGGCCGACGAGGTGAGAAGGGTCGCCGAAGGGAGGCCGGGCGTCCACCTGGTCGTCAGGAAGGGGAAGAGAGGGCTGGGTGGAGCCCACATCGACGGGTTCAAACACGCTATGGACACGCTCGGCTCCGAGGTGCTGATGGAGATGGACGCCGACCTCCAGCACCCCGCGAGCAAGATCCCTGCCCTGCTGGCCGCGCTGACGGAGGGGTACGACGTGGTGATCGCCTCCAGGAAGGTCCAGGGAGGTGGGACTGCCGGGTGGTCTCTCTGGAGGAGGGCGGTCAGCCGCGGGGCCAACCTCCTTGCGAGGCTCCTGCTAGGCCTCAAGGTCAAGGACTGCACCTCGGGGTTCAGGGCGCTCAACCGTGGGTCGGCCGAGGCCCTGGTCGGGGCCAAGCTCCCCGACTCTAGCTATTCGTTCCAGGTGGCCTCGCTCTTCTACCTGAAGAAGAGAGGGATGAAGATGACCGAGGTCCCCTTCACCTTCGAGACAAGGAAGGCCGGGAAATCCAAGATGGGGATGGGCGAAATCCTCCAGTTCTTCGTGAGCGTCGTCAAGATGCGTGTCGCCGGGGGCTGAAGGGCCGACCACCAGATGTGCGGCTTGACGACGGGGACGGCGCAGCAAGATAAAAATACGAGGAAACTTGGCCGAGTAACGAATTGAGCACAGAACCACCCAAGGAGCAGCAGCCTGCGAAGGTTTTCGCGGGCGCAGTCTACGAATGCGTCAGGTGCGGGACGAGGACCACCCAGGAGGAGCTCTCCAAGCTCCCTGAAGTGAAATGCATCTGCGGCTACAGGGTGTTCAGGAAGGCGCGTCCTGCCGTGGTGAAACAGGTCAAGGCAATCTAGAGCTACGCCCTTCGACGTTTGTCTATTGCAAACATTTCCGCTTGACTAATGATTTAATTAGACGCCCCGGTCGGCAGGGTTGAGTATTTTGCACCTCATGCAGAGCAACGATCGTGCCGCGATTCTGGGCTATGGGGCGTACATCCCGTTCTACCGACTCCCGACAACCGAAATCGCAAGGGTCTGGAAGGGGGGCGGCTCGGGGCCGAACCTCGAGAAGGCGGTCGCTGCCATGGACGAAGATACAGCCACCATGGCCATCGAGGCGGCGAGGATGGCTGTGAAGATGGCGGGGACCGAGGAGCTCGGGGCAATCTTTGTCGGGACGGAATCGAAGCCCTACGCTGTCAAGCCGACGAGCACCATCGTGGCTCAGGCCCTAGGGCAGCATTACACTTTGGCCGCCGACCTGGAGTTCGCCTGCAAGGCGGGCACGGAGGCGATGCAGGTCATAACCGGCCTCGTCGGGTCCGGGATGATTGGGGCGGGCCTGGCGATAGGGATGGACACCGCCCAGGGGAGGCCGGGGGACGACCTGGAGTATACTGCAGCAAGCGGAGGGGCGGCCTACGTGATCGGCAGAAAGCACAACAAGGCTATCGCCCTGATCGATTGCAGCACGTCGTACGTCTCGGATACCGGGGACTTCTGGAGGAGAGCCCACGAGAGGTACCCGAGGCATCTTTCAAGGTTCACGGGGGAGCCCGCCTACTTCTTTCACATCGAGAATTCGGTCAAGACACTTTTCAAGGAGACGGGGCACAAGCCGAAGGACTTCAAGTACGCCGTGTTCCATCAGCCTAACCCCCGCTTCCCGGTCGAGGTGGCGACGAGGCTCGGGTTCACCATGGACCAGATAAAGACAGGGCTCCTCAACCCGATGATAGGGAACACCTACTCGGGGAGCTCCCCCATCGGGCTGGCGGCCGTCCTCGACGTGGCGGAGCCGGGGGACAAGATACTCCTCGCCAGCTTCGGGTCGGGTGCAGGGTCCGACGCCTTCTGCCTTGAAGTCCTGGACGGGATCAAACGCACAAGGGGGATCAATCCGACGGTGAAGTCGATGATGGAGAGGAGCACCAAGATCGACTACTCGACCTATTCGAAGTTCAGGGACAAGCTGCACAAGTAGGCGGTCGGGTGTCAAGGTCAAAGGTCTACATCGCCTCGGCAGGGCTAGTCCCTATCGGTGACCAGTGGGGGAAATCGATAGTCGACCTGGCTGTCGAGGCATCCAGGGGGGCCCTGGGGAAGGGCCGGAGGAAGCCAGACCAGCTCATCGTCGGGAACATGTTCAGCGCAATCGGCGCGAGCCAGGAGCACATGGGGGCGCTAGTCGCCAGCTCCCTCGGTCTGACTGGGACCCCGGCGTACAAGGTGGAGGCGGCCTGCGCATCGGGTGGGTCGGCCTTCAACGTCGGCTACAACCTGGTGAAGTCGGGGGCGATCGACAGCGCGCTCGTGGTTGGGGTCGAAAAGATGAGGGACCTTGAGCCGGAGGAGGTGTCCCAGGCGCTGGCCATGGCGGAGTCCGCGGAGTATACCCAGTTCGTGGGGGCCACGTTCGCCGCGCTCAACGGGCTTCTTGCGAGGTATTACATGGAGCAGGAGAACGTCTCCAGGGACGAGCTGAGTTCGATCCCCGTGTTAGACCACGCCAACGCAGTCACCGCGGCGCACGCCCAGTTCAGGAGGGCGATAACCCCAGAGGTCGTGAGCAGGTCGGCGATGATAGCCGACCCCCTCAGACTCTTCGACTGCGCGCCAGTGGGGGACGGGGCCGCAGCCGTGCTGCTGACGAATGACAGGGTGGTCGGGTCCAAGGATAAGTTGGCCGAAGTCCTAGGGGGGAAGATAGCGACCAACGAATTCAGCGTCTACGAGAGGGACGACATGCTCGACTTCAAGTCCACGAGGGAGGCGTTCAAGGGGGCCCTGGCCCAGGCCGGGGTCGCCCCCAAGAAGCTCAGCCTGCTGGAGGTGCACGACGCGTTCTCGGTAGTCGGAGCCCTGTCTTTGGAGGCGATGGGGTTCTCCAAGAGAGGGCAAGGGTCAAAGGATGCGAAGGATGGGAAGTATAGCAAGGGGTCGGAGCTCCCGATCAACACCTTCGGAGGGCTGAAGGCGAGGGGGCACCCTGTGGGGGCCACAGGGATGTACCAGATCGCGGAGGCCTACCTCCAGCTTACCGACCAGGCGGGAAGCAACCAGGTCGAGGGGGCCCGATTCGCTGCGACTCAGAACATAGGCGGGGTGGACACTACGAGCGCAGTCCATGTCTTCGGGAGGGCGGCGTAGTTGGGCATCCAGTACTGGAGGGTCAGAGACAGGTATTACCGGCTCATAGGGAGCAAGTGCGCGGACTGCGGCAGGGAGTACTTCCCGCCTGTCTACAGATGCAGGGCGTGCGGGTCGGAGCGCATCAAGGACAAGGAGATGCCCAAGGAAGGGGAGATAATCACCTACACCCAGCTCCACGAGCCCCTCCCAGGGTTCGAGTCCCTGGCGCCGTTCTACCTCGCCCTGGTGAAACTAGCCAACGGAGCTAGGATACTGACCCAGATAGTCGACTCGCCCGAGGGGTCAGTGAAGACGGGCGCGAAGGTCAGGGCGACGGTGAGGCGTGCGAAGACTGACGGGGACTCTGGCCAGATAATCTACGGCTTCAAGTTCTTGGTGCAGAGCTGAGCGGAAGCACCAAGCTCTCTCGGTGCTGAGGGGGGCTTGACGACTCAAAATCGGGCACCGCTATGTATTGGAACTCCATAATGAATTAGGTCGAGGGAGCCATCGTTGAAGACGTGCCGGCACCTCACATTGCAACAGAGCGCCAGGGGGGCGGCTTCCGCCCGGGCCCACAGTCAGGGAAGCCCTGACCTTGCCCACCTGTCCGAGCTGCCGTCAGGAAGTCGGGGAAGACTTCGCCTACTGCCCCTACTGTGCGACCCAGCTGAAGCCCTTCTGCCCTTCATGCAAGCGGGAGCTGCAGCCCGGCTACGCCGCATGCCCCTACTGCGGGTTCAGGCTGGAAGCGGCAACCCCGGCGAGGCAACTGTATCGGAGGGGAGAGAAATCCATGTTCCTACGAGTCCTGACCGTCCTCTCTTTCATCAGCGCGATTGTCGACATCGTTCAGGGAGCCAACGAGGGCACCTTTCAGTTCGCGAACTACGTCTACCAGGGCCCTTCTCTCCGACCGAACCAAGCACTACCATAGTCGCCACCCCCGTCAGGTCGTCCGCCGTTGGATACGGATCCCTGGTGCTGCTGGGCATAGTCCTCGTAGTAGCTGGCATCATCGTCGCAATCATAGGCGTGGTCCAGAAGAAAGTCCCCGCTCAGCAACCCGGCTGACCCTGAACTCGAGGCCCGCTGAACACGCGGTCGGCAGGCTCGCTGAGTGGAGTGTGTGGCCTATTACCGTTCAAAGCTCTTGCCGGGGGTCGAAGTGCGGCCCCAAACACGTAAAGCCGCTGGGGCCGGTCAATTCTCAGCTTGGCGCTCAGCAGCCACAGGAACCTCGGCATCGCGCTCGTCGTGATCGGGTTGCTGGCTGGAGGCGTTGGGAGCGTCTTCTACCCGACCGCGACCACGACTCAATGTGACAATGGGAACTGCGTTACCACGACTCCCGGGCTCGTCAGCTACTTCATCGCCATGATTACCACCGTCGCCTTCCTCCTGGGGCTCTCGCTGGTCTATCTTGCTTGAAGACAGAGACCAAGGGGATACGAGTATCCATGACATTTCATTACGCAGAGCTTCTGGACCCCTCGGCCCTGCAATTTGAATGAACGCAATTGCCAGAGCAAGGTCACTGTCGACGACAATCGTCCCTTAAATAACTCGTAGCAGCTCGAAACTCGAATGCCTGCGAGGCCCACCTCGGCTCTTGTGTGTTCTCTCGCGGGGGGCATTGTGACGCTGCTATCCAGCATCATTTCGATCAACGGCTGGCTCGCGCTTTCCTCGTCAGTCGGCTCTACCTTCTCCTTCTCATCGCCGGGGCTGGGCGAAGTAAGCTCAGGGGAGGCGCTAATACTCTTCGCCGTCGGCGCGGTCTGCGGCGTCGTCATCATGGCTGGCGCGGTCCTCCAGTATTCTAGCGAGAAGCAGAGGGTGCGAAGGGGGAGTCTCCTGGTCTTGGGGGCGACGATAATTGCGGCACCAGCCACCTTCTTTGGATTGATTTTCGGCGGGCTCCTCTCGGTAATTGGCGGCGGTCTGGGCCTCTCGTGGAAGCCCCCGTCTCAGGCTCCGCCGAGCGCTCCGGGGTAGCAGTACTCGGTCACGACGGCTAAGGTCAGGAATTGACGACGCCCCCTCCAACCTACGGGGTGCATGGTGACGCAAAGCGGCAATACTGTTAAGGATGCTAGTTGGGCCGACGGGCAGATGATTCAGTCAGAGGTAGTCCTCGCGGTATTCCTCACGATCTCACTCCTCTCGTCCCTGGTCGCCAGGAAGGCAAAGATACCGTACACCATCCTCCTCGTCTTCATCGGGCTCGCCCTCGCATCAATTCCCGTCTACCTCTTCTCAACGATCACGGGGGTGTTCAACGGCCTAGTGAGCGGGAACCTGTTCATCGCGCTGATACTCCCGCCTTTGCTCTTCGAAGGCATAATGAGCGTGAGGGTGGAGGACTTCCGGGCTGCGTTCAGACCCGCGCTGCTCATGGCGACCGTCGGTGTGGTCATCGCGACGCTCGTCGGCGGCGTTGTGCTGTGGAAGGTCGTCGGCCTCCCTCCCGTGATATCATTCCTGTTCGCGGCTCTGATCTCACCGACCGATGTGGCTACGGTCATCGAGATCTTCACCCGGGTCAGGGTCCCAGAGCGCCTCTCCACCCTCATGGAACTGGAGTCGGTGTTCAACGACGCGGCTGGCATAGCTGTCTTCACCGTGGTCCTTGCATACTCGGCGGACCTTACCCTGCAGCCCCTGGGCGCAGTGCTCGGGTTCGCTTACTCCTTGGGGGGAGGCGCCCTCGTCGGGCTCGCCGTCGCCTGGGGGGCGCGCCAGGCCCAGAAGCAGGTCGAAGACTCCGTCACGCAGGTCGTCCTCACTCTCCTCGCGGTGTACGGTGCCTACGCCGTCGCCTCAGAAATCGGGGCGTCCGGGCTGATCGCGGTGGCACTGACGGGCGTTTTCTACGGGAACACGGTCCTCGTGAGGGTGGGGAGCGAAGAGATTTCGCAAGCCACCAGGGAGTTCTGGAAGGTCCTGGCGTTCGTCGCTAACACCGTCGCCTTCCTATTCATCGGGATAAGCACGAACATCTCTCTTCTTGCGACCAGCCTGGGCGCGGTACTCGTCGCCTACGGCGTGGTGATGATGGCGAGAATCACCTCCGTGTATCCTATCCTGAGCCTTACACGAATCGGAGGGGACTCCATCCCCCCGAGCTGGATGAACGTAGCCACCATGGGGGGGATGCGGGGCGCCCTTGCCATCGCGCTGGTCTCGGCTGTGCCGGCGGACGTGCGGAGCTCGGTGGCGACCTTAGCATTCGGGGTCGTGATCATAAGCATCCTCCTCCAGGGCCCCGTGCTCACCCGATACACGAGACGCGTCTTCGGGGAGCAGAAGACCCTCGGGTCCTTCGACCAAAAGTCGTAGGGGCGCACCCGGGCTCCCGCGCAGGCTTTATCACCCCAGGCCATGGAGCGGCTCGTCCATGGGCTACGATGAGGTCGTGCGATTGGCGCAGCAGCGCGGATTCTTCTTCAAGTCGGCAGAGAGCTACCCCAACTCCCCGGCCGGCTTCCTGGACTACGGGCCCCTCGGGGTCGGGCTGAGGAGGAGGTACGTCGAGCTATGGAGGAGGTTGATCCTGAAACGCGACGGGATGCTCGAGATAGACGGTGCACAGATACTCCCGAAGGCTGTCTTCGAGGCGTCGGGGCATCTGGCGAGCTTCACCGACCCCTTCGTGAGATGCTCGAAGTGCGGCTCAGTCTTCAGGCCCG
>Ga0335081_10000340_pt1 | contig 85998 bp, 74 predicted proteins | sample Lox_Sample_35_FD_206713 | JGI IMG/M metagenome (GOLD analysis project Ga0335081, IMG submission 206713) | Soil microbial communities from Loxahatchee National Wildlife Refuge, Florida, United States - Lox_Sample_3.5 | ecosystem: Environmental > Terrestrial > Soil > Wetlands | place: USA... | reverse complement strand
TAATACGTGGATAGGCTGCAAAAGTGGTGTTATATCCTCTATAAACGATGGATAGGCAGCACTTTTGCAGTTAAAGCTTCAAATATCGATGGATAGGCTGCAAAATCGTGCGGCATACTAAATAGTTGGGCGTGAGATATGAAGGACAAGAAAGAGCGCTTCATGGCATGGAAACCTGGCGCGTCTGACTTTTCACGAGATGACATGTTTCTCGCCGTGGGATTCCAGTGCCGTAGCAAGCGCTTCCCCGTTCAGGATGTCCTTCAGTGGCTCGGGCCTCCCGCGAAAAGCCTCGGTGACGCATCGGCTGGACACCTCGTTTACTTCTACTCGTATGACTTCTGGGGTGCGCCAATGTTTGAGGTCACCGGCGGCAGAATCATTGAGTTCGGGGTAGTCAGTCTTCACGCGCCGAACAGCAAGCGCATAGATCCCGACACTGGCAAAGAGGTTTCTTTCAACCTTCTGGATGAGATGGAACCGTTCAACGAAGCGGCCTTCAGATGAGGATGCCCAACCGTCCGATGAGCCGAACGCGGACACGACACCGCGTCGGATATCTTGATCGTTGGGTGAGGGAGAGAAATATGGAACACAAAACTGGATTCCGATTCATCGCATCCGTTTTAAGCTTGCTCTTGACCCTGGACGCATTGGTTGGCTGTGGTAAGCCTCAGTCCAATCTTAAGAACGAATTTGCCACCGACCTCGGTAACGGGGTCACCATGGAGTTGGTCCTGATTCGTTCAGGTTCGTTTACGATGGGCGCAAACAGGAGTACGACAGGTGTCGAGAGGCCCGCTCACAAGGTAACCATCACCAAGCCATTTTATCTCGGCAAATACGAAGTCACTCAGGAACAATGGCAGCAGATTATGGGCAGCAACCCGAGCCAGTTCAAAGGAACGAAGAACCCGGTTGAGCAGGTTACGTGGAATGAATGCCAAGCGTTCCTCGCCAAATTGAAAGCGAGAGCAGCCGGCACAGAATTTTGTCTGCCAAGCGAGGCGCAGTGGGAGTACGCCTGCCGGGCTGGAAGTACCGGCGAGTATTGCTATGGCAATGGAGTGGCAAGCTTGGGTGACTACGCTTGGTACAGCGGCAATTCTGGCGGCACGACCCATCCTGTGGGCGAGAAGCAGCCCAATGCTTGGGGACTGTACGACATGCACGGAAACGTCGAGGAGTGGTGTGCGGACTGGTACGGAGATAGATATTACGCCGACAGTCCAAGGCGGGACCCCGCAGGCCCCGCATCCGGCCAGTGGCGTATCTCGCGGGGAGGTAGCTGGGGGAACGAAGCCATTTTCGTGAATTCCGCCTTTCGTCTGTATGACAAGCCGGACTCAAGGAGGTTTTGTGGTCTGCGAATATGCGTGGTCGGCCTGCACTGAGCGATGGACGGGAGCAGAAGAAACACCCAACCAACCGATGAGCCGAACGCGGACACTACACCGCGTCGGCTATCTTAATCGTTAGCCGTCATGCACACCTCCCGACCTTCACTTGCCAGATATTTGTATGCTCGGCTTGGGCCAGGATCACGCGGACAGTGCCTTGGGCATATGTTCTCCCGGTCGTTTGGAGCCTCAGATTTCACTCGCTTCTGGCAATACTGGAATCCCTTGGGGGGCTACTTTCTGGGGTACTTCTGCTATGCCCCCTTGCGACGTTTTGCGCCACGACCACCGTGCCTGATCGTCACCTTTGCACTGAATGGATTCCTTCATGATCTGGGATTTGTGTGGCCTTGGGGTATCGCTAGGACCGAACGCCTGCCGTTTCCGTTTCCCGTCTTTACTTTGTCTCTGGTCATGTTTGCCGTCATCATTCTGGTCGCCGAACGCTATCGCCTCACACTTGCCAACCTCTCCTTGCCCATGCGCGTCGCTTGCCACCTGGTCGCGTTTGTTGGCCCGTTCGCCTGTTCAATCGGCATTCTCCTCCTCATACGAATATGACGGCTAACACCGCGCTCGAGCCAACGCCGACTGCCCCTTGAGTTTATGGATGGTATGAGTTACACAACGATTATTGAGATTGCGGAGCCACTTGCCGGTCGGCGTGGCTCAGCTTTGGATCGTTAGGCGGCAAGCGAGTGCGTGCTTATGAAGATATTGTCAATCTTGTCTGCCACAATTTTGGTTTGGAACCTCGGATGCAGCGGCACGCATCAGCGTTTGGACGCTTGGGAATACAAGGTTATACAAAGGTATGATTATCCGGGTCTGAATAACACGAATCATTTGGAGTATGCTTTTTCGTGGCAAACACAGTTGCACATTTACGAGCAGCAAGGCTGGAGTATTGATTCCGTTGCATTCACCACCAACAATTTTGGCAAAGCTGCATTGATTACGCTGAAACATGCAAAGAAATAGTCAGACTTGTATTTGCTGCCCAACAAGTCGCCGGAGCCAACTGCCGTTGGCGCTGTCAGTTCTGCTGTCGCGGTTCACACCGCCAGTCGGCGGCGGCTCAGATTTTTTCGTTAGCCCGCTCGAATACGCACGGGATGACTGACACACGCGCGTTCGTGCACGAAGACGCAATCAATGAATCAATGTGGGTCGAGATGCTGCATTGATGACCATTTCCCAGTTGACGAAAGTGTCATCCGGCTTGCCCGCAACTCGTGACGCGATTTTTCCATATTCGGGTCGGAAGTAAGCAGCTTTGCTGAACATTTCGATTGAAGCTTTGGGATCCCAAAGATGAGGTTGAAACCCCTTCTCTCCGTTGATCGCTCGTTCCCGGTCAAAGCTGCTCTTACTATTGACGAATTCCATGTGTGTCTTGGAGCCATCGGCAAATGAGACGACGAAATCCACGGCGCGGTGAAGCGATGCTCCGTTGGGTCCACGAAAATCGAAGAGATGTGCGCCGCGCCGCTCTCCGGCTCGAGCCAGCGTCAGCAATGGTTCGATGCTATAAAGGTGGTAACCCATCGCATCCCGAACGTGAAAATCCGTGCTGGCGCCGTCAGCCTCCAGATCCGCAGCAATCTGCCGGCGAAAACCATTCATGACTTCTTTGGTGAGCGGTTCGTTCCCAAGGGTCATGGCAACGAGGCCTGTGATCTTTAAGCCGTGGCTAACCCAGTTGCCTCGGCCTCCGTTCCGATATTTCACCCACAGAGCATTGGCCTTGCTTTGCAGCCAAGCGTCCACCAGTTGCTGGTCGCTTTTGGCGAAACTGCTGCGGAGCAGGTCGTAGGCAACAATGACTGATTCAAAAGGACTCTCATTAATTGCATTTCCGTCGGCCTTGTTCACTCTGGCCCAGGCGACAATAAACTCACGCGCTTTGGCAGAGTAATTCGTGTTGCCGGTGATAACCGAAGACCATGCCAGAGCATAGATCTTCTTTCGATCGGCCATGGCGGCACGGCTGCGAATCTTCAGCGGATCCTTTTGGAGATGCCCCTCGCTGACGACTTTCTCGATCGGATCCGGTTTGGCGGTCAGCGCTTTGTCGGCAACTTTTCGGATGATGGCGAATTGTTCTGCGGCGGAAGCGTTCGTGCTGATCAGGCCACGCAACTGCACAATCTCGTTGGAGTCTAAACTGACGCAGCCCGCCTCCGAATCGGCGCATACGGTGTGTAAAACCATCCAAACTGAAAGGAATAAAAGGGCAGATTGCAGTTTCATTGGCGCAGCTCGATTACCATAATGGTGCTCCTCCGTTGCCTATCCAATGTCAGCATAATCTTGTCAACGCATGACCACAATGCGAAAACGGCCAAGGCGACCCGCAGAGAACCACCATTGCAGTTTTAGCTCAAATCCAGGCAGAGGCGGATGCTAACAAAAACGACAATTGCAAAGTACATGCGTCAATTCGTGAGGAGTCGCAACGCACTTGCTTTACCTGAGCGATTGGAGGATGATGAGAGCAAAGGTTCGTGTGGAGTGATGACATGAATCGTTTCGTTGGAGCTATAAGCCTTGCTTTTGCTTCCGTGACTTTGTTGCACGGCGCTGTGCTTACCGGTCCTTTCGCCCTAGATAAGGGACACTGGACGCTCGTACCGAACGGAGACTTCCAATCGGGCGCAATGACAGACTGGGTCAATTGTTGTGAGCAAATAGGCATCTTTCGCTCATCAGTTGCCGGTGGTGAATCCTCGGTCAATCAAGCGGGCAAAGGCAGCGGTTTTGCCGTTATTCAGACTGTTTCTGTCGAGCCCGGTGGAACCTATGTGTTGTCCGGGTTTGTTCAAACCGGAGAGTTGTCAGGGCATTTTTATCTGGATCTCAATGATGTTTCCTTCGAACCGCATGACGATCTACAGGGAGGAATCGGAGCTGCCGCAGGAGTTGCGGAGTGGCAGTTTGTTTGGGCGGCCTTCACGGTTCCCTCTAAGGTGACGAACATCACTGTGCGCGTCGTCCATGATGGTTGCTTCCAGCCGGGTGAACATGGATATGTGGATCAGGTTGCCGTCACTCCCGTATGCGAGTTCGTGCCGCCAGAAACGACCGACGCAGTTCTCAAGAAAAAAGATACTCGCTGATGAAGACGGTCAATTTGGCGGTCATTGTCGCTTCTAAAGAATTATCGCAGAAGTCCGACTCACCATCCAATGCAGCTGCTTTCGCCAAAGAATCTGCTGCGTGACGATGCGCCAAGCATTCCTTGCCTTGTCGTATTTGCTCCTGGCGTAGTGGTCGGCTCTGACCGTTCGGGCGCGTAGCCACGCATTTATGTTCCTCGACACCATCCACGGAATTATCGACAGGCGGGTGTTGCTGAACTACCGCATCAATCCTGTGCTCCTTCGGCAGGTTCTCCCGCCCCCCTTCCAACCCAAGCTATATGCCGGTTACGGTGTGGGGGGTATTTGTATGATCCGTTTCAAGCAGTTGCGGCCCCGGGGTGTATCCCCAACTGACGAACGTCCTCCCGAACGGAGCCACGTACATCGGGGAGATGAAAGACGGGAAGGCCAGTGGACGGGGGAGGCTAATATCGCCGGATGGGGTGCAGTACTACGTAGGAGAGTTCAAAGACGGCAAGGAAAATGGCCAAGGGAAGCTCACGCTTTCAGATGGCGGTAAGTATGAGGGCGAGTTTAAGAATGACATGCCAAATGGTCATGGGACGCTCTTGATGGCGGATGGGTCGAGGTACGTTGGAGAGGTACGTAACGGCCAACCTAATGGTCCGGGGACGCTCACCTTGGTGGGTGGTACAATCCAGCAGGGTGAGTGGAGAGAAGGGAAAAATTACCGGACGACTGGAACCCTGATAGGCCCTGATGGAACGAGAGAAGTGGGAACTTGGAATTTCGATGGGACGAAGTGCGGCGGGATGATTAAGTGGACGGATGGCCGGCAGTATAAGGGGGACTGGAAAGTCGCCGTGGACTCAGGCGAGTTGCCGGACGGCAGGGGCGCTATGACATGGCCCGATGGTCGGAAGTACGTCAGTCAGTTTAAGGATGGCAAAATGGACGGCACTGGCAAAATAACATATCCAGATGGGAAGGTCGAAGACGGATTCTGGAAGGACGACAAGTTTTTAGGAGCCTCACCCTCGCCATAGGGAATTTACTATTGTCGATAGTGGCTCGCTGAGGCCTTTAAGACCACTAACATTTACAGTCTTAATTTCGGGCGGCCTTAACCCTCAGCATGTTCCGCCGCATATCGCCCGACGCGGATCGATTCGGTTTGCGCTTGGCTGGCGGAGGCGTAGGATTAAAGAGAGAGGAGAGAGCAAATGGAGATAGTCTTTGTTTTAGCTCTAGGACTGGGAATGTTCGCTCTCATCGCTGCCATCTTTGGTTTTTGGATTTGGATGCTTATTGACTGCATTAAGCACGAGGCGTCCGAAGGCAACGATAAGATTATATGGGTGCTTGTCATTATCTTCACGAACTGGATAGGAGCGTTAATTTACTATTTTGTTCGTCGTCCCGAGCGACTGAGGGCTGCCGTTCTAAGCCGCCTAGCAGCGTCTCGTAGGCAGTCGGCTGCACCATAGGGGCAGCTTAACTGTCAATATGGAGCCCGCAAGTGTTTTTTATGGAGGAAGAGCCGAGCGCCTGACCGTGTGATATTCCGAGGGCTTGCTCGATAAACCACCACTTCAATCAGTCAACGGGACAGGTCGCGTCGCTTGCCTGCCTTTGTGAATACTATTCAAGCTCGACTTGATCACTGAAAAAGAGTACAAGCTTTCCTCGAAGCGCAGTGCATCTTTGACGTCCCGTGGTCGCAGGTCACCTCAGACTTGCATGGCTTCCGAAGGGAACTTGATCATGAGGACATCGGCATGGCTTGCGATTGTGCTCCTGTTTCTAACTGGAGAACTTGGCGGAGTAGGCGACCAGACGTTAACTACTTTGTACCAGTTTGGAGGTGTTGCGAGCAACGGCCTATCGCCCAATCCGCTCGTTCAAGGCACTGACGGGAGCTTTTATGGAACGACTTACGATGGTGGTGCAAGCACGAATTGCCCAAACGGATGCGGCACGATATTCAAGATCAGCCCCAGTGGCGTGCTGACAACTCTCTACTCCTTTAGTCAGAGTGACGGGGGCCATCCAAACGCCGGCTTGGTGCAGGGGACCGACGGGTGTTTTTACGGAACAACACTCCATGCCCTAGGGACAGTATTCAAGGTGACGGCAAGCGGGTGCCTTACAAATCTTCACATCTTCATGAGCTTGGACGGAAATGGCCCGTATGCAGGGTTGATACAGGCCAGCGATGGCAATTTCTACGGGACGACGAAGTTCGGTGGGATGAATCGCTTGGGCAATGTGTTTAGAATTAGCTCGAGTGGAGATTTTTCAAACCTATACTCATTCAGCGGCAGTGATGGGCAATTTCCTGTTGGGGGACTAATACAAGGCAGCGATGGGAATCTCTACGGCACCACGGTTGAAGGAGGAAACACGAATCTTTACAGTGGATCTGGAGAGGGCACCGTGTTTCGAATCAGTCTCTCTGGGGTTCTGACAAATCTGCACTTCTTCAATGGCTGGGATGGACGTTTTCCGTGGTCGGGACTTATCCAAGCTACAGATGGATGTTTCTATGGGACCACCTCCGATGAAGGAAGCAGCGATGGAGTGCTTTACGGCACCGGTACTGTGTTCCGGATCAGTACAAGCGGAACTTTGACGACTCTTGTAACCTTCACTGGTGCTAATGGGGCGCAGCCAATGTTCGCTCCGTTGTTGCAGGGCAGTGATGGAAATCTCTACGGCACCACGCAATTGGGAGGCACGAGCGGTCACGGCACCGTGTTTCGCATCAGTCCGAATGGCAATTTCACCAATTTGTACTCGTTCATAGGTCCTAGTGATGGCAGCAGGCCATTTGCTGGACTAGTTCAGGGGAGTGATGGCAACTTCTATGGCACGACTGGCTTTGGAGGAAACACAAATGTCAATGGTGGCCTCGGCTGGGGAACCGTATTCAGAATCTCCGTTCCTCTCAACCCGCCCGCCAATCAGATTTCGGCAGTCCAGACAGCAGACAATGATGTTACCGTCTCAATTCCCTCCGTTGCAGGCGAGACATATCAATTGCAGTTCACTCCTGATCTTTCCTCTGGCACTTGGTCCAATATTGATGGCGCAGTCGTGAGTAACAGTATCGGCGCAATGTTGGCCGTGACTAATTTCGGTGGAGCGTCAGCGCCGCAGGGGTTCTATCGTTTCAACATAACACCATGAGGAGCATCGTGATTACGTCAGACCTCCGGCTCTCCGGCGCTGAAGCGGCGGTGTCTACCGGCAGGTCACCGCATCCAGTGCCGCCAAATCATTACCATTGCCGCCGTGTCCAGCCCGCAATACTGGAACAACAGCTTGCGATAGCTTTTCCGAGCCTCCGCATCGGCAGCCGACACCCCAAACATCATCTCTTGGTACAACCGGATCGCCCCCGTGCCTTCCCGAATGACCTCCTCCTTCTCGCCGATCGGCAATGGTGGCAGCGTGGCGTATGGATCCAGCAGTTTGCCAGTCGAGTCGTAGCCGACATACTGCGCAAACATCGGATCAGCACGCAACTCAGCATCTGCTTCCCACACGGCGGGCAGGACGTATTTGATCGACAGGCTGCCCTTCATCAGCGGATGGAAATAGTAGCGCTTAGTCAGCTCACATAGATCCATCACACGGGAGTTGCCCTTTGCTGTTAATCGATCCAGCCAAGCGGCGAGCGCAGGATCCCTTTCACGGTAATCGTCCATCTGCCGACGAATCTCCCGGAGCACGACCAGCTCATAGGGCGACCAGATGTAAACCGTGCCTTCATTGCCAATCTGCTCTTTCAAGCTGCGGGCGAAGGAGAAATTCGGAAACGCATCCACATCGTTCAGCCACTCGCCGTGCTCCAACTGGCCTCCGGGAGTGCTCACTGAATGGCAACTCCACTGGAACGCTGCGATCTCGTACGGCCGCATCCCGGTGTGATACGGGATCGCCAACCGTGACGCTTCAAAGTCAATGAAGTGCAGAGGGTATTTGTGCGCTTTCAGAATGCGCTTCAGATCAGGATCGATGAACTCACAGTTCTTAGCCGTGTACTCCAGTTGCACTTTCTGCCGCTCCGCCGTGGCTCCTGAAAGAATTTCTTCCGGGACGTCGGCGAGCGCCGCCTTGCCTTGGGCGGCGAGTTGAGCCGGCAGATCAGCACTTTTGCCGCCCGCCAAATCGATTCGGTAAAGATCAAGGATGTGCGGATCTGGATCGGCGAGCTTTCCCCAGCACTCTTTGAATCCACTCGGCGACGTCTCGACCCGATACTCGCAGTGTTTGCAGTTCTTGCCGATCACAGGCTCGACTGCGATCACTGAATCTTTGGTCAATGTCGCCGCCAGCATGTCGGCAGACGCTGAAATCTCATTTTCAAGCTCGGCGACTTCATCAGCGACGTTCAGGATCGCCAGCACATGTTCCTTGGGTAGCCGAGCCGCATCGCCCGTGTAATCGACCCGCGGACGGAAGCGGCCCTGTGGTCCTTCGCCCCGGCGCAACTGGAACTTGTCGAAAGTGCTATTGATCGTCGACTCCTTGGCTTTATCAACGACGCAGAGATAAGGAATAATTTCATAGCCTGGGAATGCTCGCCGTAGAACAACCACTTGAAATGTAACGTCCTCCAGATATGGTCGCCAGCCGGAGTCGATGCCGCCACGTGCCCCACGAAATGGATTCTCCCCATCCTCAACCGTGTCGACAGATGTGGATTTGATCTCAATCAGGCGAAGCGTCTTCCCGAAGCGCTCGAGAATGTCGTGCCGCGCGAGTAAACGGCCGCTGATCACTGTCGCTTCAAATAGCGTGCAGTTAGCCGCGCTTAAAGCAGCCTTGGTGTCAGCGAAGGTTTTTTCAGGGTTGTCCCAGTCGCCGATTTCTCGTCCGTCCGGGTACAGCAGCTTCGCCATTTTTTCGACCATGTAGCCGCCGTCCGCCAGGAACTCCATATAAGGATCGTCGTCGAGCAGCGACGGGTACCGCATCTTTTTGTAATAAAGCTTCGTGGGACAGGTGCGGGCGACGATGAAATCCGACTTCGTGAGATAGCTGCTGGAAGCGGAACTGCTCACATGGCCGAGTGTGCCGCATTGTGTTTGTTTTTGCAGTTTCATTTTAGACTTCCATGTCTTGCATTCGGCCAGTAATCGCTTCGATCGGTTGCTCCTGAGCCTCTGCTTCGTTAGCGTCATCGCATGCGCCGTGAGACAGAGGCCAGATCCTGAATCCGCCCCGAACTGCACGTTTCAGTTCCCACGCACCCCGGATGCCTTTGCCATCGCCGAAGCCCTCGTAAAAAAGTTCGTGCGAACCAACATATGTCTTCGTCCAGTGCAACTGGTTGTTGCCATAGCGCCCGTCAACAACGAATGGACCGATATCGTCGTTCCCTTCGCCGGTGATACGGCCGTTGCCGAACTCCAGGGCGAGATCCATCCGGTGGCGACCGGGTTCACGAGGATCCAAGTAGAAACCAGTCCAGGGGCCCGAAGGGAATGAGTTCTCATTCATGGCGCTCACGGAATGTGATGCAGGGGAATGAAGACCTCGACGACCCAGCCGATTTCGATCCCGAAATCCTTAAACCAGGTGTTAAAGTTGCGGACACCGAAGGCGCTGGCGAGCACAGTTTCAATCTTCCTTGCCGTCGACTCACTCCCGATGCCGCAAATTTCCAGCGAATGCTCTTCATGCCCCAAGTCGATGCTGGAGAAGTCCCGCAACCACACGAGATTGGCCGCCTCCAGCCGCTCCATCGCCCGGGCTCGATGCTCGAAGAGATCGGGATGAAAAACGAAGTTCACAAGTTGCGTCCTTCCCGTGCGGCCGCCTTCAGTTGAAAGTCGATTGCGGCCCTCACTGCTGCGATATGAATTCCCCACTCCAAAGTATTCCGCTCCTCATCAATATGGAGTCCATAGTGATAGAACTGATCCTCTGCCGGGGCGGCATCGAATTGATTCGCTGGCAAAGACGCGATAGCCGCCTCGAATGCTCCCAATTGTGCAAACAGAAGTGTCTCGCCAAACCAATCGGTAAGTGCGGGGGACCGAGTCAGCATGTCCAGCATCGACCGATCGAATGTTTTGTACACCAGGTCGGCGATTTCGACCGTGGCGAAAAGCAATCCGTCCCACGGATCCAGTTGGGGACAGAAAATCACAACAGGAACATCCGATCGGCTGAGGCGGCCCTGCAGATCGAGCAGATACTCCAACGCAGACCGTGGAACTGCTCCCAACGCCTCGGTTATCGCAGAAGCGCTGAAGTAGAACACGAGACTGGGAACAGGCGGCACCAGTCCAAGACCGAAATGCAAGTGTGGTGCGGCTTGCACGCCGCAGCGGCGAAAGGTCGGTGGATTTTTTGCGAGCCACTGGGCCAAGTATCCGAGGTTCGCCTCAACCATGGCATTACCCAGACGGTCTGCGAATTTCGGCTGACGAAGCAAAGGATAGAGGTGCTCGACGAACTGGCGATCCACTTTCAACGCATCAAGAGGGACGCAGACCGAAATCTGCCCTGCCCATTCTACCCCACGCCCGGAAGGCATTCCGGGTCGGACAATCATCTCGAGACCTGTTCGCATGATTTCCTCGGGCCGGCTGGAGGCGTAGTCAGTTCCTGCGAAGCAGGGATATCCCGGTCGTCGCAGACGACGCAGCAAAAGACCTAAACGGCGACTCAACGCCAAGGAAACGGGCGGGTTTTTCTCCACATATGTATTATAGACTAATTATCGACGAAAGTCAAGTGTAAATACTTGCAGCGCAGATATTTAGCACTCTTTTGGATTTGGCGGTTTCATTAACGGCTGAAGCGTGCTTATATTGAGAAACTATCGGGATCCTTTCCCAAAGCAGCCTCTCGCGGCAAAGACGGTGTTGAACCGGTCTGGCAGCGAGGCGAGTTCGGTGTGGGAACAACAAAGTTTGCAGATGCCTTTCATTCTGTCCAAGGATTCGTATCAACTGCCAGTGCGATGGCGAAATCAAGCGTGAAGATTGGAACGGCAGCCGCATAGGATCGACCTGTTGGGCGAGCGTGCATGCCGATGTCGTGGACAATAGCCGAATAGAAGGGGGCACCCTGCTGGGGCACGGATCACGGCACCAGCCGCACCCGATAGAATCGGGACGGTGAGTTCGTCGCCGCACCGACGTCGACGTAATTCGTGACGATGCCCTGCGTGTTGGTGACGACGAAAAGGTCGGCAAAAACGCTGGGATAACCGTTGCCGTTAGCCACCTGCAGGGCGTTGGTCCTGCCGATGCCCGTCGTCCAACTGACATCGAGGCTGTTGCTCCCACTCGGCGCAACCGACAGGATCCGGAAGGCGGCGGATGGATTGGTCGGGTCGACACCGGCAAGGTACTCCTGCAGGAGCGTGAATCCGTCTCCATCGGGGTCGTCGGTGGCGAGCGTGTTGTCGTTGGTCTGTCCGATTGGGTGTTTGAAATACTGCATCATCCAGCAATCGGGGGTTCCGTCCCCGTCGCTGTCCACGCCCGAGGTGTCCGCATCGGCGAGGTTCGAATTCGCCGAATTGAATTGTTCCCCTTTGTAGGCACGCACCATGTAATAATAGGTCGTGTTGCAGACCACCCCCGTGTCGGCGTAGGTCGTCACGTTCGACGTCAAGGTGGCGATCACACGGAACTGTCCATTGGACGAAGGCTCCCGAAAGACCCTGAACCCGTCCTCGATGTTGGAGTTGTCCGTCCAGGATAGGTTGATCTGGTTGGTCGCCACCGGTGCGGCCACGAGATTCGACGGGGCACCAAGTTGCGTCGTTCCGCTTGCCTGATTGCTGTAGCCGGAATAGCCGCCGGCGTTGTACGCCCTCAAGCGGTACCAGTATTTCGTGACCTCCGTCAATCCCGTGTCGGTGTAGTTCGTGATGTTCGCCGTCACCGTAGCGACCTGGGCCCACGTTCCAGGAGCCCCGCCGTTGTCGGGCGCACGCTCTATGCTGAAGCCGTCCTCCGCCGTGCTGTCGTCGGTCCAAGTCAGGCTGATCTGGGATGCCGACAAGATATGCAGGACCAGTCCGCTCGGCGCCGCCAGTGGTGGAGTGGCGGCGCTGGCCTGGTTGCAGTAGGGCGAATAGCCCTCGGCGTCGTACGCCCGCACCCGGTACCAATAGATTGTGCTCGGCATGACGCCTGTGTCGTCGTAGTTGGTGACGTTGGCCCCCACGGTCGTGACCTGCGCCCACGTGCCCGGACTGCCGCTCCCGTTGTCCAAAGCACGCTCAATCGCAAAGCCGGTCTGTGTGCTGGCGTTGTTCGTCCAGACCAGGTCGATCTCATTGGAGGAAATCGTCGTCGCCATCAGTCCGGAAGGAGCATAGGGAGCGCACGTCACCGCCACGCAATCTCCAAAGCCAACGCCAATCGACAGGATTCCCGTTAGTCCTGCGGGTGGAACCGTCGCCCGGGGATACCCCCAGCCGACCACGGTGCCGTCGCTCTTCAGCGCCATGCTGAAGTAGTCTCCGGCTCCAATCGCCACGACCCCGGTCAAGCCTGCGGGTGTGTTCGTTTCCCCTGCATAGCTGTATCCCCAGCCGACAATCGAGCCGTCGGACTGCAACGCAAGGTTGTGGTAATCGCCCACGGCGATGGCGACGATGTTCGAAAGTCCCGGAGGTGTCGACGCTTGGCCGTATTGGTTGTGCCCCCAACCAACAACCGTCCCGTCGCTCTTCAGCGCCAGGCTGTGCTCATATCCCGCACCGATGGCGACGACTCCAGTCAGGCCCGGCGGCGGAGAGGCTTGGCCGTAGGCGTTGTAACCCCAGCCGACCACCGTTCCGTCAGCCTTCAAGGCGAGGCTGTGTGCGCCGCCTGCGTCAATCGCCACGGCATTCGTCAGTCCCGCTGGCGGTGAGGCTTCGCCGGAGTAATTGTAACCCCAGCCCACGACAGTCCCGTCCCCCTTCAGGGCGAGGCTGTGGTAGTCGCCTGCGGCGACGGCCACCACACCGGTCAATCCCGCTGGTGGCGTTGCTTCGCCATAGTCATTCTCGCCCCAACCGATGACCGTGCCGTCGCTCTTCAGGATCAACCCGTCGAGAGCCCCGTCATCTGCCGCAACCACGCCGGTCAGACCCGTTGGGGTTGCGGTGGATCCGAATGTGTCCTCGCCCCACGCAATGACGGTCGTTTCGCACGGCGTGGGTGAGGCAATGGTTGCCACTGGCGAATAGCCGGAATTGCCGCCCTTGTTGTAGGCCCGGACACGATAAGTGTAAGTGGTACCAGGCCAAGTCAAGGTGTCCCGGTACGCCACCGTGTTGGGCAGCACCTGGGTGATCTGGGAGAAGACGGAGCCATCCGTGGAACGCTCGATCTTGAATCCGTCTTCGTTGGTCGAGACATCGCTCCAACCCAGGATGATCTGGTTGTACCAAGGGGCTGTGGCGACCAGGTTGGTCGGGGCACTGGGAATGGTTTGCGCCATGCCTGCGCCCTGGAAGACGGCAAGGCAAAGACACAGCCCACACCCACTCAAGCGTCGACGTCGTTTCTCCATCGTGTATCCCACACTTCCCGTGCAACACGAAACCCGCTCATTGTGAAGGAGGATAGCGAATCTCTCGACGGTTTGCGACCAAATATGGTCCATGTCTGACGACGTTCACACGGTACCGGCACAACCTTGAACACAACGCACGGATTGTTCAGAGCCAGCTCAGACTCTGAACCGTAGCGGGCTGGTTCAGACCAGATAGGTTCAAAGTTCACGGGCACTTTGGATCGTCTCGATCGATATTTTGTTCAAAGTTGCGGTCGAACCGGTTCAGAGCCAACCCAGCGGCGCAGCATTCGGACCGGACGATTGCCACAAGCGGCGTTTTCCTCCAGAGTTTGGAAACGTGGCTAAGACTTGCCCGTTTCGAAAATCTCATCCAGCACATCGATAAAGGGCGTCATGATGAGAACGTGGTGCGCCATAAAGTCGATGAACTTCTCGGATTCGTTTTCCGTGAGCATTTTTACCAACTGCTGCCTAGATTCCGGCAGTTCGTACCAAAAGCACAGTGATTTTGGCTTGTCGTCGAGCTGATACTTCAACTTCTCGTCCTTCATGACTCTTGGAGGCGCCTTGTGAATTTTGGCTCGTGCTTGGTCGATGTCCAGAGTTCTGCCCTTGGGAGCCGAGATCCAAATGTATGCATAGGGGTTCTCTCCCTCATTGGTGCATGAGATTGATGGCGACGAGGCCAAGAAGCAACCGCTGACGACTTCAATATTTTCGATGCTCTTGGGCTGAGGGACAATGCGTAGGCGGGTTTGTAATCTTCTAACAGTTGAAAAAGCCGTTGCTTCTGCTCGGTCGATTCTTTTGATTCTGTCGCACGGTACTCACGAACAGCGGTCTGATAATGCGCCAACAGGTCGGCGAGCGTAGTCTGCTGTGTCATAGAATCAATGTCAGCGGCGCCATTTGGAAAATCAACGCAAGGTCGTCAGTCGTCACTTCTTCATCTTCTTGACGATGATTTCTAGCAGAGGTTTCGGCGGTCGTGTCGTACGTAAGTTTTTCACTCTGTCGATACCATACTCTCGGACGGCGGCATTAAACGCAGTGCGAAATTTCTTGGTTATTGCGAACGGCGGTGGTGGATAGTGCCGCAGTGACCACACTTGAATCGCTTGAAATGGCCAAGCGCTAACGAAACCCTTCTCCTTCCGATCAATCTTGGCGATGAAGTCGACTGACATCCAACTCGGATTGGCCGCACCTTTGTCCATAAGTTCAAAAATGAGTATCCAATCCGCTTTCGTGTAATCATTTTTTCGGCAGTTACTGTAAACGCAACAACCTCGAGGTTATTGATGTCTTTGTTGAAAAGGGGGAGTCAGCCAAGACGGTCGACCGAACAGAGTTCCAGAAACTTCTGACGTATTGCCGCGAGCACAAAGGTTGCGTCGATGTGGTTGTGGTCTACTCATTGAGTCGATTTGCCCGGGAAAAATATGACCATTTTGCTGTCCGCGCTCTGCTGCATAAATTTGGCATCACGCTTCGATCTGCAACCGAACCGATTGATGAAAGCCCCACCGGGAAATTGATGGAGGGCGTGCTGGCGTCGTTCAACCAGTTCGATAATGATGTCCGTGGGGAACGAACCCGCACGGGGCTGAAGAAAGCTGTCGACCTCGGACGCTGGCCGTTTTTTGCTCCCATTGGATATCTCAATTCCAAAGATGCCACTGGAACAGCCGTTATCACTCCCGATCCTATTCGCGCTCCTCTTATCCGCATGGCGTACGAAAAATACGCGACAGGGTTGTACACCAAGCAACAAGTTCTCGAAATGGTTACGGTGGCAGGGCTGCGGACCCGTAAAAACAGAAAACTTGCTAAGCAGGAACTGGATCGCATCCTCGCCAATCCTATATATGCGGGTCGGATCAAAATAAACGTCTGGTCGGAGCGCAAGAAGGGGAACTTCGAATCGATCGTCACTGAGGATTTGTTTGAGCGGGTTCAGGCAATCCTCTCGGGACGTAAGCCAAAGCTGTCCCCGTTTCAACGACATCATCCTGATTTTCCCCTGCGTGCATTCATCCGCTGTTCCCAATGTGGCCAAGTCATTACTGGCAGCTGGTCGAAGGGACGAAACCAGAAATGTCCTTACTATCATTGCGCCGGGCGCTGCCGTGGAATCAACCTGCGTAAGGAGAAACTCGAGGCGAAGTTCACGGCACTGTTGGAACGCATGCAAATCCGTCAGGAGTACGTTGAGCTATTCCGAAAGATCGTTCTCGACCAATGGCAGAACAAGAGCGATGCCACAATCAGCATGTTGGCCGGGTATCAACGAGAACTCCGGCAACTGAACGACCAGAGGGAACAGTTGATTGATGCATTCGTCTATGCCAAGGCAATCACTCAGGAGATATACAACCAGCGGTTGGACAAGCTTGAACAGGAGATCGCGCTGGCGAGGATGCGACTGCATGACGCTCAACTTGATGAGGTCGACTTGGAATCGGTTTTGAGCTTTGCGGAAAAGTTTTTGCTCGATCCAGCCCGACTTTGGCTCGAAATGTCGCTCGAGCAACGGCAGCGGTTCCAACTGGTTCTATTTCCGAAGGGAATTGAGCTGATGCCAAATGGGGAAGTTGGAACCGCTGTAACATCTTCTGTTTTCGAGATCTTACAGCCGAAATCGGGGGACAAGACACAGTTGGCGGGAGTGACGGGGCTCGAACCCGCAACCTCTGCCGTGACAGGGCAGCGCTCTGAACCAGTTGAGCTACACCCCCAGCCGCCGAAACGGAAAATCCGAAGGGCCAAATCCGGAATCCGAAACAAAATCGCTTCGAATTTCGACATTCGTGCTTCGTATTTCCGCGCCTTCCGGCGCGGTGGTGGGCGCTAAAGGACTCGAACCTTTGACCCCCTCGGTGTAAACGAGGTGCTCTGGCCAACTGAGCTAAGCGCCCGCAACCGCCAAGCATTACAGGCAAAGCAGGACCTTGTCAACGCCGCGGATTTACCCGAACCCCATTCTGGCGTATGATTCCATGAGAAGAGAGGAGTCCGCCATGTACAAGAATATCTTGCTGGGCACAGACGGTTCCCCGGCGGCCGCCGTCGCCGCCGATTACGCAATCTGGTTTGCCAAGCAACTCGGGGCACATCTGCACGTGTTGTACATCACCGACATTCGTTTGCTCGAAGGCCCGTGGATGTCGGATCTTTCGGGCGCGGTCGGCGCGCAACCCTACGTGGCGCTGGTGCCACAAATCCAACAATTCCAACGCGATAAAGCCGCCATGATTCTGGCCGCCGCAGACAAGCGCTGCCGCGATGCGGGGGTCACCTGCGAAGCCGCGCACGAAACAGGCGGACTCGTACAAACGATGCTCGATTACGAGCGGCGCGCCGATCTGGTCGTCCTCGGGCAGCGCGGTGAGCACGCCCAGTGGTCCGAAGGCATGTTGGGTTCCGTCGTCGAACGCATGGTCCGTGCTTCCATCAAACCGTGCCTCGTCACGCCGGGAAAGTTTCGCGCGGTCAAACACATGTTGATTGCCTACGATGGCAGCATTGAATCCGGCAAGGCGCTGCACGCGGGGATCGATCTGGCGGTGACGCTCCATTCGGAGGTGACCGTCATCACTGTTTGCCAACGGGAATCTGAGGAGACCGCCTCGAAAGTGCTGAATGAAGGAATCCAATTGGCGAAAGATCACGGTTTGCAGCCCCACGCTCAATTGGTCCACGGAAATCCGGAAACCGAAATCCTCAACCGCTGCGAAAGCGCGAAGGCCACGCTGATCGTCATGGGTGCGTATGGTCACACTCGCATTCGCGAGCTCATTCTCGGATCGACCACGTCCCACGTTTTGCGCAAGGCGCGTGTGCCTGTCCTGTTGGTCCGGGGCTAATTCGCCGAGTGTGAAAGCCCGAACGGGTTCGCAATGAGTTTCTGCTTCGCGTTCACATTGGATCGAAGTGAGAACGAGGGAGCAGCGGTCTTGATCGTTGGCCGTTAGATTTGGTATCAATGCGATATGACCACAATCCGCGTGGTTCCACGAATCCGCGTCGTGTCCGGGCGGGAAATCGCGCTCGGCCCGGGCAAGGTGGAATTGCTCGAGCACATTATGGACACGGGGAGCCTGCGCAAGGCGGCGGAAGCCATGGAAATGTCTTACATGCGCGCGTGGACGCTCGTGCAGACGATGAATCGTTGTTTTAAGAAACCACTCGTAGTCACGAAACGCGGAGGCGCCGAGGGCGGTGCGGCGCTGGTAACGTCTGAAGGCAAAGCTGTGGCCGTCCTCTATCGACGCATGGAGTCACAAAGCATGAAGTCCACCGCGTCTGCGCAAGCCGAGTTGGCGAAGTATCTGCGGTAGTTCCTTTTTCTTCCGGGTGGGCACTTCGAACATTCTACTTGCCATCGCTTCTCGCCCATCGATATATTTGCATAAATATAACGAAAGGATGAGTGAGAATATGAGAGGGCGAGTGAGGATGGTGAAGGTGCTCGTTTCGGTATCGGTGGGGTTGTGGCTCCTAGGGCAGGACGCCACGAGCGCTCAGGCGACGATTTCAGCAAATTCTGTCGCTGATGCGTTTGTGCGCTCAGCGGATCCGACGCATAATTACGGCGGAGCGGGAGCACTCTCGGTTTCGGGAACAATTGCCACCAATGCTAATGGTGTTCAGCACGGGGTGTTCGATTCATTTCTCCGTTTCGATATTTCCAGTACGGTCGCACAATTCAACGCTGATTTTGGCGTTGGAGGCTGGACAATCTCCGGCGCCAATCTATTGCTGACCGAGACAGCCGCGCCGGCCAACGCGATTTTCAATCGCGGCGTCGGGCAATTCGAAGTTCGCTGGATCGCGAACGATTCCTGGATTGAAGGCACCGGAAATCCCAATTCACCCAACACGAGCGGTATCGTTTATAACGATGAACCGTCAGTTCTGAACGCCGGGCCAGATACCACGCTGGGATTGTTTGCAAACGGCGGGACGAATGGGCTTGATACGTTCTCTCTTTCAACGCCGTCAGCATTCCTTGACGACATCAACGCAGGCGGATTGGTCAGCTTCTATCTCACAGCCACGGCGGACAGTACGGTGGGATTCACCTTCAACTCTCACGAATTCGGCACCGCGTCGCAGCGCCCGCAGCTCCAGCTCACGGCCGTGGCAGTTCCCGAACCCTCGGCTTTGATTCTCGTGGGGCTGTCCATGGCCGCTTTAATTGTGCTACGCCGCGCCCAACGAAAGTGTGGCCATGCCCCGACCAATTGAAGGCGGCGGAGCTTTTACCCTCATCGAATTGCTGGTCGTGATCGCAATCATTGGGGTGCTCTCAGGCTTTCTTTTGAGTGCCCTGGGTCAGGCGCGCGTCAACGGCCAAAGCGCACAATGTGTGAACAATCTTCGGCAATGGGGTCTCGCACTCCAGATGTACATGGATGATCACGATGGTTTTATCCCACGTCGCGGCCAGGGAGTGAATCCGTTGACACTGATTAGCCGACCGGAAGATTGGTTCAACTGTCTGCCGCGATATTTCAATTCACAGCCGTACAGCAACTTGGTGGCTCTGGGGATCAAGCCGCGCGCGGGAGATGGGAATTCGCTGTTTATCGATCCGTCCGCCAAGGACCCGGGTGGAACCTGCTTCTTGCCCTACGCCATGAACATGTATCTCTCGCCGTGGATTCGGCCAGAGCAGCACAAGCTTTCCGAGATACCGCGACCCGAGCAACTCGCGTTCATGGCCGATGCACTGGGTCCGTATGCGTCGACCGTACCGTCTGTCTTGGGATATTCCGTTCAGCCGCGACACCGTCGCAGAGCGAACGTTGTCTTTGTGGATGGGCACGTGCAATCGTTCCGCGGCGACTACCTCGGTTGCGGCGTCGGCGCGCAGGAACATCCCGACGTTCGCTGGCAAACCCTGACAGCCGGCATCAATCAGGCACCGGTGCCATGAGATACCGGATCCTCAGCGGCATTCTTTGTCTCGGGTTGAGCTGCACGCCAGCCCCAAAGCCTCCCGTCCGGGTGGGCGTCATTGGTGGCATGGTCATGTCGGGAATGTGGCAGGAACTCGCCAAACGCGTCGAAGCAGACACCGGTCTCAAACTGAAACTCGTAGCTGCCGGCGACAAGCGAGTTCTCGTCGATGCCTTTCACAACGGCGCAGTGGATTTTGTGACATTGCACGCCAGCGATGAAGCGGCCAATCTCGTTGCCGATGGTTATGCCACCCACATGACTCCGTGGGCGCGGAACGAATTGGTGATCGTGGGGCCACCCGACGATCCGGCTGGCATCCGAGGCATGACGAACGGCGCGGCCGCGTTGCGCAAGATTGCGAAAATGCACGCAGCGTATGTGAATTTCAACGGCAGCGGCGGACACCAAATCGCCAATAAACTTTGGAAGTCGGCCGGTATCGTGCCCCGCGGAGATTGGGTATTGAAGGACGAGAGCGAACATCCGCAGGTCGTTGCGTTCGCGCAGAAACATCGCGCCTACGTGATTGTGGGACGCATTCCCGTCGTGAAAGGCAAAATGGAATCGGATGGCATGGAGATCCTCGTGCGGGGGGACCCCCAAATGCGCCGCCCCTACGTCGTGTTAGTCGCCAATGCCAGACGATTTCCGAACGCCAATATTGCCGGTGCCCAAGCATTGGCCAACTATCTTGCATCGGAAAAAGGGCAACAGTTCTTGAAAGATTACGCTGCGAAACAACCCGATGGAGTTCCACTGTTTTATCCGATCTCTCTGGAGCCGTAACCATGAAGACCCGGCTCGGTTGCGTGTGCATGGCAATGTGTCTGCAGGTAGCGTTGGGCTCTTTGGCTTTTGCACAGATTATTTTCACCAATGTTTCGGTGGCCGACGCGTTCGTCCGTTCACTCGCCCCAACCAGCAACTATGGCGGCGCCGGCGCGCTCTCCGTTTCGGGCACGATAGCCACCAACGCCGTTGGTCAACAGGAAGGATTGCTCGATAGTTTCATGCGTTTTGACGTCTCGGGTCCTGTCAGTAATCTCAATCATGCTTTTGGCGTGGGACAATGGGTGATCGTTCGTGTGACGCTGAATCTTTTCGAGCAGGGTGCCCCCAATAACGCGACATTCAATCGCGGCGTTGGCCTGTTCGAAGTGCGGTGGATTGCAGACAATTCCTGGGCTGAAGGCACCGGCAATCCGAACGCGCCAACCACCGATGGCATTGTCTGGAACGATGAACCCTCCGTCTTGAACCCCAATCTTGATGTGTCACTCGGTACGTTTGTGAACGGAGGCACGGACGGCTTGGTCAGACTGATGCTCACGGTGCCACCTGGATTCGTGGACAATGTTTCAACGGGCGCTCTTGTCAGCTTCTATGTGACCGCCGCCACGAACAGCCCGGTTGGATTTACCTTCCACTCGCATAATTTTGTGGACCCAACGCAGTGGCCTTTTCTTGAAGTTACCGCTGTTCCAATTCCACAGATCACCTCACTGGCCATCATTGGTTCCAATGCGAAAATCATTTTCAGTACAGCAACCAATTTGACTTACGCTGTCGAGTACAGCAACGATCTGGTCGGCGGCAGTTGGGACACATTGGCCAACGTAACAGGCAACGGCGGTCCCATGTCGGCAATCGATTTCGGCGTCGCGGCGATGGCGAAACGTTTTTATCGCGTGCATCTGTTAGTGTCGCCGTAAAGCGAAGCCACGCGTAAAGGGCGGAAAGACCATGAGAAAAACGCTGATGTTTCAATTGATTTGCGGAGTCCTCTTCGCGAGCATAACGCTGCTTTTGGCCGATGAGTCGAGAACCGCGAAGCAAAATCAGTTGACTAAAGAATTGAATGTGTTCGCTGCCGCCAGTCTTTCGGACGTGCTCAAGGAAATTTCAGAGAACTATGCGAAAGAGACAGGCGAAAGGTTGGTTTTCAACTTCGCTGCGTCAAGCACCTTGGAACGCCAAATTGAGGAGGGCGCGCCCGCCGATGTGTTTTTCTCTGCCGACGAGGAGAAGATGGACAAATTGGAAAACAAAGGGTTGCTGTTGCCGGGCACCCGGCACAGTCTGTTGTCAAACACACTCGTCATCGTCGTGTCCATCGACAGTTCGCTACGAGTAAACTCCGCATTCGATCTCACGAATGCTGCGATTTCGCAGGTGGCCATTGGCGAGCCGTCAAGCGTACCGGCTGGCATTTATGCGCGCCAGTGTCTCACCCAATTCGGACTTTGGCAGAAGCTAAAGGGGAAATGCGTGCCGACGGAAAACGTCCGCGCCGCGCTGGCGGCGGTCGAGTCCGGCAATGCGGATGCTGGCATCGTTTACAAAACGGATGCCCGAATTTCGAAAGGGGTACGCGTGGCCTACGAAGTGCCAGTCGCCAACGGCCCGAGGATTTCTTATCCTATAGCCGTCATCCGGGACTCGAGAGAAGCGGAAGCGGCGAAGCGGCTGGTTCGCTACCTGGGATCGGACGGAGCGTTGCAAGTTTTCCGGAAATATGGCTTTCTCGTCGATGCCCGGTCGCATTAACTCGGGGCGCTTGTGTCAGCCGAAGAACTACAAATTGTCTGGTTCACCCTCCGCGTTGCGGCGCTGAGTACTGTGCTGATTTTGCCGTTCGGCATCGTTGTCGCCTGGCTGCTGGCGCGGCGCGATTGGCGCGGAAAATCTGTCGTCGAAACGCTCGTGGCCTTACCGCTGGTCTTGCCACCGGTTGCCACCGGGTTTCTCCTTTTGAAATTTCTGGGCCGCCGCGGTCCGCTGGGCAGTTTTCTGCACCAGTATTTCGATTTGGACATTGTGTTCACCTGGCGCGGGGTGGTCGTGGCAATCGCGGTCATGTCGTTTCCGCTGCTGGTACGCGCCGCGCGGATCGCATTCCAGGAAGTTAATCCGCGCCTGGAACAGATTGCCGCTACGCTGGGCGCTGGTCGCCTGCGGATATTCTTCACGATCACGCTGCCGCTGGCCGCCCGTGGGATTGTGGCGGGCGCGCTGCTGGCGTTTTCCCGGGCCTTGGGGGAATTCGGCGCGACCATCCTCGTGGCGGGCAACATCCCCGGCAAAACCCAGACGATAGCGCTATCGATTTACAGCCTCGTGCAGCTTGGCCACGATACGGCCGCGTTCCGGCTCCTGACCATCTCAGTGGTGATCGCTTTTGTGGTCGTCTGGCTCAGCGAACTGTTTTACCGACGAAGGGATCACGCATGAAACTGCGATTGCAGAACGTGCGCTTGCCGCTCGCGCATTTCGTGCTCGAACTGGACGCTGAAATCACCGGACAGGTCGCCGCAATCTTCGGATCTTCCGGCGCCGGCAAGACTTCGGTGTTGGATTTGATTGCGGGTTTGCGGCGAGCGCAGTCGGCCCGCATCGAGTTGGATGGGCGGACCTTGACGGACACCGGGCACCGCGTTTTTGTTCCCGCCCGCCAACGCGGCATCGGCTATGTGCCACAGGATGGCGCGCTGTTTCCCCATCTATCAGTAAGGCACAACCTGCAATACGGCGCTCCACGCCACACTGTGGGGGAGAGCAAATCACAATTCGCGCATGTTCTTGAAGTGCTCGAGATCGGAGGATTGGTGGACCGTCGCCCGCAAAGTCTCTCCGGCGGCGAAAAGCAGCGCGTGGCATTGGCCCGGGCACTATTGTCGGCGCCACGGCTGTTGTTGCTCGACGAACCGCTGGCCGCCCTCGACCAGCCGTTGAAACTCAAGATCATGCCGTACCTGCAACGGGTTCGGGATGAGTTCCGTGTACCGATGATCTACGTCACACACAATGCCAGCGAGGTGGTGGCGTTGTGCGACGAAGTTTTGGTGATAGACCGAGGCAAGCAGATTCGCCATGGCGCACCGGGCGAATTGTTCACGATTTCCGAAGAACCGCAGTTTGTGCTAAAGAGCCAGTCATGAAACCCGTGATTGCCATTCCGCCAGAATCCGTGATCTTACCGTCCCGCGTCGACGGAGCGGGCTCGTTTTGCGGCCTGTCGTACTCGCGGGCAGTAGAAACAGCTGGCGGGATACCGCTGATTCTGCCGTTGACGAATGACGGGAAGGTTCTTGATTTTTTTCTCCGCCACTGTAACGGGCTGATGTTGATTGGCGGAGGCGACCTGAACCCGTCGCGTTATGGTCGGCGCCTGCGCGCATCTGAACGGAAAAAACTGTCCGGCGTAGACGACCTACGCGATGAGATGGAGATCTATCTTTGTCGGCAGGCTTCCAAACGGGATCTGCCAGTGCTCGGCATTTGCCGCGGTCTCCAGGTAATGAACGTCGCGTTCGGTGGGACTCTTGTGCCCCACATTGCCGGCCATCGCCATCCCCAACCGGCTGCGTTGGCCCACCGGATTGAATGGGTTCGGACCGGGAAATTAAAGCGCGCATTGGCGGGATGGCGTTCGGTCAATACGACTCATCATCAAGCAATCGAATCGGTCGCGCCATGCTTCCGGGTGGTCGCGCGAGCACCCGACGGAATCATTGAGGCGATCGAAAAGCCGGACGCACGGTTTTTCTGCGCCGTGCAATTCCATCCGGAACGATTGGTCAAGATCGCGCCAGCCTTCCGAAAGCTTTTCCGGGAGTTTGTCAAAGCGTGCCGAGATTGGTAATCCAGTTTTTTAGGAAGATCTGAGGCGAATTTGCATCCGTGCTATTGGTCCGAAGTCCCGGGCTGACTCGGCGACGGTGCCGATTGTTCGGCGGGCTGGCCTTCCTCGGTCGGCGCTTGTTGCCGAGCCGGTGGCGCCTTGCGTTTGTATTCAACGCGTTCTTGACGGATCAGCATGTTGACCCAGTCGTTAAACAGGGCCTGACGGTCGCGTTCGAGGAGTCGCGCCTCAAATTGAGGTTTGTCCTTCGCAAGCTCTTCCGGGCTGGGGGGGTGCCGGTCCTGGAGATGAAAAAACAGCCCGCCCTCGGCCGTTGGAATAAAATCGCTCAAGGAATTGGTCGGCATGCCCAGTACGACTTCCTGAATGGTACGCGCGGCGGGCACATCAGGCGATTCCTCGATGGCCGTGAACGGCGGGGATGTTTTTACTTTGAGATGGAGTTCCGAGCAGGCGGCGGCGAAGCTTTTTCCGTGGGCGGCAGCCTGCTTGACCTTGTCCTGCATCTCGCGACCTTGTTTGACTACTGCCTCGTAAGCCCGCTGCCGTTTAACGCGCTCGATCACCTGTTGTTTGGCCTCATCAAACGGCGGGACTTCACTTGGCTTGCTGTCCAGATACTCCATCACGTAATAGCCGTCCTCGCCACGAACCGGATCGCTAAACGGATATTCCGGATTCAATGAGAAGGCCGCTTGATTGAAGTCGGGACCGGCTTCGACACCCGGCACGGAATCGTGCAAGTTGAAGAAGCCCGTTTCTTTCGGTGTGACTCCCGCCTCCGCGGCAAGCTTGGCAAAATCGGGACGCGCGGTGCCGGGTTCGTACACAAGCTTGACGGAGAATCCGGTCGCGCGATCACCGGCGAGCCGCTCGGCGCGAAGATCAATCAGCTCTTTCTTTACCTGATCCTTCACTTCCGCCAATGGCTTGGGGTTCTTGTCCGCATCCAGGTGTTTATCTTTGTTGTGCGCGTAGTATTCGGCCACATCATCGTCGGTCACGGTAATGGATTTTCGGGCATCGGACAGCGTGAAATAGACGTATCGCACCTTGACCTCGGCCGGTTTGCGAAACGCTTCCTTGTTCTGCTCGTAGTACGCTTTGGCTTCGTCATCGGTGACGTTGATCGGTTGGTTGTAGTCGGCAGCATCGAATGCGACGTAGTTGATCGTGGTTTGCTCGTGCAGGGGCGTATAATTCAGTTTCAGCTCCAGCGGAGTGACATTCACCGGCGCCGCTACTAGGGCGCGGAGCCGCATCAACGTGATCTCCTGACGAATAATTTCCTCGAACTGCGATTCGCTAAGGCCGAGATTATTGAGATAAATCGTGTACCGCTGAAAGCGCTCCGGGTCGAACTGCCTTTGTTGATTCAGAAAATAGGGCTGCACGCGAATCTGGCGCACAACATCTTCATCGGTGACGTGGATGCCAAACTCCCTAGCCTTGCGGAGCAGCAGGACATCCTGGATAGCCTGGATGTTCAATTCGTCCTCAAATTCCAGCGAGCGCGTGGGTTGATGGCCTGTACTCATCAGCTCCCGCGCCAGGATGATGTTCTTGGCCTGCTGGAACTCGGCTTGATTCACGGGTTTGCCGCCGATGGTCGGCAATCCCGCGCGGGCCTCCTTGATGCTGCCCGTCGGGCTGAATAGCAGGACAAAGCCCGGCAACAACAGCAGCAACACGCCTGCTAAAATCCAGGGCGCATATTTCCGAATCCGTTCGCCGTGAGTAATGAACATATCAAACTCTCCGTAAGAAGTGGCGAGGATACCTGCGCCGCCTATCCCCGTCAAACGCCAAAATCGTTGCCGAAATGCTCTTGGGATCCAAGGGGCGCCATGCTCCATGGCGTGCGGATTCCAAATTCGTGCGAGGGTTTTTCGACTTGTCGGCGTATTACCGTCTGATGAGCGGTAATGATGACAAACTAAAAACGCTACTAAAGCAGTGGCGCGAAATCGACCCAAAAACCAATTTCGAGGCCAATGTCTGGCGGCGGATTCGATTGGCCGAGCAATCTGAACAAGCGACGATAACCGGGTGGTTGCAACGGTTGCTCTGGCAGCCCGAGTTTTCGGTCGTCGCGGCGATTGCTGTTGCCGTGGCAATCGGCGCGTGGGGTGGGGTCCGTTCAACACCGCAATCCATGGTCGAACGACCTACCGAGTTGGGGTTTCTCTCCAGCGGAACGTTGGCCGGTAGCTATGCTCAACTGACGGTGCGAGGTGGCCAATGAAGAGGTTACTCCTGATGGTTGCCATTGCGGCGCTGGTGGCAACCGCCGTTTCCTTTGGCACAGCTCGCTGGTTCGCCGCTCGGCAGCCGCGCAGTGCCACGATGCTCACGCTTCACGACACGGCATGGCTGAAGCAAAACCTGCATCTCACGCCGGCACAAGCAGGTGAAATCGAAAAGTTCGAGGCCGAGTTCCAAAAACAGTTCGCGCAGATGTGCGCGGCGCACTGCAATGCCCGTCTGGCTTTGGGCGACGAATTGGCCAAGCCCAGGCCCGACCCGGTCAAAGCTCAAGCGTGCGTGCAGCGCATGAACAAAGCGCAGGCGGATGCCGAGCACGCGACATTGGAACATATCCTGAAGGTGCGCACTGTGCTGACCGATGAACAAGCACGGCGGTACGGGCAGCTTGTTCGCGACCAAGTGTGCTCGGTGATTCCCGGGGGAGCAATGTAGCTGCCATGCTTCGCTTTTCCTACATCTTCGGGCTCATGCTCGCCGGCCTCCTCCTACTCCAGACTGCCTCACTGCGTGCCGAGCCACAGGAAATCGCATCCAGTCTGACGTTAGATGACGTGGTAACGGAAGCGCTGCGGAACAATCCGCAAATTCACGCAATGCGGGCCCAATCCCAGGCCGCCGCAGAAAGTCCGGCCCAAGAGCGCGCGCTGCCGAATCCCGAATTCACGTACATGGGCATGGATTCGATGAGTGGCTATACCTTTCCAAACACTCCGGAGAAACGACTGGAACTTGACCAGTCGTTTCCATGGTTTGGCAAGCTGGGACTTCGCGGTCGGGTGGCAGAAAAAGATGCCCAAGCAATGCGTCAGGACTACGAGGCCACGCGCCGCCAGGTGTTGATGCAGGTGAAAGAGACCTATTTTGACCTATACGCGGTGCAGCGAACGATTTCGATTACGCGGAACGAGGTGGATGTGATCCGTGACATGGAGCAGGTTGCCGAGACCAAATACTCCACCGGCACCGCGACGCAGGGCGACGTACTCAAGGCCCAAGCGGAGATTACCATGCTTAAACAACGCTTGCTGGAACTCGCTCAGCAGGAAACCACGCTCAAAGCCGAGCTGAACCAACTTCTCGATCGGCCCGCTGATTCTCCATTGGGATTGGCGGTGACCGAGCCAACGATGGAGTTCAAGGCAAACGCCCCGGATTTATTTGCGCTGGCGGAAAAATCGCGCCCCGAGATCCAAGGGGCCGCTGCAGAGGTCCAGCGCAGCCAATTGGAGCGGCAATTGACGAAAAAGGAGTTCTTTCCTGATTATCGGCTGGGCGTGCAATATCGCAATATCGCGGATGGCGATGACATGGTGATGTTCATCGTTGGATTTGATCTGCCCATCTGGCAAACGAAGTATCGCGCTGCGGCTCGTGAGGCCGACAAAATGGTCGAGTCGAGTCAGGCGACATTGGATGCCGTCAAGAAGCAGACAGCATTCGACGTCCAAGACTCACACTTCAAGTTGCTCACGGCCCAGCGCACCGTCGATCTCTACAAAGGAGCGCTGGTTCCCCAGGCCGAAGCGCGCTTCAACGCCAGTGAAGCCGGCTATCGCACCGGCACGGCAGATTTTCTCGACCTGTTGGAAAGCGAGCGGTTCTTGCTGAATGCACGTGTCATGGAAGCAACCGCCGAAGGCAACGTCGGCATGCAACTCGCCCGGCTGGAACGCGCGGTTGGAACGGACCTGACAAAGGTGGAGGAGAAGAAATGAAGTCAACTTTGTCTGTCATTCTGAGCGAAGCGAAGAATCTCAGCCGTTGGGCGCGGCGGGCACGACCGAGACCCTTCGCTGCACTCGGGGTGACAACGTTGGGTGTTGCGTTCGCTATTGCTGTGCTCACGTGGGGTGTATCGCTGGTTCTCGTCGGCTGCTCGAAGTCCGAGCAGCGCTCCAACACTCCAACAGTCCGGCACTCCGACGCCAAATATCACTGCGCCAGGCATCCTGGTGTCGTTTCTGATAAACCGGACAACTGTCCGATCTGCGGGATGAAACTTGTGCTCATCGACCAGTCTGCGGCAGCGGGGTCGGTCGCGCCCAAAACGAAAATCATGTACCGCTCGACGATGAACCCCAATGAGGTCAGCGATCATCCCGGCGAAGATTCGATGGGCATGGAAATGGTTCCGTTCGAGGTCGAAGAATCACCTTCAGTAACTGTAACTGGCCGTGCCCCCATTACCGTCTCCTCTGCCGAACGCCAATTGATGGGACTGACCTTTGGGACGGTAGAGAAAAAGACTTTGGAGCGCGTCGTTCGCACCTCGGCGCTGATCGTGCCGGACGAGAAACGGTTGTATCGCGTAACAACGAAAATCAGCGGCTGGGTGGATCAACTGTTCGTGTCGGTGACCGGTCAGGAAGTCAAAAAGGGCGACCGGCTGCTCACAATCTACAGTCCCGATCTTGTTTCGGCGGAACAGGAATTTCTCTCGGCGCTGGCGACGGAAAAGAAACTCGCCAACAGCTCTGATGCTGATACGGCCAGCGGCGGCAGAACCTTGCTGGCTGCAGCCCGACGTCGTCTGCAGTTGTGGGACATCAGCGACGCACAGATTGATCGACTGGCGCAAACCGGCGAGGTCGAAAAGTACCTGACGTTATATTCACCGGCGAACGGTTGGGTGACCGAAAAGAATGTGCTGGCCGGCCAGAAGATCATGCCGAGCGATTCGCTGCTCGTGGTGGCGGACCTGACCAAGGTTTGGGGTGATGCCGACATTTACGAATCCGATTTGCCGTACATCAAGGTCGGCACGCCGATTGAGGTGACTCTGCCCTACTGGCCCGACAAGGTGTTCAAGGGCGAAATGAGTTTTCTGTACCCGTACCTCGACCCGTCCACTCGCACGTTGAAAGCCCGTCTCCAGATCGACAATCCCGAGTTGCTGTTGAAGCCCCAGATGTACGCCAATGCACGGTTGGCTTACCGGCTGAGCGGCGAATTGGCTGTGCCGGATACCGCCGCGTTGCAGACGGGCGAACACACCTACGCCTTCCGCGATGGTGGAAACGGGCGACTGATTCCGGTCGAAATCAAGACCGGCATTAGGAGCGATGGGTACTACGAGGTCCTGTCCGGGTTGAACGAAGGTGACCGCGTGGTCACCTCGGCCGATTTCCTGATCGATTCGGAGTCTTCCATGAAAGCGGCGATGGCGGCCATGGCTGGCCAGTAAATTATGCTTCGCAAGGTCATCACCTTTTGCGCAGACAACCGTGTTCTGGTCATCTTATTCGTGGGATGCGCCGTGGCGTATGCGCTCTACACGATGAAGCACATCCGCCTCGACGCGATCCCCGACCTCAGCGACACGCAGGTGATCGTTTATACCAAGTGGGACCAGCCGCCGGACATTGTCGAGGATCAGGTGACCTACCCTATCGTCACCGCCCTACTGGGCGCGCCGAAAGTCAAAGCGATCCGTGCTTCCAGCGATTTCGGATTTTCCTATGTGTACGTCGTTTTTCAGGATGGCACTGATGAATACTGGGCCCGCAGCCGCGTTCTGGAGTATCTGTCCAAAGTCCGTGGCGAACTGCCGGCAGGCGTGACTCCTGAGATCGGTCCGGACGCGACAGGTGTTGGTTGGGTCTATCAATACGCGTTGGTGGACAAGAGCCACACGCATAATCTCGCTGAGTTGCGGACGTTTCAGGATTGGGTGCTGCGTTACGCGCTGGAGAGCGTGCCGGGTGTCGCCGAAGTGGCCGGCATCGGTGGTTTCCAAAAGCAATATCAGGTGACGGTCGATCCCAACCGTCTCCAAAATTACGGTTTATCGATCACCGACATCACAAAGGCGATTCGCCGCAACAACAACGAGGTCGGCGGCCGGCTGATTGAATGGAACGGACGCGAATACATGGTGCGAGGACTGGGTTATATCCGCAGCCTCGACGCCCTCGGTCAGGTCGTGGTCAAAGCCGACAACCAAGGCACACCCGTGCTGTTGCGGGACGTGGCCACCGTTGCATTTGGCCCACAGATTCGCCGCGGACTGGGCGATCTCAATGGCGATGGCGACACGGTCGGCGGGATTGTGATTATGCGCTACGGCGAGAACGCGCTCAACGTGATCGACCGCGTGAAACAGAAGATCGCCGACCTGAAACCCTCCCTACCCCAAGGCGTAGAGATCGTTCCGACGTATGACCGGTCGGAATTGATCACGCGGTCCATCGACAATCTCAAGCACGATCTGCTGGCGGAAATGATCATCGTCAGTGTCGTGATCGTGTTTTTCCTGTTTCATGCGCCGTCGGCCAGCGTGCCGATTGTAACCATCCCCATTTCCGTGGCGTTGGCATTCATCCCGATGTATTTCATGGGTATCACCTCCAACATCATGAGCTTGTCCGGCATCGCCATTTCCATCGGCGTGCTGGTGGATGGCGCGATTGTCGAGGTCGAGAACGCTTACAAGAAACTGGAAATCTGGCAACTCGAAGGGCGCAAAGGCGATTACCACCAGATTCTGCTCGAAGCCATCATGGAAATTGCGCCATCAGTGTTCTTTTCGCTGCTGGTGATCGCCGTTTCGTTTCTGCCGGTGTTCACGCTGGTCGATCAGGAAGGACGCCTGTTCAAACCGCTGGCTTACACCAAGACGCTGACCATCGGTTTGGCAGCTTTCCTAGCAGTGACGCTGGATCCGGCGGTGCGCTTGTTGTTCACAAGGATGAACCCAATCCATCTTCGGCCACGCTGGCTGGGGCGGTTGTTGACCTGGTTGTGCGTGGGTAAGTACTACCCTGAAGAGAAACATCCCGTCAGCCGCTTGCTCTTTCGCATCTACGAGCCGCCCTGCCGCTGGGTATTGCGCCATCCGAAGACGGTGATTGCATTGGCCGTGGTCATCGTGGCGTCGACGGTGCCAGTGTATTTCCACCTCGGCAGCGAATTCATGCCGCCGCTCAACGAGGGTGTGATCCTCTACATGCCCACGACCTTGCCCGGCATCTCCGTTACTGAAGCCCAGCGCTTGATGGAAACGCAGGACCGCGTTTTGAAAACGTTCCCCGAAGTGGTCTCCGTTTATGGTAAAGCCGGCCGGGCTGATACGTCTACCGACCCCGCTCCGTTGTCGATGATGGAGACCATCGTGGTCCTGAAGCGACCGTCCGAATGGCGGGCCAAGAAACGCTGGTTCTCGTCGTGGGCGCCGCGTCCACTCCGCCGGGTGCTGGGTCATATTTGGCCGGAACACATTTCGTGGGACGAACTCATCGATGAAATGAACTCGAAACTGCAAATCCCGGGCGCGGTCAATGCCTGGACCATGCCGATCCGCAACCGCATCGACATGCTGTCCAGCGGCATCCGCACACCCGTCGGCATCAAAATCTTCGGTGGCGACCTGACGAAGATTCAGCAGATTGGCGAACAGATCGAGAAGATCCTGCGCGACGTGCCCGGCACCCGCAGTATTTTCGCCGAGCGCGCCTCCGGCGGTTACTTTGTGGATTTCACCCCGAAACGCGAAGCGCTGGCCCGGTACGGCTTGACTGTCGAAGATGTTCAGGACGTGATCATGAGTGCCATCGGTGGCGAGACCGTTTCCCACACTGTCGAAGGCCGTGAACGTTACACTATTAATGTCCGTTACCCGCGCGATCTACGGGCTCATCTCGACCAACTCCGCCGGGTGCTGGTCACCACACCCCGCGGCATTCAGGTGCCGATGGAAGAATTGGCCGATATCAAACCGGTCAACGGCCCGGCCATGATTCGCGACGAGAACGGGATGCTGGCCGGTTACGTGTATGTGGACATTGCCGGCCGCGACATTGGCGGCTACGTCGAGGATGCCAAGGCGCGCGTGACCAAGGACGTGCAATTGCCGACCGGCTATTCGCTGGTCTGGAGTGGCCAGTACGAAAATATGCTCCGTGTCCGCGAACGCCTGAAACTAGTCGTGCCGGTAACGATCCTCCTTATCTTCCTGCTGCTGTACATGAACACGAAATCCACGTTCAAATCGCTCGTGGTCATGTTGGCAGTCCCTTTCTCACTCGTGGGCGCGGTCTGGCTGCTGTACCTGCTGCACTACAACATCTCCATCGCCGTCTGGGTTGGCATGATCGCGTTAATGGGACTCGACGCCGAGACCGGTGTGTTCATGCTGCTGTTCCTCGATTTGTCCTACGACGAAGCCAAACGCAACGGACGGTTGAAGAGTCTGGCCGATTTGCACGAAGCTATCGTCCACGGCGCCGTCAAACGGATTCGCCCGAAAATGATGACTGTGGCCGCAGCTTCGATGGGTTTGATGCCCATTATGTGGTCGATTGGGTCTGGAGCCGACCTGATGAAGCGCGTGGCCGCGCCGATGGTCGGCGGTCTGGCCACATCATTCGTGATGGAATTGTTGGTATATCCTGCTATTTATTTACTGTGGAAGTGGCATAAAGAGGTCAAACCGTCGCTGGCGCGATCATGAAACTGTTGGTGACAACCTTTTGCGCGGCGCTCGCCATCGGTTGCGCACGCTCGCAGCACGTATGTGCGGTGTGCGGCCGTGCGGAATGCAAAGGGATGGCATTTCGCGTGACCCTCTCCAACGGCAAGACCGTCGAGACCTGCTGTCCTCGCTGCGCGCTGCATTATCTGGAGGCCAATCACCTGACCGCCCGCACGATGGAAGCCACGGATTTCGCTACGGGACATTGGATTGGCGCCACCGAGGCCGTGTACGTTTCAGACAGCGATGTCCATCCCTGCGCCGCGCTGGAGACACGACTCGACCCGCAGGGATGTTGCATGACGAAAGCGTATGACCGATGCCTGCCAAGCCTGGTGGCATTCGCGGCAAAGGATCGGGCACTGGCATTCCAAAAGAGTCACGGCGGCCAACTCGTCGCTTTTCAGGATATTCGTGCGAAGTAATCGCTGGAACAGGGGAGCGATTTGGTACATCATAATGCAATAGAGCAGTTGGTGACGAAGCTCTGGTTAGAACCCAACAACCCCGTGGAACGGGGTCAACCCGGAGGAAGTTTATGAAGAAGTTCGTAGCAATCGGTGTCGCAGTTGTGGTTGCTGGTTTGGTTGCCGCTTGGAATATCCAAGCCGCAGAATCGGGCTCTGAGGTCACAGTGAAAGGCGAAGTGCTCGACATGGCCTGCTATCTCGACCACGGCGCGCATGGCGCGAAACACGCCCAATGCGCCGAGACGTGCATTAGTTCCGGTCTGCCCGTGGGAATCAAGGGCGAGGACGGCAAGACGTATCTGCTGATCGGCGAACACAAGCCACTGAATTCGGAACTGGCGAAGTACGCCGCCAAGACGATCACCGTGAAGGGTAAATTCGTCACTCGCGACGGCATCAACATGATCGAGAACGCCGAAATCGTAAAATAAACGGAAGATCAATTTAACCACAGAGATTCGGAGAACGCAGAGTCGCCTCTGTGAAGTCTGTAGTCTCTGTGGTTAATTTTTCGCCATGCACGACTTCTTCCAGATGCTCAGGCAGCCCGAGTACGTCCATGTCCTGCTCAACCCGATTCCGGTGTATGGAACATTGTGCGGGCTCGTGGCGTTGATCGTCGCGCTGATTCTACGGAGCCGACCTGCGCATATCGTCGCCTACGTAATTGTCATTCTATCCACGTTGTCCGTGTGGCCGGTGACCGAGTACGGCGAACGGGCTTACGATCGTGTGTACTCGATGTCGAATCGAGACGCTCAGGAATGGCTCGATGTCCACATGCACCGGGCCGACCGCGGGGTTTATGTTTTCTACGCCACGGCCCTGGTCGCCGCGGTGGCGCTGGTTCTCCGCCAACTCCGGCCGCGCACGCAATCGGCGCTGGCGGTTGCGACGTTGGTCTTGGTCCTCGCGTCGTTGTTCACGGGCGGCTGGATCAGTCGGGCCGGAGGCAAGATCCGTCATTCTGAATTCCGCACCGGTCCGCCCCCGCATCCAGTCCTGCACGAAGATGATTGATGGCTGCCGCGATGGATCCAGCCGGAGTTCGCCACCAGAGGGTGTACCCCGTGTTTGAAAACGAGTGACGGTAAGTGGGCGGCGTGCCGCTAAAGCGATGGATTCTCAGCTCAAAAGCGAAGTCCGATTTCTCACCACTCGGCTGGGCGATATCCTCCGGGAACAGGCGGGCAACAGAATCTTTGAGCTTGTCGAGCGACTCCGCCGAATGTCCAAGGACATCCGTGCCAGCCAGGACCACGCTGCGATCATGTCCAAACGCCGGTTGGTCGCGCGATTGAAGACGGGGGAGGGTTATCAGGTAGCTCACGCTTTCAGCCTGTTCTTTCAAATTGTCAATCTCTGCGAAGAGCGCGCCCGGATCCGCCGGCTGCTGGCAACCTCCGCTCCCTCCCAATCGCTCGCGCAGCTCTTCCACGAACTCAAACAGGCCGGTGTCACCGCCGAGAAAGTTCAAGCTTGCCTGGACAACCTCGAAGTCCAGCCCGTACTGACCGCCCATCCCACGGAAGCGAAGCGGCGCACGGTGCTGAATCAACTGCTCCGTCTCGCCGCGGACATCGAACACCCGGACGAAGTTCTGGAAGCGCTGTGGCAGACCGAAGAAGTCCGCGAACGCAAAATCGGCCCGATTGATGAGGTCAGGAACACCCTGTTTTTCTTCGCACACACAATCCTTGATACCGCCGCCAATTTCTATACGGAGTTCGACCGACAATTGCAGGCAGTTTATCCTGACGTCCATCGCGGCCGGGCATTCCTTACTTTTGCCAGTTGGGTCGGTGGCGACCGGGACGGCAACCCATTCGTGACGCCAGAAGTGAGCCTGACAACCGCGCGGATGCACCGCGATCTCATTATTTCTCTGTACCAACAACAATGTGACAGGCTCGTAGAAGAGTTGACACATTCGGATCCTCGCCTGGCCGGGCGGCCCGGACCCGATGTGGGGAAGCACGATTGGTTTCAACATTCTGAGGTGTTTCGCCGAAAAGTAGTCGACATCCGCTGCAAGCTGGCGGGCCGGTATGCGTCGCCAAACCGGTTCGTTGCTGATCTTGAGCAAATTCGTGAAGGGTTGCTACGGCAAAATGCCTGGCGGGCCGCGGCGGGGCGCGTCACCTCGTTGATCCGGCAGGCGCAGACGTTTGGATTCCATCTGGCCGAACTCGATTTCCGTGAACACAGCGGCAGGCTTCATAATGCTCCGGAAGAGTTGCTGGAAGAGCTGCAAAGCCTGCGCCTCATCCAGCGTGAACAGGGAGAATCTTCCGCCGACCGGTTCATTCTCAGCATGACGCGCAATGTCGACGACCTGCGCGGATTGCTGGCGCTGGCGCATCGCGCCCGGCTGCACCGGTTGGACGTCGTGCCGTTATTCGAGACTATCGACGACTTGGAGCACTCCGAGACGGTATTGCGCGAACTCTGGTCCGACAAGGACTACCGCATGCACTTGGCCAAACGCGGAAACATCCAGGAAGTGATGCTCGGTTATTCCGATTCCAACAAGGACGGCGGTTATCTCGCAGCCAATTGGTTCCTTTATCGTGCGCAGTCCCAATTGGCACAACTGGCAGATGAATGCGGCGTCCACCTCCGGCTTTTCCACGGCAAGGGTGGCAGCATTGACCGCGGCGGCGGCGCGAGTTATCGCAGCCTCAGGGCCCAGCCCCGCGCGGCGCACGGCGGCCGGATTCGCATCACCGAACAAGGCGAAGTGGTATCGCTGAAATATTCCAACCCGGTGATCGCCCAACGGAACCTTGAACAACTCACTTCGGCCGTCATTGCCGCCAACTGCCTGCCGATGCCGCGACTAACTCATCCGGAACGTTTGCCCCTATGGGAAGAATCGATGGAACAATTGGCTCGGGCGTCGCTGGCCTTTTATCAAGAGTTGGTTTATCAGACACCGGAGTTCGCCGAATACTTTTGGCAGGCCACGCCCATTGATCTGATCGAGCACTTGCGGATTGGCTCGCGGCCCAGCCGCCGCCAACAGAGCCAGGATCTCCACCAACTTCGGGCCATCCCGTGGGTGTTCGCTTGGACCCAGTCACGGCATCTCTTGCCGGCGTGGTACGGCCTGGGACATGCGCTGGAGGAATTCTCCCGGGACAGCCGCCTCGATTTGCTGCGGGAGATGTATCGAGACTGGCCGTTCTTCGCTTCGCTTCTCGATAATGCCGAGGTGTCGCTGGCCAAGACGGACCTGTACATTGCGGGCCGTTACTCGCAATTGGTGCGGGATGGCAGCGTAAGACGGAAAATCTTTGGTCTGATTGCTACGGAATACAGCCGCACGGTTGGTGCGTTGTTGCGTATCAACCAACGCAGCCATCTGTTGGCCAACCAGCCGGTCTTGGCGGAGTCCATCCTCTTGCGCAACCCGTATGTTGACCCACTCAACTACATCCAAATTCAGTTCCTACGCCGCTGGCGTCGCGCCCAAAAGAACGGGAAAGCCGAAGGGTTGCGCCGATTGTTGGCGTTGACCGTCCACGGCATTGCTTTCGGCATGAAAAGTACGGGCTAAAAGCGCGCATTGGACCGGTCTGTACCGAGGAAGCCGCTTTCAAAAACACCTGGCGCCAGTTCAACTGAAAGAAACGCCATCCGATGTCGCTTCGGCCGTTGCCAGTAAGTTGTGGAGACGACGGCGCAAGACGGTCAACGAAAAGTGCTGTTTCGCAATTGCAAAGTTGCGGTCCGCCATTTGGTTGCGCAGTTTCGGATCGCGCAGCACCTGACGGGTTCTTTCAACGACTTCGTCGGTGACATAGCCGTCCATTGTCACCGTTTCGAACCCGAGTGGTTCGATATCCACCATGTACACCGAATAGCGGTTGACAAGGACTGGTTTGCCAAAGTAGATCGCCTCCAGAAAGGCGTTGCCGAAACCTTCATAGAGACTGGGATAAGTAATCAGATCGGCGTGAGGGTAAATGTCCCAAAGCGTATAAATCTTCTGCCCATGCTCGTCGTGTTTGCGAGTCTCGCTCAGGCGATTGGCGACAAAATGCATGTCCACTCCTTCGATCTGCGCCAGGTCGCGCAGCCAATGGTAATACCCCGGTCCTTCATCACCAGCACTGTGGGTGACAATCAATTTGGCATGGGGCTCCTTGAGGCGTCGCACGAGTTCGGTGGCGTGTTCGACACCTTTGCGGGCCACCAACCGGGTCGGCTGGTGAATCAGGATGTCATCAGGTTTTGGCCCGAGTTGGGCCCGCACATCGCGGGCGTATTCATCCCCTGCGGGGGAGCCGAATCGAAATCGAACACGTTGGCCACCATGGACGCGGCAATCCCTTTGCGTTGTGCCAGTTCACTCCGCGCGGGCGAGTTGATGACGACGTGTTTGATGCTCGGCAAGCTGGGCGGGAACGTGGCATCCAAGATGTCGTGCACCGCATTGACCACGAACCGTTGCCGTTCCCAATAGAAATCGTGATGGCGCGCGAAGGTGTGAATGCCGGTTTCTGCAATGAATTCCGTGAGCGCCAGGCCGAGCGGAAGATTCATCGGAATCGCGAGCGCGTTTCGCGGCACCAGAAGATCCACCGAGAACCTGTGTCACGAACGCCGCGATCGAGGCTTTCAAACGATGCCGCAATTCATGGATCTGTCCCGTCGTCTCCGGTGAGCGGACGCGGACGCCGAGACATTTCTGTTGGATCGCCATGATTTCCGGATGGGTGAAATGGGCTTCGGGAACAAGAACGCCCGGGCTCATCGCGGGATCGAGTTCGCCCGCGCAGAAGAAAGTGCTGTGGCCCAGTTCGCGGCAAACCCGCGCCCATTTGAGGGTTTCCAAAGTCACGCCATCGGTACCGGCCAGCCGTGTTGAGACGAACCCAATGTTCATCGCGTGCTACTCTTGCGCAGGAGCGGTGTTGGAGTCAAGGATGGTGACACGGAGAGTACGTTGCTGGAAAAATGGAGACTGGACGCTCTGGTATTCCGGCGAGTATGCTGCTGGCTGCAAAGTCGAAAGGAAAAAACATGCAACGTTTAAAAATCATTTTCGTGATCGCGCTGGCTTCGGTGACCTGGTTGGCCATCGGCTGTTCGAAGAAGGAATCCGAACCCACACCACCTCCTATGATCGAGAAGACCAAGCCACGACCGGTCACGCCTCCTGCGCCCCCGGTGATCGAGCCGACCCCGACTCCACCGCCAACAGCTCCGACGCCAGAACCAGCGCCCACACCACCGGCCTCTTCCTCAGAGGAAGAAACACCGGCCCAGCTTGCCGCGGAGGTGCAACAATTGGAGAGCACCTACCACAACACGCCAGATTTTCAGAAGCGTGTCGGGATCATTTACGATATCACATCTGTCGAGTCGCCAGCCGCGGTCGACGCCATTGGCCGATTGTTTTCCGTCGAGCCGGATCCGGATCTGAAGACGGAACTGATTGATTCGTTGAGCGATATCGACGGCGAAAACGACAAGAAGCTGAACATCCTGACCAGTGCTCTGAGCGCCAACCAGCCCAAGGATGTGCGTTTGGAAGCCATTGACGCGATCTCGGACACCGAAGACAAACGCGGGATTCAACTCTTGCAGCCCTTGCTCCAAGATCCCGACGAAGAAGTCCGCGATGCCGCCAAGGACAGCATCGACGATTTGCAGTCGAGTGACACAAATTCGGCCACGATGGGATCTCCGTAGGTCGATTCGCCACGGAATTGTTCGGCTCCACCTTCAGAGCAGAATTCCGATGAACGGAATGACGGTTGCTGTTAACGCTCGCCAAGGCTGGTGAGCTTCGCTCCGGCCGCTTCCATTTCCTGCAAAGCGCGGACGCCATCGCCAGCGTGGACATCGACCGCGCGGATGGCGCCGGCGAGCACATAAACGGCGTATCCCTTACGAAGCGCATCCAAGACCGTTCCACGGACGCAGTAGTCGGTCGCCAGACCGGCGACATACAAGGTCGTGATGCCATGACCCTTGAGGATTTCGTCCAGGCTGCTGCCATGCTCATCGACCCCGCCGAATCCTGAATAAACGTCACGGTCTCTGGCGAATGCTTTGCGGATGTAGACCGAGATGCGGGACGCGTCGAGCGCGGGATGCAGTTCGGCGCCAGGAGTGCTTAGCTCACTGAGCCGCCTACACCCGACGCGTTCATCCACTCCTGACTGGTCAACAGCTTCGCTCCCTCGGATTTCATTTCAGCAAGCGCCCTTGCAGAGTCACCGGGCTGCAAATCTATCGGTCGCACCAAATCGGTGAGAACAGCGACTTGGAAGCCACAGCGGATCGCATCCAAGACAGTCGCTTTGACGCAATAGTCGGTGGCGATTCCGCAAACCGCAAGTTCAGTGATCCTCCTGTTGCACAACTCGGCTTCGAGATTTGTGTTCTCGAAGGCGGAGTAGCCCATGTTGCGTGTGTTGGAATCCTTCTCGATATCAATCACCAAGCGGGAATCCGGGAGCTGAAGGCCGACAGCGAATTCCGCACCCCGTGTTCCCTGAACGCAATGTGGTGGCCATGGCCCGCCTTGTGATTGAAATGAACAATGATTGGCCGGATGCCAGTCGCGAGTAAAGACGCACGCCACTTCATTCTGAACACACCGGTCGATCACAGCGTTAAGAGGGGGAATCAGACTACGTGTCTGCTTGGCAGGCAAAACGCCACCCTCACAAAAGTCCCGCTGCACATCAACTACGATAAGCGCTCTCATGATTGAATGCGAATCGGTCCTCACACCGAAATCACCTGTGTTTTCATTGTAATCTTAGAATCGCAGTTGTTCTGCCAAATCATCATTTCTCCCGGTGGAAATTTCATATTATTACTCCACAGATCAGAAAACTTCATATTCGTGTTGTTCTTGGATTCCACGATTACTCTTGCGTACCGGCGGAGTGACGCATACACAAAGTAAGAAATAATGTCGTTATCAATCGGATGATCGCCCTTGATTTCCGGCACACACGTCACCCATTTGTGTTGTTTTCCGAGGGTGTGTTTGGCAGCTATTTCGGTAGTAAGAGTTGATACTGAAAGGATGTTTAACGGTGATTGTATCGTGTTTAACGCATCTATGGTTTTGCTCAAGCTTTCGCCATAAAGCACCAGGAAGATGCATGAAGTGTTTGCCGCCGCTCCATGCGCGTCAATATAATCTTGGCAAATGTGCTGAATTTCTTGAATGCTCTCGCGCCCCACCAGCTCCTCCATGATTGACACCATTGGATGGCCATTGCATTTAGCATTTAACTGCGAATGAGTATGTATTCCGAACGCCGACTTAACTCCGAAAGAGAATACATTTTGGATACTATTCCCCCTCATCCATTCAACTAACTTGATCACTTCATCCTCGGAATGTGGGTAATAGCGAAACGCACAATCCGCCGTCAGGTTAGTAATGGGCGACGCAGTCACGGAGCAGACCAGTTGCGGTTTCTTTTCCGGAATCTTGTTTGACCACTCTACAAATTCTGGCACGAGGGATTCACAAACTTGGCTCATCGTACAGAAGAAATATCGCGTGCCTGTCTTATATTCCTTTTTTATATTTTCCATCACATTCTTAATACGTTCGACCTTCCGTTCGTCTTCATTAATTCTATCTGCGGTGTGTCTTGGTAATGCGCTATCGAAAAACTTTAGATGGATGCGCCGAGTGAGTTCGTTATCCTTCTTTAGTAGATCAACCACTCCACGCAACTGAGATTCACCATCTTTCTTTGCATCTGGACCTGCGTTATCAAGTGGTAAGAACAGGGCGATGGTTATGGGCATCTCCGATCTCAGAGCCTTGAGCTTCTGTAACATGAAAAAAAAGACGAGAACGAGGGTGATGAGAAGCAGCAAGGCAATGATGGGGCATCCCCATACACGAAACCACGGCTGAGCAACCAACTCCGCAATCTTCTGCTCAATATCCCAAATTGCGTCAGCGATTTCGACCCGATAGCGGATTGCACCTAGGATGGCTAGGATTGCTCCTCCCAGTGCTTTTATCTTAGAAGTCATAACCTAATACCCCTTATGTTAGGCGGCGATGTCTTCTAATTGTTTGCCCTTTGTCTCCACACCAAGAACCCATACCGCTCCGGCAGCAACTACCAATAATGCTGCGTTCATTGTCAACACGCCGCCCCTTCCAATCGTTGGAAGTAGTTCCCCGACTAGAAACGGTGCAATCAAGCCACCGACCCGCCCAAACGCCGCGGCGGCGCCGGCACCCGTCGCTCGATCGCGAGTCGGATAAAGCTCCGGCGTGTAGGTGTACACAGCGCCCCAAGCCCCCAAATTAAAGAAAGACATCAAAGACGCCCAAACAAGAATCATAGCGGTGCTGGATGCTTGTCCAAATAGATAGGCCGTGACTGCTGACATCAGCAGATACACCACAATAACCGGCTTGCGACCAATCCCCTCGACCAAATACGCGGCGCTAAAATAGCCGGGAATTTGCGCGAGTGTGATGATGATGACGTACAGAAATGAATTCACCATCGAATAACCGGCTTTAACAAGCAGGGTTGGCAGCCAAACAAAAATCCCATAATACCCGAACACCAGTCCAAACCAGAGTACCCATAACATGATGGTGCGCTGCCGGTACGCTGGCGTCCAGAGTTCGGCAAACGTAAAACGGTGAAGCTTGGCGGGTTCTGAGTCCGTTCCCTCTTCAGCCGGCGGTAACGGCTGTCCCGTCAACCGTTCGGACTCTAGTTCAAGCGAACTCATTACGGCTTCCGCTTCCTCGAGGCGTCCCTTGCTCTCGTACCAACGCGGTGACTCCGGCAGCTTTCGACGAACAACCCAAATATAAAATGCGGGAATCGCACCGATGATAAATGCGATGCGCCATCCATGCGCCGGTATGACCAGAAACGCCACAAGTGCGGCAATCAGCCAACCGTACGCCCAAAAGCTTTCCAACAAGACGATAAATCGTCCACGATGTCTGCCGGGGACGAACTCACTCAGCAGTGATGAAACAACAGGTAGCTCGCCGCCCAGACCAACGCCGACCAGGAAACGAAAAATGACCATGGACGTGACGTTCCATGCGAAAGCACACAGCAGCGTTGTGACGGCGAATACTAACAAGGTGACTTGAAAGACTTTCTTGCGTCCCCAGTAGTCGGCAACGATCCCTGAGATTGCCGCTCCAAGGAACATACCGGCTAAACTAGCGCTGCCGACCAGTCCAAGTTGGTTTGGCTGCAGTTTCCAATCCTCTGCCAAGGCCGCCATAACGAAGGTAACAATTCCAACGTCGAGTGCGTCGAACAGCCAACCAAAGCCGTGAATGACTAGAAGTTTGTAGTGTAACCAAGAAACAGGGAGCCGTTCGAGCCTCTTTGCTATTTGTGAGGAATGCATGATTTCATAACTCATGGCGTACACCAGTTGCTGTTAGGCCCCCGCTTTCTTTGCGGCGCTCTCAATCTTTGGAGCGACAAACTCGCGGATTGATGGGTTACCTAGCCCCCTCTAAACCATCCGAGCGCACTTTCTAACGCCGAGAGTTTGGTGTGTCAAGAACGGAAGGCGTAGGTCACGTTCTCGGCTTCAGATACAACCAACACCGGCCCCGCAAAGGCCGTTCTCAAAATACGCGGCCGCCATTGTGAGTTCGTATAAATCCACCGACAAAGCCAAATGAGAATCACTCATAACGCCCCGCTAAAGTATACGACGAGAAACGGGCTTGCGCCAAGATTGTCACCCTGCTGCATTCAGAACTGCTTGTTACCCAAGAAATGCCGGGAGCGAAGCGGCCCTCAGGGACCGTAGCGCTGAATCGAGCCAATTCGTAAATGACGGAAATCCAGTGGCCGATTACCGCACAGCTTGCACAGAATCTTCTGTCGAGCCGGCGTTCAACTGTGGCTGTTCAACCTGACTGAGCTTGGCATCGAGTTTGGTGAGCGATTTTTCCGTTTCGGCGTAACAGCCGGCGGCGTTGGTGAGATGTTTGCCAAGAACCCGGAAATTATCCTGCAGTTTTTCGAAATCCCGGTGCAATGTCTCACCTCTGATCGGCCAGTTCGCTTTCCGTCCTTGAGTCATTCAATGCTGGAAAATCGGCAGCTTGGACCATCCGCGTCTTTTTCTCCACGACATCGACCTCCGCAATCTCCCTCTCGGCACCAGCGCCGAGTTCTTTGAATTTACGGGCGGCCACCAAGACGCGTCCCTCAAGTGAACCAACCGCCTTGTTGTACGCGTCCACAGCATCATCTAGGTTGCGTCCAACCCTGGCGAAATGCTCGGCGAGGATACGCATGCGGTCGTACAATTGCCTGCCCAACTCACTGATTGCTTGGGCGTTCTCGGCGATTTGCTCCTGTCTCCATCCGTAGGCGACGGCCCGCAGCAGGGCGATCAACGTGGTGGGTGTGGCAAGGATGACTCTTTGGTCAACGCCCGATTCGATCAGTCCTGGGTCTTGTTCCAAAGCCGCGCTAAAAAAGGTTTCGCCTGGAAGAAACAGAACTACGAACTCCGGCGCCGGCTTGAACTGATCCCAGTAGGACTTGGCCGAGAGTTTCGAGATATGCTCTTGGACCTGCTTGGCGTGCTTCTTGAGGCTGGCGAGTCGAGACGTTTCATCGGAGGCGGACAGAGCATCGAGATACGCTTGAAGGGGACACTTCGAGTCCACAACCACGTTCTTCCCGCCGGGCAGCTTGACAATGAGATCAGGACGTAGCCGACCTTCCTCAGTGGTGACGGATTCCTGTTGGACGAAGTCACAGTGCTCCACCATGCCCGCCATCTCAACCACTCGCCTGAGTTGGATTTCGCCCCAGCGGCCTCTCACCTGTGGAGCACGCAACGCCCTCACGAGGTTGGCCGTCTCGGTTTGGAGTTGAGTCACTTGATTGGTAATGCTGCTGTAGGCGGTATGCCGTTCCTTCTCGATCTCTTGGATTCGTTCGTCGACTTTGTTCAAAGAGTCCTTGAGAGGTTCAACCAGTTCATCGATCGCCTGCTGCCGCTTCTCCAAATCGCCTTTCGCACCCTCTTGGAATCTCCCCAAATCGGCCTTCGCCAAATCGAGGAAGGACTGATTGTTGCTCTTCAGCGCTTCAGCCGAAAGCGCCTTGAAAGCGTTTGACAGTTTCTCTTGAGCGTCGTCTAAAAGTGCGAGCTTCTCCGCAGCGGCCTCGCGTTCCTTCTCCAGCGTAGTTTGGAGTCTGGACTGTGCCGCCTTGAGGTCGGTTGCCTCCCCTCGCAACGTCGCAAGTTCCTGATCTCGTTCGTGGATCGTGCGCTCCAAGTCAGCAATACGGTTATTCTTCTCCTCAAGACGTGCTGCTAAGGCCGCACGTTCGCCCTGATCGGCTTGTTGTGGCTTGTTGCGTTGCTGAAAGAAAACGACCATCAACACAATCACCGCGGCCAGCGTGAGCAAACTGAGGATGATGGCAAAAGATTCCACAACTCAGATGTTACAATTCTTCAGCGCCTTCGGCTAGTCTTTTACATCCGAGTCATCCTCGCAACCGCCAAAACGTGAACGGCCAACACGATTCCGGTAACAGCGAGCCTTCATCCTTCTGCATTCTTCCTGCTGACTTCCTATTCTGCCCTTGCAGTCAGCATGCTGGGAGCCACAACCGGTCACGAGTGGAGAGTTGCCCCCTGCCGACATCTCTTCCGTTGAGCTTGTGGAAACACCCCTTGGTTCTTAGAATCTGAGTCGGCTTGAGTGAGCGCCATCTGGAACAAGCGCCCCCGTTGAGATGGTGGGTATTGGTTATCGCCTTGCGAAGAGCGGCGTGTTTCCGCTATAACGGTCGGCAATGAGTACGCGCAGTATCGCGCTGGCCAATCAAAAGGGAGGCGTCGGCAAAACCACCACCGCTGTCAGCCTCGCCGCCTGTCTGGCCGAACGCGGCAAACGCACGCTGTTGGTGGACATCGACCCGCAATCGAATGCCACCAGCGCGCTGGGCTTGGAGAAACTTACCGGCGGCAGCGTGTACAAGGCCTTGCTCGGCGGAGCGCAGCTCGCCGACTCGATTCGCCCCAGCGGTTATGACAATTTGGAGATGATTCCCAGCGAGATCGATCTGGCCGTGGCTGAAGTGGATGTCGCCCGAGCCGAGAATTATCTGCAACGACTGCAGTTTGCACTGACGCCGATCCAAACCGCCGACCGCTATGATTTTATCATCGTGGATTGTCCGCCGTCGCTGGGAATCCTGACGATGAACGCCCTGGCGGCGGTGGATAGCGTGCTGGTGCCGCTGCAGGCCGAGTATTTCGCTCTGGAAGGATTGGCCGTGATTACCCGCGTGCTCCAGCAAGTCCGTGACAGCGGAGCGAATCCCGGTTTGGAACTGGAAGGCATCGTGATGACAATGTACGATGCCCGGACCAATCTCGCTCAACAGGTCGCCGCGGAAGTCCGCAAACATTTCCCCGACAAGGTTTTCAAGACGGTGATTCCGCGCACGGTGCGCCTCGCAGAAGCCCCGAGCTTCGGCAAACCGATTACGGTTTACGATCCCAACTCCTATGCAGCGAACTGTTACCGGTCGCTCACCGACGAATTACTCGCCGAGAAGGCTCCAGTGGTGGCTCCGGCTGCTCTGATCGCGCCTCCGGAAAGTTCGCCAGCCGTGGCCACGCCTTCTGGGTAGCAAAACGGCGGGGGCTCACCGCCTCCGCCGCCGTTTCGACAATGGCGTCGCAACTTGGTTCGCCTAGTGAGCCGCTGCAACGCCCTCGCAACATAAACCCAATCCTGCAAACTATCCACTGCCACCCTGAATTCTCCAGACTGCCTACCCGCCCTCGGCGGCCAACCAGAAGCGGAACGGCTTGCGCAATGTACAGGCCGCGAAAACTTCTTCACCAAGTCCTCCGCTGCGTTTAAGCTATCTTGAATATGAATGCTCGCTTCGCCTTTTCCATCAGCTTGCTGTCCCTCGTTCTCGGAGTATTCGCTGCCGAGGCCGAGGTCACTCCCAATCCCCTGTTCGCTGACAACGCCGTGCTGCAACAAGGCATGAAAGTGCCGATCTGGGGCACAGCCGACCCGGGAGAGCGTGTCAGGGTGGAATTCGCCAAACAGAATGTGGCCACCACGGCGGACTCTGCCGGCAAATGGCTGGTCCATCTTGCGCCGATGAAAGCCGGCGGACCATACACCCTGACGATTTCCGGCAAGAACAAGATCGTATGTACGAACGTCCTGGTTGGCGAAGTCTGGATTTGCAGCGGACAATCCAACATGGAACGACAGTTGGGGTTGCGCGCCGGACAGAAACCCATCACAGATTGGGAAAAGGAAGTCCGCGACGCGAAGTACCCTGAAATCCGGCAATTTTATGTTCCACAAGTCAAAGCGTTCGCTCCCGTTCAGACGGTTCAAGGGAGCTGGGCGGTGTGTTCGCCCGAGACGGTGACCAATTTCACCGCCGTCGGCTATTTCTTCGGGCGTGATCTTTACCAGGCGCGACATGTGCCCATCGGGTTGATTCACAGCTCCTGGGGTGGCACGGTAGCCGAGGCTTGGACCAGCGAAGCCGCTTTGAGCCGGCTGCCGGATTTTGCTGATGCGCTGGCGCAGTTGAAACGTCTGGTCGCCAATCCGGCTGAAGCCCGTCGTGAAACGCAGGCTATTCAGGACGCTTGGTATGCCAAGGTGGACACCGGTTCGAAGGATCGTCCCCCTTGGAGCGCGTCGGAACTGGATACGAGTTCGTGGAAAACGATGAAGCTGCCCACCAATTGGGAGAATGCGGGGTATCCCAATTTCGACGGCATATTCTGGTTTCGTCGGAAGTTTGATCTGCCGCCGAATTGGGATGGTTCGGACGTAGAACTGCATCTGGGCGCGGTGGACGATAACGACACAACCTGGGTGAACGGCACCGAAGTGGGCGCGACCATTGGCTGGAACGTGCCGCGGATTTATCGCGTGCCCGGCAGCAGCTTGAAACCCACCAATAATGTCATCGCGGTGCGCGTGCTCGACACGGGCGCCGGTGGAGGACTTTGGGGCGGAGATGATCCCATGCGGATGATCGTTACCGCCGGGGGACAAACCAACTCTATTCCGCTGACGGGTCCGTGGTTGTGCCGGCCCAGCGTTTCCCTGATGAAAGTGGGATGGCCGCCCACCGATCTTAGCCAAAGCCCCAATGCGCCCACGGTGCTTTACAACGGCATGATCGCGCCGCTGGTGCCTTACGCGATGCGCGGTGTGATCTGGTATCAGGGCGAATCGAACGTGGGACGAGAACGGCAATACCGCACATTGTTCCCCACACTGATCGCCGACTGGCGCCAGGCATGGGGTGAAGGCGACTTTCCCTTTTTGTTTGTGCAGATTGCGCCTTACAACGGCATGACTCCTGAAATCCGCGAGGCGCAACTGCTGACCATGCAACACACCACCAACACGGCGATGGCGGTAACGATTGATTGCGGCGACGCGAATGACATTCACCCGGCGCACAAACAGCCGGTGGGGGCGCGGCTGGCTCTTGCGGCGCGCGCGCTGGCTTATGGCGAAAAAACCGAATATTCCGGGCCCGTGTTCGAATCCATGACAGTCAAGGGATCTGAAGCAATCTTGCGTTTCACCCACATCGGCGGCGGGTTGGTGGCCAAGGGTGGGCCGCTCCGTGGTTTCACCGTGGCTGGCGCAGACGGAATTTTCCACCCTGCGCAAGCCAAGATCCGCGGCAAGAGCATCGCGGTTCGTTCCGCCGCGGTGTCCAAACCGACGGCGGTCCGGTACGGCTGGGCCGACGTTCCGGATGGAAACCTGTTCAATCGCGCCGGTCTCCCCGCATCGCCATTCCGAAGCGACGTGGACTAGCGCCGCGAGATTATTCATTTGGTTGAAGGCAGTGACGTCAGTTTTCTCGTCTGACAAGTTGTCTACGACCGCCTGCTCCTCTGACATGGTGTCCAGTCCGAAAACCCGTCAGCAGGAGTTTCCATTTGACGGAACATTCTATCCTGCAAGGCGTTGTCAATTTGTCAAAGTCCGTGGCATCGGCAGTGCTAAACTGCCGGTCAATAGGTAATGAACGTCAAGATTTTGCGGAACATTCTGGAGGCGAACGATCAAATCGCCGACCGTATTCGCGGGCGGCTCACAGCGAAAGGCGTGAGGGCGATCAATCTCATCAGCGCGCCTGGGTCCGGCAAGACGTCCTTGCTGGAACGGAGCATTGCCGCGCTGAAACACGATTATCGAATCGCCGTGCTCGAAGGAGATATCGCTACGACCCGCGATGCAGATCGTATTGAGAAGCTGGGCGTTCCCGTCGTGCAACTCCTAACGGGTGGCGCATGCCATCTCGAGGCGCCTCTGGTGGAGCGCGGCTTGAACGAGCTTGATCTCGACGCGCTCGACTTGTTGTTTATCGAGAACGTCGGCAACATCGCCTGCCCGGCCGAGTTCGATTTGGGCGAGACGGTCAAGGTCGGAATCCTCAGCGTCACGGAAGGTCATGACAAGCCGGCCAAGTATCCGCTTCTGTTTCACGAGATCGGCGCGTTGGTATTGAACAAGATTGATTTGGTGCCGTACGTGAATTTCGATTACGAGCAGTTTCTTTCAGATTTCCGCAAACTGAATGCCAAAGCGCCCGTGTTCCAGCTCTCGTGCGTGTCCGGCGCGGGCACAAGGGACTGGACACACTGGCTGGAACATGTGGCGCACGGCGAAATCGTTGTGCCAGCGCATGCGCACTCTCATGCCGATCTCGTCGACATCGTCCAACCGCATGCGCATCCGCACAAGAAAGGTGTAGTAGCAACTGTCCCCGCGGGTGGTACAGCCGTGCCGCCGGGGACGGCGGCTACTACAGCGAGAGAGCTGGTATGAAGACACGGGTGCGCGCCATCGTTTCGGGTCGTGTCCAAGGCGTCGGATTTCGTCCGACGGTCTATCGCTACGCCATGCAGTTCGGTCTGCGTGGATTCGTGTGCAATGGTCCGCAGGGCGTGACCATCGAAGTCGAGGGGGAAGACCTCAAGATTGGCGCTTTCTTTCAACAACTCACCACCATCCCGCCGACACAAGCCGTGATCTCCGAGGTGCAGAAGGAAGTTTGCGCCGAGAAAGGTTATCAACGTTTCGAAGTTGTCGAGTCCGAGCCCGACGGGGATATGGCGGTTCACATTCCTCCCGACCTCGCCACGTGCGACGATTGTTTGCGTGAGGTGCTGGACCCGCGAAATCGACGGAATGGTTACGCTTTCACCAATTGCACCAATTGCGGTCCCCGCTTCACGATCATTCGTGATTTGCCGTACGACCGGGACAAAACGTCCATGGCCAAATTCACCATGTGTGAGCGGTGCGACTCCGAATACCACGATCCGCGCGACCGCCGCTTCCACGCCCAACCGAATGCGTGCGAGGAATGCGGTCCACGATTGCAGTTGCGAGTCGCCGACGGGCTGGCCAGTGAAGACGACGATCTGGCCAAGACGAAAGAAATCATCCGACGTGGCCGCATTGTGGCCATCAAGGGAGTCGGCGGTTATCATTTTGCGTGCGATGCGACCAGCAATGAAGCCGTCGCCCGGCTGCGCCAGCGTAAAGGTCGGGTTGAGAAACCGTTTGCGGTGATGTTTCGCAGAATTGAACAGGTCAGAAAATACTGTGACGTTTCTGAGGCCGAAGAAGCGGAATTGCTGTCCCCGGCGCGGCCGATCGTGCTGCTTCCAAGAAAGCTAACCGGCCGGCGCCTGGCGCAGTCCATTTCACCAGATACAGATACAATTGGCGCCTTCCTGCCTTACACGCCGTTGCATCATCTGCTGCTGCAAAGTTTTGAAGCCTTGGTGATGACCAGCGGAAATCGGACGGACGAGCCCATCATCAGCAATGAGGTGGAACTCGAACCACTCATCGGTCCGCTGGCCGATGCCGCCCTGACGCACAACCGTTCTATCGTTCACAAGTGCGACGACTCCGTGTTGCGAGTGGTCAATGGTCAACGCCAGTTCCTGCGGCGATCCCGCGGATACGTCCCGAATCCGATTCGGCTGGCGGTTGAATCGCCGCAGATTCTGGCGGTGGGCGCCGAACTGAAGAACACGTTCTGCCTCGTCCGCGACGGCAACGCATTTTTGTCGCAGCACATCGGCGACCTGAAGGATTACCGAACGTACAGCCATTTCTCGTGTGAGATTGAGGCGTGGGAAAAACTGATGCGCATCCAGCCGGCCGTGATCGCCCACGATCTACATCCTGCCTATCTATCGACACGCTTTGCCGTTGTGGCGCGGATTCCTCACAAGGTGGGCGTGCAACATCATCACGCCCACATCGCCAGCGTTATGGCCGAGCATGGTTTACACGAACCGCTGATTGGAGTGGCACTCGATGGGACCGGCTACGGAACCGACGGCACGATCTGGGGTGGTGAATTCATGGTGGCCGACCGTAGCGATTTCGAACGCGTCGCCCATTTCAAAACCTACCGTCTGCCAGGCAACGACAAAGCCATCGAGGAACCCTGGCGGATGGCCGTGAGTGTGTTAACGGAGGAAGGACTGAACCACGAGGCGCGACGGAAATTCCCGACGCTAAAATGGCATCTGGTTCAAAAGATGGTCAAGGCGCACTTCAACTCGCCATTGACCTCCAGCGCCGGACGCCTGTTCGACGCGGTCGCCTCGATCCTTGGTCTGTGCGACATGACGACGTACGAAGCGCAGGCCGCGATTCGGCTTGAGTCGATTGCCGATCCGCGCGTGACGGACCGCTATCCATTTGAAATCCAGAGTCGCAAACGACCTTGGGTGCTGGATTTCGCGGCGACGTTGCGGGCGATCCTGGACGAGCGCCACAAAGGGGTGTGCGCCAGTGAGATTTCCGCCAAATTTCATAACACCGTTGCCTTGGCGATTCTCGAAACCTGCCGCTACATTCGCGGTCAACGCGATCTGAGCGTGGTGGCGCTCTCCGGCGGCGTGTTTCAGAATGAATTGCTCTTGCGCCGTACCGTTGGCGCATTGCGCTCGCGACATTTCACCGTGTTCACCAATACGGCAGTGCCGGCCAACGACGGGGGACTGGCGCTGGGACAAGCAGCGGTCGCAGCCGAAAGGATGAACCAACGATGTGCCTAGCCGTACCCGCGCAGATCGTTGAATTAAACGGAACGACGGCGACCATCTCGGTGGAGGGCGCGTTGCGTGAAATCGACGTGTCTCTCGTGGAAGAGCCGCGGCTGGGCGATTACGTCTTGGTGCATGCCGGGTTTGCCATCCACAAGTGGGAAAGAAGCGAAGTTGAGGAACTGGAGGCGATCCGCGCCAATACTGACTTGCGGGAGGTGCTCCGATGAAGACCCTGAAGCAGTCGATCGACGATGTAGCAAGGCGCATCGGCCGTGACATTCGGCTGATGGAGGTTTGCGGCACGCACACCATGGTGGCGTTTCGCACCGGACTGCGCCAGTTGCTGCCCGACAGCGTGCGGCTCATTTCCGGGCCTGGTTGCCCGGTGTGCGTAACGGATGCCAGTTACGTCGACGCGGCCGTTGAGATTTGCCGCCGTCCCCACGTCACGGTGGCCACGTTCGGCGATCTGATGCGGGTGCCGGGTAGTGAGTCTTCTTTGGATCGAGAGCGGGCTGCCGGGGCCAGTATTCGCGTCGTGTATTCGCCCAGCGACGCCTTGTTGCTGGCAAGAGAATCTCCCTCGCAGCACGTCGCATTTCTCGGCGTTGGTTTTGAGACTACGGCACCGGCCGTGGCGTGGAGCATCTGGCGGGCGGCGCGTGATCACGTGGATAATTTCTCGGTGCTTTGTGCTCACAAAACGATGCCCCGCGTGATGGACCGCTTGCTGCGCGATCAACAGATCAAGATCAACGGGTTCCTCTGCCCCGGTCACGTGAGTGTCATCACCGGCGCATCGATATATCAGTTTATTTGCGAGCAGTACAAGATTCCTTGCGTCGTCAGCGGGTTTGAAGCCTGGGACATCATGAAGTCCATCGCGATGCTCCTGAGCCAACTGGCGGACGGCCGGGCCGAAGTGGAGATTGAATATAGCCGTTCGGTGACCGAACACGGCAACAAAACAGCGCAGCGGCTGGTCGAAGATGTGTTCGAGCCCTGTGATGCGAGCTGGCGCGGGATCGGCGCCATCCCGGGCAGCGGGCTTGCCATCCGCGAAACGTACGCACAGTACGATGCCGCCAAGGCTCTGGGAGTAAAGTTCACCGAAGCTCACGTCAATCCCCTATGCCGTTGCGGCGGTGTTTTGCGGGGAGTCTCGACTCCGCTCGATTGTCGATTATTCGGCGGCGCCTGCACGCCGGCGCATCCGGTGGGTCCCTGCATGGTTTCCACGGAGGGCACGTGCGCGGCCTACTACAAATATGAAGGAGTGTCCGCGTGAGGTACGACCGCATCACGTTGGCCCACGGCGGTGGCGGCTCGTTGACCAAGGAATTGATCGAGCAGGTGATCGCGCCGGAGTTCGACAATCCCATTCTCCGCACGTTGGACGACAGCGCGGTGTTGGTGATGAACAACCGGGGCTATGCGTTTACGACCGACAGTTATGTAGTCACTCCTTATTTTTTTCCGGGCGGGGATATCGGCAAGCTCGCGGTTTGCGGGACCGTCAACGATTTGGCGATGCAGGGTGCCCAGCCGGACTGGCTGAGTTTGAGTTTCATACTGGAAGAGGGTCTCTTGATTTCTGACCTGGAAAAAGTCGTTGCCTCAATCCACAAGACCGCCGTCGAGATCGGCGTGCAGATTGTAACCGGCGACACCAAAGTCGTCGAACGCGGCCGTTGCGAGGGTCTGTACGTCAACACGGCCGGCTTGGGGCGCATTTTGACCGGCAATTGGCTGGGCAGCGCCAACGCGCGGCCCGGCGATGCGGTGCTGGTGAACGGTTCGCTTGGGGAACACGGTGTGGCAGTGATGAGCCGACGCCCGGGGATTGCGTTCCAAACCAGCATCGTCAGCGATTGTGCGCCGCTGTGGCCGCTGGTGCAGGAGATTTTGAAAACCGGTGTTGAGATCCACGCGATGCGGGACCCGACACGAGGTGGACTGGCTGCCGCTGTGTGCGACATCGCCCATGCGTCGGGCGTTGGCATCCAGCTTAACGAAGCCGCCATCCCGATCAAGCGGGAAGTCCGGGGCGCCTGCGATTTGCTGGGCCTGGACCCGCTGGCGATTGCCAATGAGGGAAGAATGATTTTGTTCTGCCGGGCCATCGATGCCGACCGCGTGTTGGCGGCGATGAAACGCCATGCGCTCGGCAAGGAAGCCTGTGTGATTGGCGAAGTGAAAGACAGCCCCAAAGGAATGGTATTGCTACATACGACAATTGGTGGCGAGCGGATCATTGAGCTCCCGACCGGGGAGGATCTGCCGCGCATCTGTTAGGAGAGAAAATAAAAAGTGAATAAAAAAGAATTCGTAACCATGGATGGAAATGAAGCGGTCGGCTACGTCGCCTACCGCACCAATGAAGTGATTTGCATTTATCCCATCACACCGTCATCGCCGATGGGCGAGTGGGCGGACGAATGGGCGGCGCGCAAGATTCCCAACATTTGGGGGACGGTGCCGTCCGTTGTGGAAATGCAGAGCGAAGGCGGTGCCTCCGGCGCAGTGCATGGCTCGCTCCAGACGGGCTCGTTGACGACGACCTTTACCGCCTCGCAAGGTCTGTTGTTGATGATCCCCAACATGTACAAGATTGCGGGAGAATTGACGCCTGCGGTGTTTCACATCGCGGCCCGCACCGTCGCCACGCATGCGCTGTCGATTTTTGGCGACCACAGCGACGTGATGGCGGCCCGGTCGACGGGCTGGGCGATGCTGTCCTCCAATTCCGTCCAGGAGACGATGGATTTCGCGCTCATTGCTCAGGCTGCGACGCTGGAGTCGCGCGTGCCATTCCTGCATTTCTTCGACGGTTTTCGCACCTCTCATGAAGTATCGAAGATCGAACTGTTAGCCGATGACGATCTGCGAGCCATGATGGACGACAAACTCATTCTCGAACATCGCCGACGCGGGATGTCACCGGATCATCCGGTGCTGCGCGGGACGGCGCAAAACCCCGATGTGTTCTTCCAGGCGCGCGAGACGATAAATCCATTTTACGCGGCGTGCCCGGACATTGCGCAGAAGGCGATGGATAAATTCGCCAAGTTAACCGGCCGCTCTTACCACCTATTTGACTACCTCGGTGCGCCCGATGCCGAGCGGGTTGTTGTGCTGATGGGGTCGGGCTGCGAAGCCGCCGAGGAAGCAGTCGAATATCTCAAGAAACAGAGCGAAAAGGTCGGCGTGGTGAAAGTGCGGCTCTACCGGCCGTTCGATACCGCCCGCTTCGTGGCCGCTCTGCCCAAGAGTGTGAAAGGCATTGCGGTGCTCGATCGAACCAAGGAACCCGGTGCCACGGGCGAGCCGTTGTATCAGGATGTCGTGACGGCGCTGCGCGAGACCGGCCGCACCATTCCAGTCGTTGTCGGTGGACGATATGGGTTATCGTCGAAAGAATTCACACCGGCCATGGTTAAGGCAGCACTCGATAATCTCGCCGCCCGTCAGCCGAAGAACCATTTCACGGTGGGCATCAACGACGACGTCAGCCACACCAGTCTCGAATTCAACCCGGAATTCTCAACCGAGTCCGAACGCGTCGTCAGCGCGGTGTTTTATGGATTGGGCGCGGACGGCACGGTGGGGGCGAACAAAAACTCGATCAAGATCATCGGCGAGAATACGGACAATTACGCGCAAGGTTATTTTGTGTATGACTCGAAGAAATCCGGTGCGATGACGGTCTCGCATTTGCGTTTTGGACCGGAGCCAATTCATTCCACCTACCTGGTTTCCAAAGCCAATTTTGTCGCCTGCCATCAGCCGGTGTTTCTGGAGCGCTACGACATGTTGAAGGATGCGAAGGCGGGTGGTGTGTTCCTGCTCAATACGCCGTATGAACCGGGGGTGGTTTGGAGCAAACTGCCGCGTATTGTCCAAGAGCAGATCGTTGCGAAGAAACTCAAGTTCTACGTCATTGATGCAGTGAAGGTCGCCCGCAACAGCGGCATGGGCGGACGGATCAACACGGTCATGCAGGTCTGTTTCTTTGCCATTTCGGGTGTGCTGCCGAAAGAAGAAGCCATTCAAGCGATCAAGACTTCGATCAAGAAGACCTACGGACGGAAAGGGGACGAAATCGTCCAGATGAACCTGCGGGCAGTTGACCATACGCTCGAACACCTCCACCAGGTCAGCGTGCCCGGCAAAGTGGAGAGCAACATCGAAATGCCAGCCCCGGTTTCGCCGTCCGCACCAGAGTTCGTGCGGGATACCCTTGGCGAAATCGTTGCTGGAAGGGGCGATCTCTTGCCGGTGAGCAAACTGCCCTGCGACGGCACGTTCCCAACGGCCACGGCGCGTTGGGAGAAGCGCAACATCGCACTGGAAATTCCCGTGTGGGACACCGCGGTCTGCATCCAGTGCGGCAAATGCGCCATGGTCTGTCCGCACGGCGTGATCCGTGCCAAAGTGTACGAAGCGGCGGCACTGCGGAATGCACCCGCCACATTCAAATCGACGGACGCCCGCGATCGTGATTTGAAGGGGCTCAAGTACACCATTCAGGTCGCTCCTGAGGATTGCACTGGCTGTGCGCTTTGCGTGGATGTTTGTCCCGCCAAGAACAAGAGCGAACTGCGGTTCAAGGCAATCAACATGGCGCCTCAACCTCCGCTGCGCGCGCCGGAGAGCGCTAATTGGGAGTTCTTCCTTAACATCCCCGATTGGGATCGTCGTCGCCTCAAGGTCACCGCGATTCCTCAACAACAGTTGCAGCAGCCCTTGTTTGAATTCAGTGGCGCCTGTGCCGGCTGCGGCGAGACTCCTTACATCAAATTGACCAGCCAGCTTTTTGGCGATCGGATGATTGTGGCCAACGCCACCGGTTGCACGTCGATCTACGGTGGCAATCTGCCGACCACCCCGTGGGCGGTCAACGCCGACGGGCGCGGACCGGCTTGGAGCAATTCGCTCTTCGAAGACAATGCGGAATTCGGTCTTGGTTTCCGCATTTCGATCGATAAACAGAAAGAATTCGCCTCGGAGTTGGTGAAGAAGCTTGCGCCCAAGATCGGCGACGAGTTGGCCCAGGCGATCCTGGCCGCCGATCAAAAGGACGAAGCCGGCATTTACGAACAGCGCGAACGTGTGACGGCGTTGAAGTCGAAGCTGCAGACAATCAATTCGTCAGAAGCGCGCCAACTTCTCGCGGTGGCGGATATGCTGGTCAAGAAAAGCGTTTGGATCATGGGCGGTGACGGTTGGGCGTACGACATCGGCTTTGGCGGTCTCGATCACGTGTTGGCCAGCGGCCGCAATGTCAACGTGCTCGTGCTCGACACAGAAGTGTACTCCAATACGGGTGGGCAAATGTCGAAGTCCACGCCGCGCGGCGCGGTGGCGAAATTCGCCGCGGGCGGCAAGCCCATTTGCAAAAAGGACCTCGGACTGATCGCGATGACGTATGGTCACGTGTACGTCGCGTCGGTCGCCATGGGCGCGCGGGATGAGCATACCCTCCGCGCGTTTCTGGAAGCCGAGTCCTACGACGGTCCCTCTCTGATTATTGCCTATAGCCATTGCATCGCGCACGGCATCAATATGACCACCGCGATGCAAAATCAGAAAGTGGCGGTGAACTCCGGTCAATGGCTGCTATACCGATACGATCCGCGCCGGGCTCTGGCTGGCGAACCCCCGCTGCAACTTGACTCGCGGGCGCCCAAACAGAAGGTCGAGGAGTTCTTCATGATGGAAAACCGGTTCAAGATGCTCACCAAGAGCGATCCCGCCCGGGCCAAGGAATTGTTCCGACTCGCTCAGGAAGATGCCGTGCGGCGATTCCACCACTATGAATACCTGGCCGCGGGCAAATCGAATGGACAAAAACCCACGGAACCGGCCAAAACGCCGAGTCCGGCTGCTTCCGCCGGAACCAATTGAGGGGGAATCATGGACTTACGAACCACCTATTTGAATCTGACCCTGCGGACGCCATTGGTCGTGTCGGCTTGCGGACCGCTGTCGGAAGACGTCGGCAACATCAAACGGATGGAAGACGCCGGTGCGTCCGCGGTTGTTCTGTACTCGTTGTTCGAGGAGCAATTGCGGTTGGAGACACAGGAACTCCACCATCATCTGACAGAGGGCACAGAAAGCTTTCCAGAAGCGCTGACGTACTTTCCTGAACCGAGTCAATTCAAGCTCGGTCCGGAAGAATACCTGAAGCACATCCGCGACGCGAAAGAAGCGGTCGATATTCCGGTCATTGCGAGCCTCAATGGCACCACCGTGGGGGGCTGGACGGAATTTGCCCGGCAAATTCAGTTGGCCGGGGCCGATGCGCTGGAACTCAATATCTATTATATCCCGACCAGCTTGAATCAGAGCGGTGCGGACGTGGAGCAAACGTATGTTGATATTGTCCAAGCGGTGCGCTCGGCGGTGACGATTCCCGTGGCGGTCAAACTCAGCCCGTTCTTCAGCAACGTGGCAAATGTGGCCAAACGCCTCGATGCCGCCGGGGCTGACGGACTAGTGCTTTTCAATCGGTTTTACCAGCCGGATATTGACCTCGAAGAACTTGCTGTAAAACCGTCGATCATCCTCAGCACGCCGCAGGCCCTGCGGTTGCCGATGCGCTGGATCGCGATTCTGTTCGGACGGATCGACGCCGACCTTGGGGCCACCAGTGGAATTCACAACGCACAGGATGTGGCAAAAATGCTCATGGCTGGTGCCGATGTGACAATGTTGTGTTCGGTGTTGCTCGCCAAAGGAATCGCGGAAATCAGATCAATCGAACGGGAATTGAGCCAATGGCTTGAGGAGCACTGGTATGATTCAGTCCATCAAATGAAGGGCAGCATGAGCCAGATGCGTTGCCCAGACCCCAGCGCTTTTGAACGTGCCCAATACATGCGAGCGTTGACGAGTTACAAACCCGCCTAGCGAAACGAGACAACCCATGAAGTACAATCGCGAAGAAGCACTCAAACGAATCCGAGAATTCCTTCTCGCCAATACCCGTGCCGATGAAACGACCTGTCAAGCCGCGGCTCGATTGGGAATCTTTTGTCACGGGTACGACCGTTGGACTGTGGAGCAACTCCGCCAACTCTATCCGTGGCTGGCCAAGAAAATGCCCGCCGATACGCCCAAGGAAGAATTCCTCAAATTGATCACCGCGTGGGACGGCGCGCGAATGTTGGTGAACAAATCGCCCACGACCTGCGACGCCAAAGCCACCGACCATGAAGGTTGCCTCGGCTTTGATCGCTACAGCAACCCGCAACTCAAACGGATGTTCCCGCAGTTGTTCGGGTCCGACGACGAGATCACGCAGTGGTGAAGACTTGTGCGGCCACCTTGGGCGTCAATTTGCGGATCGTCCGAGGGTCAACGTCGCCGGGTGTGAGCGTCAAGGCATTGGCGGCACCACAAGCCATCCCGAGTCGCATTCCTTCAAGCAGATCGTATTTGTTCACCACGCCGTAAGCGCTGCCCGCCGTCGCAGCATCGCCACTGCCGATGGGATTGAGCGCCCGAATGCGGGGCGGCGTGAGACGCCAAGTGCGATCCCGGAACACGAGCCAGGCATTTCGCGCGCCGTCGGTGACGACGACATGTTGGGCGCCGTGCTCGATCAACTGCCGCGCAGCCTTTACGATTTGCTTCTCACTCCCAAGCGAACGACCCAAAGTGTTTTCCAATTCGTGAATGTTCAGTTTCACGATCAATGGATGGCAAGATAGGACCTTCAGCAGGCCGGCTCTCTGAGAATCAATCATCAGCGGTATGCCACGCGATCGGGCCAGCCGGGCAAGATCGAGATAAACGGTGTCTCTTGCACCGGGCATAAGCGCCCCGGAAATCACCACCAGTTGTGCCTGGCATAGGCGTGCTTCGAATCGACGAAAGAGCGCCGCCCATTCATTACGCGTCGGCAACGGGGCTTCGCGGACAATCTCGGTAATTTCACCAGATGATCGGTCAATCATTGTCTGGCAGATTCTCGTGGCGGAACGGGTACGGACGACGTCGACCCGAACGCCGTCCCCTCGCAGATCTTCGAGCCAGAGCTTACCGGTTTCTCCGCCGCAGAAACTCAACAGAACGCAGGAAGTGCGGAGCGTTTGCAGTACTCGCGCCACGTTGCCGCCTTTGCCCGCGGCCGACAGGGCAACGGCTCGGCAACGGTTCACTTCGCCAAGCTGCACACGTTCGAACTCCATGGTTTCTTGCCACGCGGGAGTCACTCCCACGCACAAGATGCATTTCGTCCGCGACATGTCGTGATAAAACGATTTCCGTGGAACTCCGTCAATCCCGAACGCGAACGCCGCTTGACGACAGGCCCCATTGCGGCGACAAATAGTTGGTTGCGTTGAATACGGAGGTGCACGCTTATGATGACTTTGGAAAAGCAAGTGCATGAGTTTGTCCGGCAAGACTTCAAACACCAATTCGGCAAACCGGCCGTCGCCGTGAAAGACGATCCCGAATGGCGCAAAGTGCGCGCCACCGGCACGCGGTTGTGGCTGGACACCGGCGATATCGACGAAGCTGGCAAATTGTGGAACTCATCGTTCGAGGCCTTGACGACCAACAACACGCTCCTCAACAAAGAAATCCAGAAAGGCATTTACGACAATCTCGTCGCGAAGGCCGCGGCGGCGGTACGCGAGGCCGCTCCGAAAATCAGTGAACAGGACCTCATCCTTGAAATCGCGTTCATCCTCAATGCCCATCATGCACTGCGGTTGGTGGAAAGATTCGACGCCTTCGTCAGCGTCGAATTGCACACGGATCTCGCGTCGGATGTCGAGCGCACGGTCGCGTACGGCAAACGGTATTTCGCAATCTGTCCGGAGCGGTTCTATGTGAAGGTGCCGCTCACACCCGCCGGCTACCTCGGTGCCCGCCAACTCGTGTTGGCCGGGATCCCGATTAATTTCACGCTCGGTTTTTCTGCGCGGCACAATTATCTGGCGGCCTTGCTCACCAAACCGAATTACGTGAATGTCTTTCTCGGACGGCTGAATTCGTTCGTAGCCGACAACAAGCTTGGCGATGGCCAAAACGTCGGCGAAAAGGCCACGCTCGCGACACAACGCGAAACCCTCAAACTGCGCCAAGAGCAACGGACCAAAACCAATCTGATTGCCGCCAGCATTCGCTCCGGCGCGCAAGTCGGTGATCTCGCGGGCGTCGATGTGCAAACGATGCCAACCAAGGCCGCTGCCGAATACCGCGCCAAACCGCGTGCCAAGGTTACGTCGCAGGTCGCCAACAACCCTGACGTTTCGCTCACCAGTGGTATCACATTCAGTCAATTCAACGGCGAAACGCTGTGGTCCGTACCGCAGAAGTTCAAGGACGCAGTTGAGGATCTATTGCGTCAGAACCTCGATGCGCTCACTCCGGACGCCGTCCAAACGCATTGCGAGAAGGCCGGGCTGGGCGATTTTCTGCCGCGCTGGTCCATGAAGGATATCCAAACCGCAACGAAAGACGGCAAAATTCCTGTGTATGCGACCTGGAAAGAACGCTTGGCGGCTGGCAAGATCGGCTTGGATGCGCTCATGAACCTCAGCGCGTTGTATTCGTTTGCGACCGACCAGAAATCCCTCGACGACCGGATCCGCTCGCTATTGAAATAAGCCGTTCCAAAAAACGCAATTGAGGGCTTGACGAGAACGCCGTGTGCGACTATCTTCAGCGCGTCGGCAAAATTGCCAAGGCTCCTTTTAGTTAGCTACCCCTGAATACTGGCACACAGCGGTCATTGTCCCCCATGAAATCGGTTGGGAGAATCAGATTATGAGACGGCTCATCAAAGTCGGCCTCACCGGAGGAATCGCCACGGGAAAATCTACGACCCTCCAGCGATGGAAACAGGCGGGAGCGGTGGGAATCGATACCGATGAATTGGCGCACCAGACGCTGGAGCCGGGCACGCCGACGTGGAATGAAATCGTACGCACGTTTGGTCCTTCGATTTTGAATCAAAACCAGACTGTTAACCGCCGGGAACTCGGGCAAATCGTGTTTGGGAATCCGGAAAAACGTTTGGCGTTGAACCGGATCATCCATCCGGTTGTCCATCAGAAGTGGATCGAGCGAATTGAGCAATTGGAGCGAGATGATAAGGCAGAAGTTGCCGTCGTCTCCATTCCCCTGCTGTACGAGGTCGGTGCAGAGAAACATTTCGACTGCGTGGTCGCGGTGGGCTGCAGCGAGCAGACGCAAATGGCGCGCTTGAAACAGAAAGGACTTACAGAAACCGAGGCTCGTGGCCGGATGGGCGCGCAGTGGCCGATTCAGAAAAAAATGGATCAAGCTGATTTTGTAATTTGGAACGACGGCAAGCTCGAAGTGCTTGTAGAGCAAGCCGACGTTATTTGGGCAAACATCAAGGAGACTTATCATGCCGCGAACTAAGAACCATCACGAGAAGCACGGGGCCAGCAAAGGCGAAGAAACTCAGTCAACCGTCGCCGAGGTCGCCACCGCCGAGCCGGCAACGAAAGTCGAGGAGACCGAGAAAAACGGCGGGGTAGCGGTAGCTACCGAGAAAGAGGAAGCGCCGGCTGCGCGCGCGGAACCACCCGCCGGTGAGACGCTGAATCTCGCGGATTTGCAGGCCATGACCATGCCACATTTGCAGAAGATGGCGCGGGACCGTGGCGTGGAAGCGGTGGCCGTGCTCAAGAAACACGAGATCATTTTCGAGATCCTCAAGAAGAACGCCGAGCGTAACGGGGCGATGTTCGGCGAGGGCGTGCTGGAAATCCTGCCGGACGGTTTCGGTTTTTTGCGTTCGCCAGCTTACAATTATCTTCCCTGCCCGGAGGATATCTACGTTTCGCCTTCGCAGATTCGGCGTTTCGAACTGCAGACGGGCGACCTGATTGCGGGACAGGTTCGGCCTCCGAAGGACAAGGAACGCTTCTTCGCCCTGCTCAAGGTGGAAGGGGTCAATCGCGACAACCCGGAAAAGGCGAAAGAGAAGATCATGTTCGACAATCTCACGCCTTTCTTCCCGACCAGCCGGTTTATTCTCGAAACCAAAGCTGAAGAAATCAATTCCCGAGTGATGGATCTTTTCACCCCCATCGGCAAAGGCCAACGCGGCCTGATTGTCGCGCCGCCCCGTACGGGTAAAACCATCCTCCTGCAAAAAATCGCCAACGCAGTTCTGTTGAACAATCCGGAGGCCATCGTAATCGTGCTGCTCATCGACGAGCGGCCCGAGGAAGTGACCGACTTCAAGCGAACGGTGAATACGGAAGTCATCAGCTCGACCTTTGACGAGGCCCCCGAACGCCACGCCCAAGTGGCCGAGATGGTCCTTGAGAAAGCCAAGCGCCTCGTCGAGCACAAGAAAGACGTGGTCATTCTCCTCGACTCGATCACCCGCCTGGCGCGCGCCTATAACACGTTGCAGCCGCACTCGGGCAAGATCCTGTCGGGCGGCGTGGACGCCAACGCGTTGCACAAACCGAAACGGTTCTTTGGCGCCGCCCGCAATGTCGAGGAAGGCGGCTCGCTTACGATTATTGCGACGGCGCTGATTGAAACCGGTTCGCGTATGGACGAAGTCATCTTCGAGGAGTTCAAGGGGACCGGGAACATGGAACTTTGTCTCGATCGGCATCTGGTCGAGAAGCGCATCTTCCCGGCGATCAATATCGAGCGGAGCGGCACGCGCAAGGAAGAATTGCTGTATCATCCCGACGAACTCGATCGTATCTATATTCTCCGCAAAGCGCTGGCCGGCGTTCCACCGGTGGAAGCGATGGAATTGGTCGTGGAGAAACTCAAGAAGACCCGTTCCAACGCCGAGTTCCTCCTGTCGATGAAGTTTTAAATGTGCCATGTGCTCTGCTCTCAGAGCTTGGCGTTGCCTACTTACACTGAGTTTGTTTGGTGCCGTGGTGGGAATTGCTCCGGCGGGCGGTTCAAACGAAAACGTTGTCGCAACTTCCAAGTCAAAGGTTGTCCTCGTCCACGACCCGACGGCGGTCAACGGTTTCAGCGTCAATTCCGACAAAGTCCACGCTATGGTTTTGGCTGGGATCGAGACGCTTACGAGCGAAAGGGCGGAAGCCGCGGCCTGGCGACATTTCGTTTCCAGCAACGACGTTGTCGGCCTGAAGATCGACACGCAATCGGGGCCGCTCCAGTCCACCCGGCGCTCGGTGGTGGAAGCGATTGCGGAAGGACTACGCGCGGCGGGAGTTTCGGCTACCAACATCTACGTGTTCGATCGCGACCCGATGCAAATGCGCGCTGCCGGTTATCTCCGCTCGAGTACGACAAACTTGTTTCGAGAGGTTTCGATCATCGATGGGACCGGCTGGGACCCGACGGTTTACTACCAGAACAACTTGGCCGGCAAACTCATCTGGGGCGACCTGCTGTTTGGGAAAGACACGGCTGAAGACATCAGCAAACGCTCGCATCTGCCGAAGTTGGTGACTCAAACCATTACCAAGCTGATCAACGTACCCGTATTGCAGGACCACGATGTGTGCGGCCTTTCCGGTTGCCTTTACAGTCTTTCGCTCGGCATGGTGGACAATATGCGCCGCTTCGAGATGCCGGGCCAGCACGGCGACCCAATGATCGCCGATATTTGCGCAATGCAGCCCATACGCAGCAAACTCGTATTGAACGTGATGGATGGATTGATCGCCGGCTATGCCGGAGGTCCCGGTTTCAAACCGCAATACTCATGGAACTATGGTGCGCTTTATTTTGGTTCCGATCCTGTCGCCATCGACTCTCTCTGCGTACAAGAGCTGGATGTGAGACGTCGCGACGCAAACGTACCCGTCATCGGCTCACTCGCCAATCACATCGCCACCGCCGCCCGTCTCGGGCTGGGTGAAAACGAGCGCGCGAAGGTCGATTTAATAGAAACCAAACCTTGACGATCCCTTCTCACAAGCCTTTGGTGGCACAGGCGTCCCTGTCTGTGTAAATGGTGGCCGGCTCAGAAGCTTGTCTACTCGGATTTCGGAGGCGTGGGTGCCTTTTCAGTCGGCGCCGGCTTTTCCGATTTCGCCTTCTCTTCGTTTGAAGGGATCTTGGCGGCGAGTGCTTGTTTGGCGCCATCGACGATGTCGGAGGCGGGCAAGACGATGGGCATCATGCCCCATTGACTCAGTCCGCTGAACATGAACCCGCTGGTCTGATCAACTTGCGCCTCGGCGCTGCGCAGGAAGAGAATACCGATCAACTTACCATCGAGCGAGAAGACCGGTGCGCCCAACGAATAACCCCAGGTGGCTTCACCCAGCACGTAGAAAGTCCGCGGTTTATCCACAATCGCCTCAATTCGGCCGATCGACACCGCCGGAACGCGATTGGCCGTCTTGTTGAGCCGGTTAACAACCACCACCTCATCCAGCACTTTCGGTTTCGCATCGCTCGAAAGATCGACGAACGGCAATGGTTTCGTGGGTTTATCAGACGGACGCAAAAATGCCAAGTCCAGGTCTTTGTCTCGCAAAACGACATCCGCGGGGATTTCCGTTCCATCAGCAAGCACAATTTTCAAGTCGCTGATCTCGCTGTCAAATTTCAACTGCGACGGGTCGCCCCCGCGGGCGGCAATAGCCCGGGCATAAGTTTCCTTCACGGCGCTGCCAGGATCGGTGGTGCTCAAAGAAACGACCGTTAAACCCGACGGGTCGATCACGGTGCCCGTGGTTTCGACTTTCGAATCCGATTTGGATTCACGTCCGCCCATCGAGATGCTTTGTTTGAGAGCGAGCCGCACGGTGACCACAGCATCCTGGCATTTGGCCAGGATTTCACGTCCCGAGTTGGCGACGTCACTCGCCTGCGACGGAAACGCTGTGACCACCAGCGCCACGAACAAAATCAAAACGCCACTTACCTTTTTCATAGATGTCCTTTCAGAATCTCGGCGCCTCCATCCCACTTCGGCTCCAATTCCAAATACATGGTGTGAATGCCGCGTTCGACGCGGAGCACAACGGTCTTGTGCTTCTCCGCCGCTATGCGTTTCATCGTCTGTTCTAATGATTGCACATCGGCTACGGGTTCGTTGTCCACCGCTACGATGATGTCGCCTGTATTCAACCTGCCCAAAGCCGCCCAACCGCCATCCTTCACGTCGGTGACCAAAGCTCCGCCCTCACGCTCCTGCGGCCATTCTTCTCGCACCTTGTCGAAGAACGTCATGTCGCGTGCGGTAAATTCAAAATCGTCATCGCGATACTTTTTCATCTCGCGTTCGAGTTTGGGCGACCGCACGAGTTCCACGGGCAGACTCAGTTTCTGCTTGTCACGCAATACCGTCAACGTCGCCGTCGTGCCGATCTTGTATTGCCGCACCATGGCGTTCAGAACTTCCTCGTCGCCGGGCTGAGACGCCTCGATCGGATCGCCATCGATCGCTAACAGCAAATCTCCGACTTTTAATCCCGCCTTTTCCGCAGAGCTATTCGTGTACACCTGGGTTACCCGTACCCCATTCAAACCCGGGTTGCCGAGTTGCTTCGCCAAATCGCGTGTGATCGCCTGCGTCGTGACTGGCAACCATGCCTTTTGCGCTTCCAGTCCCGGGTCCTCGATTTCTTTGATCCCAACCTTTACCACCGTCAGCAATTGCTCGGTATTGCGCAAGAACGCGAGTTCGGTGGGCACTGGCTGGTTTTGGTCCTTCGTGATTTTGTCAGTGATCTGTTGCATTTCGGCGACGTTTTGCACCGGAGTGCCATTGATCTCGACCAGCACGTCGCTTGTCTCGATGGGCGGCTTAGCGTCGTTGCTCGGTCCGCCCGGACGGACGGAGGTGACGAGGACGCCGTCGCGGCTTTTCAACCTCATCTCGCGCGCGGCCAACGCCGAAATGTCACGTGCCGTGATGCCCCATTGCTTCAATTCGAAGGTCTTGGGCTGGCTCTGTTCGCGCTCGGCAGTGCGCAGTTTCAACACCTTTCGTTTGCCATCGCGAAGGATGACCGCCTCGATTTCTTTCCCCACCGGCAAACTGGCCACCATCTGGTTGAGCAACGGGATTTCCTCCGCGTAGCGCACAAATACCTTCTTTCCCGCCAAGCGCACCAGCGAATCACCAGATTGAATTCCCGCTTTCGCGGCGGGAGAGCCTTCCACTACGTCCGAGATTAACACCCCACGATCTTCTTTGTCGCTTTTCAGCAAGGGCTGAACCTCCACGCCCAGCCAACTGCGGCTGACGCTGCCTTTTTCGATCAGTTGACGCGCGACGCTCTGCGCGAGATTGCCAGGGATAGCACCGCTCAATCCGTAACTGATTTCGTTAATGCCGATGACCTGCCCCTTGAGATTCACCAATGGCCCGCCTGAATTGCCGGGGAAAATATCCGCGTCGTGTCCGATCCAGCGCACCAGCGAGCCCACATCCTCGCCGTCGAGCGTGAACCGCGACGAGGAGAACGCTTCTGGCATGACCATCTTGGTGTTGCTGACGATCCCGAGTGTCACCGATTGCGACATCGCCAGCGGACTACCCATTGCTAGCACTGAGTCACCAACCTGCACTCGGTCGGAATCGCCGAACTCGACGGGCGTGAACTGCCGTTTTCCGTCCGACTTGATCTTCAACACCGCGATGTCTGACAGCGGATCTGTCCCCACCAACTCAGCTTCGACTTCTTCGTTGTTCGGCAGAATGCACACAATCCGTGTCGCATGGCCGGCCACGTGATGATTGGTGATGACGTGTCCCTCCTTGGTGATAATCACGCCACTTCCGCTGGCTTCGTATTTTATTTCACGGCCTTGGTAATACTGCGTAGCCACGACCTGAATTCGCACCAACGACGGTTTCACGCACGCCACCGCCGCCTCGATGGCTTCATGCGTCGGGTTACTCGTCGCCGTCACACAAACAAGAGAAGGCCAACAGAAAAGCACAATGGCCAAAGACAAAAACCCCACGCAAGGCTTCCAGCGATAAATCATGCGGTGCAGTATGGCAGAACCTCCCCGCCGCGTAAAGGTAGCGTCTGGAGCCCGTATTAGCTTGCTCACAAACCGAGAAACTGCTAGCCTCCAAGCGTTGGCTGGAGAATGGCGCACTGAGTTGCGAGGTGCAGCAAGAGTCACATGAAAAACAGGAATCACCTCTGCGTCTGGTTGTCCTGCTGTTGTTTTTTCTGGCTCACCATATTCAATTACTCCTGCTTTTCCCAGACGAACAGTTGGATCAACGCAGCGGACGGAACGTGACAAACGGGCGGCGACTGGTCGCTCGGCGTTCCGCCCACCAATACTCAATCGGCGATCCTCCTCACCAATGTCACGACCAAGACGGTTACGATTGACTCGGATACTTCCGCCGCCTTGCTGAGCATCAGCAATTTGACCGTCAGCGCCCCGGTCGGCAGTACCAACACCTTGAGCATCACAAACACGGGCACAAACACTCCATTGCACGTGCTCAGTTTCATGACGATCATTAACGGCGGGGCGGTGAGCGTCACCAATTCAGCTCTGCAGGTGGACGGGCCGCTGGGAATCGATGGTAATTTGGCGCTGCAGCCGGGAGCGCAGGTAGTCGCGACGAATGCATTCACGAGCATCGGCTTCAACTTAGGAGCTACCGGTCAAGTTGTGATGACTGACGGCACGGCGATCTTCAGCAGACTCATCGTCGGCTCCAATACGCTTTCTGTGGGTACATTCACCATGAATGCGGGAAGCCTTTTTGTTTCCAGTTTGTTTATAGGGCTCGGTTCAAACGCCGTAGGTTCTGCATGGATATCGGATTGCGCTTTGACGGTGACAAATTCGTTCCTTATTGGGGAGCGCAAGACAACCGGACAGCTCACGCTCTCCAACACAACAGCCCATGTCCGCGATATTTCTGTGGCGGGTTCTCTGGAATCACAAGGTACGTTTACCATGGCTGGAAGTACTGTAACGTTTTCTTCCGGCTTCACAGCAGGAGGCACCAAGTCAACTGGCACGGTGTTCGTCAGTGATGGACAATTAACCATCACCAACGGCAACTTGAGCATTGGAGTCAACGATGGCATTGGACAAATGACCATCACGAACGGATTAGCGTCAGCTCCCCAGTTGAACGTAGGGTTTGGAAATACCCAAGGTCAGGGCACGCTCACAGCGATTGACAGTTCGTTGGTTATTTCCAATGTTGCAGCAATCGGCAGCGGCAGTAACAGCACGGGCACGCTATGGCTTATCAATTCCCAGCTGCAATTCACCGGCGTCACGAACGGGATCTTGGTCCCGGTCGGATCTGGTGTAGGACAGGTGATTCTGTCGAAGAATTCCTCCGTCTCCGTCGGCAGCGCTTGGCTGGGTACGGGAGGTACGCTCTCAATCCAAAGTGGAACAGTGTCCATCGTTAGCAATTTTTCCGTTTCGTCAAAGGGCACGGTGTGGATGGCCGACGGACAGCTATATGTCAGCGACGGCGTGATGAGTATGGGGCAAGTCACGATTTCAAATGGTTTCGTTTCAGTTCCGGATGCACTTATCGCGTCGGCATCTGCGGCATCCACTGGAACCCTAGCTGTTGTGGGTGGTTCCTTCAGTGCGTGCTCCAGTTTGGTTATCGGTGATTGCTCTTCGAATGCTATCGGACAGGTCTTGCTCGGTGGTGGCGCTCTTATCGTGACCAATGCCGGACAGCCAGCGTTTATCGACCTACAGAATGGAACGCTCACAGTGAATAGCGGTTCGCTTATCACTGATAAGCTCGTGATGACGAATAGTTGCGGACACTTTGTGAAGAATGGCGGTAGTGTTGTCATCTCGACATTGCAGCTCGATCCTGCGCTGGATGCCGATGGCGATGGCATCCCGAACGGTTACGAGCAAAGTCACGGGCTCGACCCGCTCGATCCGGTCAACGCGACACTCGATTCTGATGGCGATGGCCAGACCGATTTACAGGAATATCTTGCCGGTACAGACCCAACAAACAGCGCGTCGGCGTTTCGGATCACGAGTGTGGTCAGAACCGGCAATGATATCTTCGTCACATGGATGACCGGTATCGGCAGAACCAATGCGCTGCAAGTTGCCCCTGCCGCCGGGGACTCCGTAGACGACACGCGAGCAGGCGGCGGCTACGACACCAACGGGTTTGCCGACGTTTTCACGGTCACCAACACCGTTGGAGCAACAACCAACTATCTCGACCTCGGCGCGGCCACCAATGTCCTATCGCGGTATTATCGGGTGCGTCTGGTGCCGTAAAGCCAGCTAGAAAAACTATAGTCGCAGGGTTGCCGTGAGAACATCTTCGCGGCGTCTCGTCAAATTCGGCTTAGCCTGCGCGGGAAAGGCGCACCCGTGAAGGGTGCGGCTACATGGAAATCGGCCTTGTTGGACGTTGTAAGCCTGCCGCGAGTTATCAGCCAATCAGCAGTTCTGCAATTTGCACCGCATTCAGGGCGGCGCCTTTTAGCAACTGATCTCCGCTGACAAACAGGTCGATGCCGCGACCGTCAGTTCGCGAACAATCTTGCCGGATTCGGCCCACCAAGCAGTCGTACTCGCCGGAAGCGTCGATAGGCATGGGGTAACGCTTGTTGGCGACATCGTCCACCAATTTGATCCCGGGAGCTTTGGCCAAAAGGTCGCGGACTTGATCGACCGACATGGGCCGCTCGAACTCGAGGTTTACGGCCTCGCTATGGGCCCGATAAACCGGCACACGGACACAGGTGGCGCTGACCATCAGGTTTGGCGCGTGCATGATCTTGCGGGATTCGTTGACGAACTTCATTTCCTCTTTGGTGTACCCGTTGTCGAGAAACACATCCACATGCGGGAAGAGGTTGAATGCGATACGCTGCGGAAGCGCTTCCGCTTTTACGTCTTTTTCACCGCGCAAAATCGCGGAAGTCTGATTTTCCAGTTCTGCCATCGCTTTGGCGCCAGCCCCGCTGGCCGCCTGATAAGTGGCGACCACGATACGCTTGACGGGATTCACCCGATGCAAGGGATAGACCGCCACGAGCATGATCGCAGTCGAACAATTCGGATTGGCAATGATGCCTTTGTGCAGCCGGACGTCCTGCGGATTCACCTCTGGCACCACAAGCGGGACCTCGGGGTCCATGCGAAAGGCCGAAGAATTGTCGATAACCACTGCGCCTTGCTTTGCGGCTCCCGGGGCAAATTCCTTTGAGCGCGACGCTCCGGCGCTGAACAACGCGAAGTCGATGCCCTGAAACACCTCCGGCTGCAGTAATTCAACCTTGATATCGCTGCCCTTAAATTTCAGTTTCTTGCCGACACTGCGTTCCGAGGCGAACAACCGCAGACTTTTTACAGGAAAACTGCGTTTTTCGAGCGTTTCGATCATCTCAACGCCGACGGCGCCCGTCGCGCCCACAACTGCCATATTGTACCCTTGAGCCATATAAAAACTCCTGTTGTAGCCCGCCAGTATAGCGACGCATGGCGAGAGTGCAAGTCAGCAACAGGCGTCTGGCCCCTGTTCGATGGCAGTTCGTCAATGTTTATAAGTCAGAGTTGGAGCTTGATTGTTGACGCGCCTTTCTTAAGTATTTCCGCCCATGCACTCCGATTCGATTTCGTTGGCGGGAAAATATGGGTTGGTTTTTGGCGTGGCCAATCGACGTTCAATTGCGTGGGCCATTGCGCAGGCCTGGCATGACGCTGGGGCCAAGCTGGCTTTCACGTATCAAGGTGAACGTCTGAAGGAGAACGTGGAGGATCTCGCCGCCGGGTTTGGGTCCGAAACGCCGCTCTATCCCTGCGACGTGACGCGCGACGAGGACATTGCGCGCGTATTTCAACAGGTTCGCAAGGACTTTGGCAAATTGCACATGCTGTTGCACTCCGTCGCCTTTGCTCCGAAAGACGCCCTCGAAGGCGAGTTTGTCAATACTTCCCGAGAAGCGTTTCGGATTGCTCACGACGTGAGCGCGTATTCATTGGTGGCACTGGCTCGAGCGTCAGAGCCGCTGATGACCGAGGGCGGGTCCATTGTGGCCATGACGTATCACGGAGCGGTAAAGGTGGTTCCACGTTACAATGTCATGGGCGTTGCCAAAGCGTCGTTGGAAGCGTCGGTTCGCTATTTGGCGTATGATTTGGGGCCGAGAAGAATTCGTGTCAATGCTATAAGCGCGGGTCCCGTCAACACGTTGGCCGCGCGGGGTATTTCTGGCTTTACGCAAATGCTAAAGCACTACGAGGAACGAGCGCCCTTGAAGCGGAATATTGAAGCACAAGAACTTGGGGCGGCAGGCCTTTTCCTGGCCAGCGATATGTCTACGGCTACTACAGGACAGGTCTTGTACGTCGATTGCGGATACGAAATCATGGGAATGTAGCCAGGACGTTCCGGCTGCGATCCGGCAACGCAGTTCTCCGTAACAACTCTATGGTAATCGGCGTCCTCCAGATTGAACTGACCATTCCGTCTGCCGACAGCCTGAAAGCCAAGCGAATGGTTCTGCGCAGTCTTAAAGATCGCCTCCGCCGAAACTTCAATGTTTCCATTGCAGAAGTGGGCGAAAACGACCAGTGGGGCAATGCGGTTTTAGCGGTGGTTATGGTAAGCAATGACCGGCGGTTTACCAACCAGGTGCTGTCCAAAATTGTAAACCTGATCGAAAGCTCCCGGGATCTTGTCTTGGACGATTACCAATTAAGCCTGATCTGACATGTAAACATGGCCCACTCTCACGGGTTTGGCCCGGTCTCCACAATCGCCTCTAAGCCTTGACAAATAAGGCTTCCGGGGTTATTAACATGTCCAGTTGACGCGATGGCAGATGGGGTAGGCTGCAGTCACGCTGGCTTGGAAGGTGCTCAAACACGCGTCGAACGAGTCGAGATGTAAGGATCAATGGGCGAGACCGAGTGATCGGCTAGGTTCACATGTAGAGATCAGGCGCTGGACATGCCAAGAGCGAAAATACTGGTGGTTGACCCGGATATTTCTTGGACGCTGAAGTTATCCGAACTGTTGATCCAAGAAGATTGTGAGGTGTTTTCCGCAAACTCAGTCCAAGACACTCTGCTACTGTTGGATGCTCGTCGAGTGGATATTCTCATCGCCGATATCAACATAGCGGGTCAGGATGGCACGGCTTTTTTGGAACAAATTTGTCAGGTTTATCCGGAGACGGCCGTGATCGTTCACACGGGGAAAGCCTGTGTTGAACAGGCCGTGCGTGCGACGAAGTTGGGAATCTTCGATTATTTACAGAAATCAGAGGAACCCGCGGCACTCGCTGGCCTTCGACAAAAGGTCGGACAAGCAGTACAGGAGTTGGGCATGCTCGTTCGCCCAAGCGGCGGCGACCCGCGCAACCGGGGTTTACTGGCGGTGCCGACCCATGGCTTCTACGGGATCATCAGCCAGAATCCCCAGATGCGGGACATGTTTGAGCTGATTCAGACGATTGCCGACAGCTATGCAAACGTCCTCATCCACGGTGAGACAGGAACCGGCAAAGAATTGGTGGCTCGCGCAATCCACGAAGCCAGCAATCGGCACGGGAAACCATTCGTGACCTTGGACTGCACGGCGCTGGCACGCGAGCTTCTTGAAAGCGAGTTATTCGGACATGAAAAGGGCGCTTTTACGGGAGCCGTGGAACGCCACATTGGGCGGTTTGAACGAGCCAACGCAGGGACCCTGTTTCTCGATGAAGTGGCAACCATCACGTTAAACGTACAAGCGAAACTGCTTCGGGTGTTGCAGACGCGCACATTCGAGCGCGTGGGCGGATCGAAGCCGATCTCCGTGGACGTGCGCATCATCGCAGCGACCAATCGACCGTTGGAGCAGTGTGTCAGTGAGGGGAGCTTTCGCGAAGATTTGTTTCACCGGCTAAATGTTGTACAGATCGAGCTGCCTCCGTTGCGGGAACGGGCTGAGGATGTCCCGCTGTTGGCCATGGAATTCTTGCGACGTTTTGCGCGCCAAAACGGAAAGGAACTCCGTGGATTTAGCGACGCGGGCATCGACGTGCTGTGCCGATACAACTGGCCCGGTAATGTCCGCGAGTTGGAGAACGTGGTTTTGCAGGCGGTCGTTCTGGCAAAATCATCCCTGATCGATGTAAACGATTTGCCCAAGCGAATTACCGAGTCAAAACCGGTCGTCAGCACCCAATCCTCGGCATTGGCCGACCAACTCGGTGAGCCCGAGAAGCAAATTCTCATTAACGCGCTACGTCAACACGCCGGCAACATCAAACGAACCGCAGAAACGTTACGGATCAGTCGGACGACACTCTATGCGAAGCTCAAGAAATACCAAATCGAACCCGATCTCGTCCGATAGCTTCGAGTTCAGGGTCCACTCGCTCTGCCATAAACGGCCGTCACCTCGTCCGTATAAACCAACCGCCAGCCCGGAGATATCGCGAGCAAGCTGTTGAGCGCATGTGTCCGCGGCAAAATCGTCCAGCCAACATTATACCTTTTCAGCACGGCGTCCCAGCCGGGGAGCGCTCGGTTAGCGCGGTCAAATTCCCGAACGAAGGCCGCTCCGTAGAAGTCATTCCGACCGTCAATGAAGACTTTGTGATCGGGCATCGCGAAGATCAGATACCCTCCCCATCCATAATCGTTGAACATTTCACCCTTCACCGCGTCCGGATGGGAATTGATGAAGGCGGTTGCGACAATCGGAAAGCGATTGGAGAGCACATCCGTAGTCAGGACCGGATTACCACCGACGAGGCGGGGCTTGGCAGCGATGACCAACAGCAGGCCGACCGAACAGAGCGTAACGATGCGCCCATCGGCCGTTCGATTGATTTGGGTGAGATTGGCAGAGAGTTGACGATACCAGAAGAAGTTGCGGGCAGGACTGTTCTCCAACTGTTTCTGCCAACAGGCCGCAAGACTCGGTGTGATCATCAGTGCAAAGATGGGAATGTTACGCGCAGCGAATAATGCGAGCAGTCCCCACACACCGATGACGACAATATCTGTCGTGGAAAGCCTCGGTTGTAGGACCAAGAGTATGAACGCAAGCAGTCCGAACTCCAACAACAAGCCATGCGCACCGGCTGAATGGAAATTCGGCGACCGAAATTCATTCGTGTAGTGGGCCAATGTAGGGTCATGGAAGAATTCCAGCACGTGCAACGGCAGTTTCCATCCATTGGGATTCAAAAAAGTTACCAATCCGCAGGCGGTGGTTAAAAGCACCAGCACCCCGAACTTTCTCCGCAGAATGGTCTGCTCCGTTGGTCTGCAGCGTAAGAGGGCGATGCTTGTGCCAACGAGAAAAGTCCCGATAATGACAAAGCCTGTGAAGAAAGCGCCGTGCAAATTGACCCAGAGAAGCATTAGAGGCACGAGCCGAAAAAGCAGCTTCGGTGCACGCAAGCGGTCCAAGTGGAACCATCGGAGTTGCCATGCAAAGATCACCGCCAGAATATGAGTGAACAAAAGCGGCCGTGCCAACCAATGCACTGAGCAGGCCAGCGCTGCTGCTAAAACGAGAGCAGTGGAAATCAAGAGATCATGGCCCTCAGCCAGAAGCTGTCGATGCAGCAGCCACAGGGTCGTCGCAATTAGCATGGCCGCCAATAAAACGATGCCATTCCAGCCGAGGAAATCTCCCATAGCAGCGAACAAGACTTCACCGAGCCATTCCTTTGAAATCAGCGGGGCTCCGCCACGTGTGTATGAAAAAGCGTCAAATCGAATGACCGTGTGGTGCTGAATCATCCAATTGCCAATCCGCCAGTGCAAGCACGCGTCTCCATCGGCGCTGATGAGCACCAGCCGCCATTGCGTCAGGACCAGTCCAAGAAAAAATGCCAACCAGATGAATTGACTGAATGACGGCAGCCACCAACGGCGACGCTTGAAAGTAGCCGGAGAAGAAATGCGGGACAAAACTCTCATTGTGCTTTGCGGAAAATGGTGGCGACCTGGTTGGAATAAACGCGCTCCCAATTCGGCATCAATCCGAGCGCAGAATTGAGTCGTCGGTCCTTCGGCAATAACGTCCATTGCACATCGTATTGCTGGAGGGTCTCGAGCCAGTTGGTGTTGAGCGTGGAAATCTCGTCGTATTGCCGAAGAAACGACTCGCCATAAAAGTCTGTGCGGCCATCGATGAAGACCCGATGGTCCGGCAAAGCGATCAACAGATAGCCTCCCCAGACATACTCATTGAACATGTTACCCTGAAACTGGTCCGGGTGACTTTTGATATACTCCACTGCCTCCACCGGCCAGTTTTTGACGGGTATGTGCAAAGGACGAGGAATCACGATTGCGAACACCGCGATCATCGCAAGGAGTGGCCCTCCGTGCGAAACCCGATGAATCTCGCGCAGGGGATTGGAAATGCGTTTCACTAGTGGCGTGGCGCTCTCCGTCAGAGCTGCCGCAATAATGGGCGCTGTAAAGATTGCGCATAGGGGAATGTTCCGCACCGCATATAAGGCGAAGTAGGTCCACACAAGGAGCATCAATCCTGAAGTTGGCGAGAGCCGTGGGCGCGTCAGCGTCAGGGTCAAAAACATCAATCCCAGCCACATCAGGAAACCAAGTGAGTCGGCTGCATGGAAATCTGGCGAACCATATTCGGCCAGCCAATTGGTGAGATAGGTCGAGTGCAGAAATTGCAGATTGTGAAGATGGAGCTTATATCCATTCGGATTGATCAGCGATACAACTCCGCAAAGCGCGAGGACGACGGTGAACGCCCTCAGTTTTCTTCGTAAGATGATCGCTTGCGGGGGACTGTTTCTGGCCAGCGCCCATTCAATAATTGCACCCCACCAATAAATGCCCAAAGTAACGAAACCGGCGAGATAACCGCCGTGCAAGTTGACCCACAGCAATGTCAACACGGGGAGAACGACATAAAGCCGGCGGGCAGAAGCTTTTTTTTCGTAACAGCGCAACTCGTTTACCCACAAAACCGCCAGCAGGAAGGTGAATGCATGCGGCCGTGCCAGCCAATGAGTACACGCAGCCCACGCGGCAATCAGGGTCACGAAGATTGCCACTGCGTAATCGTTCCCTTCACGCAGCAATTGCCGGTGCAACCATGCAAATGTGGTCGCTATTAAAAGCGCCGCTACAACAGCCAAGCCATACAAACCGGCCCACCTTCCGGCTTCGGCAAAGATAATCTCGGAGAGCCATTCCTTAGATATGAATGGCTGGTCGAGACGAGTGTAGGAGAAGACGTCGCGACGCAGGATTTGGTGATGCTGCAACATCCATTCACCCACCCGCCAATGCATACAGGTATCGCCATCGCTCGCAACCATCATCGTCCGCCAGGGTTGAGCCAGCAGGATCAGGAGAATGACGATCCATAGCCACTGCGTCATGGATGGTATCATCCAATGCCAGGCGGAACGTGCGGCAGGAAATTGCATTTGCGCGGCAGCTTAGAAAGCCGGTTTGTAATGTTCAACATAGAACTATCACAACGATTCTGGTAATGAACCGAGCGTGTGGTTCGACTCATGAATGGGTGGGGACGATTAGGGTAAAACAGGTTTCTGGATTTTGGCGCATTGGCCATTCTGAAGATTTTAGTCATTCTCCCGTCGCAAGCCGAACGATCTGATTTTACACACTTATACGTTTGGAACCGCGGCCGGATTGTTGCTAATGATCGCGGCGAGCTGGTTCTGTGTGCGTAACCGCGATAAAGAGGAGGCGCAGTTTTGCTTGTTGAGTACGCGCATGTTGGCTCGACAAGCAGCCGTTTGGGGTCATTACTTTGTCTTTCTAATCTTTCCGGTCGCGTCGATGGCCACCCGGATTTAGGCAAGTTCATCGGGTACGCGCGTACTCTGGTTTGGACTGGTGTTGATCGCGTTGAACGCTCTCGACCGATTAAGAACGCCGCTATTTGAGCATCATTTACTTGTAAGGCTCTTTCTGAATTACGTTCCGCTCTACGGCGTCTTGGCACTGACGGTTTTCTTTGCCAACGAGCTGTGGACCAGAAGGAGCGAACAGGGAAAGGACGGAGCCTTCGCGGTCTTTTCACTGAAAGCCAGCGCTTCGAATCCGGTTCGGGCGAGATAGAAAGGCTGCACAGTAGAACAAACCAACGAATAGGATCAGCGCCCGGATCCCGGTGACAAAAGAAAGGGACTCAAGTAATCCGCCAACCAACGCTCCAATCAAGTTCGAGCCGAGCGCGCGGGCTTTATCGCCGGACACCGCGAAGGACTGAATGAAGATCAAGCCAGCGAAAAAGACGGGTGCCGTCAGAAACGCGCTGGCAGCGATGAGCTTGATCGCGCCAGTCAAACCATTAAACTGGTCGAGCGGTATCAGTGCCAGCGCCGTAAGGGTGATGGCCAACCCCACGACGGTCGTCCATGGCGGCAAGTGCGGCCAATGCCAGGCAACGAGGTTCGCCAATAGTATCATCACCAAAACTGCAGAAATCACAATCGCATTGACGACCCATGTCATGCCGAACAAAAGCGTCGCGCGACTAACAGTCTGTACCTCCAACAGCAGAAATGCTGTGCCCAATGCGAAGAAGTGCCAGTCGAGTCCGCTGCTCCCAAGTCTAAACCCGCGCCATTGCGCCAATATTACGGTTCCGAGAATCAGCAGTGAGGTCAGCATATATAATTCGGGGATGCGGGCGCGCTCTAGGTATAAGTAGGGCCAGTCGTCAGTCGTCGGACGCGTCTTGCCGGGGAGGCTGATCTCTCGAGCCGTCACATAATTTCGCAGCCAGCTTTTCTTCAGGTCATTCACAGTGAATGGACGGTTTCTGTTAACCAGCGTGAGTTCGCCGCCAGCACCATATTGTGGGTCCTCACGATCTGCTTCAAAAGCGAGTGGCCTATGGCCAAATACTTGGGCCAACATCCCGTATAGTCGATCAGAAATCCACAGGCGCCGAGCTGCGAAATTCATCAGCAATACCCCATCGGGAGCCAATAACTGACGGGCCTCTTCCAAGCATTGCAGCGTATAAACGTAATGATCGATGCGTCGATTGTTGTATGAAGATCCGGGGTGGGTATCGAGCAGGCCGAACCAAATAAGGTCATAAGGTCCGCCGGCTTGCCTGAAAAATGCACGTGCGTCTGTAACATACATGTGCACGTGTGGCGAATCGTAAGGGTGCTCGGGGTGTAGCTCCTTGCCGATCTTGTAAATTTGGGGATCGATCTCTACGCAGTCCACTTGTTTTACGTTGTGCCTCAATGCCGCGGCTGCGTTGTTGCCCGCACCGGCTCCCACGATTAAAATACGGCGCGCCCCGGGTTTGAATTCGAACGCGAGGTTGTAATGGCTAAGTCGCACTTTGGAAGCATCGATAAGTTCTGGATGCGACTTCAGGAAGTCTTCTGACAGATTTACAATACCCTGATAGGAAAGACCGTTGGCCGCAATGTCGTATCCGATCAGTACCCGATTTGTCGTGTCGCCGCAGTAAGATGGGGTTACCGTAAGCTTCTGATATGGCGACCAGATTGTGCGGATACCGGGAGTGCGCGCCCAGCATATGCACGAAACTGCAGCGACCGCCGCAAGGGTGAACCACCAGTTGCGAACGGTCGTGATTCCGGCCACGGCGGCCAGCAGAGTTGCAGCAACTATGAACCAGATGGGCGGAGGCGTACACAGCCGACTTAACGCATTAAACAAAAGAGTACCGGCCAGGCTGCCTGCAATATTAACGGAATACCCACGGATCACACGTGGGTGTTCAGCCAAGGCACGTCCTAAAAGCTGTCCGGTTGGCACAAAAGTGAAAACCACGAGGTATAAGACGACCCCGATCATGATCATCGCCCCAAAGATTGAGCGGCCAGATGATTCAAATGCGTCCGCCCAAAGCGGCGAATCCTCGAGTCCAGCCAACCAATGAGTCAATCGAGTTAAGTCCACTCGTTGCCAATGGAATGGATTTGCCACAAGGAGAGTCAACAGCAAAAGATTCACACTTAGCCGCGTTAGTGCCAGTGGCCTAGAGGCGAGAAGGCAGCCGAGACCGGTGCCACAGAAGCAGGCAATGAGGAGCAAATTGCCAAGATACGCGAAAATACGCACCTCTGTGCCGATCCAGCGTATCAGCATGAGCTCCAAGTAGAGAATCAAGGCACTAACGATGAAGATCTCCGCCTCGCATCGGAAAATCGAGGTCTTACATGAGTTGACCATGACTGCCGATTCAAACAAAAGTCACCTGCTGCCGCAACGCATGTTTCTTAGTTTGAGCTAGAGCTGTCTTCATAACTCTGCTAGTGGATGGAACAATGTGATGAAGACATTGAATTGGTTGAAAAGGGCAGGGCAGAATCGACTGCTGGATGTTGGAGCGATTCTCATCATCGTGCTGTCGGTGTGGCGCCTCGCGATTGTTCTGCCCTCGCGCGTGTGGGGTTTCGACTTCAATCACTTCTACATCTCAAGTCGTTTTCTTCTGGCTGGTCAGAATCCATACTTGAAGTCGCTTGAACCCATGAGCCGGGAAATGGGTTTTGAGTTTGCCAGAGACCTGCCGATTCCTCACTATCCGCCCTCGTTTCTTTGGTTGTTTGCACCATTGGCGAGTTTGCCTCCGCGTGCAGCCTTTAACGTGTGGCTTTTGGGAGAGATCTTCAGTTTGGGAGTTCTTTTGTGGGTGGCCCGGCTTTTATTGAGCGAGCGACTGTCGCGCAGAGGGTGGACTTTCCTTTGCGGCGCTACAATAGCATCCCAGCCTGTGTTCATGCAATTCTACTTCTCCCAAGTGCAACTCTTGCTGGCCGCCATGGCGCTTGGAGCCTACGCGTGTCATAGGCGCGGATGGGATACTCCTGCTTGTCTGGCGATTGCCGCTGCGGGGCTGCTGAAATTCTATCCGTTTGTGCTGCTGCCTTGGTTTTTGTGGCGCAGCAAAGGCAGTGTACGGGCGCGAATAGGGCGAACGTTGGCTGTGCTCGCTTTTGGCTTGTTGACTTTTCTGATCACTGGTCCGCAGCTATGGAGAGATTTCTTTCGTTTTGGGATTCCGGTGGCGGCCAAGAACGAGGTCGGCCGCAACTTCCATTATGCATTGCCGTCTTTCGTAACCAATTTGGGCTTCGCATCCAGTGGTTTCAGCCCGTCACCGACAATTGCCCATTTCTGGTGGGCAATTGGATCAGCGGCGGGCCTGTTGGTAATTGGGCTGGCCTATTTCTTCTGCTATCACGGCGGCGGAGATGAAGAGATGGAATTCTGTCTCGTTTGCGTGGCAATGATGGCAGGAACAGTGACGGTTCAGGGACATTACTTCGTTTGGCTGGTTTTCCCGGTCGCATGTGCGGCGTTACGCGTTGCTGCGAGACCGTCAGTCTTTCGAGTGCTGTTTTTGGGGCTGGTTGTGTTATTGCTAAACGAAATTACCCCCCCATCCGGTTCGTTGTTTCCCAACAGCATCTATTTAAGGATTTTGATCAATTACTTTCCCTTTTACGGCTTGATGGCACTTGGCCTTTTTCTAGCCCAAGAACTGTTAAAGAGAGCGCCCCTACGCACCGGAGGCGTTAATTCATGATAGAGAAGAGACTCAGGTATGCCAATCCTAAGGTCCGTCGGTGAAATAACGCAGCTTTACTAACTGCGCACGGAAATCACCTTTCGCTGCTGCGCAATCATGAAGAAAGATGTACGAAACGCAACCCGATTAGTCCGTGGCTCAATCTGGGCCCTCATTCTCATACTGGGCCTATCTGGGCTCTTGTTGCAGATCCAGCTCGTGAATCGCCTTGATCTGGACATGAGCATCTCAGTGGATGAGGGAGAATCCCTATACTCGCTTCAAGCAGTACGGTTGAAGCGGCAATTGTATCACGACTGGTCGGTGCGACCGCACGTATTGTCACAATACATGCCGTTTTTCTATCTTGTGCCGGGCGTCATAGCCCGGTTTTGGGGAACCGATTGGCTGGGAACTTTAGCTGTCGGACGGGCCTACGTGTATGTACTGTGGCTGGGCGTGGGATTGATGGCGTATGCATTGGTGCGGCAATCTGGTGGTAGGCGAATCGTCGCGGCGTTTGCTGCACTGCTGTGGTTTGCCGGTAGTCTGGCACCCGAATATGCGGATTCATTTAGACCCGATTCGGCCATGGTTTTCTTTTCCTTCGCTGGTGTGTTTTTCTATCAGCGCAGCGAACAGAGAGGCAACGTCATGTTGGCGGCTCTACTACTGGCCACAGCTTTTCTGCACAAACAGTCCGCCATCTGCGCGGCGTTGGCCGTCGGAATGGACGCATTTTTTCAAAGGCGGTTGAAGACTCTGGCGGTCATGCTCGGAACGTGGACGGTAGGAATCGGGACGGTCTATTGTCTTGCGCAGGTGGCAACTTCGGGAGCCTTTGAGAAGAATGTATGGGGAAGCTTGTTGGCGTGGGGAGGGGCTCAACATGTGGCGATCGTGCTGGCATTGGCGGGGTTACGCGGTGTCGCTGTGTTCACGGGTGCCGGTATTGCGACAGCAGCGGGAGTCGGCCCACGGTTACTACGACTGTATTTCATAATAGCCATTGTGCTCGCAATCACGAGCTCGGCGAAGTTTGGCTCGGGGGCGAATTACTATCTGGAGGCGTACGCTGTGGGATGCGTGCTCACGGGAATTCTCTCGAACGAGTGGCTGACAGGTTCGACACGACACGCAGTGGGCTTTCAAATTGCGTGGCTGGGCCTCGCAACAGCGGCATGCTTGACTGCATTAGGACCGCGACTTGTATCGGCACGCGAACTTGCTGGTGAAATTCGCGACCGTCGCCAGATTCACAAGCAGATCGCGGAAGATTGGGACCGCTTGATAAACCATCTCAAGATCTTGGGTGACCCACAGTTGATTGAGGATGTTTATCTCGCCGTTCGCAGCGGCACCAACCCCGTGTTGGTTAATGCGAGCATGTTCGCTTCGATGCGACAGAGCGGCAGATTCGACGACGGAGACATTGTCCGCCAGATTATTGCCGAGGGGTTTAAAGCCATCATCACCACGAGGCCGTTAAACGAAGCAGGCGGATTCCGTCACTTTCCAGACAAGTGGATCGAGCTGATACGCGCTCGTTACAGACTGGCAGAACGATACGAACTGCGCGCACAAAACACAACGTTCTATATGTATGTTCCCAAACCCACAGGGGGCGAGACTCGTGCCGTGCGTGCCGATTGACGTATCTGTTTCACAAAATGGTAATAAAGCAATGCCATCCCGAAAGTGGGGGCGCTGCCTCCCAAATGTCGAAGCAGGCCAGTTGCCCGAGGGAATACATTGCTACCAGCCAAATTGATCGCGACGAGGTTTAACACCAGTAAAATGCCGATCTGAATTCGAGTCCATCCGGTGGCCGCTTTGGCCTCAGCAGCCAGGCAGATCATAGGGAAAATGAGAAAGACCAGATAATGGCTCCATGCTACCGGGGAACAGAGAACCGTCGCGATCAACAGCAGACTGAAGCAGGCATTCGCGGTCTCCGTGTCATTCGCTTTGTGGAGCAAAGTGCACACGGCCCACGTGTAAATCAACAATGTCGCGACACAACCGAAAGCGAGAAGCGACGTCACACGAGCGATAAGAGCCGGAGGAGAGAATTCGTAGGGAGCGGCCACCAGTCCATTGATAAACGACACGAGCGTATAGCTAAAGAAACGTCCGCCTCGAAACTGCCCCATATACGGAACGACATTACGAAAGAATGAAATCCAAATTTCCTCCCTTGGCAAGCATAGACAAAACAACAGAAAGATTAGCGACCGGGCCATCATTGAAAAACGAGTCCGGGCAGAGGCTGCAAGGATAGGGAACGGCGCACACGTCAACCCATACAATTTCAAGACTCCGCCCAAAACAAAAAAAGAGCACGCCCCCGTGGCACGCCCTCGTCGCCAAAGCCAGAAACCGGTCATGAGCAAAGCGACAATTGGAAGCTGGACCTGTGAATACCAGAAATGATGAAACATAGGCGTCGAATACAAGGTCAAACCGATCGCCAGGAGCCATCCGGCGCAACTCCAATGCGTATTGACCAGACGCGAGGACGTTAGCAAAATCACAAGAACGCTAAGAACTTCTATTGTGACCCAGAGGGCAAAAGCAGTGGCGGGACGAAAGAGGGGAAGCACTTGGTACGACCAGAGCAACAAGGGTGGATTGGTCGCCGGTCCCATGTTCGCCCTAAATGGCAATTTCTCCGTTGAGTTGTACTTCATTAAGTTCGTGGTGTATGGGTTTCCGCCTTGCCGCAGGATGCGACCTGAAATGTAAGCGAAAGCAAAATCATTCTTGATTGACCTTTCGGGGAGAAACTCAGCAATGGTGCTGATGGCTCCGAGGATCAATGCAGCCCCAAGCCCGGCCATTGCGGCCGATGCAAATCGTGAAAACTTGTACGGACTACGAGAATAGAGTGAGAGCTGCTGCGGGATTACTTGGGTCTGTTTGTAGAGATTTGTCACATGCGGAGCCAAGGTAAAGGGGAAGCGACTAATTGGCAATCCACGACTGGACTTATCTTTGCCGGCACTGAAACTTCGGGCAAGATTCGAACTCTGGTGTGGGTGGAGAATGCCTTGACGCCGAGAACCGTTCGGTTAGAAGTACGGAGGCAACGAAGGGCGAAAGTGGATTTGAATGGTAAGATCATACTGCAACAGCAGATTTCTTGATGGCGGTCGTCACACTTGGCGTTCCCAACCAAATGCTGCACTTTTGGGATGAGACGGAATTTTCAGTATCTTTACGCATGTGTGGTTTGGTCCGGATCGGCGCCATGTACCCTGGTGTTTCCTTCAGTCGAGGCCGAGGTGTCTAGTGAATTGGCTTCTGAGTAATCGACATCCTAGTTTCGTGTGCTGCGGGAGGCGCACCGCCGCCGGACAGCGGGAACAACCTCTGGGTGGATAGGGACATGAACAGAATTGATAAATTCAGGCGCCAAGATTGGATATTAACCCTTTTCTTTTTCACAATGAGTCTCGCCTTGCGCATTCCGTTTCGCAGCCAAATGGCCTACCACTGGGATAGCGCTCAATTCTCACTGGCAGTTAACCAGTACGATATTCGCCTCAGTCAGCCGCATGCACCTGGTTACTTCCTCTACGTGATGTTCGGACGGCTTGTAAATTGTTTCGTTGGCGACCCTCATGCGAGCCTGGTATGGATCAGCATTGTCTTCGGAAGCGCCTTGCCGTCGATCCTGTATCTACTGGGGACATCCATGTTTGGGCGTCGGGCGGGCGCCATCACGGTGTTAGTGACCATGACAAGTCCGCAGACATGGTTTCACAGCTGCGTGGCTCTGACGTATATCGTGGACAGCTTTTTGGTCTGTGCAATGGTCTTTGTGCTCTGGGAGGGTACGCAAAACGGTGGGACATTTTGGGTTGCCGTTTTGACAGGAACAATATTGGCGTTGATCGGGGGCGTCCGACAGCAAAGCGTACCGGGGCTGTTGCCCCTGATCGTGTTCGCGTTCTGGCGGTTTCGGCGTGCGCGAGCAGCGAAACTCACGTTGGCGGCGACGGTGGCCACGGGATTTGGGATTGCCTGGTTCTTGCCCATGATCCGTTTATCTGGAGGAATCGGCACCTATCTGGAAATAATACGACGACATGCCGCCTTCAATGCCCCAGCAACCTTTCTGGGAGGGGGTTGGCGGGCATTGTTTGACAATGTGGCGCGAGTTGCCGGGTTTTGCTGGAATGGTCTGGCCCTTGCCGCGGCGGTACTAATCGCCGCACTCTTCCATCGTGCATTTCGAATGTCCGAGCAGCGCAAGCGCCAGTGGGATGGTCGGCATTCGACTGCGCTGAAGTTCCTGGCGTTCTGGATTGTGCCGATGATGCTTTTGGGGACTGTGATTGGTTTCACGAAGCAGCCGGGCTATGTGCTAAGCTACCTGCCGGGTTGGTTTGTGCTAATCGGTGCCCTAGTGGCGGCGCTAGGGCGCAGAAGCTATAGGACAATTACAACTTGCACTATCTGCATAACGAACATTTTCGTCTTCGTTGCCTGGCCGGCGCAGTGGGATCAAGTCTTCTTTGGGGTGGGTCGAACCGCGCGTGAGATTCGTGA
>Ga0335081_10000339_pt1 | contig 86035 bp, 67 predicted proteins | sample Lox_Sample_35_FD_206713 | JGI IMG/M metagenome (GOLD analysis project Ga0335081, IMG submission 206713) | Soil microbial communities from Loxahatchee National Wildlife Refuge, Florida, United States - Lox_Sample_3.5 | ecosystem: Environmental > Terrestrial > Soil > Wetlands | place: USA... | reverse complement strand
TTCCGCAATTAAGACCCAATTCTTAGAAGACAAATTCGAATCTTAAAATGCAGGCGGATTCCATTCTTGAGAATTTCGTGATTCGAAATTCGACTTTTGGATTTGTTCTTCCATGACCCGCCTACCCTTTGAACTGTTTCTCGGCCTGCGCTATCTCAAGCCCAAGCGCACGTTTGTTTCGGTTATTACTTTGATCTCGTTGGCAGGGGTAACCATTGGTGTCTGGGTGCTCATCGTCGTGATCGCCGTGATGAGTGGCTTCGACCGGGAGCTTCGCGACAAGCTCATGGGCATGCAGGCGGAAGTGACGGTCACGGCCGGGGGCAGTTTAATCGAGCACGGCGATCAGGTCCTCCAGACCGTGTTGAAAACCCCTCATGTGAAAGCTGCCGCGCCATTTGCCATGAGCGTGGTGCTGGTCGAGTTCGAAAAACGGGCCATAACCCCATTCCTTAAAGGTATTGATCCGCAGCGAGAATTGACTGTGAGCAAGCTCGGGACCTACATCAAGGAGGGGAAGCTGGATTTAAACGGAGACAAGGTGTTGATCGGCCAGGAAATGGCGTCGCAGTATGGCATTTTCTTGGGTGACAAGATCACTGTTTATTCGCCGCGCAACATCGAGAAAAAGGGTGAAGAGGCGTATCTGCCGATGGAACTGACCGTTACCGGCATCTTCGAATCCGGCATGTACGAGTATGACGTCGGCCTCATTTTTACGTCCTTGGAAACCGCGCAGGAACTTTTCGACCTTGGGAACGCCGTGCATGGGATTGAAATCCGGACCGATGATCCGATCGCGGGTGCCCGTGACGTGGCCGACACTTTGAATAGAGAGCTCCCCCCGCCGCTGCAAGCGCAGACATGGGCGCAGATGAACCAGCGCCTTTTGGGTGCCATTCAGGTGGAAAAGTCTGTCATGTTTTTCATCCTCACGTTTATCATCATTGTCGCCGCGTTTGGGATCATGAGCACGCTGATTACTGTCACGGTTCAGAAAACGCGTGAGATCGGAATGATGAAGGCATTGGGTGCGGCTTCCGGAAAGATCCTGCGGATTTTCGTATTACAGGGTTTCATCGTCGGCGTATTCGGAGTCGCGATTGGCATTGGGCTGGGTTTGCTGACGGTTCAGAATATCAATCCCGTCAATCATTTTCTTTCGCACGTGGTGGGGATCGATCTGTTTCCACGCGATATTTATAACTTTCCGAGCATCCCGGCGTTCCTGACGGCTCGAGATCTGTTGACGATCGGCTTGTCGGCGCTGGTGATTTGCACCTTGGCGGGTCTATTGCCCGCTTTGCGCGCCGCACGCTTGGAACCCGTGGAGGCGCTGCGTTATGAGTGAGCCGAAAGGAGACATCTTGGTGGCCACCGGGTTGCGCAAGACCTACAGCTTGGGGAGGCGCGAGGTAGAGGTACTGCGAGGAATTGACGTGCGGGTGCGCTGTGGTGAAGCCTTGGTCATTGTGGGCGCTTCCGGAGCGGGGAAAAGCACACTGTTGCATCTGTTGGGGGGATTGGATGCACCGTCGCAAGGAGAAGTGAAGTTGGATGGGGCTTCGCTATTTGGGATGCCCAGTGCACTACGGACCCGGATCCGCAACGAGCGGATGGGTTTTGTATTTCAATCGTACAATCTGCTGCCAGAGTTGGACGCCTTGGAGAATGTGTGTTTGCCGGCATTATTGCAGACACGTTCGAGGGCCGGCATGACAGAACGCGGCATGAGTTTGCTGCGAGCGGTGGGCCTGGCCGAACGCATGGAGCATCGTCCGGCGGAGTTGAGCGGCGGCGAACAGCAACGCGTGGCGATTGCGCGGGCCATGATGAATCGACCATCCTTAATGTTGGCGGATGAACCGACGGGCAACCTCGATTCCAGAACGGGCGAAACAATTCTGGATTTGCTGTGGCAAATGCGCGCCGACTCTGGCACGACGCTGGTTATGGTGACACATGACGAACATCTGGCCAAAAGAGGCGAGCGCGTGTTGCAGATGACGGATGGAAAGCTCGTAAATTGATGTTCAACAAAACCGGCAATAATTAAGCGGTCGTGGCGTCAGCCTGCGGGTGCCGACTGAGGACAGAATGTCATGAAAATTGCCATTGATGGAAAGAAAGTTTTCAGAGCCCGACAATAACGGGGCGCTTCGGTTGGCAGTGTTGAGAGGATTTTGTCGCAGAGCGGCTGGTTTTCCCCGTTTTTAATGCGATCCTTTTCTTGTTGTCTCTTGGCTTGGAGATTCTCTTAAGAGCCAGTTACTTGCTGGTTTAGCCGCTTGCCTCTTTTACAGCGTATTCTCCTTTCAGAATCGCCTGCATTCATCTTTAGTGTGAACAAAATCGAAAATCAGTGCTCTCGAGTCCTGACTGGCACAAGGCCTGCGATTCTCTCCCGTAGGTGTTGGGGATCAAGTCAGGAAAGTAAATGCAGTTCACGGTAGTTTGTCTTTCAGATCTGTCACTCGAAGCCGTAGCGAGAGAAGGGAAACCGAAGTCACCGCGACGCAGGGCTGCTCACTCATGTCGCTGGCTCCTGTCAATACTGATCGTCGCCGTTGCGGTGTTACCCACGGTGGTGGAGGCCACGGACAATGCCGCAGCAGAATTGCAGGCGCAGGTTTGCCCGATGTTGGACGACCTGACGGAGGCGGCTGTCAGTTTGGCCACGCAGAACCGATCAGCGGCTGCGATTCAAGTTGGATCAATTGTGAATCTCACGGACACGTTGCTTTCAACTGTCCAGTCCCCAACGATGATAAGCCTGCTGGGGAAGAAGGCCAAAGCGCTTGATAAGGAAATTGCTCGTCTCCAGCGCCGGATCACGAAGGCGAAGCTGTTCTTGGATGAACCATCGATTTCAGATTCGAAGACCATTCGGGCGATGGCAAACGCCCTGTCCGAAGGCCAGCGATTGAGAAAAGCTATGCTCAAGGTTCCAGCTTCCGACACCGTTGTAAGCGTACGAGAGGCCGGCACGCACAAGATTGCGCTGCACCATGCGGGAGATGTGGTGCGCCTTCACATTGATGTTCGGAATGACAGCGGTACACCTTCCTGTGGCCAAGCGGAGGTATCGGTTACCGTTTTGGACGACGATTCGACGAAGACGGTAGTGGCGGGGCCGCCATCATTCAAAGGCTCCAATCTCTTCTTGCTAACCATGGGACCCGATGCGGGGACCGTGCGTGTCGCCGTTACGATATGCGGGCAATCGAACAGCCTTCTTCTCTACAATGGTGGGAACAACTCGAGAGAATCCGACCGCGCGCCCCACCGACCTTCAAACCTTGCGATCATGGTGGTGACACCAACCTTTATCACTTTGAACTGGCAGGACAATTCCAATGATGAATCTGGGTTTCACATAGAGCGGGCGTCGGAGGCGGGGGGGCCGTGGGAGTTGGTGGGGACGGTGGGGGAGGATGTGACGAGTTATACGGACACGGGGCTGAATCCGGCGACGACATATTACTATCGGGTGTCAGCGTTCAACTAGAGGTCGAGAGAACAATGCGATGAAGCACAAATGGATCAGTGTAGCCAGTGTGGGTTTTCTGTTGGTGGGGGCAGTGCTGCTGGACGGGGGGATTTCCAGTCCCTCGAATGTGGCGGTGGTGACGACGCCCTCGAGCGGGAGCACGGCGGTGACGGAGTGGTATGGGCCGTTCAGTTCGTGGGACAACGTGAAGACCAAGTACGGGGCGAGGGGCGACGGGGTGGCTGACGACACGGCGGCGCTGAGTGCGGCGCTGGCCAATGTGGGCAGTGGGAGTAACTCGCCGGTATTGTATTTGCCGGCGGGGACGTATCGGGTGACGCAGACGTTGTTGTTGCAGTCGAAGAGCAACATTGAGATTTGGGGAGCGGACCCGGCGGCGACGACGATTCGCTGGGACGGGGCGGCGGGGGGTACGTTGTTTTGGTTGGATGGTACGGACAACAGCCATCTGGGGCGGCTGACGTTTGACGGCAACACGAAGGCGAACATTGCCTTTGATCACAGCAAGCAGAATGGGACGTACTTTGATGGCAACAACGTGTTTGATGATTGTGTGTTTAAGAATGCGACCTACGGGGTGCGAGGGGGAGCTTATGGTGAGGGGTTTGCCAGCGTGGTGTTCAATCGGTGTGTGTTTCAGCAGTTGACGTATGGGTTGAGCACGTGGAACTGGAACGCGCTGGATGGGTATCTGAACCAATGCGTGGTGGAGAACTGCCAGCGAGGGTTGTACGTGTACCAGGGCAGTTCCCAGGTCTACGGGACGATCTTTCGCAACAATCAGTGGGACATTTTCTACGTGCCGGCGACGCCGTTTTTTTCTGCGGTGAGCAACACTAGCTATCACAGTGGGGGGTTTTTGTACATGGGGGATGCGGGCTGGAACTCCAGCCCGGTGTTGTTGAAGGGCAATCAGGTGATCGACCCGACCAACGCGGTGCCGATTCAGGTGGGGCAATACGGGCCGTTGGTGCTGTTGGACAACATAGTGGCCCAGCAATCCGGTGCAGTTGGGCCGGCGATCCAGTGCAGTAACTATTGGGCGCCGGATGTGTTGGCGGTGGGCAACAGCTTTACGGTGGGCAACTGGCTGACGAGTTCGGGCACCGCGATTCGGAGCAATCTGGTGGACAACACGGTGGTCTCACGGGCCAGTCTGAGTCTGGCCAATCCGCCCGACCCGGCGGTGGCGGTCAATCTGAATCGGCCGTTAATGGATCTGGGGGCGAGTGATTCGGGGGTGGCGATTCAGAACGCGATCAACAGCGCGGATAATGGGGCGTTGATCCACATTCCGTGGGGCGACCACGGTTGTGCGAGCCCGGTGGTGATTGCGGCAGGCAAGGTGGTGACGCTGGTGGGGGACGGGCCGCGCTCGCAATTATCGTGGAATGGGGCCAGCGGGAGTGGGCCGTTGCTGGAACTGCCGGCGCCCTCGCAGGCGACGCTGGCCCATCTGGGGTTGGAAGGCTATAGCCGGGCGCTGCCGTTGGTGCAGGTCGACGGCGTGGGCTCGCAGCCGGCGCGGGTCTTGTTAAAGGACAGTTGGGTGACCCATGCGACGCTGGCGAACCTGCGGCTGGGGGATTGTCCGAAGGCGACGGTGGATCAGTTTGCGGTCAGTTCGCAGTACGCGCAGGCGGCCAATGCCGTGAACGTGCTGCTGGAAGGGCGGGGCAAGGTGCGCTGGTTCTGCGTGGATTCGGGGGACAACATGGCCACCTTTATCTGCACCAATGGGGGGACGTTGTATGCCGAGACCAGCTATTACGAAGGGCCGGGCAACAACAACCAGGTCTATGCGCGGGTTTCGGGGAACAGCACGGCGACGATTCTATCAGCCAAGATGGCGGTCAACGACACGGGGACGACTTCCAATGCCGTGCAGGTGACGAATTTCAACGGGAATTTCTTGTTTGGACTGGTGGGCAACCTCACCGATTGGTTGCGGTGTTCGGGCGGCGGCTCGGGCAACGTCTGGGCGTTGGGCAACAGTAGCCTCAGTTCGGTGGGCGAATTCTATCTGACCAATACCACCAGTTCGGTGCGGCTGGTCGCCAGCTTGAACCAGTACCTGTCCAGCAATGGTCACTTGAAAGTGCCCGATCAAGGCAGCGCCGACCCGTCCTGGGTGCGCACCCTGGTCGTGCCGGCCCGCACCGAATACCCGCTGTTCTTGCCTTACAACCGACTTGGCACCCAGACCGATGTCCTGCTCAACCGCGTCTTCCTCAGTGAAGGTCAGGTCAACCTCTGGATCAAACCGTAAGTGCGGTTCGGAAAAGCCAGAGAACCGAAGCCGGGGATTCAACAGAAGACGCTATGTGGTCATTGCGTGTTGACCGCGAAGGGCAGGTTTCTTGCCTGGGGTAATTCCTCGAGGGAAATGCGAAATTGACGGACGGCGACATCGTGTTGCCGGCATAACGCTTTGATTTGTTCAAGTTCTCCAGGGGCGATCTTTGGGGTGGCAATGATCAATTCCTCAATACCGCCTTCTTGAAGCACTTCCGGCAAAATCTCCATCGACCCAAGGATGGGATAGCCATGGAGAATTTTGCGATTTCGGCCATGGTGCTCATCTATAAAACCGACCGGCGCGAGGGAATGATGTTGGTTTGCGAGCAGTTCGCAAATAAGGAGGCTGGCGCTGGGACCGGTGCCGTAGATCAGGATACGCTTTTTATGAGCGGGATTTGACTGAGCGTAGTAGTGAATCAAGCGTGCGGAAAAACGGGATCCGAGCAAAAAGGAACTCATAATGTAAAAATCGACAATCAGAGTTGCGATGCTGAATTTTCCAATCTGCAGATAATTGACCACGAGCGCAGCCGCCACTGTCCCAAGAATCATGGAACGAAATCCGCGTAGCATTTCCGGCAGGCCTGCCTGCCGCCAGCGTATACGATACAATCCCGAGAGATGAAACACGACAATCTTCGTTAGCAGTATGGCCGGCAGGGTGGCGATGAACGTAATTTTGGTTTCACCTTCAAACACTCCGTTGTGGAGGAGCCAATACGTTAGATAGTAAGCCAGTGATACCATCACGAGATCGATTGGAATTTGGAAAGATTCGTATCCAAGTACAGGAAACCGAGAAAGAGGGATCAGCGATCCATTGCGCAAGAATTGAAGTTCCTCATACCGCAGTTTTCGAATCCCCAACACGACAGCGACCCCGATCGCGGCGAGTACGACGCCCGTATTGATATTGCGATAAGAGGCAGTGACAATGGCCGCGACGCTCATGGCGGCGCAAATGGCATATAGGAAGATGACCGCATTGCGATGATAAATGCCAAGGCGCATGAGACGATGGTGAATATGATCGCGGTCGGCGACAAACATTGCCTTGCTCCGCATAAAGAACACGCGATACGTGCCTTGCCCGGTCGTTTCCCACACGTGCATCGCGCGGAGAAAACGTCGAATCATGGCCAACAGCGCATCCATAATCGGCAACCCGAAAGCCAGCATAGGGATCAGAATCGAAACGGCCACCGTGCTTTTTTGTGAAGTAGTGATGCTCAGTACGGCCAGGGTAAAGCCGAGGAACAAGCTGCCGGAATCGCCTAGGAAGATCGAGGCCGGGTGGAAATTATAAGGCAGAAACCCCAAGAGACAACCAGCTAACGCCGAACAGATCAGGGCCAATTCGACATTTTGTCCAAGCAGGGCGATCCCTACGAGCGTCAATGAGGAAATCAATGCAATGCCGCTGGCGAGACCATCCAAACCGTCGATGAGGTTGAAAGCATTCGTCAATCCAACGATCCACAGCAGCGTGATGGGAATACTCCACATGCCGAGGTTGATCGATACTCCCCAAGGAAGGTCCAGCCGATTGATGACATAGCCGAAGCACATGGCACAACAGGCAGCCAGCGCTTGCGTCAGGAATTTTACTCGCGCGCCGAGGGGACGAAGATCGTCAAAGATGCCCAGCGCCACGATAATGGAGGCGGCACCAAGATAGCCGGTCCACCAATGCTTCCCAATCGTTGCGATGGGGTGCGAGACCAGGGCAAATGGTGAGAGCGTGAGGAACAGCATCAACGTAAACGAAATGAAAATGACTACGCCACCCAGACGAGGAATGGGCCGGTCGTGAACTTTCCGCTCATTCGGGAGATCCATGGCATTCACGCGCACCGCCAACCAGCGGACTAGGGGAGTTAGCGCGAATGATACTGCGAACCCACCGATGAACAGTAGAATGTATTTGCCCATACCCTTTGTACGCTCGCCTCTTTCCAATCCTACAATATGTTGGCCTTCAAGGCAACTAATGTTCGCTTAATTGTTGCTCATACCAACGGATGGTAGTGCGAAGCCCATCTGGCAAACTTGTTTTTGCGGAAAAACCGAACTCCCGTGCGGCTTTCTCAGTATCCAGACAGCGTCGTGGCTGGCCATCCGGCTTTGCAGGGTCCCAGCGAATCTCACCAGTGAAATTTGTCAACTTGGCGATGATGCTGACCAAATCTTTAACGGAAATCTCCTTTCCGCTACCAACGTTCACGGGGTCGGCTTTATTGTAACGTTCCGCAGCTAGGAGGATGGCTTCTGCCGCATCGGCCACGTACAAGAACTCACGAGTCGGGGTGCCAGTGCCCCAGCATTCGATGAATCCGTCGCCCCGCGCGCGAGCATCGATACATTTCTTGATAAGAGCAGGGATTACGTGGGAAGACTTAGGATCGAAATTATCCCGCGGTCCATAGAGGTTAACGGGCAGAAGATAGATCGCATTCAGACCGTATTCCTGGCGGTACGCCTGACACTGCACCAGCAAGGACTTCTTCGCAATTCCGTAAGGCGCATTGGTTTCCTCAGGATAACCGTTCCACAGATCTGTTTCTTGGAAGGGAACCGGGGCGAATTTCGGGTAGGCGCAAATCGTACCGACGACAACCAACTTGGGGAGCCGAAATTGCCTTGCTTGCTCGATCAGTTCGATCCCCATGATGGCGTTTTCATAAAAAAACTGGCCCGGATGCTCTCGATTCGCGCCAATCCCTCCGACCACTGCTGCTAGGTGCAGCACCAAGGTTGGGCGAGCATCTTTGAACAGGCGAGCAATGTCTGCACGGTCGCGCAAGTCGTATTCTTTGCTGCGCGGCGCAAAGATCTTGCCGCAACCAGATTCCTTCATGGCGTCCACGACGAATGAGCCGAGAAACCCTCTCCCACCAGTTACGACCACGCGTTGATTTCGCCAGAATTGCATGTTGGTCTGATCTTTCAAAGTTTGCTTCACTGTTGCCCCACATCAACCATCGGCACTTTTCCCGCCAATTGGTCCTGCAGCATGTTCAGGTCTGCGTCCACCATCAATGTTATCAAGTCTTTGAATCGGGTCTTTGGTATCCATCCCAGCACTTTTTTCGCCTTGGAGGCATCGCCGATCAGGAGATCCACCTCCGCAGGCCGATAATACCGTTTGTCAATCTCGACATATTGTTGCCAATCCAAACCAACATGGTTGAAAGCTTCGGCGCAGAATTCTTTCACCGAATGCGTTTCGCCCGTGGCGATGACGTAATCATCCGGTTTGTCTTGCTGCAACATCTGCCACATCGCCTCGCAGTACTCGGGCGCGTAACCCCAATCGCGCTTGGCGTCCAGATTCCCCAGATACAACTTGTTCTGCAGACCAAGTTTGATGTGCGCCACGCCCCGCGTGATCTTGCGGGTCACAAAGGTTTCACCCCGGCGAGGGGATTCGTGATTGAACAGGATCCCATTGCAGGCATATAGATTGTAACTCTCTCGGTAGTTGACGGTCGCCCAATAAGCGAAAACTTTGGACACACCATAGGGGCTGCGTGGGTGAAAGGCTGTCGTCTCTCGCTGTGGGATTTCAGCGACTTTCCCATACATCTCGCTGGAAGAGGCCTGATAAAAACGAAGATTACTGCCTGTTTCGCGAATGGCTTCCAAGATGCGAATGGTCCCAACCGCGGTAATGTCGGCGGTGTACTCCGGGATGTCGAAACTCACGCGCACATGGCTCTGAGCACCGAGGTGATAGATCTCGTCTGGTTTCAAATCGTACAACATCTTTACCAGACTGACCGAATCGCTCAGATCGCCATAGTGCAGAAAGAACTTAACGCCTCGCGTATGCGGGTCTTGGTAAAGATGGTCAATGCGAGCGCTGTTGAAAGAACTAGCTCGTCGAATGATGCCGTGAACCTCGTAACCTTTGTTCAATAGCAGCTCTGCCAGGTACGATCCATCTTGACCTGTAATTCCCGTGATCATCGCTCGTTTCATGCTTCCTCCTTTGCCTCCATAATCTCAATCATTCTCGGCATCAAAGCCGATTTGGATATCTGACCGGCCCATCGATTCACACCCCCTCGCGGCAACGGTCGTTCGCAAGCAGCCATTTTCAATACATGTTCAATCACCGGCTTTATGTTGCCGTGTTGAACCACACACGCCTGGCCGTCGCGGTTCGTCTCGCGCAGAATCTCACCAATGTGACTCTCTGTGGGACCGATCGCCAGCACCGGTACGCCGATCATCAGTATATTGTAAATCTTGCAGGGATGCACGATTCCGGTGAAGGCGTTTCCCATCACAACCACGTGCAGATCAGCGCTCGACAAAGACGCTGATAATTGATCCAAAGGCTGGTAAGGCAGGCAAGTGATATTCGCGAGGCGTTGGTCGCGCGCGAAAGCTTGCACTTTTCGGAACTCGCTTCCACCACCCACAAAACAAAATGCAATGCGGGACTCTTGACTGAGTTGTTCCGCGGCGCGCAATAGCGTGTCCAAAGGATGACAGGGACTGTGATTGCCGGAGTACATCACCACAAACTTATTGTTCAAGCCGTGGCGCTCTCGGAAGGACTGCCGCCCGGAAAGATCGTAAGAGACCATGTCATCATGCGACCAGGGACGGATCACCGCAACTTTCTCTGGCGCAATACCCTTCTGCACAATGCGCTCCTTCATAAAACGGTCAAGGGCCACAACGTTTTGCGCCTGCCGCAGACTGTAGCGGAGCATGTTCTCCAGAATTCGAGCGGCCAAGGAATCCGCTTTCAACCATCCGGCGGCGATGGATTCGTCGGGATTGAGGTCCATCACCCAGAAAACGAAACGGCCACCTTTCCAGCGGACAAACAGTGCCCCCAAGAATGAAATCAAAGGTGGAGAGGTCATCGCCAGCACCACGTCAAATTGAGGCAGCCAAATCAATCGCAGCACGCAACTGAACAGGTAGCTGCCAAAATCCGCCGCGCGGCGCCACTTGGCACCTTTCCCCAAACCCATACTCGGAATCCGGACAATCTCAATGCCGCGCCACCTTTCGCGTTTGGCGAAACGCGTCGCGGGATTATCGTAGCCACGTTGGCTGGCGATCACCGTCACCTGGTGCCCACGCTCCGCAAGTCCGACAGCCAGATCCGTCAGGTGCTGTGCGGTCGAGGCCACATCAGGGTAGAAGCACTGGTTCAGTAACAGGATGCGCATCGCTCGAGCCCGTTCATATCCGCGCATTTTCCTCGCGCCGTTTGAGTTCCTCCATCTTGAGGACGATCATGTATTCGTACATCGAGATCAGCCGGCAATATACCAGTCCAGCCCGTCCGTCCAAAAAGCCCAGGCGGAGCACGTACATGTAAAGGAATCGCAACAAGGGACGGAAAGGAAGATGGAACGAGAGGGTTTTCAATGCCTTGCGGCGCGACGCTTTATCAGGGCTGAACAAGGAAGGTGACGGGCCGGTTTCCCCGCGCAGAATTTTCATCCCTTCCATTGCCTCCCACTGCGCGTACTGATTGTGTTTGGCAATCCATTCCGTCAAACCCTTGCTGAAGTTGTAGTGCAACAACTGAGATTGAAGGTGGCCGTGAGTACCGCGCAGAACCGGCGTAGGGTTCACCAGCCGTTCGAAGCGAATTTTGTCAGGCTGAAAAAATCGCATGATGGCTTCTGTGCGGAACGAATGCTTCAGCCATTGGCCCATGAAGTAGTTCTTGCGGCCGCAGTAAAAAGCGACGCGCCGCTCGCCAGCGTCTGTTGCAATCGCCACAATCTCCTGACGAAGTTCCTCGGGCATCCGTTCGTCTGCGTCCAAATAAAAGACCCACGGATGCTTAAACTCGATATGTTCCATCGCCCAATTCTGGTGCGCCGCCCAATTATCGAACTTCCGCTGAATGACGCGCCCCCCGGCCGCACGTGCGATTTCTGTAGTCTGGTCGGTGCTGAACGAATCGAGGACGACGATGTCGTCCGACCATTTCACGGAGTCCAGACAGGCGGGAAGATTTTGCTCTTCATTGAGCGTGAGCACCAAGATGGATACGTTTGCCTGCATCTGTACTCAGGGTTTCTTTGCTTCCACGAGAAGCGTGTGCGGTGCCTCGGGCGTATTCTCGTATTCGCTGGAAAGCAATTGGTTGTCGATGAGAAGCGGGTAGGCCGTGTCGGTGATCGGCCGGCACTGATGAATGTCCACGAATCCAATCTGGGACGCGAGCTCCTGCAAATAGGAAAAAGTCAGTATGGTGAGATGTTCGCCGCGACATAGGAGGAAATTGGCGAAGCGACCTCCGACACTTTCTCGTTTGTCTGGAAAGTCAGAAAACCACGCGGCATCACCTTCCACCAGCTTCTTCGCGGCGGCATCACCATTCGGGCCGCCAATTCGTATGATTCCACCAGGCTTCAGGCACCGAAATAAATCCTCCAAATGGGAAGTCAAGTTGCTGTCGGGCAGATGTTCAATGACGTGATGAGAATAGAAGGCGTCCACGGTTCCATCATGAAAGGGCAACCGATTGCGCAGGTCGGCCCACACGTCGATCTTGGCGCTCACGAGATTCGCGTCGACGTTGATCCAGCCGTCCAGATAATGGGCTTGGCCGGGACCCAAATGGACTTTGACGGTGGCGGTGCCGTTCCGAGGCGCTCGGAAGTGCTTATATACCAAGCCACTCAACCACATTGGCCAACGCATCAGGCCAAAGTAGGCGGCCTTGGTTCTCCTTCTGATCATCGGTTGTTCCGATCGACGAGGCGCGCCGTGCTAAGACAGCTTGGAAACAACATAATGTCCCAGAGCAAGGGTATCGATATCGTTCCTCGAAAAACAGGCCACGGCTTGTTCCGGCGTATCCACGATCGGTTCGTTCTCATTGAAGCTGGTATTCAAGAGAGTTGCGACACCGCTCCGACGACGGAAAGCCTCAATCAAGTCATAATAAAGCGGATTATGTGAACGTTCGATGCTCTGTAATCGGCCCGTGCCATCCACGTGAGTAATGGCCGGTAATTTCGGCCGCCATTCAGGTCGAATCTTCACAACATGCATCATGAACGGACTCAGGATGTCTTGCTCGAAATACGTGCTGACATATTCCTTCAAGACAGTCGGAGCAAATGGGCGGAACGATTCGCGCCGCTTGATCTTCGTATTGATGATGTCTTTCATGTTGGGGATGGAAGGATTCGCCAGAATCGATCGGTTGCCCAATGCGCGCGGCCCCCACTCGCTACGTCCTTGATACCAGCCCACCACTTTCCCTTGAACCAGCAAGTCAGCGACAGCCTCCACAAGCTGTGCGTCGGTGGGGTAATGATGAACAGCATGCCCGCTCGATTCCGCAGTCTGCTTCAATTGCGACTCCGGATATTCCGGTCCCCAGTAGGCATGGTTCATGTAAAACCGCTTGTTTTGTCCCAATATTTCATGCCAGCAGTAGTACGCTGCTCCGAGACATGTTCCGTCATCTGACGCGGCGCACTGGTTGTAGTACTTCTGAAAACGTGATTCGCGTAGAATGCGTGCATTGGCGACACCATTGAGGGCGCACCCCCCAGCCATCACCAACTGATCGGTACCGGGCACCAGTTGCTCCAGCTTTCGCATGCAATGCATTGCTACATCTTCAAAACGCACCTGCACCGAACGCGCGATGTCTTTATCACGTTGCTGCAGCGGCTCGGTGCGTTGACGCGGTGGGCCGAGCCGCTTCACGATGGCGTCGGTGTAGAGGCGGCCCATGATGATGTGATTGCGATCATCCACGGCGCCACTTTGACCGCCTTCATGCATCCCGAAATAGCCGGGCTTGAGGTGGAACCATCCACTCCCATTCAGCGAGACCCACTCTTGCATCAGATCCGCGTACCGATCCTCACCGTACGGCGCCAAACCCATGACCTTGTATTCTTCGCCAAATTCATCGAACCCAATAAACTGACAAAGAGCCGTGTAGAAGAAACCGAGACTGTGGGGCAGATACACTCGATCCAAAACCTCGATGTGCGAACCTTCGCATCGGGCCGCCATTGCACTCACGAAATCACCCGACGCATCGTAGGAGAACCCGGCGGTCAAGCTCTCAAAGGGCGATACATAATAAGCGCTTGCGATATGTGCCAGATGATGTTCGACCCACACCGTCTCGAATTTCACCCGAGCCGCATCTTCTTCACAAATTGCCGCGAGCTGGTCGATTGTGCTCTGAGTTTTTGAATTGCGCCGAAAATGTTCCCACACGGCGCCGGCGGCCTTCACCGGCCGTCTGGCCACATAGGCCATCTTCGCCCGGTAATTGGCCTTCGGATTGCGTGCAATTGCGACGTGCGTCACATCGTTCAAGCTCACGCCGGATTCCTGCAACGAACGGCGAATTGCGTTCTCGGGGAAGCGCGGACAATGTTTCTCCCGTTGCTCGAGTCGCTCCTCCGCGACGGCGAACTTCAATTCGCCATCGATCACTACGCAGGCCGCCGAATCAGCGTGAAACGCATTAATTCCCAAAATCACCGCCATATTAGCCTTTCACCGCAATTATTCGCTCCGGTACAACGTGAAGCGCTTGCTGTTGGGGAAGATTATTGTTTATCCAGTGGCCCAGCACAACAAACTGCCACACGCGAGACCACTGCAATCGCCCACGTTGAAACTCGGCGAACAATTCCCTGGCCTTGACGTTCTGCAAGATACCCGCGCGGTCAATAACGGCCAGCCCATCGTTCACAAATCTCTTTAGCGGACCATTCATCCATTCAGCCATCGGGAGGGCGAATCCCTGTTTAGGACGGTCCGCGACACCTTCTGGCAATAGATCACGTCCGGCCCTCAGCAGCCAGGTTTTCTTCAAGGCGGAGCCATCCTGATCCGCGACGTTGTATTTCAAGCACGTTTCCACCAGCACGTGGTCAAGGAAGGGGACACGCAGTTCCAAACCGTGGGCCATACTGAGAACATCGCTATCGCGTAGCAGCACGCTGCGCATATATCCCGTCAATTCCAACACGCTGATACGCGCCGGCAGTGACAACTCGCCGTCTGTCGCGTCTCCCCAATCCGGGGCCGCGGCGAGCCCCATCTCCGTCAACTCACGTCGTGACCACAACGAGCGCAAACAGGCGTAACGCGCTGGCAAAGAAGCGTTTCGTTCAAACAATTCCGCTGCTCGCCAACCTCGGTTGCCACCCCCGGCAAAAGCGGCGCGCCATGAGGCGGGCACCAACCCTACTGATTGGCCCCAGCGTTCGGCCCACGCTGCCCGTTGAAAACTCGGATAGCCGCCGAACAATTCGTCGCCGCCCAAGCCAGAAAGAACTACTTTCAGGCCCCGTTCCGCTACCACCTTGGAAATAACGAACGTATTCGCGCCGTCCATGCTCGGCAAATCCATTGCGCTCACGGCAGCCGGGATTTGCGCTGCCACCTCGTTATGGCTCAATCGCACCAACTCGTGCCTGGTCCCATACTTGAGAGCCACGGCTTCCGCGTACTCGGATTCATCCGATTCAGTTTCGTGGAATCCCAGCGTGAATGTTTGCAGTCGCGGGCCCAGTTCACGGGCAGCAATTCCGGTAATGACCGACGAATCGATCCCGCCGCTCAAGAAACAGGCGACCGGCACATCGGAAATGAGGTGCTCGTGCACGGCGCGCTCGAGTTCCGCACGAACTTCCTTCACGATCGATTCACGCTCGACCCTCACGGGCTGAGGTGCTGGTTTCCAGTACGGCTGAATCGTTTCGATTTGTCCAGCATGGATCGTCATCCAGTGTCCTGCCGGAAAAGACCGCACGCCCTCCCACAGCGTGTACGGCTCTGGCGTTGCTCCGAAGCGGACGTAGCCCGCCAGGCCGAGTCGATCTATTTCGCGCGGAATCCAGCCCGTTGCCAACAGCGCCCGGACTTCCGATGCGAAGAGCAATCTCTTGCTTTGCGCGTAGTAGTAGAATGGTTTGATGCCCAGTCGGTCGCGAGCGCACCACAATCGGTTGTCAGCCGTATCCCAGATCGCAAAGGCGAACATGCCGCGCAGCTTGCAGACACATTCACGGCCCCAAAGCCGATAGGCGCGGAGAATGGTTTCCGTATCACTTGTAGAAACCCATCGCCCAGCGCGCTCGCCAATCTCGCTTCGAACGTCGAGATGGTTGTAGATCTCTCCGTTGAACACGATCCAATTCCCAGTCTCCGAATCCTGCATGGGCTGATGACCTGCAGGGCTCAGATCGAGAATTGCCAGCCGCGTATTGGCCAGTCCGACTTCGCTTTTGACGCCTCGCATCGAGATAAGTTGCGCCCCTTGATCGTCAGGGCCACGATTGCGCAAGGCGGCAATCATGCGTTTCAACGCGGCCTCAACTTCGGAGGTGGCGACGGAATTTGAAGTACAGATTCCAGCTATCCCACACATGATGGTTGTCCAGCCTTTACTGCCCGGGTGATGCTGTGCCTCCTCCAATCACAAGAACAGGATTCGCGCCGGCTTTGTAATGCGTCTGCGGAACAGACAATCCGATGATGTCCCTTCGAATGGCCACCACGGCGTTCAGACCAGCCACTTTGCCAAAGGTCATGATCGACTCTCCTTGACCACGGTGCACACCAGCATCGAGCCCATCTGGCACATGTTAAGCCATGCGCGAGTCAGCGAGTCCGGCACCAAACGCGCCACGAAATCCTTGAGCCGACCACTGGGAATCGGAATCGCTTCGGCTTTACTGCCATAAATCCGGAGATCCTGTATTGCGAACAAGTTGCCAACCAGATCCTTCCACTGCTCAATCGTGTAGAATCGGGCGAGCGCACCATCCGTCCATTTTTGCATGATCATGTGAATGGATCTGGTTTTCCACAGTTCGCCTTGCAGGATGCCATGAAGCAGTCCGGCCACGACAAAAGCGTTCCAGAAACTTCGATGATAAACCATGATCGTGGCAGCCCCGTGCGGGCGCAGTACGCGATGGATCTCACGAAGGATTTGTCCCGTATTCGCGGAGTGATGAATGACGCCCCAACTCCAGACGAAATCGAACGACGCATCGGCAAAATCGAGATGCTCCGCATCCATCCGCACGACCTTGCCGTTCAAGCCGCGCAGTTTCAAACGGGCGGAGGTACTGTGGACAGCGTATTCAGTGAGATCAATCCCCGTGAAGGAGCGACTGTGACTGGCCAACAGTTGTGCGTGGCTGCCATTACCAACGCCGATTTCCAGCACATCCTTGCCCTGGAGCCCCTCGAAATCAATCAGCGGATCAAAAGGGATCAACGACCACGGCATGTAGGTGCGCACGTCGTCAAAAAAACGACGGTCAATCTCCGCATAAAACTCTGGAGTAAAATCAGCGGCAGGGATTTTTGTGCGCCAATCGTAGCGCATTGGATTGCTCTCCCACCAACCGCGGTTCGTCTGCTGCCACAGCTTCCACTGTTCAGGAGTTGTTGGTTCTGCCGTTGCGGTGGTGAATCCTTGTGGGACTTTATCTTTGAGATGTGATTTCATCTAATCTCCTATTTTTCGGTCCTCTGATCCAATGCTTCGAGGAACCGCTGCCGGAAATGGGACTCTGTAAAGTAATTCAAAAAGCGCTTCTTGCCCGCACGCCCCATCTTCGTTCGCCGATCAGAATCGACGAACAAACCAGTGAGCGCATTCAACAAAGCCGTGCTATCACCCTCCTCGATGATGAACCCCGTCTCAGCGTGGACGATTACTTCGTTAGCCGCGCCGTCCCCGCCGATGCAGGCTTTCCCGGCGCGCATCGCCTCCAAAAAAGCCAGGCCAAAACCTTCCAAACGGCTGCTCGGCATCACGTAAAGTGCACAGTCTTGATACATTTGTTGAAGTTGCCTGTCATCAATCCGGCCAAGAAACTCGACCGTATCGCCGAGCCCGAGGGCGGCAGCCTTGTGTTGCAGCCGCACACGGTCGTCTCCATCGCCTACGACCATCAAGCGCGCGGGCGGAAACCTCTGTATCACCTGCGGCCAAAGCTGGAGCAAAAGGTCATGTCCTTTGTGCCGTTCTGTCGAAGAAATGCGACTGACAATCAGTGCAAAGGGCTTCCGGTGGGCAGGAGATTCCGAAACACAATCCAAAGTGGGGACCCCCAATGGACAGATCACGATTTCTCGATCTGTAAACGCCGGGTTGACGGCCTTAAACTTCCGTATCGTAAATGACGTGTTGGCGATCAAAACGCTCGACCGACGCAAGGCGGCTGTCCTGACTCTGCTCAGCGGCACCCATCCCTCACTCCCGTGCAGAAATACAGCCAGTTCGGCGCCCCGCGCCACCAGCGGCAGGGCGACGGGAGCGAGGTGTAGGTGCATGGCCACAATGAGAGTGTGTTTGCTGAGACGCAAGCCTGTCTGCACACTCCACATTGCGGGGATGGCCTTTCGTCCATACGCGTAACGCACCTTCCAGTTTTCCGAATGGAATCGGCTGCCGTTGCGAGCGGGCGACCCCAGATTCCACACTTCACCTCCGCCATACTGAGATTGGAGGGCAGCGAATGCCATGCGCGACACAGCTCCGATCCCACCAACCTCGTGCAGGTCTGGGCAAAGCATCACGACGCGTTGCGGTCGGCTAGGCATGGACCAACGACGGTTCTTGTTTCTGCACTCTGATGCTCTTATAGCGTGATGCCCATTCGGTCGCGATGCGTGGCCAGGTAAAACCTTTGGCGACCAGCGTCTTCGCCGCGGCGCCTCGCGCAGATAATTCGGCGGGATCACGGGTGGCTTCGACGAGTTCCTTACCGAGGCTGACTACGTCGAGCTTGGTCACCCAGCCGGCTCGGGCGTTTTCGATTTGCGTTGCCAAACCCACCTGCTGGCTTAACAACACGGGCGTCCCGCAGGCCATCGCTTCTACCGCCCCAATGCCAAAGTTTTCCTGATGTGAACTTAGCACGAATAAATCGGCTTCCGCCAGGGCATCGAGTTTTGCCTGATCTGCAAGCCAGCCCGTCCAATGCACGAACGAATGGGCGTTTGTGCCGTTCAGCAAGCTTTTCAAGTATTGGACGTAAGCGGCCTCTCCGTCGCCGGCAACCACGAGGTGCCAAGCCCGCAGTTGGCTTTCTCCCTTCAATTTTGCAAAGGCCTTCAGCAGAAGGTCGAGACCCTTTTTGGGATGGAGCCGTGAAAGTGTGAACAGGATTGGCGCCCCGTCGGGAATGCCGTGCGTCTTGCGAAACCGACCACTGTTCTGCACGGCCAGCAAAGACTCGTCGACTCCGTTCGGGATCACAATCCCACCGCGCAAGCCCAGCGATTCTTCGGTCCACTTGCGTTCCTGCTCGGTGGTGTAATGGATCAGTCTGGCGCCACGGACAAGGTTGCGAAACACAAGACGCCAAGCGATCTGTTTGCGTATCGGTTTTTGGGACATGCTCCAGGGCTCCAACGTCCCCAGCGGCCGGACAATATAAGGCCTACTACTTTCGTGACATGCCTGCGCGGCGGCATAAGTTGAGTACGAGAACACCGCGTGGATGTGTGCGACATCGTAGGCACCGATGTTCGCGTTTAGCCAATCTGCCATGGACCGGGAATATTTGAAGGCTTCGCTACAGTCGCGACGGAAGAAATGACAGCATACGTCCTGATACCTGACTGGTTTACCGAGTTTCACCGGCAAGCGCGCTTGGCCATTTGCATCCGTCGTGCAGATCTCCGCCTGTACGCCCCCATCTTGTAGCGCGCGACACAATTCTAGGACGACCTGACTCGGGCCGCCGTAACACGGGCCAACCGCCGGGATGACGTGAAGGATTCTCATGAATCGCTCGTATGGACCGTGGACAACAGGTTCGACTCGTCTTGCCTGTTGTCGAGAGCAGAGTTTACGAAAAGGTGCCGCAATCCGGCCGTCCAAGCCACGGCCAAAATGATACCAGGGGTGACGTCGATGAGCGATCCGCCGACCGTAAGCAACGGAATTCCAATCAATGCCCATCTCGCAAAAAGAAGTGGGGAGCCCCAGCGTAGTTCTTCGCCCGCACGACGGTCGGTATAGCCAACGACAATTCCCATCACGAACATTCCAAACAAAACCCCGTAGGTGCCAAAATTCGCGTAGAACTCAAAAATCAAGCCCATTCCAACGGAAGTCCCCTCGGCAAATTTCAATCCGGTATAGTGGCTTACAAAATCCATGCTCCCGGCTTGGATCGGCTTGTTCGGCCAGACAGCGCGCGGAATCAGGGCCAGCACGCTCATCCAAATCGTTTCGCCATTTCCGAAGGCCCTGGTGGCATCGAGATGCGAGATTTCTGCACCGACCAGCCAGTTGTAATTCAGCCTGTTATTTACCGCATTCAAATGCTGATCGTTGTGTAAATTGAACCACTCGAATCTCCCAAAAGTCCTCTTGGTTTGGTCCACCCGCTCTTCGAGTTTGCTGCCACCCCATACTACGTCGCGGATTTCATCGCGATCACGCATGTAGGTTACATACACCGACAGCCCCACATAAATCAGCGGAAGAACCAAAAGGGTGGCCCACAAGCGCGGCCGATAAATGGCCACAAGAAAACAAAGCACAATGATTGCGTAGCCGACTCCAAACCCGAGAAAGCCCTGCAGCACCACAGTCAACAGCGGAAATATTGGGGTGACCGCCAGTAGAATCCACATTTGCCGACGGTTCTGCCGCAAATAGGCCTGCCATAGTCCAAATCCTAAGGCGACGAAAACGAAGCTTTGTCCGCTCGCAAAGAAGGCACTGAGTGTGGGGATCTTGGCGAGCCCGATTGCGCCGAATGCGAAGCAACAAAGACCGATCGCCAAAAAGATACGGAAGATCCGCGAATCGTTCGCTGCCGGGACAGACTCCGAGGCGTGGTCGGGTCTTCGCGTGAGCAAGGGCGTAACCCCGAAACAGCCGATGGCAAAAGCGACAATGCCAACGGTGCTCGTCTGGAAACCGGCTACCGTACTATTATACTCCGCCGGATAGTACCATGGCAGCAGGAGAATCATTCCGCTGAACCAGTGGAGCAACGACAGGTTTAGGAAAAAAGCCAGAGTAAATCCTGCCCCCGACCAGCGGCGCCCCATCGTCGTAGAATACGCGAGGGCGCCGACTACTCCCCAAATGAGAACGCAAAGGAAATTCAGATCCATGATCGAAATTCGATTCGCGACGGTCGTGAATGCTGCGGCTGATAGAACGACTGAACTTCGACGGAGCTCATGTTGAGCAGCATACCCCCTGTCGGGCCACCCGCTGCAAAAACGCGCTTTCGTGGTCGCGAGCAACGTCATCCCAGGTGCGGGGATGGAAATTGTGGACGATACTGGCGACCATTTTGGCCAACTCCTCTCGATACTGGTCGCACCATTCCAGCTTTTCGACAAACGCCGCCGGACATCGAATAGGGAGAATCCATCCGGTTCCTCCTTCGTGAATCAAATCGGGAGCAGCGCAGTTGGACGTGGCCAGAATTGGTAATCCGTTGGCATGGGCCTGCGCCAAGACCATCGCGAAGCCATCCTCGATGGTGGGGAACACAAACAGGTCGCCCCAAGCGTAAATCTCACGCAGCTTCGCCTCGGGGACCGCTGGTTGGACCTCCGTCCTCTTTCCGAGATCGTTGACCAAGGAAATCGCCGCGCTTTCTGTCGGACCGACCAATCTAATCTCAAACCTGCCCGCGGCCCGTCGGGTAATTTCAGCCAGGTCAAGCAGCCCCTTGCGAAATGACTTCGTTCCCACGAATAGCACCCGCAACTTGGCCCCATTGCAGATCCGAAACTGGCGTCCCGCGATTTCCTCCTTCGACGCGCGGAAGCTCTCCACGTCAACGCCCAACGGAATACAGAGAACCCTTTCCGCGAGCGATTGCGGGAAAGATGCGGCGGCGAAAGTTGACTGAGTCACGATAACGTCTGCGAGTGAATACTCTCGTTCTTCCCGGTCGATCATCCATGGACTGGGTTTGTCGATCGGCACACCGGCACGCCGTTCTTCTTCCTGAAGCAGGCGCGCCTGTGTCCGGATATGTGTCGAACCTCGCGCGAGCCAGCAACTGATTCCCGAATATCTCAGCGCGCGAAACAGTTCCTCAGCACCACCACTGTAGCAATATACGAAATCCCAACGCTGCCGCGCGACAGTTCGGGCTGCCCAGCGGCCAAAAGTCTCGTGCAACCAGCGTTCCGGATAGAATCCGTTGTGCCAGTTGCGGGCGACGCTGCAAAGCCGGGAAGTGATCCCATGAATCCCGAAAGCATCCACTCGATCCGCCGGGAAGCCAAAGCGGGGCACGAGCGTTCCCGGGTAATTTGTAAACAGGTGCACATCATGACCGCGCTCCAAGAGCGCCCTGGCCAACTGAAACGTGGTGAAGCGTCCGTGGCCCACAATGGCAATCTTCAATTTCATGCGGCAACTTGCTGGAGTATCGCTTCCAGACGGTCCCGATACGTATTGTGCCCACCGGTGATCACGCGATGAGCCGCTTCTCTTAGTCGCTGCCGGGCATCTTCGTGCGCCAATAACCAGCGGAGTTTTTCCACCATCTCCTCGCGCGTCCGAAAAAATGCCACCGCTTCGCCGTCGTCGCCAAAAATCTCCCGATGTTCTTCTGTGTCTTCCGCCAGCAGACAGCCGGCCATCGCCGGCAGTTCGAAACTGCGCATGACATTCCCATCGCGGTTCGCGCGACGCACCAAACAGAGCGAAACCCGGGCAGCGCTGACCGCCTTGCGGAGCGTTGAGGCGTCGGCCAGTCCGCGTGCCGCCGGCGCTGTTTGCGGGTATCGTTCCCAATAACCACCATAGAGCGCCACGTCAAAGCCGGCCTGAATCAGTGCTTCCATGTACGGCACGCGATCGCGATCTGCCCCGCCAGCGAAGATGATATCGGAAGCCAGACGGATGCGTTCGCCGTCACTCGCTTGTTCCGGGAAGTGCAATTCCGACGCATAAGCGAACGGCAGATAACAGGCGCTCATGCATCCGAGCCGGCGCAGATCGCCGAGCGTCGCGCGCCGCGGTGAAAAAATGTAGTCATAATGCGGCGCGGCGCGCAAGAACCAGGGCGCTCGATGCGCCGGATTCCAAGGATCATCCGTCAGATAGTTCAATCGCAGCACATCCATTTTCCCGATTTCCCTGAGCGCCGCTTCTTCAATCGGGGCAATGCCGGTGGCCAAAAGCCACGTGGGTCGATGATTCCGGCACGCCTCCAGTACCTTTGCGCTGAACGCTTCCAACCGCGTCGGCCTCCGTCCGCGCACCCACCAGTTGACCCGGTTGCGCCATAGAGCGCCTTCGTAGGCCTCGGTCAAATCGCACACCGCCGTTTGCAGGCCGAGCGTTTCCGCGGCATGCAAGAAGTGGGCTCCGATATGAATCGGGTCGGGATTGCCCACGAGTAGCAGAATATCCTTCATGCGCATTGAACCATCGGTCGTGGATGAAGGGCGGCGCCGGAATAAGCCTGCGCGATTCCTTCTGCCGCTTTCTCAATGGTATAAGCGCCCACCTTCATTCGGCATTTCGCGCGTATTTCAGCCAAATTCATAAGTGGCAGAAATCCGGCGATGGCCGTGGCGAGCCCACTCGCTGAACCGCTTGGGAACATTCCGCCGGTCACCCCCGGCTCGATCAGGTCCGGAGCGCAGCCCACCGCATCCGAAACGATACAGGGCAGACCGTGATGCAACGCATCGTTGACCACCAACCCCCAGGTTTCCGAATTCAGGCTCGGTAACACCAACAAATCCGCAGCATGATAATATTGGCTCAGTTGCTTCTGGTTTTGGAATCCGACGAAGCGCGTGCCAATGGCCGGTGGCTGGAGGGCCAATGTCTGAAGCCGCGGCTGAAGATTGCCGCTACCAACAAAAAGCACCACCACGCGATCGCGCATTGGGGCGGCCAAGAGCTTGATTGACTGCAGAAGCAAGTCGGGTCCCTTACGTTTGCTCAGCTTGCCCGAGAAAAGGATTACTGCTTTGTCCGTCGGAATATTCAGTGCCGCTCGCGTCGCGCCACGCAACCGGTCGCGAGCCGATTCGTCAGTCTGAAATGGCGTCGCGTCGACGCAGTAGGGAGAGAAGACGAGTTTGCTCTCCGGACAGCCAAGCCGCTCAAAATGCTGCTTCGATCTTTGACCGATGTACAGCAATCGTTGACAACGCGCGTAGAGCCACCGCAGCGCTTGGTCTCGCATCCAGACCTTGAGGCCGCCCGATCTTTGGTCACTATCATTTGTCTCCGCGCGGAACAAAATCGGATAGCCAGCGCGCCAGGCAGTCAAAAAAGCTCGGCGATGAAATCGTGGACTGTAGCCCACGATCAAAACCGCTTCGGGCGCAGCCTTCCGCAGAGCGTCTCGCAGTCCGCGCGTTGTCGCTTCGGTATCGCAGCGCGCCCCGCCTGCGGCACTGCGCGACAGGAAATGGGAAGTGTAGCCGGTAAGCAGGTCCGTATCCCAAGCGAACACCGCACCAAATTCGCCGTCGCGATAACCGGCCACACTGAAGTCCGAGCCGTAAATCGCCGTCACCGGAACGCCGAGATTCTGCTGCAAGGCGCGGTAAACCGGTGCGTGATATTGGATCGGATGAGTTTCGATTACGGCGAGCGACATCGGACTGATTACGCCAGCAATTCTGTAAGGACAGCCTTCTTTTCTTGAGGACACAGAAACAGCGTGCCCCAAATTCCTGCCGGATCGGGATGTACCGCTTGCGGGGCGCTGACCCATTTGTGGTTATTTAATCGGAAGGCAGCATAATCGCCTTGCATGACGAGATTGCTGATTGCGCGGTCCTCTTCCGGAGTGTGAGATTCAATCAGGAAATACGGTCGAGCCTGAACGCAGCGCTCGCACTTTTGCAGGGCAAATACGCCGCCACCTTCAATGTCCATTTTGATGAAGGACGGCTGCAGATCTGATCGTGGCCCAAAGAAGAAGTCGTCCAACGTCGTGCTGTCTACGGCGATCTTGCGGGCCTGTCCACGTTCGCCAGCAGCCCAGGCTGCGTTCAGGGAAGAGACGTGGTGATGAAATCCAAGGAAGAACTCGACTGAGCCACATCTGTCGGAGCAAGCCAATGGTTCAAGATGGACGTTCGTGGCATTGTTCAACGCCATGGTATCCTCCAGATCCTCAAAAGTGTCTGGCGCTGCCTCGAAGGCATATACGTGCCCATTCGGCACGCACCAACGCGAAAGCCAAAGGGAAAACAAGCCGATGTTTGCCCCGACGTCGCAGGCGATCGAATCTTGACGGAGAAGTCCTCCCTCCACCAGGGTTCTGGTCAAAAACCGGAAGTTTTCGGGCTCCCATAATCCCAGCATCGCGTGATAATTGATCCGTTCGTGATAACGCAGCTTGCAACCGCGCAAGAAACCAAACGGCACCGTGTAGATCTCTCCCTCCGCGTAACAGCGATGCAACAGGGCGCGGATCACCGCGGAGTTGATCTCGGCATTGCGAAGACGGTTCAGAAACTTCATAAACGGAATTGCCGCGGATCAATTTGCAGTTTGGGGATTACCTAAAAGCGCCAAGATGCGCGCGAATTGCGTCTCATAATTCCACTCGGCCAGGATGCGTTGACGCCCACGTTCCCCCATCGCCCGCATTTCCGAAGGATGTTTCTGGAGCCAATCCAAAGCCGCAGCGATCGCCTTGGCGTCGTCCGGGTCAACCGCCATGGCGTATCCGTTGTCGACATACAACGCCCGCCATTCGGGCAGGTCTGATACCAGCAAGGCCAACCCGCACGCCAGATAGTCGAACGGCTTGTTGGACGCCCCGGTCATGGATTGTTCGTTGAAATCGTCGCTGTGCCGAGGCATGAATGCCAGACCGACATCTCCAGTGTGGCAGTGGTCAAGCGAATTGCTGCGCGGGACTGCGCCGATAAATTCCACCCGATTCACCACACCCAATTCTTCGGCCAACTTTCGCAATCGCCCGGTGTAACCTTGGTGCCCGGGGGTCTCGTACCCGATAATCCGCAACCGAACTCGCTGCGCGAGAGACAACGCCTCAATCACGCTGGCGGGGAGTCGTGCGGGAACCAGCGAGCCGTGATAGACAATCCACAGATCTTTTCGCTCGTAGTGCGGATGCGGCTCTTGAACCTCGGTTTTCCGCGGGCAGTTCCAGACGCACTTCACTTGCGCCCCATCGCCGATATCCTGGCGAAAACGCTCCGCGCGCTTTTCATTGGGCAGAATGCAAAAGGCCGCGCGCCGTGCGAGTTGACGGCGTGTCCACAAGATGATGCGCATGAAACAGGACCTCTCGTCCGGCCGGCCGTTCACAGGAGAGGGAGAATCGTGTTCGTGATAAATCACCCGAATTCCCGGCATGTAGCTCAACAATAATCCCGGCGGACAAGCAAACTTATCAGACGCATAAATCCAGCTTGATCGCCAAAATAGACTGTGGAGCATGGCCCAGAAGACATATCGGGTGTAGTGAAGTTTTTGACGCCAGCCGGGACGACAAAGCGGAAGTTGTCGAATCGCTATATTCGAGTGCCGGGGAAACTGCAATGAACCGATGTTTTCCATCTCGACCCCGAGAAACAGCACGCGCCACCCCGCATCTGCGAGAATTCGAGAGCTATGTTCGAGCGGCGGATACGCCGCCGGGTTGGTGTATTGGATGTAGGAGATGCGATGCATTCAACCGGTGTGGGTCGAGAACGCGGAGAGGGCTGATTTTGTGGATGACGCGTTCGATTTGAGCAGCGAAGCGTAAAGATCGAGCATCTCGCGGGCAATTTGTGCGCTGGTTCGAGGCGGACGTACTCCTGCCTTTAGCTTGGCCAGCAGAGTGCGGTCGGCTGCCAGCGCCTGCAACACGTCTACCCAAGACCGCGGAGCATCCGGCTCGATCAGCAGCCCGTTAACTTGGTGCTGAACAATTTCTGCAATGCCGCCGATATTCCAGCCAATGACCGGTGTACCGGCGGCAAAGGCCTCCAGCGCTACCAACGGACCCGTTTCCAACCATTGCGACGGGACAGCCAGAACGTCGTAGTCGCGCAATCGAATCACAACTTGACCCGTTGGAAGCGGTTCGCAGAAATTAATGCGTGGGTCCTCGTTGGCGAGCAACCGAACTCTTTGTGAATACTGTTTGTTCGCGGCGCTTTGCACCACCCCGTAAATATCGAGCTGGGCGTTCATGCTGGGTGCGGCACGCCAGGCTTGAATGAGGACATGGACACCTTTCGTTGGATCCAGCCGGCCAAAGAAAGCAACGCGCAACGGACCGCGAGGATCGCGCAAAGGAGCGGCAGGCTTCGTCCGAGCGCCTTCTGCGAGACGAATCCCGTGGCGACAGAGCGTTATTTTCTCCGCGGGAATATCATTCAGCAGCAGAAGGTCGCGCACCCAACGGCAAACCGCGACGATTCGATCGGCCTCTGCGGAGAGAGAGCGAAACGTAGCCTGACGCAGCGCAACCAGCTCACTCATGCGCAAGGCTGTCCATATCCCTCCATGAAGTCCCGCATTTCCGAGGCTACGACCCACTGCAGGAGGAAGCGCACCCGCGAGCCATGCCGCCGGTTGATTCAGACCCAAGCCGTGCAAGGTGCACCCGGCGCACTCTCGCACGCTCATTTTTCCATCACAGAATTCCTTTCCCCACCGCAGCAATGTGCCCCGCTGACAGCTTACCGTAGGCGTATGATAGGTGAACACCACCGGCAGCCGGCGCTTTTTCGCCGCGCGTAGAAGACGGATCGATGCCCCTTGGGTAAACGCATGCAAATGCAGCAGATCCGCCTTTTCGTCGTCCAGAATCTCCTCAAATTCAGCAGCGGCATGGGGGTCGCCTTCGCCGTAGAGTTGGCGAAGATCAACGCTGCCGCCGCAGACGGCGAACCGCCGGACGCGCAGTCCATTCAGAGAGTGGCTCCCGGAAACCGTGGCCGGTGCGGCCACCACCGTCTCGACGCCCATTTCGAGAAGGTCGCGGGCCAAACCGTCCACATAAACTTCGGTGCCGCCCATGGAGTCCGGCGCGAAACAGAAAGGAACATGGATAATTTTCACAGGCTTTTCGAGAGGGAGAGAACCTCGGCCGGCGTTAAGCCCAGAAGGGAAGCGCCGCTGTTGCGAATTCGACCGCGGACCCCGTACAAGTCGGACACCATCTCGCAGTATTCGGCATTGGGCAAGACCAGGAACGCTTCGGCTGCACCCGAGCGGCGACTTGACAGCGCCGCGTGATAGGCGCGGACGCGAGCGAGGCCGGAGGCATAGCTCGCATAATCAACCGTGCGCAATTGACTTTGATAGTTTTCGATCAGTGCGAGCTTCGCGGACAGGAACTGGGTAATGTCAAAAATCGCATTCGGTTCCAACAGAGACCAGACCTCATATCCAAGCACCATCGCATCGAGATCGGCGCAGGCCCAAGCGTAGAGAAGATTGGTCCACCGGTGGTCGGCTTGATCATCCAGAAACCAGGGCAACAGCACCGTATCCGGCCGAATTTCTGCCACGGCCGATTGCAGGAGTTCCACTGCTGACGGGAAAAAAGGAAGATCGCCGTCCGGGAAGTCAAGATGGCGAACCGACGCGGCCTGCAACGCCTCCGCAGTCTTGCGAAACTCGGCTTTGCGAGTTTCGACCAATTTGGCTCGGGCCTCGGCAGCGGCAGTTTCGAAGTGTTCCACCCCACGCTCCCCATTGCAGAGACAGACCAAATGGATGCTGGCCAGACCGCGATGCGCCAGTAACAACCCGCCTGCGCCGATGCTCTCGTCGTCCGGATGCGGAGAGAGCACCAAGATGCGTTGGCCGATTGGAGCCTTGAGTTGACGGGGTTCCCAAGCTCGCGCCAGCAATTTGCGGCGCACCAGATACTCCTCTTTGGAGCCAGTCATTAGTTGCGGCTTTACGTAACCGAGGAAACGTGAGTAGGAGAAAAATCCACTCAACCAACGGCGCGGATGAACCCCCTTTTGATGCAGCAAGTGCTTGATCGACGATGGAAAACTCATAATTATGAGTGTTTTCGTGAGCAAGAATGACGCCCGCTGGAGGAAGCTTTCAGGAGTGCCTTGCTCTTGCGGTAGGTGAGCGCCAACCCTTCCGCGCGGCGATAGCCGACGATTCTGGCGGCCAGCGCCAGTCGCTTCGGGTGAGATGGAGCATATCCCCCCGGACTGAGCCGGTTCAGCGCCCCGTAAGCCGCCTCGAACGTATCGGGATTATTCTCGTAGGTGGCGCGAGCCACCTGCTCGAAAACGCGGATGAGCGCGGCCCGGCGTTTCTCCGTCAAACCGCCGTGACCGTGGAACCATTCCTCAACCTCACAGGCGTTGCGGAAGCAGTCCGCAACAAACGCAGCAGGATCCCTCCGTGAGAGAGACGACTGTGAATGCACCCGATAATACGCCACAATACCCCGGCAGTAAGTGAATTCAGCATTGTGTAGGGCGCAGTCGAGCGCAAACCGAGCGTCCTGAATGATCGGCAGATTCTCATTCCAGCCTCCCACGCGCTCCACGATGCTCCGGCGAAATAGGTAGGCCGCCGGCGGGCACCAGAAATCGACGAGCAACGCAATTTCCGGCTCTTCTTCCATCCGCCGCTGCATGACATCGCCGGGCTTGAACCCGCTGTTCTCGTGGACAATTAACCCCTGCCAATCACCGTAGGCCACATCCGCTCCGGTGTTTTCGAGCGCCTGCACCTGGCGCATGAGTTTGTCTCGCACCAGCAAGTCGTCAGCATCGAGATACTGGATGAACTCGCCCCGGGCCTCGCGGGTTCCGGCGTTGCGAGCCTGGCTTGCGCCTTTGCTTTCCGCTCGCAGCAAACGAGCGGTGGGAAATTTCGTGCTGACGATCTCCGCGCTGGCATCCGTCGAATTATCGTCAACGACAATGACTTCGATAAGGTGCCGCGGATACGTTTGCCCCTCGACGCTGGCGAGGGTTTCCTCAATCCAGCGCTCGGCATTGAACATCGGAATGATGACACTGACGAGATGATTCATGCGTTGGCTTCCCGTTGGTGGTGGCGCCGTCCATTCGGGAACAGCAAGCACCTGATTGCACCGAGCGTGAAGCGCGTCATGCGAACCTGCGGATCTCGGCAAGCGGCAAGAGCGATTCGCGCGGCACGCGTCAGACGAGGGCGGCGCGTATCCTCCGTGAACTGTGGGAGAAGCTTCCACCAGTCCAACGTGCGCAGTCGCCAGTCACTGGCGCGGCGTGTGGGAGCTGTCGGCCCGGCGGTGCGCAGCTTGACAATCACCCGGTAGAAATCGTCGATCATATGCTGGTGGGCACTGACGGTCTTGGACCGCGAATGCAGGCGGAAATGCGCCAAGACGTCGGGAAGATAGTTCAGCCGCGGAAACAGGCTGAGATAGCGTAGCGTCAGATCCCAGTCGAACGCGTATTGGAAGGATTCGTCGATGCCGCCGCAGGCGATCACTTTGTCACGCCTGAGCCAAAGGCCGGGTTGGTGATAGACACTCGACTGATTTCCGCGGATCAATTTTCCTGCTTCGAGTTCTTTCGATACGAGCGGCTCCCAATAGCCATGATCGTCGAAGTTGATCACCGTACCAGCAACTCCGTCAGCGTCGCCAAAGCTTCGAGCGATCCTGCCCAGCGCGTCCGGTAGGAGGTAGTCATCAGAATTAATCCAATTGAAGATTGCGCCTGTGCAGCGCGCCAAGCCTTTGTTAATGGCATGTGCTTGTCCCTCGTCGCGCTCGCTTACCCAATAGGTCAACCAAGGTTCGTATTTCTTGATGATCCCGATGCTGCCATCCGTGGAACCGCCGTCGATTATGATGTATTCCAGTTGAGGATAGCCCTGCAGCAAGATCGAACGAATCGTTTCTTCCAGGAAGGCGCCTTGGTTAAACGAGGGCGTCACAATGGAAATGGTTGGCCACGCGGCCGTCTCTTGCGCAGTAGTCGCCAAGACAGGGCTTTCTTCCGTCCATGGCCAGCCGCTGCATCCTGACGGGGGCGGCGGCAATTCAGTTAGACGCGGTGTTACCATTGGGTGAGCGGCGGGTAGTACCAGTCTTGCTTCACGGGCCGCGCACACTGAAACATTTCTGGAAGGGTCACAAACCGGTAGCCTTTGCCGGCTGATGCGAGAAAGATTTCCAGCGCCGTCAGCATCGAGTCTCGTTCGGGACGCGGCAAGGGATTCTCTTCCGGACTGGGCGGCTGAAACAGTGAATCATGCAACAGCACTACGCTGCCCGGTCGCACACCTTTCGCCAGGCCATCCGCCATCCGCTCTGGTTCGCTGTCCCACCAGTCGCCGACTTCCAAACTCCAGGCGATGACTTCAAAGCCTGCCAGCAGGGAATCCAAGCGCGAAGACCTGTTCTGGCTGCCCCACGGGGGTCGAAACAATCGCAGCCCGTAAGGCGCCAACGCACGGTGACAGTCCCGCAGTTGGGCGCGTCGTTCGACGGAGGGAATCTCGATAAACGACGGGTGACTCCAAGAATGATTGGCAATCGCGTGGCCGGCTTGTGCAACCTGAGCCACGAGCTGATGATGCTTCTGCGCGGCTTGCCCCACCATGAAGAAAGTCGCGCGTGCTTCGAATTTCTCCAAGATCTCGAGCACGCGGGGCGTGTACACGGGATGCGGCCCGTCGTCAAACGTCAAGGCTGCGATCGATTCGTCCGTCTCGAAGTACATGACGGTGCCAATCACATGACGGGCAACGCGCCCGACACGATTGCGCACCGCTGCTCTAATTCTGCTGGTCATAACGTTGCTGGCTGGAATGCGCGACCGGTGATCCGAGCAACCGTCCGAGGACGCGATCAAGCTTGTTTCGTCGTTTGGGCGGTGGATTCAAGGACGTCTGCTCGAGGAAAAAACGATCCGCAGCGCCATCCGGAATCATGTGGGGCGGATGCCGCAGAGGGAACTCCATGGGTGCGGTGGCGACATTGGCCCACTTATCTTTCGCATGTCTTGTGTGCGTGGCATCCTTGCTGAACCCAATATTCGTCAGCAATTCGACATTGGGTACGGCGGCGAGACCGCTCTGTGTCCAAAAGCTAAACGTCCACTGATAATCCCAATAATCGGCCGACTTCCCATCGCGATGAGCTTGATCGAAGATTTTCATCCAGTGATCGACGTGCCGACGCTCCGCTAGAATGTCCAGAAGCCAGGGTGTAGAACGCAGATTCTCCCACTTGGTGATTTCGGGGTCGAAGTGCCGCCAGGCACGCCGCCATGTGGCCCAACCACCCGCACAGATATTATGGCGCGAGAAATAGTAACTATACGAGCCGCGTCGCTGACCAAGCTGGAAATTATTCCCTGCGACATGCATCACCCGTTCGTCCTCCGCATATCGTTCCAGCAATTCATCGCAGAACCGGAAGAATGTCAGGTGCGGTACGCAGTCGTCTTCGAGAATAATTGCGCGATCGACGTTCTCGAATACCCAGTCGATACCGGTGGCCGGGCGCTGTCCGCAACCGAGATTGATGTCCGAGAAATTTCGCCGTACCTCGCATTCCCAATCCACGTCCTCAACAATTTTCCGCGCCGCCGCACACCGTTCGATATCGCCGGGCACGTTCGCGCGCGGACCGTCGGCGATCAAAAAAAGCTCTCGCGGCTGAGCCGCTCTGATTTCGGCGAACACGCGCCCCGTGGTATCGGGACGGTTGAAAAGCACAAACGCGATGGGAGCTTTCATGTCGAGATGGGGCAATGCGTTCTTATTGCGAATGACGCCAACTGTGGCGGACCAGCACAGCTTTTCCGCGCCAGCCCGGTGGATAATTGCGTCCCGTGCCGTAGAAATCGCCGTCCACCACCGACATCTCTGCTGCTCGTTCCACCCAATCCTGAATGTCGGGGCCCGATTGGATATAGGTCGTCAAATCGTACGTGCTGGCCGTCAGCGGTAACTTGTCCACGGTGAAATCAATAAAACCTTCGTCGTGAAGATCGAGTTGCGTTTTATCGACGAGGTCGGTGGACAGAAGGAAATACGGCGTGTCCGCCTTGTGAACGGTGACGCTGACGCGGCAATTCCGAAGCACCTTTCCCGTCTCGCACCGGTAATGCAGGCGAAACACGAGATGCTGGCCCGAGATTGGATGGCCAACGGCGTTCCCAGAGGCATCCAACAATTCCAACGAAATCGTCCGGGCGTGACCCTGACCCTGCCGGTCCTTCCGATCTGCAATCGATATCGCGGAAGACTTTGAAAGGTCCGAAAGATAGGAGGCGATGACCTCGGAAGGTTCGCCATCCTGAGCCATCAGCCCGTTGCGGAGATAAATCGCCCGCGTGCAGAGGTTATCGATGGCTGCCATGTTGTGGCTGACAAAAAGAACGGTGCGGCCTTCGTGGCTGGCGACATCGCCCATCTGGCTCAAACATTTCCTTTGAAAGGCCGCATCTCCCACGGCCAGCACCTCATCGACGAGAAGTATCTCCGTCTCAAGATGGGCGGCGACGGCAAAGGCCAAACGCACGTACATGCCACTTGAGTACCGCTTGACCGGCGTGTCAATGAACTTCTCGGTTTCTGCAAAATCGACAATCTGGTCGAATTTCCGGTCGATCTCGGCTTTAGACATACCGAGGATCGCTCCACTGAGATAGATGTTTTCGCGCCCGGTCAGTTCGGAATGAAAACCCGTTCCAACTTCCAGGAGAGAGCCGACGCGTCCACGAATCGTTGCTGAGCCTTCCGTCGGGTCGGTAATCCGTGACAGCAATTTCAGCAGGGTGCTTTTGCCGGCGCCATTCCGACCAATCAGACCGACTACTTCCCCCTGACGCACATCAAAGGTCGCGTCTTTTAATGCCCAGAGAATATCATCTACATTTCCCTGGCCATTTCGACGAAAGAGGGAGGTCAGCCTCTCCGTCAGTTGGTCGCGCAACGTGTTGTGCCGGCGCTGCGCGTGGCCAATATGATAGAGCTTCGAGAGTTTCTTGGCCTGAATAGCGAGATCGTTCATTAAATGATGTCCGCGAAGGTCCGCTCTGTCCGGCGGAAGTAAACCAGTCCGCCGAACAAGAGGGCGATGACCATGATAGTACTGACGGCGATGGCGGGAAAGTCCGGCTGTTCCTTGCCCAGCAAAGCCCAGCGAAATCCCTCGATGACACCTGCCATCGGATTGAGACTATATAGAAGACGCCACTTTTCGGGGATCAGGTGCAGAGAATAAACAACCGGGGAGGCATACATCCAAAACTGCACAAGGAAAGGGATAGCATGACCGACGTCTCGGTATTTCACGTTCAGAGCCGAGAGATACAGGCAGGACGCGAGCGCAGTGAAAAAGGCGAGCAAAAGAAAAAACGGCAAAGCCAATACGCCCCAGGTCGGTGCGATGCCGTACCAGGCCATCATTCCCAATAAAATGAGAAACGAGATGGCAAAATCTACGACAGGGCCGAGTGCACCTGAGATTGGAACAATCAGACGTGGGAAATAGACCTTGCTGATCAGGTTGGCGTTGCTGACCAAACTCGTTCCACTGCGACTGATCGCCTGGGCGAAATAGTTCCACGGTAGCAATGCGACGAAAGTGAAGATGGGGTAGGGGAGACCGTCGGACGGTATTTTGGCGAACTGTCCAAAGATCACCGTGAAGACGATCATGGTGAGCAAGGGCTGCAGCACCACCCAGGCAATCCCGATCGCAGCCTGTTTGTAACGCACCTTCACATCTCGCCAGGTCAGAAAGTACAGCAACTCCCGGTACCGATAAAGCGAGGCAAGATCGAAATCGAACCATCGTTTGCGGGGCTGAATCAGCACCACGGGGACAGAGGTCTCCTGCGAAAAGGTGGCCAAGGGGATGCCGTTCATAATTGCTGCTCCGCGGTTTGCCTGTTTACGGCACGGCTATTTTTCAGCAGGTGTGGCTCCCAAAAGCCTCGGTCATAACGCGCCCAAGCATGGCAACCGAAAGGCAATTGCTGGTGGTTCCGCTGGAAACACACGCGCGGCGATACCTCAAAAGCGAATCTTAATCCCGTTTCCACGTCGGCAATCTTGAAGTCGCGGTAATAGTGGATGGCTTCTTCGGACCAGAAGATATCCGCCTCGGTCCGACCCTGCAACCAACGATACATGTGCCACCGGGAGGAGTTGAATATCGGCAACCGTTTCAGATATTTCTTTGGCAGATTCACGTATTGCACGAGTTTGGGCTTATGCGCGTAGTATTTGTGCCAATACTGGTCCGGATCCATCATGGGCCGCGTGGAATACAGAACCCGCAGGAAACTGGCCACCTTCATCAGGGCGAAGCCACTGTTGCCAACCCTTTCATGTTTCACCCAGGGCGAGTCAGGGCAGTGAATCCAGGGAGGCCCGATATAGTCGAGGTCGGTTTGGCACCATTGCTCAAGCTGATCCGATAACACCAGACTGTCGAGGTGATACATGAAGATGTACCGATAATCGGCAAACGCCTCATAGAACTTCGCCGAGGTCACGAGCCGCGCGTGCGCGGCTGCGCTGCCGAAGAATCTCTTTGGGAATCGCTTGATTTCAAAATCAGGGAAGTCGATCAACAAATCTCGCGGCGCAACCATGTATTTGTCGTACCGCTGCAGGAAGTGCCGGGCTTGTTGCAGCGAGACCTCTTCGTCGGGAGTCAGGTTTCGCCGCGTCGAAAGCGGAATGACCACGGCCACCAACTTGCTGGGCACCGTGAACTCAGGTTGATTTCCTTCCCGCATCATCCTGCCGCTCTTTGAAATTGCGTTCGCTCGGTTTTGACCGGGTCGGTGCGCATTTTTACCACGCGGGCTGGGGTGCCCACCGCCACCGCATTGTCGGATATATCCTCTGTGACAACCGAGCCGGCACCGATCACTGCCCCTTTGCCGATACGTACGCCCGAGAGCACGATCACACCGAAACCCAGCCAGGCGTCGTCTTCGATAACGATCGGGCCTTTGGATTGTAGCGGTTGAGCGTAGATCAACTGATCGGCTCGCAGACCGTGGTCGTAGGAATAAAACGCGCACCGCGGCGCGATTTGAACGCCTTTGCCAATTACGATAGGCGCGACCGCAGACGTAAAATGGCATCGTGGCTGAACGGTCGTGCCAGCGCCAACCCGGAGGGCGCCGCCTTCGAGTATCTCGATGATAGTTTCATCAAAAAGCAACGTTCGATCCCCCAATTCAACCGGACCGCCGCGTTCGTGCTGATAAATCACCACTCGTTCACCAATGAAGGTATGATTGCCGAGTCGCAAATCGTCATGACGAATCGTTGCATTGGGGGAGACGTAACCTTTCGGTTGAATGTTGGCCAGTTCGAGGCGGCCTTTGTACGGTGGATAGCCAAGCGCCGCGAGACGGCCGGCCAGGCGGCCGAACCGACTCCAACCGGCTCGCCGCAGCCAAAAATTCACCCAAATCCAATGCAACCGCTTCCTGACTCGCGCGGCCAAACTGCTGTTTTGTGCGGGTGAGGTCATGAGGAAGAACGCAAATTCCGCACGAGCATTCTTGCGGGCTCGGGAATGGCAGCCGCATAGACATTTCGCAGCTTCTGCGCCATGCGCCGCCACAGGCTTTCCGGTTGCGCCAGATCTGTCAAAACAACTTCCTTCACAAAGAAATCATCTGCTTCCTTGTCACGGATCACGATCGGCGGATGCTCCAACGGGAACGAGATTTCTTGCAGCGGCAAACGCGCCCAACGACTTTCTGTCGAGGTCGTATGGGTCGCCTCCGCATCGAATCCGACGTTGGAAACGAGATTCGCGTTCGGCATGATGCAGAGCCCATTTTGTGCCCATGTGGAAAAAAGCCATTGGTAATCCCAGTAGTCCACCTTTCCGCCGGCTCGATAGGCGTGATCGAATTTCTCGGTCCAATGTTGTACCGCGCGAATGTCACCGACCAGATCGCGCAACCACGCGCCCTCGCGAAATTCAGACCACAGTTTCACTCCCATATCCATGTGCCGCCAAGCACGCCGCCACGTGGCCCAGCCCCAGCAAATTTTGAAGCGCGAGAAAAAATAGCTATACGCACCGCGACGGTGGCCACACTGGAAATTGCTGCCGGCAATCTGCATGATGCGCTCGTCATCGCAGTACTTCTCCAGCAGTTCATCGCAATATCGGAAGAAACTCGGGTGTGCGAGGCAGTCATCTTCGAGGATGATGGCGCGGTCCGTATGCTCAAAGACCCAGTCGAGGCCCGTCGCCGGCCCCATTCCGCAACCGAGATTGACATCCGCGTACTTCCTGATCACTTCACACGGCCAATCAATGCGGTCAATAATAGCTCGGGTTGCGACACATTTCTGGACGTCCTCGGGACGGTTTGAGCGGGGACCATCTGCCACGACGAAAACTTTGGGCGGTCTGGCCTTGGCGATCACGCCCGCGACCCGCGCAGTGACGTCAGGACGATTGAAAACAATCAGTGCTACGGGAGATTGCATGAAGGATCCATTCGCTTGGTCACGATTGTCTTTGGAGGATGCAATGGCGCCAGGAGTGCGCTCGCAGATCGATCAGGTTCATGTCCACGAGCGAGCCACCGCCAAAATGCAGGAAAAAGCTGTTGGCCATGACGGCATTCAGACACGTGCGCCGGACATCGGAATGTCGCAAACCGCCCAAGTCCGCGGCGAGTTTCCGTCGGATTCGCGTCGTCATGGGAAGCTGAGGTTGCTCGTTGATGAGGAATGGGTAGTGCAAACAAATCTGGTCGAAGAGCGTGACATTGAAACGCGGATCGATCCAGTGCACGGCTTTGGCGCGAAGCAATTCGTAGGACAGGGGACGCATCTCGTAATTCCACTCCGGGCCGCCCTTTTCCTCATGGGTGCAATACGTCATTTGGAATAAATCCCGATGATGTTGAGGAGAGAACACCAGAACACCGCATTGGACAACCTCATCGAATTCTGCTGGCAAGCCGTAGTTTGCGTAATACTGTTTGGCGGTGTCATTGCGTATGGCCCGTTCACCCCAAAACTCCTGCAGCCGCTGCAAAATCTGGGCATACTCCGTCGCCGACGGAGTGGCCCATTGATTTACCGCACCAACTTTGTCCGCCGGCACCGCGGCGAAGATACACGGTGCGGTAGCCGTGTTGATCAATACATCAGAATCGATCCAAACGACTTGTTCGTAGTTCTTTACGGCTTGGTGACTGGGGATCAGGCATTTTTGCCATGAAGGAGATCGTTTGCATGCACGCTCGGAGGTGTCCAAAGGTTGATCGATACAGATCAGGTCGTAGTTATGTTCTTCCGCATATTCGCGCCAATTTGCTTCACACGATTCCTTCCATGCCCCAAGGTAGCGGTCCCCGATGGCCATGGTGACAATTGCCCTGGACGGTTTCAATCTTCAGCAATCCCGCGGTTGCTCAATTATCTAGAACTGCAAATCCCGCCACGATTTGATGTTCGGGTCTATCAATTCCATTTCACCGGCGGCGGGCCCCCCGAAATGAAGAAAGAAACTGTTGAGATAGGTTGCCGTCAGACACGTTTGCTTCATCGTGGTGAAGGACGGCAGGTCCAGAACCGTCGCCAGCTTGCGTTTGAGTCTCGCGCGGAAGCTGTGGTTCGCTCGCGGTTTGATCAGAAACGGATAGTGCAGGAACAAGACTGCGGGCCACATAACATTAAAACGCGGGTCAATCCACTGGACGGAATCAGACTTGACCAACTCGTAGGAGAGGGGACGCATCTCCATTTGCCATTCTCGCCCGCCTTTTTCTTCGTAATTGGAGTATGTGCGTTCGAGAAGGGAACGATGATGGCGGGGCGATAGCACCAACACGCCCGTATTCACAACTTCGTCAACGCCCGCGGAAAAGCCATACGTGGTATAGTACTCGGGCGCCGTATAGTTTCTGATCGCCTTGCCTTCGAAGAACTCGTAGATCCGATCATGAATCGCTTCGCGGTAGTGATGCCATTCTCGCGAATACGGATATTCTTCAACGGCCCCCACCTTCTCCAATGGTACGCCAGAATCAATCGCCGGAGCAGCGTGATTGTTGATCAGGATGTCTGAATCGATCCACACGATTCGCTCGTAACGCTGGGCAAAATCCTGGCTGAGAATCAGACATTTTTGCCACGCCGGCGATCGCTTGCGAGCACGCTCCGAATTGTCGAGGGGCTGCTCGATGCAAATGAGATCGAAGCCGTGTCGAGAAGCATAGGCTCGCCAGTTGGATTCGCACCTGCGCTTCCAGTGTTGCTGATATGGTTCACCCATCGCCAAGGTGACGATCGCTTTGGAAGAGTTCATCTACTCCCACCAGCACTATGCTTTTTGCATGGGACGAATGTCGATTTCCGTGATTTCGGCGGTGCGTGGCAGGCAGAGCGCATGCAGCACTGTCGCGGCAACATCCGCCGGCTGCAACAACCGCTCCGGTCGGTATTCTTTGCCTTCTGCTTGGTGAAGAGCAGCTTGCATGGGGGTTGCCGTCCGACCGACAAAAACACTCAGCACCCGAACTCCATCGACGTTCACTTCCTGGCGCAAACTATCGGCCATCGCCTTCAGGGCTGCTTTGGTTGCCGCATATTGGCTGATCAACGCCGCAGGCGTCAGGCGCGCGACGCTGGAATTGATGAAAACAATCTGACCATGCCGTTGACGCAGACCGGGCAAGAGCGCCTGCGTCAGTACGAATGGCGCGCGGACGTTGACGCGGTACTGCCGGTCAAGGTTGGCCGGAGATGCGGTGGTAGTGCTTTCCCTCACAAACACGCCCGCACTGTGGACCAGAATATCCGCCCCTCCGAATTCCTTTTGGATGGCACTGGCGGCATCGAGAATCTGACGTTCCACGTCCAAATCAACGGTAAACCGGGCAGAATGAGGGGCCGAAACGTGAACTCGTTCCACGTGACGGCCGAGCAAGCACAGCGTTGCCCCTTCGGCGCCGAGTGCCAGCGCGATGGCTTTGCCAATGCCGCTGCTGGCACCAGTGACGACCGCAATCTGGTCCGTGAGTGGACCACGCATCATTCAAGTTCCTTCAACAGTGAGTGATCGAGCAACGCGTCGGCCGCTTTGCGAATCAGAGCAAATTCCATTTCCGAACGCTCGGCGATATCGAGCAGGAAATGTTTGCCATCGGAGAGGTTCAGTACCCAGAGCATGGCCAGTTCAAAATTCCGTGAACCAGTTTGGCCGCCGACGTTTTGATAAAGCCCGCGCCGGCCCAGTTGGGGTTCGCATTTCGGATTGAGATTCACGCAGGTTCGGTTGCCTTCCAATACATCGAGTACCGCGAGGCATTTCTGGAAGGAATCGGCGAGGCTCGCCGGTTTCACGAATTCCAGGTTGTCCGCCGACGTGTGATACTCGGGGTAACGACCGTTCGGGGTGCGCATGAAGCAACCGACCGGGAGATCGAAACCCGGCGAGCAATACTGGCGCTCATCGTACCCGTAGGGAGAGAAATTTTGGATCTCAAATTGTTGGCCGGAATGCTTCAGAACGTGCGCGACAGCCCGGTCAATCTCAGCATTGCCGCGCCGGCTCTTCTTATAGGTCGATGGGCCTGCGTCGCCGACGCAAGTGATTACCAACCCGTGCTTGATCTTGGCGGCGTTCGATTCGTTGCGGCTGAGCCAGGTAATGGAGCCGATGGTGCCCGGAATGAAGAGAAATCTGTACGAATACCGCCGAGTCACAGCACCAAGGTGCTTTGCCAGAAAGGTCGTCAATGCGATGCCGGACAAATTATCATTGGCGAGCGAAGGATGACAGGTGTGACAAGAGAGCAGAACCTCGTCGCAGCTGTGACCGGGCAGGTAAAGCTCTCCATACGTGAGATGGCCGTCCTGTAATGTCGAATCGATCGAAACTTCATATTCGTCATCCGGCAGGGAAAGCAATTGGCTGTGACTCAAACAAAAGCCCCAGCGCTCTGCATAGTAGGACGTGCGATAAGGAATCCAGTCCGGGTGCTCTGGAAGAGAATAAAGATGCGGTTTCAATTCGGGCAGACGCATCCTCGCCTTGACTGGAATGCTGTATTGGAGCACGTGCAGGTTTGACTTTTGGAAATCGATGACCCGCTCGCCTTTGCTGTTTTTGATGTAGGCATCGCGGATATTCCATTCCTTCGGCACGATCCAGTCGAACACCCGCGTTCCGCTCGGGACCTCCTGCACGTCCAGGGAAACATGACGCTTCAATGCTTTCAGCGTCTCGCGGAAACCAGTGCCGGTAATGCTCCGGCAGAGAGGGTACAACTCCCCGATCAGACGGTGCATCTCGTGACCAGTATGTTCGGCGGTCATCCTTTGAAGTACGGGTAATTATCGTCGCGGTCGGTGATCACGGTCACCTCACCGGGCCAGCGGACCCGGAACGCGGGGTCATTCCAGCGTACACCGGCCGCATGGGGGGGAGCGTAATAAGCCGACATTTGGTAGAAAATTTCGGTGGTGTCTTCGAGAGTCAGGAAACCGTGCGCGCAGCCCGGGGGAATCACCATCATGCGATGATTGGCGGCTGACAAGGTATCACCTACCCATTGTTTGAACGTTGGAGAATCAGGCCGCAGGTCGATCGCCACATCGTAAAGAGAACCCATCGTGCAACGGACAATCTTGGTTTCTGCGTGCGGTGGTTTCTGGTAATGCATGCCGCGCAGGGTGCCCTTGCGTTTGTTGAACGAAATATTGCATTGCACCAGGCGCGAGTCGATTCCCTGCTCTTCGAATTCAGTCTGGCACCACGCGCGGGCAAAGAAACCACGCGCATCGGGAATCAGTTCGGGGTCGAGTACAAATACGCCCTGGATCTTTGTCTTTGTGAAAAGCATGTGTTTCTATCCGATGAGCACCTTGGGACAATAAAACGCTTCCGCATACTTGCTGGGGGAATTGGATTCGAGTCCGCGCAAGCGGAGCAGCGCCAGAAACGTGTCGGCGTCGAACCACTGCTTATTCTTCTGTGTTTTGAACGTCTCGCAGATGTAATGAACTTTGCGTTCGGCCAGGGATTTCTCCACATGGACGTAGGCATTGGGGGTCCCCATGTCGCCATCATATTTTGGGATTTCGTATTCGAGAATCAGATGGTTGCGAAACGCATTCCACGTCAATTCCGCAATCAGCCGGTGGTCTTGGTGCAGGTCGCGCCGGTGATGGGTAAAGATGATGTCCGGAGAGATCTGCTGGCTCAATTGCTGGACGAATTTTTTGATCCGATCGCCCGCGAACGGAAAATAACTGTCGCGGAATTTCCTGATGACAAGACGTTTCTGCCGGGCATTCCGCAGAAACAACTGCGCGCCTCTCCGCGCTTCCCGGGTTCTTGCAAGGTTCGCGCTCAAAACGATCCAATGAACGCAAAGGTTGGGATCCAACTCAGTTAGCTTCAGCAACGTGCCGCCGCAGCCGATTTCGATGTCATCGGCGTGGGCGCCGAGACACAATACCGTAAGCGGTGAGCCACTCTTGTGATTGAAACTTAGCGTGAGCATCAGAACCGGGAGGACACTATCTCAATTGGCTTCGGCCTCATGCAAGGGATTCTTCCAAACTTCCCACGGGGCATTGCCGCGGGCGTGGAGTTCCTCGAGTTGCTGTTTGTCCTTGAAAGTGTCCATCGCGGCCCAGAATCCATCGTAACGAAAGGCGGCCAGTTGATGGTCCTGAATAAGCCGCTGGAATGGACCCTGCACGAGTTCTTCACCGTTCTGGACATAGTCGAAGATTTCTTTACGAAACACGTAGAAGCCGCCATTGATGCGGATATTGGACCGATGAATGTCACGGATATCGGTGACCGCTCCTTGCTCGCTGAGCGAAACGAAATGATAGGTCAGGTTCGGCTTGACGCACAAGAAGGTAGCGATGGTGTTCTGCTGCTTGGCGAAATCGAGCAGGTCGGGCAGAGGCATGTTGGTCAGGCCATCGCTGTAGTTGGTCAGGAATACGTCTTCGCCATTGAGATAACGCTGCACGAGTTTCAACCGCTGCCCGACCGTGCAATACATGCCGGTATCCACGAATGTGATTTTCCAGTCTCGCATATCGCTACTCAGCAGTTCGACATTGCGCCCGCCATCACTGAGCACGAAATCGTTGAGCAGACATTCATTGTAATTGAGAAAGTGCTGCTTGATCAGGTCAGCCTTGTAACCGAGGCACAGGATAAACTCGTTATGACCGTAATAGGCATAATACTTCATGACATGCCAGAGGATGGGCATGTTGCCAATCTTCACCAGGGGCTTGGGCAGGCTTTCCTCGGTATCTTTCAACCGCATGCCCAGCCCTCCACAAAACAAAACAACCTTCATAAGCCGGCTCCTTTTTTCTTTCCTTGACTCTAAGAAATATCCAGCGGCGAAAACACCTGCACCTCGGGTATGGGCACCACGAATTGTCCACCCCAATTCTTGATAAATGCCATTTGCTGCATGATCTCGTCTTTGATGTTCCAAGGTAGGATCAATACAAAATCAGGTTTCGTTTCGCGAATCTTGTCCGGCGCATAAACCGGAATGTGGGTGCCGGGCAGAAACAACCCTTGTTTGTGTGGACTCCGGTCTACCGTGTAATCGAGGAAATCCGTTCTCGTGCCGCAGTAGTTGAGCAGCGTGTTGCCCTTGGCCGGGGCGCCGTAACCGGCAATGGTTTTGCCATTGCGTTTGGCAGCAATCAGAAAATCCAGCAGCTTGCGCTTGGTTTCCTTTACGCGTTCCGTGAACGAGAAATACGTCTCAAGTTGATCGAAACCAGCGGTCAATTCGCGCTGACGGAGTTCTTGCACGCGCGAAGTCACCGGATGCGACCCCTCCGCTGTATGCCGAACGTAAATTCGCAAGGACCCGCCGTGCGTGGGCAATTCCTCCACGTCGAACACGGTCATCGCGTGCGCTCCGAATATCTTCCCGACCACGAGCAGGGACAAGTATTGGTAATGCTCGTGGTAAATGGTGTCGAACTGGTTTTCCGCCATTAACCGCATCAGGTGCGGGAATTCCATTGTCAGCACGCCGGTCGGCCTGAGAAGAATCCGCAAACCCTCGACAAAATCGTTAATATCAGGCACATGGGCCAGCACGTTGTTGCCCACGAGGAGATCAGCCTGCGAATGGTCGCGCACGATTTCACGCGCCGTTTGTTCGCCGAGGAATTTCATCACGGTAGGGATGCCCTTTTTCTCAGCAGCGGCAGCAGTGTTGGCAGTGGGCTCGATTCCCAGAACGGGAATCCCCTTCGCCAGAAAATACTGCAGCAAATATCCATCGTTGCATGCAACCTCGATCACCTGATGTTGTGGGCCCAGCGCGAGGCGCCCGGTAATCATTTCGACGTATTTTTTTGCATGCTCCAGCCAACTATCGGAGAAAGACGAGAAATACGCATAGTTGTCGCTGAAGATGTGTCGGGCGCTGATGCAATCAGCCACCTGTACCAAAAAGCAACTGGCGCAGACCTTCACATGCAGCGGATAGAATGGCTCCATCTCGCCCAATTGCGCCGCATTCAGGAAATCATTTGAAATAGGCGATGCACCCAAATCAATGAACGTGTGCGCTAGCGGTGCACCACAAAAGCGACAGGATGGAGAGGTCAAGATGAATGCCTCCAATAGAAACGCTCGTCGATTTGCGCGGACTGCAGGAGGTGTTCGAGTTGTTTCAGCCGAGTGAACGCTCGGAACTCGAACACCTCGCGTGTCAGATTGATTTTCTCGAACACAGCCCGCAGTTCGCGCGCGCCGGTGTGCGCGTCGCGCTGGCAACGAAAACCGGGGAGACGGGAGGTGATTTTGTCGAAATTGACGCGATAACTCCGGTTATCCGCGCCCCGCGCGCCGAAAGTCAGCGCGCAGCCGGGGAAAGCTTCCGCGACAATTTCGGCGATCTCCCGCACCCGATAGTTCTGGCCGTTATCGCCAACGTTAAACACCTGATTGTGTATGACCTCGCGCGGTGCCTGGAGAGTGCAGGCTATCGCGTCACAGATGTCCAGGACGTGAACGAGAGGGCGCCACGGTGTGCCGTCACTGATCATTTTGATTTCCCTGGTTGTCCAGGCAAGACCGGCCAGGTTGTTGAGAACGATGTCGAAGCGCATGCGCGGCGACGCACCAAACGCCGTGGCATTGCGCAAGAAAGTCGGCGAAAAACTGTTGTCCGCCAACTCCCCGATATCGTGTTCCACGAGCACCTTGCATTGGGCATAAGCGGTCTGGGGATTGGGCGGCGATTCTTCCGTGACATTCTCGGACGAGGCGACCCCATAAACGCTGCAGGAAGATGTGTAAACGAAGCGGGTGACCCCGACGTCTTTGGCTTTCCGGGCCAGGGCCACGCTGCCGACGTGGTTGATTTCGAATGTGAGTTCTGGATTGTGCTGTCCCAGCGGGTCGTTGGAGAGTTCTGCCAAGTGCACGACTGCATCGTATCCGCGCAGATCGTCATGAGTGATTCGCCGGATGTCTTTCTTGACGTGGTGTGCGACAGATGGGATTCCGTCATAAAGGAGACCATCGAGGTAAAAGCCGGTGTCCAAGCCTGTCACCTTGTGGCCCCGCTCACGAAGCATTGCCTCCAGCAACACCCCGATGTAGCCGTCGGTTCCGGTGACGAGTAGTTTCATGTCTTGCTCAGGCCAAGGGACACTCGATCACTTCCAGATTTTCCACGGAACATTTCCAGAGTGCCACATGTCTTCCAGAAGATTCTTTTCCTTCAAGGTATCCATGCACGACCAGAATCCGGTGTGCCGGTACCCCATGAGTTGGCCATCGCGGGCGAGGTTTTCGACGGGCGCATGTTCCCAAACCGTGTCATCGCCTTCGATGTAATCCAGGCATTTGCGGTGGAGCACAAAATAACCTCCATTGATCCAGCCTTCGCTGGCTTCCGATTTTTCGTAGAACTCCCGCACGCGCTCGCCCTCGAATCCGATACGGCCGAATCGGGCTGGTGAGTGCACGGTAGTCACCGTCGCCAGCTTGCCATGCTCGTGATGAAACGCGGTGAGCGCCGTAAGGTCGAGGTCGGCCACGCCGTCCCCATACGTGAACATGAACGTTTCATCTTTGGCGATCCATTTCGCGAGGCGTTTCAAACGGCCGCCGGTGTTGGTATTTAATCCCGTATCGATCAGGTGCACTTTCCATCGCGGTTGATTGCCATCGTGAATTTTGACCTTGCCTCCGGCGAGATCGACAGTCATGTCGTTGTTGAACGCGTAAAAATTCAGGAAATAATCTTTGATGATTTCCCCCCGATAACCGAGCGCAATGATGAACTCGGTGATGTTGTGGGCGGCGAAGATGTTCATGATGTGCCAGAGGATGGGACGACCCCCAATCTCGACCATGGGTTTGGGACGCAACATCGTCTCTTCGGATAACCTCGAACCGAATCCGCCTGCCAGAATAATCGCTTTCATTGCCTCATCTCACTCAGTTTATACACTCCTGATTCGTAAACCTCGACCCCGCAGTCATTGCGAATTTGCATGTACCAGCTTCCGATTTGTGCCGCCGCCTGCACCCGGGCTTCGGCTGTTCGCGATGGATCGTAGCGCTCAAAGTATTCAACAATGCTCTCCACGGCATGTACTTGGTCCAGATGTTGCAAGGAAAGAATTGGGACTGTTTGGTTACCCGTGTAACGATCGAAATCGGCGTACTTGTAATCGTAATAAGGACCAGAGGTCACCGGCACCGCGGGGCAGCCCCCCATCATGGAAAAGAGGCAGCCATGAAAGGACATGGAGATGGTGCCGTACGCTTGTTCCGATAAATCAATCAGGTCATACTCGTCTTTCAATCGCGCCACTTCGACGTTCAGTCGTCCCCCATTCGCATTCTGCAGATGGGACAAGATTTGCAGGTCATCGCAAAATGCAGGATCACTCATCCCAAACAGCTTGAAAGGCAGGGCCAACCTTTGGTCGAGCGCTGCCAAGAAGGCGGCAAAGGCTTTCATCTCTGAGGCAGTGATGGCCCGCACGAAGTTGGTGCTCCGAAAATTGATCAAGATAAATGACCGGGCACGTTGGTACCGATGCTTCACCGGATACAAACGTGTGCAGGCGAACACCTCGTCGAACAGGAGTTGGTGACCCGCAAATCCAAATTCTTCCACACACCGGGCGTTGCGACAGCGCACGTCTGTGAACAACGGTCGAATGAAGAAGCGGAAAAACCACCGTTGCGCCAATGTTTGCCGACCGTACTGTTGCGGACCGCAGAACACGTCTTTGTGATAAAAACGGCAGAGCGCAAAATGCCAGAATAAGGGACAGGCGTTCGTCCAAAAAAACTGGGCCGACCACGCGCTCCCGCCATAGAAATAGCACGCCTCACAGCGCTCAATGTCGGCAGCGATGCCTTTGAGCAGCGAACGGTTCTCTCGCGTCGACAAGAGATGGAAGGGCAGATACAGAAACGCAGCCAACGCTCTGAGTGGCTCTGGGAACCGCAGGTGTCGCGCTTTGTTAAATAGTCTGGCATAAACATATAACAGGCCGGGTCGACAACTCAATTGGACTTTTGGCGCCGCTGCTGTTTCTGCCCGTTCGCATTGTGTCTTGTTGAATTGATCGTCGAACCATCCGCACTGTTCTTCTGAATGGATCAGACACTCCACGCCTTCCGAATCGCCCAGGCCGGCAATGACGCTGCGGAGAATGCATTCGTCTCCGAGAGAGGCCATGCCATTATACGACCCGAGCACTAGAAACAATTTCGTTTGCACATTCAGTTGCGGACGGCTCTCATGAAACGCAGTATGGGTGGTGGTACCATCGGCCGAAGCAGGGCTTTCATTTGCCTGCGCCGCTGTTGCCAGCGAGCTTGCTGAAGACAACGGGCAAGGAAGCGTTCGACGTCGGATTTGTTCTGCTCAACGGCCGTCTTAAGCAACGTCTGATACGTATCCTGCCGATACTCACCATCAAGAAGTTCATCAAAAACGGTACAGCCAGGCTGTGCCAAATTGGACAGAAACCTTTCTTCGTTGAACTCCACTGTTTCGAAGGGTACGCCATAAAGCCGGTACAAAACATAGTAGCGAAAGCATTTCTCGCAGTTCAGGCACCAGCGTTCGCCGCGATTGGCATAGCAAGAATATTGATAATGGCCGATGGAGGGATGGCGAGTCCATAAATTTTCAAACACAGTCAGTTTGTTCATTTCGCCGAGCCAGGGTTGATAATCGAATAGCGGAGCGAAGATTGCGGAGAGTGGTCCTGTGATCTCCGGGGTAAAGCAATGGAAGCTGAGATCCTCTCCAAATTGTTGGATTTCGTTCCCCTGACACACCGTGCTCAACTCTTCGTCGACCACGAGGGGCGCGACCAGCGCCAGCAATGATGGCGTGAACGAAACGGCGTTGGCGAACAGCGTACCGGTCACGATTCGTTCCTGAAGCGCCGGCTGCAATTGGGCCAACACGCCGTATACGTTGCTATGGATATGCCGGAGCTGAAGCCCCAATTGGCTTGCGATACGGGAATCTTGCTCAAGTTTCGTTGGATTTCGTACAGGATCGCTCCCGATCCAGCCAGGGCCAAGAAAACTGATTAAGATCGGCTTGATGCCCTTGGCCAACAATTCACCAAGTACCAACAGACTTTCAGCCCCGCCGCCAAAAAAGAGACCGGTTTTACGCTGCGCGCTTTCCAATGAATGACATGGCGTATCTGCACCGGGCAACATCACCGGCGGTTCCATGTGGATTTCAACAGCTCTGCCAAAATGCCGCGCCGTTATGTTCTTCACGAAATGTGGCCATCCGTTCAGGATTTGACGTAAGGCGTCAACTTCGTTGCCGCCGGCCTGCGGCTCGATCAAGGACGACTCTATCCGAAACCGGCTTTCAGTGAAACTCAGGGGCAGTGAGGCTGGCAGGGCCAGATACAAGCTTGTCACACCCGCTGCTCGCTTGAGTGTGGACGGATACTCGACCCAAAATGAGTTTGGATAACCCGGGAAAGGATTGGGTTCCCAACGACATTCCAGTCGCCGAGAGGAGATCTCCTCGATGGAAATGACGTACTCGTTCATGTAACCGGCGCTCTATTCATGATCCTTGGCCCATAACAGCAAACCCAGGAGAAGTTTGGGCCCGGAGGCATCGGCCAGGCCGTCATGGAAGGACACTGTCGCCTGCGGAGGCGGCAGCAATTCATTCAGCACTTCGCTGTGGAACAGATGCTGAACGCACGACCGATATGGTTCACCTTCCTGGCGAACTGCCCGCCACGAGGCGCCATTGAAATCGTAGGTCCGGCAATAATAGCGCCGATCGACCGGGTGTACTTTTCGTCGGAGCGCTTCCCACGCCCGGCCATAGAGGTGCCAGGCAAGCATCCAGCGGAACCGCGGGTGAATCGGCAGCGCATAGTCCGCATTCCGATCCAGTGGAAGAGCGGCCAAGTGGGGAAACCGGCAATGCAGCAACTCCAACTGTAGTCGTCGTTCTTCCAAGGTGACGACGGGCATCCCGCTCATGACTTCCAGGACTTTCTGATCGACATAAGGCTGCACCGGCCAGGCGCCAAAACAAAGCGGCCACAGCGCGCTTCCAACATGGAATCGCTGCCGGTGTTGCAGATGGGAGCACCAAGCCCGGTGCGATTCTTGATCGGCAGATCTCAGGTAAGCCGTTTCAAGCCCTGCAATCGTTTCGTCCACCAGGTCGCCAAACACTTCTCGCAGGAGCAGCTTCTTTAAAACTTTGGGTCGAATCGCCCACTCGTTGTGATGGGCAAAGTAAGTCCGGAAAGAAAAGTTGCCTTGGGAGGGTGAATAAGCTCCCTCGAGATGAGCGCCGCCCAAAATTACGTTCCCGAGATAACCGGTAACCACTCGCGGGTTGACTGCCCCCAAGGCCGGCGGAGTGCCCCAGTTCATGATCGTATTAAAGCCGTTGGCCAGATGCTCCCAACGAGCCTGACACTCCGCGTACCGGGGATAAGAACTGCCCGCGACATGAACGGGATGATGAGGAAACCCCAAAGTCCGCGCGACTCGCGAAGCACACCTGAAATCAATGTCGCTGGGCAACCCAAACGTCACCGCGACTGTATCGCGACGCCCTTGGCGTTTCAAAAATCCCCCCAGCATCCGTGAATCCAATCCGCCCGAGAGCAAGAGACTGTGGGATTGAGTTGCGCGCGCATGGCGCGTCACCGCCTCGTCAAGTGCGCCATCGATGAGACGCACCTGGGCTTCCAGCGGCAGATCGTAATATCTTGCAGAGAACGGGATTCGATACTGCAACTTTTCTTGTGGCAATGCACCGGGACTCCATGCAAGGCAATGCCCCGGGGCCAACCGCCGCACGTTACGCCATAGGGTTTGACCATTGATCAGGTGCATGGTGAGCAAGATGCCGACCAATCCAGCCGCATTCAGCTCCATGTGGAAGCAAGGATGATATCGAAAGAGTTCCGGGCTTGAACCTACCAGCAAAACGTCCGGCCACCCGCAGTAATAGACGGGAAACAATCCGAGGATATCCGCACTGACAATAACCCCGTTATCTTGAAGGTGAACCACACCGGCATGAAAACCGTCATAAGGCTCCGGCAAAGTTGCCGGCCAGACACTCCAATGATCCCGCATCTGCCGAGCGCTCACAGGCTGGATAGCCGACTTGGGAATCGCGTCTCCCCAAAGCACCGCGGCCCCGGTTTCATCAGCGCTTTGACTGACCGGCGCTTGCGGGTGGGCGGCCCAGAGGGCACAGAAATCGCCGCGAGCGCAACGATCGGTCTTTAGCCCTTTCACCGGCGGCAACAACGGTTCGACCGTTTGGATAAACCGGTTGCGGCGCGTGGCGTCAGCGTCCACAATGATGAGAAAACTGGCCATCTAGTTGTTCTTGGGTTCCTTGACCAAATCCCAGGAATGTTCGACCAATGCCGTGGAGTATTCGATTGACGGCATGAACGCCGTCGCAAAAAAAACACTCGACTCAACGTCGAACACACAGGCGGTAGGCACCCAATCCAATTGGTTGATGTGATCCTCAGCCAGCACGGCGATTTTGTACTGTCCCTGCGGCAAAGGCAATTTGGGAATCCGGCAGATCACCTGACCGCGACCGTGCGCGAGCCGGAACCGCTTGCCTTCGGCGTCCATGTTGCAGTGTGTGACGGCAATGCCGATGTGGTTGAAAATGGTGAGCATGAATTGCACCTGTGCGAGTTCCTCTTGTGTCTCAAATTCCAGCACGATGTCGATCGGATGGCCCGACACTGGCAGAGCGGTGCGCCCACCGGTTTCATTGCGAAGATATGCCGCCACGAACCGCAGACGACCATCGCCGCTACGCCGCTGCGCATACCGCAAATTGGTCGACTCCTGCCGCACGATGCTGGCAAGATATTCCTGGGTAGCTTGGCGAGCCGTCCCGCGGCTGATCAGCCGTCCCTGATCCAGGATAATCGCGGTAGGACAAAGCTCCATAATGGCGCCCATGTTATGGCTCACAAACAGTACTGTCCGGCCTTGCCTGGCAACGTCATCCATCTTGCCGAGGCATTTCTTTTGAAACGCGGCATCGCCCACAGCCAGGACTTCGTCCACAAGGAGGATTTCGCTTTCCAGATGGGCCGCTACCGCAAACGCCAATCGCATGTACATGCCACTCGAATAATGCTTTACCGGCGTGTCGAGGAATTTCTCCAACTCAGCGAACGCAACCATTTCGTCGAATTTCCGATTAATCTCCTGGCGGCGCATCCCGAGAATTGCGCCGTTTAGGTAAATGTTCTCGCGTCCCGTCAATTCCGGATGAAACCCGGTGCCGACCTCGAGCAAACTGCCTACGCGTCCCTTGAGACAAACACGTCCGGTTGTCGGCTCGGTGATCCGCGCAAGAACTTTCAGCAGCGTGCTTTTGCCGGCACCGTTGCGGCCGATGATGCCCACCACATCGCCGCGCTTTACCTCAAACGAAACGTCCCGCAAGGCCCAGATTTCGTTGGGCAGCTCATCGTTCGCGTGGCCGTTCCAAGCGGCAGCAACGCGCCTAAATGGCGTCGTCACCGCTTGCATCAGGGAATCGCGCAAGGTGACGTAACGTTCCTTTCGCGTACCGAGGCGAAACCGTTTGGTGAGATTCTCGACGCGTATGGCCGTTTGGCTCATCCGATCAGACCGTATCTGCGAAAATCTTCTCCATGCGACGGAAATAAAAGGCGCCGATAACAAAGACGAGAACAGCCGCAAGCCCGGACACCCAAAGGATTGCTCCGGGCGCCGGTGCGCCAAGCAACGCCCAGCGAAATCCTTCGACCACGCCCGCCATCGGATTGAGGCCGTAGAGCGAACGCCATGGCTCGGGCAACAAGCTGCTCGGATAGGCAATCGGCGTGCAGAAGAGCCAGGCTTGAATTAGAAAACTGACGGTGTGCCGTACATCACGATACCGCACGTTCATGGCTGACAGCCAAAATCCCACTCCCAGCGATGTAATGAACGCCAATAGGAAAAACGCAGGGAGAAGAATGAGATGGATTGTCGGCCAAACGTGAAAGTACGCCATCATTCCAATCAACACGATGAACGCCAGCAGGAAATCCACGGCGCCTGAAAGGACGGCGGAAATCGGCACAATCAGCCGCGGAAAATAGACTTTCTTGATCAGATTGGCATTGCCCACGAGGCTTTCCGCCGCTCCAACAAGGCCGTTGGCGAAAAAATTCCAAGGGACCAACGCCGCATACGCAAAAATCGGATAGGGGAGACCGTCGGATGGAATTTTTGCCAGCCGTCCAAAAAACAAGCTGAAAACGACCATGGTGAACACCGGCTGTAGAATGGCCCACGCAGCGCCCAGCGCAGTCTGCTTGTAGCGAACCTTGATGTCGCGCCAGATCAGAAAGTAAAGCAACTCGCGAAATTCCCAAATCTCCTGCAACCGCAGGGATACCCACCCGCGCGACGGCTCGATTACAAGATCGAAATCGGAATCAGGCGGATTCTGGATGACGCTGTTCAAGACTTTCACTTGGGCAGACTTCCGGTTAATCACGCGACAACTTCGACAAGCCTGCAAAGCTTGCGAACCAGAGGTTGATTGCGAATGGAGGCGTTCCTGCTGCGTCAGGAAGCGTCCACCAACTGCGAGCGACTGACGATCAAGCGCGCCTGACAACCGAGCGTAGATAACAGCACGGCCACGCGATCGCGGTCGCTCATTTCCTGCAAAACGACGGCCTGCAATCCGCGTAATGGTCCGTCGGCAATCTCGACGAGGTCGCCCGGTCGAAAACCGGGGCGGACCGTGACCACGTCGACGGCTTCGCCGGCCCATTCTTTGAGCTGTTCGATAATCCGCTCGTCGACAATTGTAGGCTTGCCGCCAAAACTGACCACGCCCACGACTTGCGGAGCGTATTGCACGGCGCGAAAGCTCTGGGACAGATTCAGACGACAAAAAACGTAGCGCGGGAATAAAGGTCCGATAACCCAACGCTTCACGCGGCGAATCGTCTTGAGGCGTTTGAGTCGAGGATAATACGTTTCCAGACCGAGGGATTCCCGGCAGTACTGCTCGGCACTGGCTTCCTTGCGCGGTCGCGTATGAACGCACAACCAGCCCGTTGTGTTGGGAAATGCTCCGTTCTGGGACGGGACCGCCGCCGGAGAGGCTGAAGACATGGCTTCGTTATTCACTGGTTATCGTTGTTCTCGGAGTCAGCGGTGGCGTCTGGGCACGCTGCCGCCATTCCGGTGCTTTCCTGTTTGTGCAACAAGAACCCGGTTTTTCTGTTCCTTGGCCGGCCGACAGCCCGGCCATTTCAGCGCCTCATTCAATTACATCAAGCGGCGCCGTTTCGCTTCCCCTTCTTGTGATAATAGGAATAGCGGTACGGATAGTAATAGAATCCGTGCAATTCCTGATCGATGTTGTTCATGACGACTCCGACCAGCGGAGCGCCACACTCCCGCAGCTTCTGCATGGAGCGGGAAACAATCTCGCGACTCACTTTACCGAATCCAATGACGTAAACGACCCCTTTCACATGCGGCAACAGCAGGAGCGGATCGCTGACCGCAGTGACCGGCGGGCTGTCGATAATGACGCGATCATATTGCCGACAAGCTTCCTGGATGAGTTCTGCCAAACGGTCGGATCCAAGTAGTTCGGGCGCGTTGGGGGGTACGTCACCCACTTGAAGAACGTCCAGGTTCGGAATGTCGGTCGCCGCAACCACATCCTCCAGCTTCGAATGATTGGTCAAATACAACGAAAGTCCTTTGTCAGCACGGGAACGGAAGACCTTGTGTTGCACGGGATGATGCAGATCGCAATCGATCAATAAAGTCCGTTGCCGGTTGGAAGCGAAAGCGATCGCCAGGTTGGCAGACACGACCGATTTGCCTTCGCCGGGAGCTGTGCTGGTGACGAGCAACGATTTCGCGGCATTCAACTCTGGCTTCAGAGTGATGGTGGCCCGCAAATTTCGAAAGGCCTCGGCGGAAATGGAATGCGGCTGCAATTGGAGCACGCGGCCATTCTGGGTACCGTCGGGCAGCTCAATGCGCGGTACACCGGTCAGTAAGGGCAGGCCCAGCAAATCCACGTCCTCGTACGACTTAATCTTGTCGTCGAACGAATTCATCAGGAAGCTCAAACCCACCGCGGCTCCCAATCCCAAAATAACGCCCATCGCGAAATTACGCGTTTTTCTCGGTTTGAACGGCGCTCCGGGCACTTGCACCGGATCGACCAGCCGTATGTTGTTAGACTCCAGTTTGCCAGCGACACTGGCTTCCTTCATCCGCGTGAGGATCGCGTTATACATCTGGCTGTCCGCATCGGCATTGCGCTTCAACGTGTTGTACTCCGCCTGTTTGCTGTCCATTTGCAGCGCCTGCTGCTCCTGATCCTTGAGTGCGCCCTGCAAACTGTCCTCGTTAGCCTTCGCAAGGGAATATTGCGACTGCAGCGAATTGACGACATCGTTGCAGGCGGCCAAGAGCCGGCCGTTGAGGGCCTTCAGCTCAGCTTGCAGAGCCACGATTAACGGATGCTGGTCTTTGTAGCGTTCGCGCAAGACGGCCAATTGCACTTGTTTCTCGCTCAATTGTTGACGGATGGCAGCCACCTTCGGGTTGCTCAGAATGGCTGGAATCTCCGTGACTTTGCGACCGTCTTCCAATTGCTTCTTCACCACATCCCAGTCAGCTTCAGCCGCGAGCCGCGTTTTCTCGGCTTGCGTAACGGCGGCGTTGAGTTCTTTGAGCTTGTCAACAACGATGTCCTGCCGCTCTTCCACCGAAACCGCGTGAGAACGCTGCCGGTACTGGGCCAGAGCCGCTTCCGATTTTTCGAGCTTGGACCTGTATTCGTCTGCTTGCTGCTGTAACCAGCGGACGGCGTCGCTGGCTGCGGCCATTCGTCTATCGAGATTCTGTTTGATGTACTGCTGCGCCACGCCAGTGGCCAACAGCGCTGCCAATTGCGGGTCGGCGTTGTCTACATTAATGGCAATCAACCGGCTGCCGCGAATCGGCTCAACGCTGAGACAGCCTTGTAGCACACCCGCCAAATCAGTATTGCCTCCGGCGCCGGCGAGAAATGCGGCGTTCTGGTCGAGCTTCAACGCTTGGACCACCAATTCGCATAACGTCCGGCTCTGGATGAGCTGCATCTGCGTGTTCATGTACTCCTCGTCCCGTGTGTCGGAGGTCAATACGTCCTGGATGTTCAGAACCTTCACTGTATCGGAATCCACCTGGACGACAGCAGTGGCTCGATAAGTGGGAGTTTGCCGATAAGTCCAAACGACAGCACCGATGACCACTGTCAAAAACGCCGCCAGCGCCAGATATTTGTGTTCAACGAGAACAACGAGGTATTGTTGCCACGGAAAACGTCGTTGTTGTGGGCGTCCGATCATCGGCCGGGGTGCCGTGGTAGAAATTGCAGGAAGGGTTGTTTGCATGGCAATCCTAAAAGACGGATTCTGGCACGAAGACCACGTCGTCGGGAATCAGTTCGACATCTTTGCTGCTGTCGCCGCTGCTGATGATAGCGGCGACGTTCACGGTGATCTTCTTCTCGAGGCCGTTTTCGGTCCGAGAGATGCTGACCCGGCTGGGAGCTGCGATCGGCGTGAAGCCCCCAGCCCGAGCGATGGCCTGCAATAACGTGAGTTTCTCATCCGCGGAGAAGTCGATTGCCCCCGGCGAGCGTACCTGCCCGAGAATGAAAACTCGGCGGCTGTTCGCCCGATCGACGAGCACGGAAACCTGTGGATGCACCAGATAGTCGCGACCGAGCCGCTGTTTCAACAAATGCTCCGCTTCACTGACACTGAGCCCACCGACGAGAACCGCTCCCAGCATCGGGTAGTTGATCATTCCTTGAGTCGAAACGCGGGTCTTGACAGACAAATCGGGTTCGTTGAAGACATTGATTTGAAGAGTGTCCAACGGCTGGATCCGGTAGTCGGACGGCGAGGACGCAGATGTAGATGCCGCTTGTGCCGACGAGTGAACGACCGCCGACGATTCACTGGATGACGGGCCCGGCTGTATGACGCGGCTGCTCGAGTATGTTTCTGCGCAGGATACAAAACCGAGACAAAGCGCCAGGGAGATCATTAATCTCACCAGGGCACTAGCCGGCCCGTACATTTTGACACCCTCTATTCGACCCTTGGCCATGATTCTTCAGTTCGCTTGACTCAAAGCCCAACCCATTTCGCCTAGTGCTGCCGGGGATTTGATCGTGAACAGAACAGTTCGACTTCGCAAGACGTCTGTTCCGATCCCCAAACTCCGGCATGCCACCTTTGCTGGCAAATTATACTGAACAATGTGCCTTTTCACAATAGCGTCAATAGAAAACGTGCCGGGCTCACATGCGCACAAGATCGGTAAGCCTCACGCGTTCGCAGTGCCCCGAATTATCTCATTATTATCCAGCGGGGCGCGTGCCAAATGGATCGGTGAAGTGCCCTCCTTTTCAACAGTGAATCTCCTTGTGTAAGTTATTGACTACACGGAGGTTCACGTTACCGCAATCCCAAGATTGCGCGACCATCTTGTCGCCAGTCCGCCGGCATTGTCCATATTGTGGTCACCGATGTTCGTGCCATGAACGAATTTGCTGGAGGGCGAGCGTTCCACAAAAGCAAAACTCCCGGACGGTTCCGCTCCGAGTTCATTCTGCTGACTCTGAAATCAGTCGGAACGTCCGGTCGCGATTTGTGATCACAATTGTGCAGTTAGCGAGCGCGCGAGAATCGCCCTTCGAGAGCATAGATGTATTGTAGCGCGGTGCTGTGTGTGGGATCAAGTTGTAAGGCTCTGCGGAATGACGCCAAGGCTTGTTCTCTTTTGCCCTGTCCGGCAAACACAACACCGAGTAACGAATGTGCCGGGACGAAATCGGGCCGCTCATTTCGTTGTTGCCCATGTAGATCACGGAAAGGTCGCCATCGTGCGCGATGGGCAGAATTATGTTCGAATTAATTGCTGTTATCGCCACGCAAATGACTTGAAATCGCGTGTCCGGAAATCGCTCGCTCAAGAGTACTTGCAGGGACCGGCCAACGCCGTAACTCATATCCGGATCGCCGAGGGCCGCGGATTCGCCGAAAAGAAAAATCCGGTACGAACCCGGGCCTTTCGTGGCGGCGATCCGTTGCGGCATGGGAGTGCGAACCAGTGGCAGCGGAGCAAGCCGATAATCGAACGCCAGATTTGGGACGTAAAAGTTCCGGCCGGCGGTTTTCGCGGGAAGGAAGAAGTCGGTGGGATAACCATATCCCGCTACTGGCAGTCCCAATTCCATCGCGCCAAGAATCACTAGCGGCACGCCGAACATTGTCAGGAGCCGCAACGCCCCCCGACGACCGGGTGAAAGACTTCGGTGGCTCACGCTACGAGGTGCGGGCGACTGTGATGGCCCGCGTTATACGTGGCAACACCGGAGTCAGGGAATTCGGGCAAGTCCGTTATCTGGGCCTTAACGTGCATCGCACCAATTTGTGGAATGGAAGGAATCATCAGATTTCATACTTCATGAGCGTTACTGGTTCCAGCCACATCGCGAGTCCGCCCGGCTCAAGCGCCGCCTTTCAAGGGTAACGCGTATTCTTTCCCCCTTTCGCCAAAACTGAAGTTGAAATGCTTAACTTCACTACGCAGCAAATAATCCAAGGGCTTTGATCGATTAAAAGGATAAGTTAAATTTGTGCCTCCCCGTATAGTGAGCTATTGTCGCTGCGGTCGTTTCTGTTCAACTGGTATGGTGCATCGGGAGCCTGAATGCGTTGGCGGAACCTTTCAACTTTGTCGGGTGGATTGCTCATTTGTCTTGTGGCGGCGGGTCAGATTGCGCATCCCACGAACCTTGCAGCAGTGGATCTTCCCTATAACAGCACCTGTCCCATCGTTTATGACAACGACTCGCATGATGACATGTACACCGACGAATATCTGCTGGCTCTGGCCAGCGCTGGTGAAATCACACTGAAAGGCATGATCACCACCTCGGGTGGCTGGCGGGAGCCGCTATTCCCCGATCCGGTTTTTGTATTTCAATGGCCCTTGGCAGGTCGGAGCGAAATCGTCGGCAAGGCCTGGCGCAGTGGCTTCACCAATCTTCCAACGCCAGTGGCCGGTTCCGGCAGCGCACTGCTCAAACCCTCCTCGGGGCTTATCGAAGATACTTTGCCCGACGACACTCCCGGCGCCCGCCTGATCGTCAATGAAGCGAAGAACGCGAGCCCCAGTCAGCCGCTCGTAGTCGTGATGGGCGGTCCGCCAACCACTTTGGCCAGTGCCTATCTGCTCGATCCGTCAATTGCCGACAACGTGGTGTTGGCTTGGCTTGGCGGAGGTCCGGGCGAAAACGATATGCAAAACTACAACGATCTCGTGGACCGTTGGGCCACATACATTGTCGTTCATCGACTGCGCGTTGTGCTCTTCGGACCGGTGTTTAATCAGGCCCCATTGGTGCCGAAATCGCAGTTGACGGAGTTGCCGAACACCGAGTTGCGTCCTTGGATGATCGACAAGGAATTGCCCAACGCGAATCTGCCGAACGGATTCGATCACGATGCACCACCAGCCATCAGTCTGCTACGCCCGGATTATGTCTTTGCCGCAAAGCCCAAATCCTTCAGCAGCGTCGATGCGAGCGGCGTCATTACCCTTCAAGACGACCCGACCGGTAATATCCTGATGGTCACCCAAGCCGACCAGAACATTGGAACCGAGGAGTGGTGGCGCGCGTTGGAAAACCCGGCGGCGTACGGCTACGACCCGTTGCCTCCCACGCTCACGCCGTTTGCTGGAACGCCGGCAGTAATACCGGGGGGCATCGAAGCAGAAGATTTTGATTACGGTGGCCCTGAAGTTGCCTACCACGATCTCAATGTAAAGACGATGGACCAAAATGCGAAGCGAAACATCACAACCTTTCGTGTAACCGACAACGTGGACTTCGATTACTGTTCGGATTTCAATGGCGGTTACGCGATTGCCCGGGCTCAGAAGGGGGAATGGCTCAACTACAGCGTCAACGTCACGACAGCCGGTTTGTACACGCTTCACGCTCGCGTCTCCTCATCCGGCAATGGCGGGATATTTCACGTCGCCTTCGATAGCGTCGATAAAACCGGGCCAATCAAGATTCCCAACACTCACTATTTGCAGAACTGGCGGACCATATCCACGGCACCTGTGGCTTTGGATTCAGGGCAACATGTCATGAGTATCATCATCGATGCCAACGGCGCTCACGGCGTGGCCGGTGACATCAACTACTTGGATTTCGAGTTGGGAGATTCTGTGGCTTCCAACCAGTCTGCTGTGCTTGGAACCTGGGACATTTCCATGAGGGGATCGAAGGACGGCGTGGGCTTGGTCACATTCAACGAGGACTCCACGTTGACCGGCTACGGAATCCGCACGGATTGTTCCGGCGTCTTCCAACTCTCCGGATCGTGGCAGAAGGGCCGGAGGGGAATTCTGGTCACTGCTATTCGGGATTCCGACTGTGGATCCGTTCAGACACAACTGAGACTCACGGTGCAAAGCAACGGGCGTCTTCTTGCCGCGGCGGACGGCAGTAGCAGGTCTCGCTGGCAAGGTGACAGGGCACCGACCGAACCCATTCTAGATGGATACTGGTTTGGCACAATTCGAATGCCAGGCACGCACACCACTTCGTCTCAAGTATACAGGCTGATTCCCGAGGGAGATCTGCCTGGCGTATTCGACATCAGCGATGGGAACACGGATGCGCCTCTGGGCGAAGGCATCGTAACTTCGGCGCATTTGGTTGAAGCCTATTTGACCATCAACGGGAATCCCGCTGCTTTTATTGGCCGATTCAACTCTGTAAAACGAATCTTGAAGCTGAAAACAGCAAACAGGGCGGCAAGAAGAATCATCATCAAGGCCAGCCAGCAGTAAGTCAAATCACCTCATCTCCCATGTGCTCGCGATTCAGAAATAAGTATTCAAAAGCCACGCTGCTCGTCGCGATCGTGCTGCCGCTTGCCCTGCAGGAACTCCTTGCCATTTCACTTCCATACGATCACACCTGCCCCGTGGTCTATGATAACGACTCCCACGATGATATGTACACGGACGAGTATCTGCTCGCATTGGCCAGCGCCGGTTCGATCGCTCTCAAGGGCATGATTACCAGTTCCTGTGGCTGGAGCGAGCCGCTGTTTCCCGATCCCGTTTTCGTGTTTGAATGGCCGTTGGCGGGTCGGAGCGAAATCGTGGGCAAAGCCCTACGCAGTGGGATGACGAACGCGCCCACCCCAGTCGCCGGCTCCGGTGTCGCCTTGGTTAAACCTGTTTCCGGAGTTATCGAAGACACCGCACCAGTGGAGACGCCGGGCGCTCATCTGATTGTGGATCAAGCGAACAACGCCTCCACCAGTCAGCCGCTGGTTGTCATCATGGGCGCGCCTCCCACGACCGTGGCCAGTGCCTATCTGCTCGATAACTCGATTACCGATCGTGTCGTCCTCGCTTGGCTAGGTGGTGGTCCTGGTGAAAATCAGATGCAGAATTACAACGATGTGGTTGACCCATGGGCGACGCAGATCGTTGTCCGGCGCTTTCGCACCTATCTCTTCGGTCCAGTGTTCGACCAATCCCCGGTCGTAACCAAATCTGATCTGGCTGCTCTGTTGCCCCATACCGAACTGCGCCAATGGATGATCGACAAGAACTTGCCAAACGCCAACCTGCCCAATGGACGCGATCACGATGCGCCACCAGCAATTACTTTGATGCGGCCGGATTACATCGTTGGGGCGGAGACGAAGTCCTTCGATTACGCCGATGCGAACGGGAACGTTTTCCTAAAAGATGACGCGAACGGAAATGTCATGATGGTTACGAATGTGAATGAATCCATCGGCACTTCCGAATGGTGGCGCGCTCTCACAAATCTCGCCGCTTACGGCGGCAGTCCTCTGCCACCCGTGCTAACTCCGTACGGGGGTGTTCCGGCCCAAATTCCCGGCACCATTCAGGCCGAGAATTACGATTATGGTGGCCCCGAGGTCGCCTACCACGATCTCGATGTCAAAGTCATGGACGATAACGCGACTCGCTCGATCACGACATTTCGAGTTACCGATTGGGTTGATTTCGATCCGGCCAGTGGCGATGCCGGCGGCTATGCTCTCGCCGTCGCACAGCCCACCGAATGGGAGGATTATACTGTCAACGTCCTGCAGTCCGGGTTATACACAATCGACGCTCGCGTTGCCTCCAAAGGGGCCGGGGGTTCGTTCCATATCGAATTTGACGGATCGAACGTTACCGGCTCCATGTTCGTCCCGGACACGGGCGATTGGCAAAACTGGCAGACAATTACCGCCAGCAATATCAGTCTTACTGCCGGGCAGCAAACGATGCGCATTGTGATGGATACCGGTGGAGTTTCGAATCTGGTGGGCGACATCAATTACGTGCGCATCTGGACCGCCGGTGAAAACGGGCCCGACGACGATCCCGATGGCGATGGCTTCAGCAATTCACAGGAAGACATGCTGGGAACCGATCCGCTCGACGCCGACAGCCATATCGCGTTGGAAATTTCGCCGCAGAACGATGACTCCATAAAGTTGGACTACCAATCAGTCGTCCGTCGACTCTACACCATCGAGTACAAAGACGGTTTTGCGGAGACGAATTGGACATCGATTACGAACTGCGAAGATATCGCCGGCACGGGTTCGATCACCAGTTATATCGACGATGGCAGCGGCACCGGCTCTGCGCCCACGGCAACGACGAATCGCTTCTACCGTCTGCGAGTGACTTTGCCTCCCTAGAGAAGCTTGGACGTCACGATCAAGCTCTACGGTGCCGAAGCCGGTCCAAGGCCACCGCGACGATGATGATGATGCCGATGACCATTTCTTGCACCCACTTGGGCCAGCCCATTTGTTGTCCGCCCGTGTACAGCATCGTAATGGTCAGCGCCCCGATGATCGTGCCGAGAATGGAACCTTCCCCGCCAGTAAAACTCGCGCCACCGATAATCACTGCTGCAATCACGAACAGCTCATACATTACCGCCGTGGTTGGTTGCCCGATACCGCCGATGTAGGAGAATTGCATTAACCCGGCCACGCCACAGAAAAATCCGCTGGCTGTGTACACGAATAATTTCGTCCGCCCCACCGACACACCGCACAATCGAGCAGTTTCTTCGTTGGAACCGACGGCGAAGATATGCCGGCCCAAACGTGTATATCGCAGTAGCAACGCCGCAATAACGACCCCAACGATCAGAATCCACACCCCGGTCGGCAAAAGAATGCCGCTATGCCCATGCGTCGATAACGTTGGGTCCATGATTCTATTGATCCAGGTGTCTTGCGGCGGGTAAATGTCGCGTTCGCGAGCAATGCCTTTGGCCAGCCCGCGAAACATTCCCATCGTGCCGAGAGTCACGATAAACGGCACGAGCCGCAGCCCAACGATGATGCCTCCATTCGCCAAACCAGCCACCGTAGTGATGACGACGCCAGCCAAAACCGCGAGAATGGGCGCGAGCACCGGATGCAGGGCCACCACGCTCTGCACCGAACCGTCCGCACCGGCCACGTTCAAATTAAGAACCCACGCCACCGTGACCACCGACAGCGCAATCAGCGAACCGGCGGAGAGATCAATGCCCCCGGCGACAATCACCATCGTCATGCCCAGGCCAGCCGTGGCATACACGCAACTCTGGCGCAGGATGTTTTCGAGGTTGCGCAGGGTATAGAATTTCCCGCCCTCGACGAGTACGGCAAAAAAGATAAACACGGCAAGAAGCGCAATGAACCGCCCAAAAACATTGCCCAAAACAAGTTTGGGTCGCCTGCGGTGCTCCTCCGTGGCGTTCGGCACCAGGGGAGTTTCAATGGGATCGCTCATGTTTCTTCCTGTCCGATGGCGGCCGTCATCAGCTTTTGTTCATTCCAATCGTCGCGCTCACGAGCTTCGCCGAGCCGACCGCGGCACATGACGGCAATGCGGTCGCACACGCCGAGCAGTTCGGGAATGTAGCTGCTTACCATTAGCACCGCTTTCCCTCGGGCTGCCAGTTCGTCAATCAGCCGGTAAATCTGCGCCTTTGATCCCACGTCGATTCCACGGGTCGGTTCGTCCAGCAACAGGACGTCAACGTCGGCATGCAGCAAACGCGCGATGGCTACTTTCTGTTGATTGCCGCCAGACAGATCGCCAAGTCGTTGGGACGCATTCAGACATTTGATAGGAATTTGCGCGATCCACGGCTCACAGGCCGCCCGCTGTCGCGAAGGCAACACGAATCGCCAAGGTCCCAGCCCCTGCAGTCGCGGCAGAGTCACATTCTCAGCAATGCTCAAACCGTACGCCAAACCTTCCATCCTCCGATCCTCGCTCACCATACCCACGCGCTCTGTCCAGCGTTGCGAAGGCGTCTGCGCACCTTGAAAAACGCCGACGCGAATTTCGCCGCGTTGGACACGATCCAGTCCGAAAATCGTGCGCATCAACTCCGTCCGTCCGGCGCCAATCAAACCGGAAATGCCCAACACTTCACCGCGCCGCAATCGCAAGGATGCTGCACGAGGTTTCGCGAAGCCGCTCAGTTCCTTGATCTCGAGAACGACGTCGCCCGGCGTCCGCGACGAACGCGGGTATAACTCGTTTACCTCACGACCCACCATCAGCGCAATGATTCGATCCAGGGATGTGCCTACCGTTTTCCCCGTGCCGACAGTCTCACCGTCGCGTAACACCGTAAACCGGTCGGCGATTTGCTGCGCTTCCTCCAAAAAGTGAGAAATGTACACGACGGAAATGCCGCGCGACTTCAAGCGGCGGATGAGCGCGAACAATCTCTCGATGTCTTTTGCCGTCAAAGAACTCGTTGGTTCATCCAGCACCAACACCCGACAGTCGAGAGCGACCGCACGCGCGATCTCGACGAGTTGCTGCTGCGCGACAGACAACTGGCGCACCTGAATCTCGGGCACAATTTGGTCCAGCCCGACCGTGCTCAACGCCGCCGTCGCTCGCTGTCGCATGGCCTTCCATCGCACCAGTGGACCGTGCGTCGGCTCGACGCCCAACAGGATGTTTTCCATCACGGACAAGTGCGGCGCCAGCGCCAGTTCCTGATAAATCATCGCCACGCCGCTGTGCCGCGCCCGCCACGGATTTCCCGGTGCGAAGGGCTTTCCATCGAGAAACATTCGGCCGTCGTCTGGTCGGAGGGCACCCGCAAGGATCTTCATCAACGTGCTTTTGCCGGCACCGTTCTCCCCAACCAGCGCCATCACTTCGCCGGGCATCACGACAAGATCGACTCCCCGCAATGCCTCGGTGGCGCCGAAACGCTTGCGCACCCCGCGCATTTCGAGGCGCGCCGAATCAGGCTTGGCAGATTCGTCGGCGGAGGGGACCATCAACGGTTACTCGAGGCCGCACAATTTGCGGACTTCGGGATCGGTCGCCAACTTCTCTTTGGTGACGAGCTCCGTACCGGTGTCGATCACAGCCGGCACCTTCTCCTTACGGATAACCTTTACGAGGGTTTGCACCACCAGGTATCCCATCTTGGCTGGATTCTGCGCCACCAGAGCATCGATGGTTCCATTCTGGACATCCTCGACCAACCGCTTGGAAGTGTCGAATCCAACAAACTTGGCGTCCACTTTGACGCCGCTCTTTTGCAGGTCTTCCAGTGCGGAGGCAAGTCCGATCGTGGAATAAAGATTGCAGGCGAACAAACCATCCAAGTTGAGCCGGCCATCCTTCACGAATTTCTCCAGCGTGTTGGCCGCGGCAGTTTTGCACCCTTCGATGGTTCCCGTGTCGGGATAGGGATCGGCGACAACGTCATAACCCGCGGCTTTGGCAGCCTCGATAAACCCGGCGGCACGCGCTTCGGTGCTTCCCGTGCCCTGGACAAACCGCATGCACATGACCCGCGCCGCCTTCTTGTGGCCAATCAATCGGGCCAATTCCTGCGCGCCAAGCACGCCACCATGTTTGTTGTCCGTCGCCACAAAGCTGCTCTGCGCGGTGCCATCGACAGCGGAGTCGAACACGACAACCGGGATGCCCGCGGCCACCGCATCCTCGACTTCCCGGCGTGTGGCAATCTTGTTCAACGGTGCCAGCGCTATGCCTTGCACTCCCATGTTGACCATGTTCTCGATGATCTTGTTCTGCTCAGCGATTTCAGTTTCGGTGACTGTACCCTCCCACTTCATCGTCACGCCCAATTCTTGCGCCGCATTCTCAGCACCTTTGTGCACCGTTTCCCAGAACTCGCCGCCCGTACTCTTCGGAATAACGGCAATGGTCAGCTTGTCTTGCGCGAAAGAACTGCCGAGCCAGCCACCGGTAATCAGGATTGCCAGGAGTGCGATAACAGTCTTCTTCATGGTGCTCTCCGTGATCGTTTTCAGCCAGACTAAGACTTTTCCAGACGTTGGCAAGCTTTGCGTGACACGAATTGCCTTCCCAGGCCCCGGTGACGATCGCGACCTTACCAACGAGTTTCTTTGAGTCTGCACTCGTTGCGTTGCTTCATCATTTCATCGTCAGCACGACACGAAATCGCGCCTTACCACTCAGCATACGGTCATAGGCTTCGTTCACGCGGTCCAGCGGAAAAACTTCATTCATCGAGCGCACGCCGGCGTGGGCGCTGAAAGACAGGGTGTCTTGCGAGTCAATGGATGTACCGGAATACCAGCCTTTCACCGAGCGTTGCCCGACAATCAACACCAACGGCGAGATTTGCAGAGCCTCGGCTGCGCCGACGACAATCAACGTGCCCTTCACAGCCAGTCCGCCCTGAACCACCCTCATGGCCGCGCCAGCGGCGACTGTCGAAATGATGACGCTCGCACCACCGAGCTTCTGCAACTCTGCGGCGAGATCCTGCGACTGGCTGTCGATGTAGACCGCTGCACCCAACTGCCGGGCGAGCGGTTCTTTGTCCTTGCCACGAGCGATGGCGACAACGTTGAAGCCCATCTTCGCGGCGTACTGCACCCCCAGATATCCCAACCCACCAATTCCAAGCATCGCGACAATGTCGCCCGCGCGCCCCTGAGTTTCGCAAGGCATTGAACGTCGTTACCCCGGCGCACAGCAGCGGCGCAGCGTCCACGGGAGGCAATTCATTTGGAAACCTCGCCACGGCGCTCACGGGGGCGATCATGTACTCACCGTAACCCCCGTCGAAGCTGATGCCCGTGACTTGCTGAGTCTCGCACGCAAACTGATCCCCGCGCCGGCACGGGTCGCACCGACCGCAGTAACCGCCGTGCCAACCGACACCCACGCCTTGGCCCGGCGTCCATCCAATCACGTCCGCGCCGATGGCATCGATGGTGCCGGCCACTTCATGCCCCGGAACGCGCGGGTATTGAATCCCGGGCCAATGGCCCTCCTTCACCAGCGAATCGCTGTGACAAATGCCGCAAGCCGCCATCTTGATCCGGACAACTCCCGGCGACGGCTGGGGTATTGGTTTTTCGACAATCTCAAACTGTCGTTTCGGCGCTGAAATTTGTGCCACACGCATTGTAGTCATAATTGTTCTGCCTTCTTTGATTTTCCGTTGATTCCACGCGTGTTGTCTTCGACCCTAATTGAGGTCGCGTTTATTCACCTCACTTCACGTTTGCCATCACGCCAGCTTCGCAAGTTCGTCCAGACGCGAGCGCATGCCAAGTGGATAACCTGCTAAAGGAAGGACAGGAAGATTTCCTGCCGCGCGCCGATGCTGGTCCAAATGGTCGTGAAGTGCTCTCCGAAGCGCATGCCAGCGCGCGGGCCCGGGGTTACCCGCGTCACCATGCGCGCCAAACTCATCCACTTCAGTTTGCATCTTGGTCAGGACCAAGACTCCAAGGCGTGAGGGGCTGTTTCGTCCAAGTCAGTTCCACGACATGGTTTGGATCCGCCGCATGAATGTTTTGACCCTTCGACATCCCCATTGCATTTGCAGAAGCACGCATGCTAGCGTACGAGTTGTCTCGATTTATGGATTCGTTTGGGTCACTAGGGCATCTAGGCCAATGCAGGTTGGCGCTCTTGCTATGCATCGGAATTCTCTTCAATGTTGCCGAGCGAGTGCTGGGGGTCCAAATCCTGCACGGTCATGTGCCGGCGGCAGTGGCGCATTTGCAGCCAATCAGGCGCCTGTCAGCCACCACGAATTTGGATCTGGCGATCGGGTTGCCGCTGCGCAACAAAGAAGGACTTAGCGAGTTGCTCGAACAGATTTATACCCCGTCCAGTCCCCATTACCGTCACTACCTGACTCCGGAACAGTTTACCGAAAGGTTTGGTCCGACAGAGCAGGATTACCAGGCTCTCATTGATTTCGTGAAGACGAACGGCTTGATTGTCACCGGCACGCATCCCAATCGGGTCCTGCTGGACGTGAGAGGCTCGGTGGCCAACCTTGAAAAGGTTCTCCATGTGAAGATGCGCGTTTACCAACACCCGACGGAGGCCCGCACGTTCTATGCGCCCGATATCGAGCCGTCGCTTGACCTGGCGATACCGGTGCTGAGTATCAGCGGTCTGAATAACTACAATGTGCCGCATCCGAAGCGTCTCATTCGGAGACCCAGCACTAGGATGCCGAACGCCACGCCGAACACCGGCTCGGGGCCAAGCGGTGCTTATATGGGGTACGATTTCAGAGACGCGTACGTCCCGGGCGTCACTCTCACCGGTGCCGGGCAAGTAGTCGGACTGGTGGAGTTTGATGGCTACTACTCCAGTGACATTACGGCATACGAGAATCAGACCGGGTTGCCGGGAGTCCCCTTGGCGAATGTGCTGCTGGATGGGTTCAAAGGGACCCCGACCACCGGCGCCAACAGCGGAAACACCGAGGTGGCTCTGGACATTGAGATGGCGATTTCCATGGCGCCGGGCTTGTCCAAGGTGATCGTCTATGAAGCCGGTCCGAATGGCATTGCGAACGACATTCTGAGCCGGATGGTCTCGGACAATCAGGCCAAACAAATCAGTTGTTCTTGGGCTTTTGGCGTGGCTGGTCCCGATCCGACAGCCGATCAACTCTTTCAAGAAATGGCGGCACAGGGACAGTCTTTCTTCGACGCTTCGGGGGACAGCGATGCCTTTGTCGGTTCGACAGCCGGAGAATTTCCTTCGGATGATCCGTACATTACGCAGGTCGGTGGAACCACGTTGACAACCACCGGTCCAGGCGGCTCCTATGTTTCGGAAACCGTCTGGAATTGGGGTTTTGTCCGCCACAGCGGTTATGTTGGCAGCAGCGGCGGAATCAGCACCGTTTATTCCATTCCCAGTTGGCAACAAGGCATCAGCACGTCCGCCAACCAGGGATCGGCTACCATGCGGAACATTCCGGATGTTGCGATGGTCGGAGATAATGTTTCGATCATCGCCAACAATGGCCAACAAGCAACGTACGGCGGCACCAGTTTGGCGGCTCCCTTATGGGCAGGCTTCACTGCGTTGGTCAATCAGGACGCCTTGGCGAATGGCCAGCCAGTGGTGGGGTTTGTCAACCCATCCCTTTACGTGGTCGGCAAGGGGGCGGACTACCTGTCCGATTTCCATGATATCACCACCGGCAATAACGAATGGCCTTCCAGTCCGACCCAGTTCTCCGCGGTGGCCGGTTACGATCTCTGTACCGGCTGGGGCACCCCGACCGGCGGCAACCTGATCGATGCTCTCGCCGGCGTTACGAATCCTCCACCCACCGGCGCGCTGCAGGTGAGCATCAGCCCCGCAGCCGCCGTCAACGCCGGGGCGCAATGGCAGGTTGATGGCGGCGCCTGGCAGAACAGCGGTGCAATGGTTGCCGGGCTGGCCCTTGGTGGCCACACGGTTCACTTCAATGCGATCGCCGGCTGGACGTCCCCAGCGGACCAGAACGTAACCATCGACTCCGGCACAACCACGATGACGGTGGGGACCTACACAGTCACGGACACCACTCCACCCGCGCTCGTTGTAGTGAGCCCAACGGATTACCAGATCTTCACCAACGCCAGCGTGAATGTGGCGGGCACAGCCAGCGATGCCAGCGGGATCGAGAGCGTGACCGTGAATGGCATCGGCGCATCCCTTGTCGGCACCAACTGGTCGCAGACCGTCAACCTGTCCCTGGGTACCAACAGCATCATGGTGATTGCCACGGACAACAGTCCGAACCTGAATGCGGTCACGCAAATGGTGCACGCAGTTTATTCGACAGTGCTGATCACCTCGAATCCCACCGTCACCAATGCACTGCTTCAGGTCGGCGATGTGGTGGCGGTCGTCGCCGGCGAGACCAACGCTTTTACGGTAAACGCGGTTGATTCGGAAGTAGGCACCCTGAGCTATCAATGGTTGTTCGGGGACGGGACCAGCAATGATTGGTCGTCTTCGAGCACGACACTCCATGCTTATCCCACCAACTGCGGCCCGTATTTGGCGAGCGTGGCTGTTTCGGACGGACAGACGACAATGACGAGCAACTTGAACGTGGCTGTCGCTTGCCAGTTGGCCATCACCAGACTCAGGATGAGATTGGACTTTGCCAAACCGAATGCGGACAGAGTCAGACTCAGGGGCATTCTTGACCTCGGCACGAACTACGATGTAACGGCCAAGCTGGTTACGCTGGACGTCGGCGGTGCACAGATGGGGTTCATTCTCAATGCCAAGGGGCGTAGCGCGAATCCCTTGGGAACCTGCCGGCTGGTCTACCACAAGAGGACGCAACTGTGGACGTTGCACGCGAGACTCAAGAAAGGCTCATGGCAAACAGCGTGGGCGGCATTTGGTTTGACAAAAGCCCACGTCCGCGAACCGGGCATTCAGGTCACGCTGCCGGTCATTGTTGTCATCGACAACGAGGCTTTCGCCGATGAGCGCACCATGACCTATACAGCCACTTTGAACAAGTACGGTTGGGCAAAGTGAAGCTCTCTCCCAAACCTGCCGCGGGATACATCAGGCAACCTTGAGCCAAACAACACCGGCTTCGAATCGCTGACGTCAAAGTTGCCTTCGTCAAGCCCGGGCCTCTTTCCGAATAGTAGTGGTGGTTGACAGGATGAGCGCGATATATTAAGCAGACGTTTCAAATTGGCGTTTAACTTTATGAAACAGGGCGAGCGAAGTCTACAAATGCGTCGCAGATTGCTGGAAGCCGCCGGTGAGGTGTTCGCGGATAAGGGGTTCGCCAAAGCAACGGTGCGCGCGATCTGCGACCGCGCCGGGGCAAACGTCGCGGCCATCAACTACTACTTTCAAGACAAGGAAGGGTTGTATCGGGAGGCGATCAAGTATTGGTCCGAGATCAGTCGCGAGAAATATCCAGCGGACTTCGGCTTGGGTGCGAATCCAACAGCAGAACAGCGATTGGGAGCGTTTGTCCAATCCTTCTTGTTTCGGATTCTCGACGCGAGCCGTCCGGGGTGGCATGGGAAATTGCTGACCCGGGAGATGGTCGAACCGACGAAGGCTCTTGATGAGTTGGTGGAGTCCGCCTATCGGCCGATGACAGAACGGCTCCGGCAGATCGTGCGGGAACTCGGCGGTGGCCGACTCAATCAAACGGAAGTGCGGCTATGTGCGCGCAGTGTCATGGGACAATGTCTGTATTATCGGCACGCGCGGCCAGTGATCGCCCGGTTGGATCCGGACGAGACATTCGAGGCGTCCGGGGTGAAACGGCTCGCGGCACACATCACCCGGTTTTCCGTCGGGGCTATCAAGGCGTTGGCCAGGAAAGGTGGGCGAGCGTGAGAATGTCCGTTCGGTGTTTGATGGCGCGGGCAACATAGTTGTATCTGTGGAAGACATCCCGATGAAAATCAGCCAGCTACTTTTAGGCGCTTTGACCGTCGGGCTGGCGGCCGGTTGTGCGGTTGGTCCAAACTACCGGCCCCCGAAGACGGCGGCCCCGGCGAATTGGAGTGAAGCCCAACTCGGCGGCGCGACGAATGCCCCCGTGCAGGTAGTCGCGTGGTGGAAAACGTTCAAGGACCCGGAGCTGACTTCGCTGATCGAACGGGCGGTGAAGGCGAACTACGATCTGCGCATCGCCGAGGCGCAACTGTTGCAAGCCCGGGCGCTGCGGGCCGGGGCGGCTTGGAATCTCGGCCCGACCATTGACGCCGCCGGCTCGTACACCGACGCGAAACGTGCGCGGAACGCGCAAACGTCCACGCTCGCCAAGCCGCACACCGACTTGTACGACGCACACTTCGACGCAAGTTGGGAGATCGACATCTTCGGCGGCCTGCGGCGTCAACTCGAACAAGCCACGGCGCTATACGGGTCGGTTGAGGAGAATCGCCGCGCGGTGTTGATCAGCGTGCTGTCGGAAGTCGCGCTCAATTACGTGAATATCCGCGGTTTTCAGTACCGGCTCGACATTGCCCGTAAAAACATCAAAGCGCAGCAGGAGGCCCTGGATCAGACCCGCACGCGCTTCAACGCCGGCCTGACGAGCGAACTGGATGTGAAACAAGCGCAATCGTTGCTCGCCACCACACAAGCCCAACTGCCGGGGCTGGACACGTCGTTGAAGCAGACTGTGCATCAACTTGGCGTGCTGCTCGGTCAGCAGCCCGGTGCGCTGCGCGAGGAACTGGCCGCGACCGCACCGATTCCGGCGACGCCGCCCAGCGTACCGGTCGGGATGCCATCCGACCTTTTGCGGCGGCGGCCCGACGTGCGGACCGCCGAACGACAATTGGCAGCGGCCACAGCGAACATTGGCGTCCAGACGGCGGAGTTGTTCCCCAAACTCACGTTGCTCGGCACCGGTGGGTTTCAAAGTCTGAGTGCCGGTGACTGGATTGCCCCCGGCGGAAAATATTGGTCGGCGGGGCCGACGGTCACGTGGCGACTGTTGGACTTCGGTCGCATCCGCGCGCAGGTCAAAGCGGCCAATGCGCAGCAGCAACAAGCGTTCGCCTTTTACGAAAAGACCGTGCTGACGGCGTTTCAAGACGTTGAGGATGCGCTGGTGGCCTACAACAACGAGCAACTCCATTACCGGTCGCTGGTGGACGCAGTGGACGCGGATCGCGGCGCGGTCGCGCTGGCCAATAAACTCTACAAAGAAGGGCTGGGTGATTTTCTCGCCGTGCTCACGGCCGAGCGTTCGCTCTATCAGGATGAAGATCAACTCGCCACCAGTCAGGCGACCGTCACGGCCAATCTGGTCACACTCTACAAAGCATTGGGCGGTGGCTGGGAGGATCAACCAGCCACGGCGGAGAACGGCAAATGAGGATTTCACACATGACAAACTCAGAAATCAAAACAACGCAAAGGCGCATGGGAATGGTGGGCCTGATGCTCGTCATCGCTGGTGCGTGGGGTTGCCGGCCCCATGCCGGTAAGCCAACGGCCGGCGGACCGCCACCCGTGCCGGTGGTGGCCGGACAGGTCGCACAAAAGGATGTGCCAATTTACCTCGACGGACTCGGCACCGTCCAAGCCTTTAACGCCGTCACGGTCCACGTGCAGGTGGACGGTGAGTTGACGAAGGTCGCGTTCACCGAGGGACAGGATGTGAAAGCCGGTGACCTGCTGGCGCAGATCGATCCCGCCCCGTTCCGCGCCGCGCTCGAACAGGCCGAGGCGAAGAAGGCGCAGGACGCAGCGCAAGTCGCGAACGCGCGCATCGAGTTGGATCGCGATCTGAGTGCGGCCAGCGCCGTCGCGCGACAGGTCATCGACACGCAGAAGGCGTTGGTGGACCAACTCGCCGCCCAAGTGAACGCGGATCAAGCGGCCATCGACAGCGCCAACATCCAGCTCGCCTACACGACGATCACCTCGCCGCTTGACGGCCGGACCGGTCTGCGGTTGGTGGACCAGGGGAACATTGTTCACACCACTGACGCCAACGGATTGGTCGTGGTGACACAACTGAAACCGATCTCCGTCATCTTCACGTTACCCGAGCAGAATCTGCCGGCAATTCAGAAAGAACACGCGACTGGCGACATTACGGTCCTCGCTGTGGACCGCGACAACCGCACGGTCCTCGCCAGCGGTAAGCTCGCGGTGATTGACAACCAGATTGATCCCACCACCGGGACCATCCGCTTGAAGGCAACATTTCCCAACGAGGATTTGCGGCTGTGGCCGGGGCAGTTTGTAAACGCCCGCTTGCTGCTAACGACGCGCAAGGGGGGCTTGGTTGTGCCGGCCTCGGTCGTGCAGCGCGGACCAAATGGGGCGTACGCATTCGTCATCAAAACGGATCAGACCGTCGCCGTGCAACCGATCAAGGTGGCGCAGATCGAAAACGGCGAAGCGTTGATTGACGAAGGATTGCAGGCGGGTCAAGAGGTGGTCGTGGACGGCCAATACCGGCTGCAACCCGGCTCGAAAGTGAAGCTGGCCCAAACCAGCAAACAGGACGCGTCAGAACAATAGACACTGACAGTGACCACTCACCCCAAGAACATGGAAGTCTTCGGCAAAACAAAACCCAGCAAGTGTGTCGTTTCATTGTTTTGTCACGGCACGCTTGTCGGACGGGGGGCAGGCTGATTACACTTCGCACTGTTATGCCGTTAATTGCTGAACAGGTTCGAGTACCGTCGCGAGAGGACAACAAGCTCCGCGTGGAGGATCATGTTGCCCACGACTGGTATCGGTTTGTCCTATCGTTTCCTGCTCATTTGGTGAGGAGCTATCTTCATCGGTTTGGGATAACGGATTCGCAGACTGTTTTAGACCCTTTTTGTGGTACCGGAACAACCCTTGTTGAATGCAAGCGACTTGGCGTCGCAAGCATTGGGATCGAACCGAATCCGGTCGCGGCGTTTGCGAGTAGTATCAAGGTCAAGTGGAACGTTGACCCCGACGCCTTGATGCATCATGCCCGGCACGTCTGCAAACTAGCCTCGGCGAAACTGGCGGAGCAAGGCATTTCAGATCTTCCGGCTTCGCCCCTCTTTCTCAGCGCAGCACAGCCTCCTGCCGGGCTGAAAATTCTTCCCGCCGAGGCGTTCAAGTTGCTGTTGACGGACTCGATCAGTCCATTGCCGTTGCACAAGACGTTGGTGTTGCTGGAGACGCTCACCGAACACGAGGACGAGCGTTTCAGTGGACACGAGCGGCTCGCTTTGGCCAACGCGTTGGTGACGAAAATCGGCAATCTGCACTTCGGGCCGGAAGTTGGGGTTGGGGAGATTAAACAGGACACCTGCGTGTTGGGCGTGTGGCTTGCTGCGGTGAACAATATCGCGAACGATCTACGCGCGCTTCAAGTGAACGCGGGAGTTCCTTCGCGTGTGTACCGTGCGGATGCGCGGGACTTGGGTTCGATTCTCGAGCCGAATTCTGTCGATGCGGTGATCACGTCGCCGCCGTACCCGAACGAGAAGGATTACACCCGGACAACGCGTCTTGAATCCGTGCTGTTGGGATTCATTCGGACAAAGGACGACTTGCGCGCACTGAAACAATCGCTGGTCCGGTCCAATACGCGAAGCGTCTATAAGACCGATACCGACGACCGTTTGGTACGAGACCACGAAGAAATCCAGCGCCTCGCCGCCGCCATTGAAGCCCGCCGGATTGAATTGGGAAAGACTTCCGGGTTTGAGAAACTCTATGCGCGGGTTACGAAGTTGTACTTCGGCGGGATGACGCGACACCTCCTCGACCTTCGCTCGGTGCTTCGTCCGGGGGCGCATTTGGCTTACGTGGTAGGCGACCAAGCGTCATACCTGCGTGTGATGCTGCGGACGGGACAGCTCTTAGCCGGCATCGCCAAGTCCATCGGCTACGAGGTCGTGGGGATTGATTTGTATCGCACCCGACTGGCAACTGCCACGAAGGAACAGCTGCGAGAAGAAGTTGTTGTCCTCCGGTGGCCGGGGTCCACCTCGGTTACCGGTTGGTCGCAAGAAAAACCGGAGGAGATCATGGTCAAAGAGAAACCGCAAAACAGCTACTCGGCAAAGCCGAAGAAACCCAATCGCTACGCAGCGATCATTGAGGACGTGTTCTTCTCGAAGTACAAGCGGGGAGCGCGTGAAGTTGCCTTTGAGCGGGCCGAATTTGAGGCGTGCGCCAAGAAGCTCAAAATCACTCTCCCCAAGAATCTGGGTGATCTCGTTTACAGTTTCCGTTATCGAGCGAATCTGCCGGCGAAGATCGTCGCGCTGGCAAAGGCCAAGGAAGTTTGGGTCATTCGTCCGGTCGGGAAAGGCAAATACAAATTCGCGCTGATTCCTGACATACCGATCGTCCCGAATGAGGCAATGGCGGTGACGAAAGTCCCTGATTCCACACCAGGCGTCGTCATCAAGTACGGGTTCGATGACGAACAAGCCCTACTAGCCAAGCTGCGGTACAACCGGCTCGTGGACATTTTCACGGGCGTCACCTGCTACTCGCTCCAGAACCATCTACGCACCACGACGCCAGAAATGGGGCAGGTTGAGACCGATGAAATCTACATCGGCGTGGACAAGAAGGGCGCGCATTACGTCTTCCCAATCCAAGCAAAGGGCGGGACTGACAAACTGAACGTCGTGCAAATCGAACAAGATTTTGCCGTCTGCGCCGCCAAGTTCCCGCTGCTGGTATGCCGGCCCATTGCGGCGCAATTCATGGAGCAGGGGGTCATCGCGCTTTTTGAATTTGAGCAAAGCGAAAAAGGGGTCGGAATTTCTTCGGAAAAGCACTACAAATTAGTGCCACCCAAGGAAGTCACTGACGAAGACCTCAAGACATACGCTGGCAGAACGGCCGCGTGAACGTTTCCGAGCCATTTATCCAACGGCCGGTGGCGACCTCGCTGCTGATGGCGGGGATCGTGATGATGGGGTTGCTCGGCTATTTCCTGCTGCCAATCTCGGCGCTGCCGCCGGTGGATTTCCCGACGATTCAGGTCACGGCGCAATATCCGGGCGCAAGTCCGGACGTGATGGCGTCGTCGGTGACCACACCGCTCGAACGGCAGTTCGGTCAGATCAGCGGGCTGGCGCAAATGACTTCGCAGAGTTCGTTCGGCAACACGACGATCATTTTGCAGTTCAATCTCGACCGCGACATTGACGCCGCGGCGCAGGACGTGCAGGCGGCGATCAACGCGGCCGGCGGCGTGTTGCCGGCCGCCATGCCGAACCCGCCGACCTACAGCAAAGTCAACCCGGCCGACACTCCGATCCTGACCCTGCAAATCACCTCAGACACGTTGCCGCTGGAAAAAGTCAACGACCTCGCGGACACGGTACTGGCGCAGAAGCTCAGTCAGGTGACCGGCGTCGGGCTGGTCACCATCGAAGGCAACCAGAAGCCGGCGGTGCGCGTCCGCATCAACCCCGCCTCGCTCGCGGCGCTCGGCCTCGGCCTCGAAGACATCCGCACGGCGCTACAGCAAAACAACATCAACGCACCGAAAGGCAGCTTCGACGGTCCGCGCCAATCCTACGCCATCGGCGCGAACGACCAGATTTTGTCGGCGGCGGAGTACAAACCAGTCGTGGTCGCTTACCGGAACGGATCGCCGGTACGACTTGGCGACATTGGCAACGTGATCGACAACGTCGAAGATGTTCGTCTTGCCGGCTGGGTGGGCGACAAACCATCGGTCATTCTCGACATCCAGCGCCAACCGGGCGCGAATATCATCGAGACCGCCGATCGCGTGAAAGCGTTGTTGCCGCGGTTGCGCGCGTCCATTCCACCGTCGGTCAAGGTCACCGTACTGACCGACCGTACCCAGACAATCCGCGCCTCGGTGCGCGACGTGCAGTTCACGTTGATGCTGACCGTCGGGCTGGTGGTGCTCGTGATTTTCATTTTCCTCCGCACATTCTGGGCGACGGTGATTCCGAGCGTGGCGTTGCCGCTGGCGATTATCGGCACATTCGGCGTGATGAAGTTGCTCGGGTTCACCCTCGACAATCTTTCGCTGATGGCGCTGACGATTTCGACCGGGTTCGTCGTGGACGACGCCATCGTCATGATCGAGAACATCGTGCGCTTCATCGAAATGGGCGACCCGCCGTTGCAAGCGGCGCTTAAGGGCGCGAAACAGATCGGGTTCACCGTCATTTCACTGAGCGTGTCGCTGATCGCGGTGTTCATTCCGCTGCTATTCATGACCGGCATCGTGGGGCGGCTTTTTCGGGAATTCGCGATTACAATGAGCGTGGCCGTGGCGTGGTCGGCCATCGTGTCGCTGACGTTGACACCGATGATGTGCGGTCGGCTATTGAAAGCGGAGAAAGAAGAGAAGCATAGCCGGCTGTTTGAGTGGAGCGAGCGGATGTTCAAGGGGATGCTCGACGGCTACGACCGTGCCTTGCAGTGGGTGCTGAACCATCAGCCGCTGACGCTCACCGTGGCCGCTGCGACGCTCGTGGCGACCATCTTGTTGTACATCATCGTCCCGAAGGGGTTGTTGCCGTTGCAGGACACCGGGTTGATCGTCGGCGTGACCGATGCGGCGCAATCCATTTCGTTCAAGGCGATGGTCGAGCGGCAGCGCGAAGTGGCGGATATCGTGCGGAAGGATCCGGACGTGGTCAGTGTGGCATCGTTCGTCGGCGCCGGCTCGGTCAATCCGACCGTCAATACCGGTCGGCTGTACATCAATCTCAAGCCGCGCGATGAACGCCGCGCCAACGTCACCGCCATTATCGGCCGGCTGCGCGACGCGACGAAGGATGTGTCGGGCATTTCGCTGTTCATGCAAGCGGTGCAGGACGTGCAGATCGACAGCCGCGTGAGCCGCACGCAGTATCAATACACGCAGGAAGACACCAGCGAGGCAGAGTTGTCGGTCTGGTCGGACAAGTTGCTCGCAAAGCTCCGCACCTTGCCGGAATTGACGGACGTGGCGACCGACAAACAAACCGGCGGCCTGCAACTTTACGTGGACGTGGATCGCGACACGGCCTCACGCCTCAACGTGCTGCCACAGGCGATTGACGACACGCTCTACGACGCGTTCGGCCAGCGGCAGGTTTCGATCATGTTCACGCAGCTCAATCAGTACCGGGTGATCCTCGAAGTCGAGCCGCGGTATCAACTCTCGCCGGATGCGCTGGATAAAATCTACGTGAAATCCACGACCGGCCAGATGGTGCCGGTGAGCGCGTTTGCCACGTTGAAAACGGTGACCGCGCCGCTGGCGATCATTCATTCCGGTCAGTTCCCCGCCGTGACGCTGTCGTTCAACCTCCAACCCGGCAGCTCGCTGGGCGAAGCGGTGAACGCCATCCAAACCGCCCAACACGAAATCGGCCTCCCCCAAACAGTGACGACGACCTTCTCCGGGAGCGCCGCCGAATTCCGCAAGTCGCTGACGAGCGAACCGTTCCTGATTCTGGCGGCGGTCATCGTCATCTACATCATCCTCGGCGTGCTGTACGAAAGCTACATTCACCCGCTCACGATTCTGTCGAGCCTGCCGTCGGCGGGCGTCGGCGCGTTGCTCGCGATGATGATTACCGGCACGGAGATGTCGCTGATTGCGCTGATCGGCATCATCCTGTTGATCGGCATTGTCCAGAAGAACGCGATTATGATGATTGATTTCGCGATTGAAGCCGAGCGGGAAGAAAACCTCTCACCGATCAAGGCGATTTATAAGGCGTGTCTGCTCCGGTTTCGGCCGATCATGATGACGACGATGGCGGCGCTGCTCGGCGCACTGCCGTTGGCGCTCGAACGGGGCACCGGCTCTGAACTGCGCCGACCGCTGGGCATTTCGATTGTCGGCGGCTTAATTTTGTCGCAGTCGCTCACGTTGTTCACGACGCCGGTCATTTATCTCTACCTCGGCCGGCTCGGCAACTGGGTCCGACAACGACGCGCCGCATACGGGTTGCTGCCGGAACCGGAAGCCAAACCAGCCGCGCCATGAACATTTCCGAGCCATTCATCCGCCGGTCGGCGGGGACGTCGCTGCTGGCGGCAGGATTGTTTTTACTGGGGATCGTGGCGTTCCGTTTTCTGCCGGTCGCGGCCGTGCCGCGCGTGGATTTCCCGATGGTCACTGTGTCCGCTTCGCTGCCGGGCGCGGACCCGGAGACGGTGGCATCGTCGTTGGCTGCGCCGTTGGAACGGCGCATCGCGCAGATCTCCGGGGTAACCGAGCTGACGTCAGTCAGCACGCTCGGCGGGACGAGCATCACGATCCAATTCGATCTCAGCCGCAATGTGGACGGCGCGGCGCGCGACGTGCAGGCCGCCATCAACGCCGCGTCGAGCGAGTTGCCGGTCAACTTGCCGAATCCGCCGACCTACCGCAAGGTGAACCCGGCGGATACCCCCATCATGATTTTGGCGATGACGTCCGATACCGTCGCGCCTTCCGAGGTGTTTGAGTACGCCGACTCGATCATTGGCCAGAAGATCAGCCAGGTGGATGGCGTCAGCCAGGTCTTTATCCCGAGCGCGGAAAAAGCCGCCGTGCGCGTCCAAATCAACCCGGCCGCGCTGGCCTCGACGGGGTTGAGCTTGGAAGACGTGCGCGAGTTTCTTGGTCAGGTGACACTGGATCAACCGAAGGGCAGCTTGGACGGCAAAAAAACTTCCTACACGCTGATGAGCAACGACCAGATTACGAAGGCGTCCGAGTTTCGTCCGTTGATCCTGGCAAATACCAAAAACATTCCGATCAAGCTCAGCGCGATGGGGCAGGTCATTCAGGGCATCGAGAACACGCGACTGGGCGGCTGGGCGGGGACGCAGACCGTGCCGATGCGGCGGGCGGTGTTGTTGATCGTGTTCAAACAGGCCGGCGCCAACGTGATCGAGACGGTGGATCGCATCAAAGCGCAGTTGCCGCAAATGAAACGCTGGCTGCCGCCCGCGGTGAATCTGCTCATGCTCAGCGACCGCACGACGACCATCCGGGCGTCGGTGAACGACGTGGAAATTTCGCTGATGGTGAGCATCGCGCTGGTGGTGATGGTTATTTTTCTGTTTTTGCGGCGGTTTTGGCCGACCTTCATCGCGAGCGTGACCGTGCCGCTGGCGTTGGCCGGGACGTGCGCGTTCATGTACCTGATCGGGTACAGCATTGATAACCTGTCGTTGATGGCGATCACGATCGCGGTCGGGTTCGTCGTGGACGATGCGATTGTGGTGATCGAGAACGTCTACCGGCACATCGAGGCCGGCGAGCACACGATGCCGGCCGCGCTGAAGGGGGCGCGGCAAATCGGCTTCACGGTGATTACGATGAGCACGTCGCTGGTGGCGGTATTCATTCCGCTGCTGTTCATGGGCGGGTTGATCGGCCGGTTGCTGCACGAGTTCGCAGTGACGTTGAGCCTGGCGATCCTGGTGTCCGGGGTCATCTCGCTGACGCTGACGCCGATGATGTGTTCCCGGTTTCTTAAACCGGAATCGGCGTACAAGACGGAAGGGCCATTTTACCGGGCGTGCGAAACGGTGTTTAACTGGCTGTTGGCTAGCTACGAGTACTGCTTGAAATGGGTGTTGCGCCATCAAGGGTTTATGCTGTTGGTCGCGCTGGCGACGTTCATCGGCACGGTCGTGCTGTACGTCAAAGTGCCAAAGGGATTCTTCCCGCAACAGGATACCGGCGTGATGTTCGGCAATACCGACGCGGCGCAGGACGTGTCGTTCGCGACGATGGCGAAGATGCAAGACCGGGTGGCGAAAATTGTTCTGGCTGATCCGGCTGTGGACACCATCGGTTCGTTCGTGGGTGGTGGTGGCGGCGCGTCCACGGAAAACAACGGCCGCATGTTCATCACGCTTAAACCACTCAGTGTCCGCAAGGACCGCGCCGACGTGGTCATGGGCCGGTTGCGCCGCAAACTGGCGGCGGTGCCGGGGATCACGTTGTATCTGCAACCCGTGCAAGACATCCGAGTTGGCGGCCGGCTTAGCCGCGCGCAGTACCAGTACTCATTGCAGTCCACGGACCTCGACGCGCTCAATTACTGGACGCCCCGGCTGGTCAACGAACTCCACAAGAGCCACGAACTGACCGATGTCAGCAGCGACCTGCAAATGCGCGGTTTGGAGGCCGACCTCGTCATTGACCGCGACGCGGCCGCCCGGCTCCGCGTCACGCCGGAGGACATCGACAACACGTTGTACGATGCCTTTGGTCAACGGCAGGTGGCCACGTTGTACGAGCAGTACAACCAGCACCATGTCATCCTCGAAGTGGATCCGCAGTATCAGATGGATCCGTCTTCGTTGAACGAAATTTACGTGAAGTCCACGACCGGCCGGCAAGTCCCGCTGGCCAGCGTCGCCAAGTTCACCACCAGCAACACCGCGTTATCGGTCAACCACCAAAGCCAGTTCCCGTGCGTGACGATCTCGTTCAACCTGCCGCCCGGCGTTTCGTTGGGCCGGGCCACCGAGATCATCGAGAAGGCGGCGCAGAGCCTGCGGATGCCGGCCAGCATCCATGGCAGTTTCCAAGGGACGGCGCAGGTGTTTCAGTCGTCGCTGGCGACGCTGCCGTTGCTGCTGGCCGCGGCGTTGATCGCCGTGTACATCGTGCTCGGGATGCTGTACGAAAGCCTGATTCATCCCCTCACGATTCTCTCGACGCTGCCGTCGGCCGGGGTGGGCGCGCTCATTTCGCTCATGGTGTTCGGGTTTGATTTGTCGCTGGTCTCGTTCATCGCCATCATCCTGTTGATGGGCATCGTGAAGAAGAACGCGATCCTGATGATCGACTTCGCGCTCGCCGCCGAACGCGAAGATGGGTTGAAACCCGAAGACGCGATCTACAAAGCCTGCGTCATCCGGTTCCGCCCGATCATGATGACGACGATGGCCGCGATGCTCGGCGCCGTCCCGCTGGCCCTCGGACTCGGTGCCGGCTCCGAACTGCGTCAGCCGTTGGGTATCGCCGTGGTTGGCGGCTTGATTTTTTCCCAAGCCCTGACCCTGTACACCACGCCGGTGGTCTATCTGGCCTTTGAACATCTGCGTCAGCACTTCCGACTCCGCCGTCGGCAGTCAGCCCCCGCTCTTGCGGTTCCCACATGAGCGCCTCCCGTCAAGCAGCGACGCTCAACACCGTCGGAGTAATTGTCCTAGTCCTCGGGATCGGCAGCGCGATTCTCCTTTACCGCCACAGTCGTCCTGCCGCTTCGAACACGAACGGCGATTGGCAGGATAACTCGCTGTCGTTGACTGACTCCAAGGCCAACACACGGGATATTGAAATGTACGGCGGCAAACTCGAAGTGCTCATGGTGAAATGGATGATATGGTTTCGGCGACCGGAATCACAGGCCATCGTCATCGCCACCCTCTCGGTGCTCTTGGCGTTGAGCTGTTTCCTTGGCGCTCGTCATCTCTCCGCGGACACGTAATCGCTGGCATGATTCGGGCGGGTTCTTCAGGTCATTGAATTTCAGATTCCGAATTCTGCGACTTGGGACTGGATCGATCACAGGCGATTGCTGTCCCAGTGAGTCCCAGCTCGATCACCAGTCACTTCAACATCGCTATGTAGAAAGCTGAATCACATCTCTTCGTTCATCAACGGCTCAGGTGCTCTGCAAATCTGGCGGATAGAGTTCCCTCTGCAGCCTTTTTGTGATTTGGCGACCCGCGCCATGAGGGCTGTTCCCTCCATTTGGATAAATCAGCCCGGAATTGCTCTCGCAAGTTCTTTGAGAATACCGTGTTAAGAACAATCTCAGTCAAAAATCACTTGCCTCAAAGCTCCGTGTAACCCTCAGCGCCGTCAGCCGCTGGGAACGGGGTAAAGCAACCCCAAAGCGACAATCTTGGATGGCCTTGCTTGCTGCCGTCTGCACCTGAGGAATCTGCTTGCGAATTGGGTGCACGAGGTATCCGCAGGTGGTTCCGCACCGTTTGCTGAATCAGCCCGATATTCTCCCATAATCTGTTCGAGAATAGCGACTTAAGAAGAACCTCAGCAAAAAACCACTTGAGGCTAGGCTGACCCTCAGCGCTCTCAGCCAGTAGAAGCGACGTAAGGTAACACCAGATATGAGGTCACGGGTGAGGCTCCGCACCCTGCTGAGTGATATAGAGATGCTAGATGGGCGATTCAATTCTCTCGGATTTTGTAATTCCTAGTTTGGGCTGTGAAAGTAAGACGGCATTTTTTGTCACCTTTTTCTGCGCTGGACGACCAGATGGGTGAGCAGGAGAATGAACATGATGACCGACACTCAACTTTGCAGTGACACACAACTGGTAAACCGTTGCCTCTGGGGAGATCGGGATGCCTTTGGCAAGATTGTGGAGCGGTATCAAGGATTGATTTGCGCAATCGCTTACAGCATCTGCGGCGATATTAACCGAAGTGAGGATGTGGCCCAAGAGACGTTCCTTGCCGCATGGCGCAACTTGGACAGCTTGAAGGAACGAGACCACTTGAAACAGTGGTTGTGCGGCATTGTGCGCCACATCATCCAAGAATCTCAGCGCCGAGCCACGCGGGATCCAATCAGCAGGTCCGCACCTTTGGACGAAGGCGTGGCGGATGGAGGGGATGAACTCGAACCCAGCGAGCAGATGATCAGCAAAGAGGAGCAGGCAATTCTCTGGCGCGTGTTGGAGGGATTGCCGGCGGTATATCGTGAACCGTTGATTCTTTTTTATCGCCAAGAACAGTCGCTCGCCGAAGTCGCCGGGGCATTGGATTTGTCCGAGGATGCTGTCAAACAGCGGCTCTCTCGTGGACGAGCCATGTTAAGTGAACGCATGGCGAAGTTCGTCGAGACAGCGTTGCACGGCAGCCGACCCGGAAAGGTGTTTACACTCGGCGTTTTGGCGGCACTGCCGTTGGTGGCGACCTCAGCCAAAGCCGTCACCGCCGGCGCAGCAGCGGCCAAAGGCACTGGTGCGGCCAAGTCGGGTTTTCTGGCGGCGTGGTTGGCGCCGTTCATCGGAATCTTTGGCGGCCTGACCGCCGCATGGCTGAGCGTCCGTATCGCGCCTACCGAAGCGGAACGCCGCGTAAAGAAGGCGTCGTTCATCGTGCTCTGGGTGTTCGTGTTCACATGGTGTTTTATTGCTCAGCCGCTGGTGAAGGCTTTGGGGGAATCCTGTCACTGGGCCGCTGCCACAAAGTACGCCGTAATGGCCGGTTTTTGGTGGTTCTACGCTGCCGTGGCTGCGGCGATAATGGTTGTGGCGTTCAGGCAGATTATTACCATCCGCCGACAATTCGAGGCGGCCGGCGGGGTTTCGCAACCATCTGGGGCGTCGCCAACATGGCGTACCCGTCTCGCCTTGGTGGCCTGCTTGCATTTGGCATTTTCCTGGGTGGTTTATCTGGCGTGGGACACTGGCGACCGCGCGTGGGCGGCGTGGAGCGCTGCCGCGTTGGTCCTGATGGCTGCCTGGTATGTATATCGGCTCCGGGGGATGGCTGGATCAGTGTCAGCGTCGATACGTGTGACCGCCACGCATATTGCCGTGCTGTGCGGCGCGGCTCTGGTGGTGCTGAACCTGCGAATGGATGTGTGGTTGGCAGAGCGCCGGGAAGTGTCTCTCGATGAAATTCATCAACTCCTACCGATCTGGGTCATGCCTTTGCTTACAATCGGCTTAGTTGCGTGGGTCGCCATCTTATGGATGATGACCATGCCAAGGACAAAATCAACTTCTCATCGATAATGCAGTGAAACAACTTCCCCATTACGGTGCTTTCGCCGACGGCAAAGCGATAAACGTGTGCTTGGCAAAGTCCAGCATCCGGCAAGCCGGTGTTCGGCGGGTGCTGAATCGGACCGGTGTAACATGCGATTTCAGAAATGACTAAGATGTGTGTCGCGAAAAAAGAGTTTGCGGTTTTCGCCTTTTTGGTGGCCGGTTGTATCACGGCTCGGCCGCAGATCAATACGACGGCGGGAGCAGCCGTTCCGACACAGGTTGTGATAATCGGAACCATCCATGAGGGCCATCTGGCGAACAAGAAGTACTCGCTCGACACTCTTCGAAACATCATCGTGGCCGTCAAGCCGTCGGCAATTTTGGTTGAACTGCCACCGAAAATCGGCGGGTGGCCGACGGTCGAGAGCGGTCGGGTCACGAACGGTCTCGCGGTCAATGAGAACATGGCGGCAAACCAGGCGGCGGATGCTTTGGGCGTGAAGGTCTTTCAGTATGATGTGGAAGGGCGCAACGAATATTATCGGAAGACCCATTATCTAGAGCGCGTGAAGGCTGCGGAACGGAACCTGAATGACTGGATGAATGTCGAGACCTTGAAAGATGCCAAGTCGATTCAAGCTCGGTCGGCGCGACTGGCAGTGGATGCGATGATGAGGCAATCCCGGATCAATAAAGATGGCCGTCCTGAAGAACTGAATTCAGCTGCATATGACATGCTCATTGCCACCAAGCGCGGAATGCTTGACGACATTCTTCCGAAGCTGCTCGCCATGACAGGCCAACGCGGGTTGGCGGGAGAGTGTTTTTTCATTGCCGACGTCTGGCACGAACGCAATCGAACGATGGCTCGAAATATCCAGGACATTGCCAACGCTTTTGCGGGTAAGCGTGTAGTTGTTCTGACTGGATCGGAGCACCGCTATATACTGCGCGAGTTGCTGGGCAATGTTCCTGAGTTGGAGCTTAAGGAATTCTACGAGATACCTGAGTGGACGGCTAGCACTCGGTCGAATCACCAGGGCGATTGCATTTTGATTTTTGAGGGGGGTACGGGAGGAATTCTTTGTAAGTGGGCCGGGCGGACCGGTTTACGACGCAAAGTTTTTGATTCCGG